>Ga0209093_1000548_pt1 | contig 20677 bp, 24 predicted proteins | sample SidtaG_4_FD_187450 | JGI IMG/M metagenome (GOLD analysis project Ga0209093, IMG submission 187450) | Marine algal microbial communities from Sidmouth, United Kingdom - Sidmouth_Male1 metaG (SPAdes) (version 2) | ecosystem: Host-associated > Algae > Red algae > Unclassified | place: Sidmouth... | reverse complement strand
CGGCTGGCTACGAGCATCACCAGCCCCCCACCACCACGGCCCATGCGCTCCAACGGCCACGAATGCCGTCCACATATCCCCGCAGTACCTATGACACGCATTTTGTCGCCAGGCCACGTCGAGTTACGGCCTGCAGCGTCACAAGCGGGCACCTTATTGCAGAAAATGCCGTTTATTACAACGGTGGGATGCAAGAAAAAACCTCTATCTCACCAGCCGATTGTCGTAGCCGCCTGAAAGTGTGTCATAAAAAAGCGGATGAAGTGGGCTCCAGGATGCGTCCATGACGAGCAAAACCGCTTGAGCCATTGCTGAGTTCTGGGGGCCGTAATATGGGTCGCGCCCATGCGCCTTAATGCGTGGAATCGACCTTTAGTTGGTGTGGAGGAGACTTCTCAAGCCGGTGAGGGTGCCGCGAGTGTCTGCGATTGTGATGGTGGATCCCAATGTGGCGGTGCCAACAGCGTTTTCGTCCTTTTCCATGCACGGGATGGCGGTGATACGGTGCAACGGGGCGGGGTCGGCCACGAATGCGGCATCGATGGCGGCAGCGGCGATGACTGAAAGGAGAGCTTGTGGGGCATGTACAGTGGCAAGTCAGGGCCAGCGCTACCGTCAAAACTGCATCTTCGTGTGGCTATCGAGCCCCCGCGCGCTGAGTACAGTACTGGAGAAGGGGCCTGTGGTGATGGCGGTGGGGAGGGGAAACATCCACACGTGGGGCGCCGCCCAAGACAGTGGCAACCTCCAACAGAATCCCACGTCCTGGATGCACCAGCATGATGAGAAAAGAGAGGAGAAACTCCTGCGGCGGGCACCGCGCAGGCTTTCTCCAGCTCTGCTCCGTTGGGTCCCCAGCCCTTCGGTCAGCTCATGGTGATAAATTCAAAAATGAACGCGAGGGGCATTCATTGCGTTTCCTCTTATACAGAATGTTATAGACGACTTGTGTCCGTCTGTCCTCGACCATCCCGGATTGCTGATCGTTCAACAGTGTCAGTGCTCATCCCCGATTCCAGCCAGTGGGCCAGTGTTCACACGTATTTGCGGATTGGATGACACGGCATGCACATGAAGTGCGGGTCGGTAGGCATTCCAGCCCCCATGAAAGATTTATGTACCCAACAATTGACGCTTTTTCAGACAAATGACAACAGAAAACAAACTAAGACAAGCTACTCACTGACCACCCGGACCGCCGGGGTGGTGCGTGTCGTAAGTCATGGCCGCCTCTTCACGCTCCTCCCGCTCCATCTCCGACATACAGCGCGCACCGCCCTCATACACCAAAGAAGAAATGCGTGATGGGGTCAGTCGGCGCCACCACTCCGTCCCAAAGATTGTGGTTCAGCTCCCACTCCTGGTCCGCCATCATGAAGATCTTGGGGGGGTTGGTGTGGAACTCGATGAGCTCGCCCAATGCCCGCTTGTCAGCCCACTGGGCGAGCGACTCCCAGCAGCACCCGAGGATGAAGTAGCCGAGGAGTTCGGTTGACACAAAATTCCGAATGAAGACTTTCGTCCAGAAGTAATCCCAGTGTCCGTAGTCGTCGCCCCCCTCGCTGTATTCCATTTCCTCCGCGTGGAGCACGGCCTCCTCTGCCGTGCTCATCCGGGCGCAAATGCGGCCGCCAACTCACACCCGACGCCGCTTGCGGAGCCATTCCAGCTCCGACAACGCGCCGGGACACGAGAGGCAACGGTCACATCGGGCTAGCGGTTTCATTCAGTGCAATTCCGAAAACGCTCATGCCACTTAGCCGTACCGCACACAGCCGCTTCAAACTTCCTATGGAGATCAATCAGACGTCGTTCTACGGCTTCACACAAAGCACTGATGCTGCCGAAATGCTGAAGAAGACAAAACTGATGGTATGGGACGAGGCGTCAATGGAACATCGTCACTTCTTCGAAGCTTTGGACCGCAGCATTGTGGCTGTGATGGGGCCCGAATTGGCGTCCCAAAGCACATGGCTTGTGTGCGGAGACATCCGTCAAGTTCCCGCGGTGGTACCCAAGGAATCCATAGCACAAGTCATCCGTGCTGTTCTTCGAAAGTCACCGTTGATGTGGTCACGCATTCAGCTAATGCAACTGACGACCAATATGCGCGTGAAGACCAGGGCAGACGCAGGTCAGGCTGAGGAGGCCAGCCTTTTAGATGCCTGTGGGAAATCGCTGTTAGCCATTGGTGATGGGGTCATCCGGTCCGTGTGTGCTTGATGCCGAGGAGTCAGCACGCGGCGCTCCTGCACAGCGCTTCGACTTAGAGACTGACTTGATAGCAGCGCTCCCCCTGGCCTCAGGACAGGGCGGTGCCCGTCGCCGTTCGCCGAGACCAGGAAGTACTGCCGCGGAGCAGTGTACGACGAAGATCCGTATCCCTCGGGCCATGTGTCTCCAGAAAGGAAGTGGGATGCAGGAGCTGCTAAACTCTGTATTTCCAGAGATACGCACGGTCCACCCCACGAACACTGCCGCGCTGGACGCCACGGGAGAGCGAATGATTCTCACCACTCTGAACAAGGACATTCTTGACCTCAACGAGCTTGCTATCGATCAGTTCCCAAGTGAGGCACGGACCTACTACAGCATCGATACAGTCATTGATGAAGACATGGAGCCCGCGGAGGTCTATTCGACAGAGTTCCTTAACACTCTTGACCAATCCTCAGTGCCAACGCACGCAATTGTGCTCAAAGTAGGCATTACGGTCATGCTCCTACGAAATCTCGCTGCCCAAAGTGGCGACTGAAATCGAACGTGGTTGACAATGTCATCGAGCTCCGCCAAATTGGCACCAACAGGCGTATCCTCATTTCAAAACTTGATGTCACACCCAGCGAGTGTGGGCTACCATCAAGCTCAATTCCCCATCCTCGTGGCCTTCGCCGCAACCATCGTCCTCATTTGTGTTTTTTGCATCTAAATCGAATCGTGCTTGCCCGATGCGCATCAGTCAAACAGCGAGCGCGTTCGCTGCAGTCGCGGATGCGCATCGAAGTTCCAATCCTGTCGACCGCGGCGATTATTGTGCTTCCCACAAAAACTGGACCCTGATGCATCAGCATCCGATGCAAAATCGCTGTTTCATTGGCTCAGAGGGCGGTGCATGCCGCTGAAGCGGATGAAGCGGATCCAGTTTTTGTGAGAAGCACCATAGGTCCTGACCGGAGGGGCCGATGCACGTTCAAATAATTACGTTGTGAAAGATAGAAATTGTACACACATCGGTGACGTGAATCCGGGCCTTACGGATCGCCACGCTGCGATCACAGCGAGAATTGGTAGCACGCTCTTCCCACGTGGTCCTTGGGCGTTTATGGCCCGCAGTTGACCTGCCATTGTCTCGCTCCAACAATGTGGCGTCGTCTCGGCCCCAACCATCTCCAACCTCCACAACGCGGTTTTTCATCCTGTGCTGCTTTCGTTGACGACTTCGGCGTATGTGATTACGTGCATGTGCGTGTAAGAGCATCCTTCGGGTCGCTTGTGGTGGACAGATCTGCTTTCGTCCCTTGTTGTATGCGTTTCCTCTGCTTGCCATTTGTGCCGCCGTGGATCGACTTGTGTGTGTGCCTTCGTGCGTGCCCTCTGACTCGGTCTGTTTCGGCGTACGCTTGCTTTTTCTTTTCGCTTCGGTTCCCGCTTCCATTTGCCCATGTCGTCCCGTCTTCTTTTCATTTCAGATAACTTTGGTGCCGTCAACGTCAGTCGGTACGTTCTCGAAGGGGGGGCGGAGTTCGGGGTGGGGCGGGGGGGCGTGTGGTCGGACGGATCGGCAATGAGAGAAGGTTGGTCCGAGTGGAGGATGGCTGGCTCGGCGATCTGGTGGACCGAGACGTTTGTCACATGCTTTTCATGCTCTATTCTGACTTCGTTCATGCGCTAGTTTTCCTACGTATGCGTGCTCTTTCTTCTTCGCGGCTGTCCTCTCTTGCTCTCGCTCGTGCTCCCACCGTCTTCTCGTTGGATATCACCAGTGCACCTTACCCCAGTTCACTGACCTCAGCACATTTTCTACTCTCTTAAAGACGGTTGTAGGCTACTTTTTGTCTGTAGACGACCACCCCGGATTGCTGATCGTTTAACCGTGTCAGTTCACCCCAGATGCCAGCCAGTGGGCCAATGTTCACACGTATTTACGGATTTCATGACACGGCGTGCACATGAAGTGCAGATCGGTTGGAATTCCATCCCCCGTGACAGAGTTATGCACCCAACAATTGGCGCTTTTTCAGACGAATGACAACAGAAAACAAATTACGACACGCTGCTCACTGGGGTGCGTGGGGTGCGTGAGGGGAGGGTGTGTGTGGGTGGGGTGGGGTGCGTGGGGTGCGTGAGGGGCGGGGCACGGTAGGTTGGGGTGGGGTGGCTGTGGGTAGGTTGGGGTGGGGTGGTTGTGGGTAGGGTGGGGTAGGTGGGGTGGGTGGGGTGTGCAGGCGCCGTAGTTATGGTGAGATGAGATGCACTGGGACCGATATTGTCGTTGCGCCAAAAAGTGGAGAGTCCAGGCCTAACAAAGAGGCACTTTTCTGCGTTTGATTGGCTCAGACAGCGATTGGCTTGACAGGGGTCTCTCCAGCTTTTGACGGAACGACCAGAGGTGGGCTGTTCGGGTGATGCGGGGAGAGTACGGTAGGGTACTGTTTTGGAATTAGCATGTCGGAGGCGCAGTCAATGAGTGTGAATTATAGTTTTCATAAGAACAATCTTTTTCCGATGATAACATAGCTTTCTGACAGTTACTGTATTAAGCGGAGCCTTGCCCGCTGTGATGCGAGTCACAGTAGCACGAGGCGCTAGCCGGCCCACGGGCACCTAGTCAATTAATAAAAACATGCACACGTGTCTCAACTGCTGTCGAGGACTGCTGCCGATATAGTTAATTATGTTCAACACGAAAGCATATATACTTATGTTCCGAAATGTGTTTGTTATCGGGCTCGCATCGGTGGATGCCCATCCTGGAGTCGGTCATTGATGTAGCGAAAACGCCTCCGATGCACTGTACAGTCAATATCCGCTTATATGGCACCATTGTGCACTTTGTAGCCCACCTTGTGTTTCAAGAAATATATTCTTTGACGACGGCTACTTCCTGTCGTTTGCTGGATCGGGCCAATGAGATGCATTCTTTCCGTACGATCGTCCGCTGCTGCTCTCTGGTGCGTCCTCAGCGATCGCGATCCTCCCAGTTATATGGCAGGGTGCCATATAACTGGAGCGCATATAACCAGATATTGACTGTATGCCCGCATCCGTGATCGGATCGAAACCAGGGCTAGTCAAGGGTATCGGATTTGGCCGAGGGTATGGTATTGCCACCTGTAGTTTGCGAAGCGTATCATCTGACAGCGGTCCAATTTATTGCCAAACGTATGAACATGAGTGGCGCTCGCCAGTGGTATGGTATGTGGGTATACGAATGACCCACAATTGGCGGACAGTATTACAAATACTTTCTGACCAATCGTATGGCTACTCTTGTGCAGAGGTCACTTGGGACTAGCAGGTTCGTGCGGGCACGGAGTGCCCGCTCTACACCTTTGTCTTCCCCACACACGCATGCACCCCGCCCCCGCACCCCCTCCCCAACATTTTCCATCTTGTGTATCTTGGTCGCCGCGCCCACTCGCCGCCACTTATACACCGCGCCACGCGATACCTCCCGCGAGGTCACGTACCGCTCAGAAAGGGCATCCAGTGCAGTGTCTGCAGAACCTGCCCGCGTGCCAGATGACGCCGCAGCTGGGCCCAGGAGGTCTCGATCCCCCCGCTGTCGCAGTCAGGGCCCCTCCACACGCTCCACCTGTGCCCCACCCCACCCGGTCCGCTCTGACACTGCGTAAATCCCGTCAGGAGTGGACGCAAATGCTTGAGCATCTGCCTGTTTGAATACTTTTTTGAACGAGTTCGCGCCGTGGGACATGCTTGGCCTGCCTCATGTGCTGTGCAAATTCAAACACGCCGGACTAGATGAGCGACACCTCCCACATACAAGCACCCAATAAAAATTATATCATACCCTTGTCTTCTCATCCAGTTGTATCGTCTATACCATTGGGAGGGCGTTTTGACCAGGAAACAGTATGGGCGAGAATTGCCGGTTTTTGGCAATGGTACGAATAATACTATTGATTGATACTATTGTACTACCCTTCCTCCCATACCCTTGACTACCCCTGATCGAAACATCCAATCCTCTGCACGTGTACCAAATGAGGACGATCAACCGAGCCCAGGGTGCCACCCTCAAGCGTCTCGGTCTATGACCTACGCAACCAGTTTTCGGATATGGCCAGGTGTATGTTGGCACTTCCCGTGTTGGCGATCCGCGAGAAATCATCGTCGGAGCGGCTGTAGCCTATTATGATGACGCAGGGTTTATTGTATTGCTGCTGTCCAAATTTTGTCCTCTTCGGCAGAGAACAGGATTACTACAGGACAGCTTCTGATTGGCTGTCGTTCAGAATCCCAGCACATCATTGGTGGAGAGAGTTGTTTTGCTCACTCTTGTTCTTGTGCACAGAGGACAAAATTGGGACAAACTGACAACGTGGTGTTTACGCAACTGTTGACCTACGATGCTGTTTAGCCATGCTGTGTGTGTGCCTGCCGGGTCATCTTTAGCTAGCTACTTTGTTGTAATGTTTAATGATTTTTGTATCCTGCTTTTCGGTAGTTATAGCCCATATCAGTTACTGCAAAAAAACTTTCTCCAACGATAACATCGCTTTTCGAAACTTTTTGAGAGGACCCTTGCCCTCTGAGGTTGCTTGGATGCGACCGACAGTCACAGACGCACGAAGTGCTAGCCGGCCCACGGGCACTAGTTATCAATTAATAATGGATTAGTCAAACAATCGAAATGCATTGTTTTATCAATTGACATCCACGGCTGGCATTGACTCAACGGCATGGATGTCTATTGTCATGGGGGGCCATATGTGTCATTTGAATGCACTGGACCGGCTTCCGAGGCCCGGCACGGCGGCACACCTCCCCTCGCGCGCGCCCGCCACCCCTCACGAGCTGTGGGCCCCAAACCGCCAATGTGGCTGCGCGGCGCAGGCCGCGGCCGCCGCCACGCAGCTGGCACACCCAGCCCCCACCCCACACCCCCCCTCACCGCTCGCCATCGACGACCCACAGGCGCCGCCAGCGCGTCGGCCCGGCCGAGTCTGCTTGCGTGCGAGCGAGAAAAACATCGGCGGCCCGCCTTGTCACGGCGCGCGGCAGCCCTCGCTACGCCACGCCCCCCACAATCCCGCCACCCCCGCCGCCACCCTCTGCCGCCGGCGCCCCGCTGTCACGACGGGGGTGGCGGACCGCTCCACTCGCGGCCGTCCGACGCCCTGTGGGTGGAGGAGACGGGTGGCGCAGGGCCCGCGTGCGCGCGCGGGCGACGGCGTCGCCGGCGCTGCGCGCGGGGTGACGCATGAGGGTGTCTCGCCCGCGCGCGTGCCCGCGGCTGCCCGCGTAAGGCGGTTGGGACGGTTTTCGACCGCCGGCGCGTAGACGCGCTTGCTTCTCTCCCCCACGTCCTGTCACGCCCCTACCCCCCACGCCCAGCCCCCTCCCCCCCACGCTCTTCCATTCCATCACGCTTTCCGCTTTCTGTCCCCGGCTCTCCCCATCCTACAATGTCCCGGCCGCTGCCGCATCCCGGACCGCCCCTGGCGGCGCCACCGGCGGTTCAGCCGTCCACCGCGGCCTCCAACGGGGGGGCGACCCCCCCCGTCGCTGACGCTGGCGGCACGCCGGGACCGTCGGGCGCGACGGCGGGAACGCTCTCATCGCCGACCGCCCTGCCCCTCCGCTCCCCCGTCTTCTCCGTCTCCCGCGAGCCGTCCCCGTCCTTGGGCGGGAGCAGCAGCACCCCGGCGAGAGGGGGCGGCACCGCCACGGTTGCCTCGGCTGACGGGCTTGCACCTGACCCGCTCGCCGCGCCCGCGGGGGCAGCGTCCAGTGGGGCTGCCGACGCGGCCGCGGTGGCCGGTGGGATGGAGTCAGACAGCGACGCGTCGATGGACTCGGGGTCCTTCCATCTAAGTGAAGCGGATGACGCGGAAGCGGAGGAGGACGTGCCCTGGCCCGTCGCCGTGGTCGCCGGACGACTTGGCGAACCGCGGGCGGGGGGTGGGGCATCGTCGTTGCCGCCGCCGCCGCCGCTCGGGACGGCGGCAGTCGCAGCGGCGCCGGCGCAGGCACCGGCACCGGCGGCAGCCGCGGCGGATGCGGCGGCGGCTCCCGCATCAGGGACTGCTGCCGTCGTGGACGCGTCGGCCGAGTCGCCGCCCCCTCCCATGCGGGGCGCTCGCCCCGAACCCTCCCCGCGGCTGTCTGAGGAGGAAGAGCTCGCCGCCGCCCTCCGCGCGTCGGTCGCGCGGCCGGCGCGGGACAGCCTCTTTACGAGCGCGTCGGCCATTCCGCGCCTCGCGCCGCTGCCGGCGCACCTGCGGGAGGAGGACGAGGCGCGGTTGGCGTCGGCCGCCGCGGCCGCCGCGGCCGCCGGCGCCGGCGCCGCCAGCAGTGGCGGCGGGAGTGCCGCGTCTACCGGCGGCGGCCACAGCAGCAACGGCGGTGGCAGCTCGAGCGCCGCGCCACCTGTGCGGCTCTCCAACACTCCGGTCGCGCCCGCCGCGTCGTCCTCCTCGTCCACCCGTCGCATCGCATGGGAGCTCCGCGACGTGGCCCGCAACGGCGAGGCAGAGGGCATCTCCGCGTCGATTGTGGACGACAACCTGTACCTGTGGGAGGTGTCGGTTTCCTTTAAGGACGCTTCGGACCAGCTCAACCTCGCGTCCGACCTTCGCGCGCTTGATACCGACGCAGTCGTCTTTGAGGTGCGCTTTGGCTCGGACTTCCCCTTTTCCCCGCCCTTCCTCCGCGTCCTCCGCCCTCGCTTCCGCCCCAACACCACCTACGTGCTGTCGGGGGGGGGGCTCTGTTTGCAGGTGATCACGTCGGCGGGCTGGTCGCCGGCCATGACCCTTCTCAATCTGTTTATCAGCGTCAAGTCGACGCTGAGCATCTCTTCAGCGCGCCTCGATACGCGCGACCGGCGGCCGTACGGGTCGGCGGCGGACGCGATGCGGACGCTGAGTCGGGCGGCGGCCATTCACAATTGGGCGCTGCCAACGGGGCACGACGCGCTCGCAGCAGACGAGGAAGAAGAGGGCGGGGGCGAGATGGGGGGGGGCGGGCAGGGGGGCGCGGCCAATGCAGCGGGCGGCGGCGGGGAAGGCGGCGGCGGAGGGGGCGGCGGGGCCCCGCCGCCCGCTCCCGCAGACGGTGGCGGTGGTGGCAGCGGCGTGGCCGGCCCTGGCGCCGCCCTCCCCGCGTTGCCCGGTGCCCCCCCGGTCGTCCCGCCGCCCGTCGAGCGGCCTCCCCCTGCCCCACGACCCCCCCCGGCCGCCGCTGCCGCGGTGGCCAACGCTGCCATCGACCTGTTGCCCGTCGACGCCTTGCGTGCCTTGGTGGCGCTCCCCGCCCCGCAACCCGCACCCGCGTTGGCGGATCACCCGCTCGCCGCGGCTGCCGCCGCTGCCGCAGCCGTGGCGCCGGCGCTACCCGCACCGGCCGCGGGGCCGCTGGTGCCACTGCCGCCGGCCTCACCTGGCTCCGCCGCCGCCTCACCGGGCGCCGCCGCCGGTGCGGGTGCCGGCTCCCCTGCTGCTGCCCTCCCTCCCCGCTCGCCCGCCCTCCTCGGCAACACCCCGCCCGGCGTCCGCCGCCGCACCCGTGACGAGGCGTTTGGGCGGTCTGTCGACGGGGGCGGGGATGAGCGGCGGCGGGGCACGCCCCCACGCCCTCCGTGGCGCGCCGACGCGGGCGGAGGGGGGCTGGGCGCCCCCGCGGGCCCCGCCGCCGCCGCTGCCGCGGAGCCGGCGCGGCCGCCGGCGACGCGGCGGTCGGCACGCCACGCGGCTGCGGCAGCCGCGTCGGCAGCGCCGGCCGCGCGCGGCGGCGGCGGGCCCGCCGGCCCTCCATCAGACGGGGGCAGTGGGCGCGCGCGGGACGGGTCGAGTGGGCGCAGTAGGTAGCTCTGCCGGGGGAGAGGGGATGGCGCGTGCGCCGGCGGACTGTGGGGAGGTGCCGGAGGCGGCGGACGCTGCTGGTGTGCCGTAGGGTTTGACGCCTATCCGTTGCGGCCAGCGCCGAGCGCCGTGCCTCGCGGGCGGGGCGGCGGCGGTGGGGGCGGTCACCGAACGTGCCCCTTTTCCTGTTCTTTTTTGTGTGTGTGCGTGTGCGTAGGGGCGTGTGCGTGTACGGAACTCTCTCGCCCGATTTTTTTTTACTGACCGCGGCTCGCTGCCCGCCCGTTTTGGTCCTGCGCGTGCTCAGCTGGGGCAGGTCCGGGTGGCTCGCGCACAGGCGGTTTGCGAGGGGCGCGCGGGTCGGCCGCGCGGGACTCGCCCTGTGGGCGGCTGTCGTGCGGTGCCATCGTCAGAAGATTCGACGCCCTGCACGCCACAACTTTTTGTTCAGGGCGCCGTCCTTGGATGGGGGTTGAACGGGAAAAACTCCCATCACAGACCAGTTCAACTGCATGGACACCGTCACGAGAGTGCGGGGCCGTTTGGCATTAGATCGGCTAACAGACGGCTGGTAAGGACACATCTGAGAGCAGAGCATTCCACTAGCTGCTGGGTGGATTTGGATGGCGCCGAAGCTGGGACGTCCTCGTGCGTCACACGGTCGCCTTTCGGCGGCCGGGGGGCATGCTTATTTTTTGGGCTACGGGCGGCAGCATCTGGTGCCGCTTTTGCTCCCGCGCTGCATGCACTTGCTTTACAAGCCTGTAGCCCAAGTAGTGATGTAACATGTGGACCGTACAGTGGAAGGCCGACGGCTGCGGAAGCCGCAAGAAACAGTCATATCCACATGTCAGCCAGCAGCGCGCGCTTGGAGCAGAACCCAAAGCGGCTGTAGAAGTTGAAGATGGCAGAGAGAGAAGAGTAAAGAGGTAAGAGGTACGATAAGGGACTCGCTAATCAAAGAAAGCAGGACCCCCATTTGCAGGCAGAGAAACAAAGGCAAAGCAAATCGACAGGCAGCGGGGTCCGACGCCCCACCATGCAAGCAACGACACACGCACGTTGTTGTTGAAGGGGAAAGAGGTCAGAGCATGTGCAGCCCTAACATCAGTCGACTTCTTCCATGATGACGCGACCCGCCGCACGGCGGGCAAAGAACGCCCGCATCTCCGCCGGGGTGCGCTTACGGCGCCGCGGAACCTGGTCTTCCTCCTCGTTGTCCGTCTCCGTCTCGTCGCTGCAGCTGCCTGCGTCACGGCCAGCAGCCACAGCATGCTGCGCCACGCCGGCGTTTGAGCCTGTGGCAGTGGCACCAGTCCCCGCGGCGCCAGCGGCAGACGAACCGCCCGCGCCCACCACGTCGGGGCGCGCAGCTGCCGGGACGTCTCCGGCCGACCACTGGCTTGCACCCGCCGTGGTTGCAGCGGCAGGTGGCGCAGGCGGCGCCGGCGCGGGCGCAGAGCGAGTGACGACGGCGCGGAGCGGGTCGGCACCGTCGCTGAGGCGGAGACCATTGACGGCTGTTGAGCCCTGACCCGCAAGATGGCCGCCGAGAATGGCCAGCTCCTGGATCCACAAAGGACGGTGACCCGGGTTGAGGCCGCTGCCGTGGCCACGTCGCGGCCCCGCTTCGTCAGCGTCGCCGTCTTCGTCGTCATCGTCATCGGCATCATCATCATCATCGTCGGCGGCGTCGTCGCCTTCGGCCTCCTGGGCTCTCTCCGGCGCGGTGGAGCGCCGCAAGAGGTGCGCCCGGATCTTGGTAGTGATTAAAGCCGCGTGGGCCAGCCGGCAGACAACGTGGCGCCTCGTGCGGCCAGCGACGGCCGTCTCGGAAAATAGATGGAACACGTTGAGGTCGGAGAAGACAACCGCCAACGCGCGCACAATCCCTTCGAAGGAGTCGTTGTCGTTGATGAATAAGTCGTTGTGCAGAAGAAGCTTGGCCTCAGAGGGGCGGAAAAAGACCTCCAGCTTGGAGCGAGTACCACGCAAACGGCGGAGAGTGCCATAGTTGCACGTCTCGTTGACATGCGACGCCCACACGGAGATGGCCTTGGGCCCGATGCGCTGGTGCAGCTGCGTGTTGGCCCGCATTACGTATCGCAGCGCCTTTGTCCGACGCGGAGACGGCACGACGGGTGGAGACTGGGCAGCCGACGTGGCGGCCGCCCCCACTGCCACCTTTTCCGGGCGGTGCGGCAGGCGCCACTTCAGCTGCAAGAACCGCATCGCCTCGATGCCATTGACCTCCAACTTGTTGATGACCCAGTCGCGCGCGTGGTCGACTGCCTCGCTCCGCGACACCATGACGTCGGCAGGGCAGCCCGGCTTGACGAACTTGTCCAACAGCCACGCGTCGAGAGCGGTCTTCAGCTCCAGCACCCACATAGCGTCTTGCACCTCCATCTCTACCTGCGTCTGGGGTGGGGGGAGCGCTGCCCCTTGCCCGTCGGCGGTCGTGCCACCCGCAGCGGCCGACGACACGTTGACGGCCGCCGACTCAATCAACTGACGCGACGCGGCAGTATCCGCCTGGATGCGGACCAGCATTTGCCGGATCGAGAAGTCCGTGAGCGCCAACTTGTCGACGACCGTGGCAATGTTGTTGATCTTTCGCGACTGGTCCCGCATGGTGTTGTTGGTCAGCACGAGCTCCTTGCGCTCGTTGGTCAACTCTGCCTTGATGGTGGATAGCGAGGTAGTGTGCTTGCGCGTGATCTCGATCAGCTGCGCCTCGACGGTGCGCGGGCACGTCGCTCGTGAAGCGGGAAGTACCGGCGTCAGCGGCGGTGACGATGCTCGTCGCTGTCGACTCGGCGACGGGCTCCGCGCCGCCGTGCTCGCCGCGGGGCGGCTGCGGCGCTGCCCCAAACGGCTGGCAGTGTCCGGTAACACCCCAGGAGGTGCGTGGGAACGAGATGCCGGCGTCGTCTCCTCCATGCCCACGCTGCCGTCGTTGTTGACGAACGCACCCGCCGGTGGCGGCGCACGCGCCGCTGCTTAGTACATGGGCGGGGGTGGCAGCGCCGGCGGTGGCGGAGGTGGCGGTGGCGGTGGCGGCGTAGGCGCACTCGAATAGCCCCGACGCTGCCCGGTGGCCCCATGGGAGGCGCCCGCGCCGACATGTGCGTCGCGAACGTGGGGCCCACGAGTGACCAGGGCGCCCGCGAAGAACTGCTCCACCTGGGTGGGTGGCGCCAGCGGCTGGCCGGCTGGGCGGTCGGCCTGCTCGCTGCACAAGAAGGGGCGGTCCGCCGGTACAGCGTTGCTCACGGGCGGCGCCGTACGGTGCTGCCCGACGAGGTAGGTGTAGCCGGCGTGAGCTGGAGGACGTGTAGCGCGGCCGCCGCCGCTGTCAGGGGGACCGGCACGTCGACGGGACGGGAAGATCTCATCCTGCGTGGGGGGCGGGAAGAAAGCCGGACAGCGGCTAGCGATGAAGGCGCGCATGTCGATGAGGTAGGACAAAGCAGCCGTACGGCGTCGAGATGCCCGCCCAGCGGACAGGCGAAAAGAGGGTGGGCGGGGGGAACAGCCACCAACCGGGTAAGAGGTGACGGGTGACCAAGGGCGAGCAGAGCAGTGGAAGCGAGAGCAAGCGACGGTCGTGGGGTGCATGAAGGTCAGAACAGTCGCTGATACCGTGGTGGGGGACCGTATATATACGTGGTTGGGAACGGCGACGCCGCCGCAGCGGGCTCCTTGCTGCGAGCCTCGAGAAACGCACCAAACAACGGGGCGTCCAAGGGGGTCCCGCAGGAGTCGTTGCAAAGGGAGATGGCAACCGTCGGAGCCAGTCCGCACGGAGAGGACCGCACGCGGAGGGCGAGAGGGTGGGGCCAGGGCGGTGGCACGAGGGATGCGTCGAAGGCCGGCTGGTTGCGCGTCGACGACACGAGGTGGGCAATTGCATGTCGACTACACTGAAGTCGACGATGCAGCTGAGTCAATTTCAAACTCTTCTATCGAAAACGTTGTATTGGGGGGGTACTACTATCTCGTCGTTCGACACTCTCATTGGCTGCAGGACGAAAAGCAGACAATGTGCCTACCGATGAGGGAGGTTTGATCGATGCTCAAGTACCTTGCACGACAGATCTGCCATACATTTTACTATTCGCATCGCCCATTGCGCAACGCGCGCCGCCGATGTGAGGACCACCCCGCAGCGCGCTCTTGCCCGTCCCTTGCATCGGTGGTCAACACCGGTGCGCGACGACGCTCTTCGACACCCCTGTGTGCGCTCGACGCCTGCCTATCGCGCGTTGCGCAGTGCGCGAGGCGGATGCGAGGACCACGCCGCTGTGCGCTTTCGCCCGTCCCTTGCATCGGTCGTCAACACCGGTGCGCGACACCACGCTTCGATCCCCCTGTTTGCCCTCGACGCCTGCCCATCGCGCGTTGCGCAATGCGCGAGGCGGATGCGAGGACCACGCCGCAGTGCGTTTTCACTCGTCCCTTGCATCGGGGCGGGGGGGGGGGAACTGGCTATGACGAACGCTTCCACCCGGTCTCTGCGGGGTCCTTGTATTCGCTGTTGTCCGCAAGCTGCTTGTCGCGCGCGGAGACGGCTCGCGAGGAGCAGGAGATCCAGTACGTTGACACGCGGCGGCAGGGTATGCAAACGGTGCCGACGGATGAGTGGCTCGAGTCGCCGCGCGCTTAGCGCACGCATGCCGTAGCGCATGGCGCGTTCGCGGCTGCAGGCACGTGGAGGGAATGTGAGTGGGGCCCGGGGGGTGGGTGGCGCTTGCGCAATCCCACTACCTGAAGAAACATCTCTTGACGGCATTTGTTGCGGCGCGAGGTCAGCGTATGTGTGTGCAGTTGTGGGCGTGCAAACTGAAGCGTGCGGCTGCCGCCGCGGCTGCCTTTGCCAAAGCGGTGTGGCTCAGACCTCAACGACTACTGACCGAGAACGGCCTCACTTTGCATGCCGTCTGCACGCCCCTTGGTACAAGACCCACTGCTCGCTCTCGCTCTGTCTCTGGTCGCCTATCCGTCTCCATCCTTCAGCCTCCAATGTCCCTGTCTCCCGAGCTCCCGCCCCTCCGACTACACGAACACACTCGGCGCGACCGCGTCAACATTGCTTAGCCCCGTCGCCCGACCGGTTCCTGGTCGTCGACATGGCGCCGTCGGATACCCTCGTCTCCGCTCATGTGCGGTGCAGGTACTGCATCCGTACCTTTGCGTACGAGCCGCACATGGCTCGTCACGTCCAGGTGTCCCATCCAAACGAGGACGGCATGTCACATGCCAGCGGGGCGGCTGCAGTCAACCTCGTCTTCGGCACTTTCGGCATCAGCGATCAGCCGGCGCCGGCGCTCCTTGACCCCGTGTCAGCCCCGGTTGCGCTTGCGGGTGTGTCACTGCCGGGCATTGTGGCCACCGAGGCGATGGAGGTGGTTGACACGGGCTTACTGGTCGCGGATGAGGAGATCCTGGCGGGGAGTGACGAGGTGCCCCCGCGTGACGGAGACGGCGAGAAAAACGATGCGGACGTCGATCAGTGGGGCGCCCATGACGGGCGCCACTCGCCGAACGAGGATGCCGAGGACGACGGGGGCGGCTCGGTGGCACCCTTTGCGGATACGGATGAGGACAAGAACGGCGATGGCGCCGCCTACCAGGGTTCGAGCGATAGCGATGCGAGCATCAATGGCTCGGTCGGCGACGCAGCTGAGTACCGCGTCTTTGACGGCTTGACGGGGCTGCTAGGTGTCGAGGTCGACACGCTGGGGGTGCAGCATCGCACGGCGGTCGTGCCGCGCCACGTCATGTACAGTAGCACGGCGGCGCGCATCCGTTCTTTTTACGAGCGCATGCCCGAGGCGTCGCAGTCGGTGCCGGTGGTTGATCCGTTCTGGGCCGGGCGCCCGAGTCGCTTTTCTTCCCCTGCTCTGCGGGTCGCGCTGCGCTTTGCGCTGACGGTTGGTGGCAGTGGGCTTTCGGACGGGGACCAAGTCGCCTTTGCGGCCACGCTACGCGCGGTCGAACGGGCGGCGGTTCGCGGCACGGCCGCCCGCGGGCCGATTACGTCCGCATTTGTCACCGATCATGGCTTCCTAACAGCGACATGGCACGAGATGAACCGTGTGCTGGCCGAGAGGGACTGGCAGGAGGTGACCATCACCGTCGGCGACCGCCCTTTTGTCTACTACTATCGTGATCTCGTTAAGGTCGGGCTGGACGCGCTGGCGTCCGCGGCTGCCGTATCCTTTGGCCCTAACGACGACGCGGCCGACAGCGCCACCACGGGCGGCGTGAATGTGGGCTCGACGGATCTGCCGGCGCTGGTGGACCTCCACGGCGACGACACGCACCGTGTCCGGCGCGGGTCGCTCGACAGCGACATGTACCTGATGGAGGTGCGCAGCACGCAGCGGCTTCATGGGGCGGCGGCGCGGGTGATGGGCGTTCAGCTGCACGCCGACGAGGCGCTCGTGTCGTAGTCGGGGGCCAACTATATGTTCCCAATCCGCGCCGAGATCGTGAATGCCGTCGCGGGGGGCGGGCAGTGGGTGACAATCGGCTGCGTCCAGCACGTCCCCAAGCCGATGGAGCGGACGAAGGCGGAAAAGCTCGCGAACAGCGACATCCGCAACGATCTTTTCCAGCGGTGCCTAGCCGTCACCATCCGCACTTTTGTGCGGGCGAGCGAGACGGGCGTCACGACGCCCGTCGCCGGACGCGGCATGGTCTTCCTCGTTCCACGAGTGGTCGGAATCGTGGTTGACCAGGTCGAGGAGCGGGGCATCCTTGGCCTGATGGGGAACCAGTGCAACTTTTTTTGCTCCCCATGCATGGAGGACAAGCGCGTCGGTGGGGCACTCATGCGTGTACGTGCCGTCGACCGCGACGTGATCTCTACGCTGGACGCGCAGCTGGAGTCCGCCGTTGTCCGAGCGGAGGACCCGCGACCGAGCCGCCGCCGCTTGCTCGGGGAGCAGCACAGCGCCCTTCCATTTGTTCCCGCCCTGGGCGCGGTGCACGGGTTGGGGACTGGGGGCACCAGCCTCTACCGCATCGTATCCTTTGACTTTTTGCACGTCTGGAAGCTGGGCGTCCTCCGCCTCCTTACGCAGCGCCTGCCAGCGGTACTCAACTCTCTTTGTGCGGGTCGCGCGGGCGCGCGGATTGGTTCCGTCGCAGAGACGCTGGACGTCCTCAACCTACGCTTCTGGGAGCTCGGCCGTAACTGCAAGGCGACGCCCGCGTCACCAGGGTACGCGTTGGCCTTTCTATCGCTTTGTAACTGGTTGGGGGGGGTCAGTGATTGCCGTCGGCGTTACTGCGGTCGATGGAGAGAACTCCCTGCTTGTATGCCTCTCTAGAGAGTTTTTCTCACATGGACAGTGTCCGCGACTGCATGCCAGCTGCTCTGGAGCTTTTGCGCTGTTTGCTGCGTATCTCCTTCTCACAGGTGCTTTGTCCCCGTGAAGGAGCCCCAGGCGACCATGACGGGCAGGAGCTGGCGGCACTTTAGCGTGTTTTGGCCCTTTATGGTGGCAGGCGCTGTGGGCCCAGCAGACCAGGACGATTCATCCAACACGTCAAGCGACAGCATGGACGTCGCTCCGACGAGGGCCGCCACTCACCCGCAAGCCCCTGTTGCAGACTCGGGCACAGAGAGCGTCGCCGGGGACGCGCCGTCCGACGCGGAGGCGGACGCGGCTGGGGGGGCGGCGGATATTGACGAGTTGGAGATGCCCACCAAGGCAGCCGGAGGGCCGCCAGGCCCCGAAGTCATCTACACGGAGCGTTACAAGGACGTCTTTGGGGCCGTGCCCCTCCACGACGCGGTGCTCACCACGTTCTGCCGCGCGGCCCAGCTGGGAGGGCAACTGTTTGGTGACAACGTCGCTGATACTACCACGCTGACAGAGGCTCAAATCGTCGCGATGGAAGAGAACGCGGTGGCTCTCGGCGTCGGTTGCATCCAGACGCTGTACGGGCACGTCAATACCACGAAGCTGCACCGCCTGATTGCACATCTGGGCGACGAGCTACGGGGGCGGGGCAACCTTTGAGAGGGCGATACCTCCGAGAATGAGCGCCTTCACGCCAGCTGCAAGCGGATGTTCCGCCGCACCAACAAGCGGGGCCCCGGTGTGGCGCTCCAGATGATGCGCTGCGAAGAGTCACAGTCGGCGGTCTTGCATGAGCTGCAGGACGCTGACGCCGAGCAGCTCCCCGAGGAAGAGCCGGCCGGGGTGGTGCTGCCGGCCGACGTGACCGTTACTGGCAACGCGAGAGGCTCGCGTCGGGCGGGGGGCGGGGGAGCGGACCTGGCCGCGACGACCGCCCTGCCCGCGCAGACATCCGACATCTCGTTCACTGGTCGCGGGACGCGGTCGACCGTGGGGGAGCTCCGCGCCACGTGGGCGCTGGGGAAGGTCTGTGAGGCTCTCGGCCTGGGGGATGACGACCACGTCACACTGCACAAGACGGTGCGAATTATGGCGCGCTTTGAGTGGGGGGCACCGACGGTTATGCAGCACCTGCGCGCCGCCAACAGCTTCATTGGGAAGTCGTGGTTCTCGTGGGTGCTGTACAGGGCGCTTGACGACGGCGTGCGCTGGGGTCGACTGCGGCTCGTGCTGCGGTCCGTCGCGGGCCGGGCGCGCAGCTGCGTGGTGGTGCAGCGGCTGCGCCGGGCCACTGCGCGCCCAGGCTGCGTCCTGTCCGAATTCGGCTGCGTGCGCCTGGCGTGGGCCTTCGACTCAGACGACGCCGTGTACCCGGCGCTCCATGTAGTCGACGCCGTCGACATCCTGCGGGAGGAGGACGTTCAAACCGATTGGTACGACAGGGCGGCGCGCCTGGGGCTGCGCTCCATGCCCTCTGACGGGACCTCCTCCGCGGCGGAGTGGCGGGCCGCCCGTTTCTTCACCAACCTGTTTTTTCCATGGACAAGCCGCTCCATGCGGCCGGGCTTTTGAGGGCACCGGCTTACAAACCGGCGAGGGGCGATTGCGTGTCATGAGGCCTGGTGTGTGTTTGAGTACGTCGGCGCATTCCGCAGTTCGTGTGTGTCTTGTGCAGTGGTGGGAGGGCGGGTCACTCTCGCTTTAGGCGCTTGCTTGTGCTCTGTACGATTTCCACTTGTTTCTTCCACCCTCTGCGCCTGCACAAAGTCCGTCTTAGCACGAGCTACAGACATGTTCTGTCCTCGTCCGCACACTCACGCCGGTGCGCCATGCCCAGGGAATGAACGTTTCCCACGAGCGACAACCCAATTATGGGAGTGCCCCCTATTGCCCCCGTGGACTAGGGGCCAGAGTGGTGCGTGGGCGGTGCGGCACGCCCCCTGAATCGTGGCAGCGCCTCGGAGCGCGATAGGAACGCCCCGACCGCGCCGTCACCACCGATTCTTGGCCGTGGCTGCGGGTTCTCCGCCCTCCGCCGGCAGGCCGCCCTGTCCGAGACTCTGTAGCCGTTGCCACGGGGGCTGCCGTGTCAACATCGACCCACGTCCCCCTCCGACAGCAGGGGGCGGCGGCTCGCCCCCCCATGTGCGCCGTGCCGGCGAAGGCGGTGGTCCGCCCTCAACGGACGGTCCCGCCTGCCCATCCAGACGGCGAAGGCGCGGACGCGGAGCTGCGCCCCACCACGCTCTGCCTGTGCACCTCCCATGACCGGCTTTTTATGTGAAAGTGGGTTGCGGGCATCCATCCCCACCCTCCGCAATGCCTAGAACTTTCCCCGCGCACTGCTCTTATCGGGCGGCTGTAGCGTCGTCGACTTCGGCGTGGAGCGTGCACGTGACACCGACCAGGGGATCGTGGAGGAACAACTGTGGACTTGCGTGGATCCGCGACATTTCATGTCATCCTGACCTGTCCTTTCAGCAACAACTGCGACCGGCTCGACAGTCACTGCCCCTGATCGGAACAGATACGGCCGAGCAGACTCCTAAACGGCATCCCAGCGACATCATTGGCCAAGATTAGTGCGTCATTAGACACCTGCCACGCCTTCCGTCCGTTCGTGCAACGGCAGGTGGCAGAGACTGGCAGCGAGCCCCTGAACGGGAAAAGCCCCCGTTTAGGTTCCCGTCATGGAACAGCGGGTCTGAACGGGAAATCCCCGTTCAACCTGTGCACGAACGGGAATCCCGTTCAGCACGCCGTTCTCATGGTCGTTCTTCTGACGATGTCCATTCGTGCGGGGCGTGGGACCGCCACGAGAGTGGGGCTCGGGCACTGCGCTGTGCGGACCGAGGCGGCGGGGGGAGGACTCGCCCCGCAGCAAGCTCCCACGGCGCTGCGATTTGCTAGGAACGGGGGGTAGCGGCCGGGGGGTCTGTCCGCCCCCCCTGCGCTGCGATTAGCTGGGAATGGTGGTAGCGACGGGCGTCCGCCGCCCGCCACGCGGCTCGTACTGTACCGTGCATCCCATCACGAGGTCCCACGACCGCGCGGATCGTTATTGGCGGACCGCCGTCCAGTGGCGGAGCCCGCACACAAAATCTTGGCGTCTCCGTCGTCGCCGTGGCCCCTCGGGCCCGTCTCGCCCCTCCCGTGAGGTGCAGCGCCCCACCGCGCCCCCCCCCCTCCAATACCAAGACAGAAGGCACCCGGCGGGGTCCCGTGCGCGCCCCCACACCTTTGCGTCTCGCCCCA
>Ga0209093_1000547_pt1 | contig 20706 bp, 22 predicted proteins | sample SidtaG_4_FD_187450 | JGI IMG/M metagenome (GOLD analysis project Ga0209093, IMG submission 187450) | Marine algal microbial communities from Sidmouth, United Kingdom - Sidmouth_Male1 metaG (SPAdes) (version 2) | ecosystem: Host-associated > Algae > Red algae > Unclassified | place: Sidmouth... | reverse complement strand
GGGGGGGGGGGGGGGGGGGGGGGGGGGGGGGGGGGGGGGGGGGAGCTGTGTTGTGGGGTAGGGCGCGCGCAGCGTGATGAGTCGGAGGGGGGGGGAGGGGCGGTACTGGCTGGATGCTGTGAGCGTCACCTCAGCATAAATATCGCTACGATTGTACCCACGTGAGGTCGGCTCGGTGGGCGCGGCTCAGTGGCGCGGGGGGGCTTGGTGCAGCGAGGCTAGTGGCTGTACCAGTCGTTGTCCATGCCCGGAAGCCATTTTCGGGGCGATGCGAGGGCGATGCAGCCGGCGAGCAGGTTGAGACGAGGTGGTGAGGCCGTGGGGAAACGGAGGGGGGACGTGTCGGGATCCCGCATCGGAGAAAATCTCGCGAGCTGCCCATCCTTGACAATCCCGCTCAGACACGACCCACTTTTATCAATCCCCCCCACACGCGGCCCATCAGTTCAATCCCCCAGACACGGCCCATCTTATCAATCCCCCCCAGACGCCGTGCGCGCCAAAAAGGTATCGATAGTGCGGTCGCCCTCCTTGAACAGCGATTTGGCCCACCTGCGCCCCTCCCCGATCGCTTTGTCCGCGGTGGCCCGGCACTCCGGCTCGCTACCTCCGCCATTCTTCTCTCTCTTTCTCTTGCCTCCACTCTTTCGCGCCCTCCTCGCTCCCTCCTTCGCCGGCACTTTCCCAGTCGCTCTCACCAGGTGAGAGTCGCTGGCCTACCGGGCCACGGCCATCGCCCGGATCAGGTTGGCACATGACCCCACCGCCGTCTCAGCAGTGTACTTGGCAGCATTTTGATTAAAAAAGCCATGCCATGATTCCACCGCCTGCTCTCCATACAGGCCCACGCTTCCAAAGCGTTCCAAGAATGCGGGGGCGTGATGTAAGAGAATGTGGAGCTTTGGGGAGACAGACACCCATGGGAAGCTGCGCTTCATGAGCCGCACGAACGAGCGCGCACCGGAGCGGAACTGCCGGACCTCACCCGCGTCCACTTCCGCGGCCCTATTCAGGGTCCTCCCCAGCATGCCCCAAAGCAGCCACAGGCGCCTGTCCGCTTGGTGGTGGTACTCTGGGGTCAAACCAAGGAGGTTGCGGCAAATGGCGTCGCACCCCTGCGCAATGGTGTGGCAATCACGCCCAATGAACACACCACCATGGTATGGGGCTGGACGCACACGAACAACGCGGCGAAGCGTCTCGGCCAGCTCGTAGGCAAAAGTCTGCCCATCGTTGCTGCCGCGGCAGGAGATCACGATCTCCACAGCCAATCGGAGCAGCCGTAGTGTAATTCCCAGTAGTAGGTGTAAGGGAATGGGCACAATCTGCCTAGGATCAATCGTGAAGAGCGGGCATGAAGAGCGGGGGTCGATCAATCGACCGGTGGCCGGCCTGTGACAGGTCGGAAATCCGCTGCCCTGGTGACGCTCCGGGCGCGCCGGCGGCAACCATCCGCACCAGGTGGGAGGCGGGGCGGGGGTGCGAAGGTGTGGGCCGGTCAACGTCCTGCAGCGTGCCGTAGAGGGTGTCCAGATCAGCATGTGCACTGCTCGGGGCCCTTGTGCTGAGACAGTTCAGGCAGGGCATGGTGGCGCTCGGGCCCTTGTGCCCGTGCACCGTACAGAGTGCCTCATAGTCGCCAGAGAGGAACAGGCGCACCGCACGCCGCACTCCGCCGACGACGACACCCTCGCGCACGAGCTGCCTTACTTGCTCCAAATGCTCACTGAGCATCTCGGCGACCTCGTCGTACCTGTCCTTGTTGGCGGGGCAGACGGCTACCAAGATAGTGTTGCCGGGTTTCTGCGGTCTGCGCTGGTTGATGACCCCCATTACGATCTTCACGGAGCTCGTATCGCCCCCCTTGTCCAGCCCCAGCGTCAGGTGCACGTCCATGACGTTTGCAGGAGGGGCGGCGGCGCCGGAACCCGGGTAGTCGGCGGGGGGAACCTCATAAGCAACAGTCTGCGAGACGGGCTGTAGATGCTCGTCCCGCAGAAGCCGCTCCACAAAGGAATTAGACGCCGACAGGGCGTCGAGCTTCTCGTGTACAGCGGCTTTGATGCTCATCAGATGAGCACCAGATGCTGTCTACGAACACCCCCTTGGACGGCAGACCCGCCAATCGCTTGCGAGATTCTCGGAGGACAGAAAGGCTGGCGAGATGAACTTGGGAGCCACCCAGACCCATCCGGTGACCGTTAAAAGCGGATAGGCTTACCCCGTGCCTGGCAATTAACCCAAGCTGCTGCTCGGGCGTAGCGCTGATGGGCACCAGCGCGCCAGACCCGCGGCCGCGGCGGCAGCTAGGCGCAGTGACGGCGATGTTGACCGATCCAGCGGCCACAGCCGCACTAGCGTTTCCCCCAACCGCTCCAGAAAGCAGCCGTATGCCGTGGGCCAAGCGTCTGTAGCCCTGGCTCCTCCCGATCACAGGGTTTCGAGCCGTGACCTGGCGGGCGTACACAACCTCCTGACCGTTGGCATGTCTGAGGCGAATGTCTGGTGGGGTGCTACGAAGCAAAATAGGCGCAGCAATGGCCTGAAGCTCAGGACCATCCCGATCATTCCATAATGCCCCGTCGCGCCATGCCACCAGAAAATCGCCACAGGTCGGTGGCTGGACACGAGAGGGGGCGCGGGGCAGAAGCGCTGTCAGCAGCCGCACGCGCAGGCCAGCCGCCTTTCTCTTCGCCAGAGTAGCCCACTGTGTGGCTCGGTCTACCGCCCTTTCGAGATTCGATATGCGCTCCCGAAGAAACCGACAGTCAGGGCAGGCCGAAGCGGTCGTGACGTCAGTCTGCACGGGCGCGTGACATAGCCTCGGGTCCTCTGGGGTGCCGGGGGCTGTGCTCAGCGGGGGAGGCGGCCGGTTCAGTGGAGTCGTCGGGATGCCGCCCTTTGGCGCCTCTTGTCCTGCCCCGCTGCGCCTCTTCCGCTTCGCACGGCAATAGCAGCGGTCACAGACACCCAGAGACACGCCCAGACCGTCCGTACCAGCCATCTGCTTGCACTGTACCACCGGCAGGGAGCTTACGGCATCAAAGAGGGGGCCGCTGAGGATATCTGCGGCTGTTTTTCGCCAGTCCTTCAACCCTGCGCCGGGCTTCAGGAATACCTGGGCGCATGCAGTGCAGCGATACTCCCAGATCTCATTGGTAAAGGCACGCCTCAAATCATGGCCGGAGACACTATGCAGGAGCAAAGGCGTCACACGGAAGAGTGAAACGAGAAAGAAAAAGAGATGGCCTCCAGTGTCAGACCATGCCGTACAGAAAGAAGGAGGACCCGACCAGTGGCGCTGGTGTCGGCATGCGAGCGTGGTTCATCGTTTTCACGTGATCACAAGAAGCTGCCGGTCATACCTCGGAAGCCTTCGCTTGAAGCCCATCGTCACGTCTGGTGGGTTGCCGCTGTCTGTGCTTAACTGTCGGCGGACCGCCGGAAGAGGATAATTATGCACGTCAAGGAAGCGTGCGTAGAATGGAGTAAGAGTGAGAAAAAACACGGGAAAAAATTTGACACGAAAGGGGGCGGCCAGACTTGTGCCTCTCGTGCGTGCAGCCGATAGGCACGCCAGTCGTATTGAAATAATGCGATCAGTATGTTGACGTACCGCTCTGTAAAAGTGGATGTTGCCAGATTCGATCGATAGGAGTCTGGTGAAGAGAACCGAGCCGCGAAGCGCGGCAGGCAGTTGATCGACCTTGCTCCGAAGATCACAGACAGACAGTGTCGAATGCAATCGCGACGCCGTCGTCCGCCGTGGACACAGGGGCGGTACCAATTGGTCGGTCAACCCCCCACAGCGCCTCCCAATCGCGGGGGGTCGCACCCCCTCTCACAGTGTGCCAAGGTCTGGGGTCGCTGCGCGACCCCATGCCCCATTCACATTTCGCCACGTCGCAGTTCTTTTTTCGTAGACGGCTGTAATGCTGAAAGCCGTATGCGACGGCTTAACTGGGCGTGCCACCACAACAGCCGTAACAGCCGGCCGCGCTTGCTAGCGCGGCGCCACCCTCTCACGCCAAGGACGCGACGCCCCAGGGGGCCCCGGAGTCGCTGGTCGTTGGCGCCTGCCGCCACCCGCGTCCTCCCCTCCACGAGCCCCGCGCCCCCCTCCACACGACCACGGCGGCTTCGCTCTTCATCGGAGCCCGCCGCCGCCCGCGTCCCCATCGCCACGAGTCCCACGCCCCCGTTTCCACGGATCCCGCGCCCCCGGTGCAAAGAGCGAGGCGGTGGCCGGACACGGCGCCGCCGCCCCACCCACGCCAAGTGCACACCGCCGGCTGGCCGCGGCTCCGCTTGTCGTCGGCGACTGCCGACGCCCGCGTGACCCGTCGCCCCGGGTTCCGCGTCCCAGCCGCCGCCAAGAGCGAGGCGGTGGTCGACTGCGGCGCCGCCGCCCCACCCACGCCAAGTGCTCACCGCCGGCTGGCCGTGGCGCCGCTGGTCGTCGGCGGTCGCCGACGCCCGCGTGCCGGGTCGCCGTGGGTCCCGTTCCCCCCCTGGCGCCAAGAGCGAGGCGGTGGTCGGCCTCGGCGGCGCCGCCCCACCGACGCCAAGCGGTCCCCGCCGCTTTTCCGTGGCGCCGCGAGTCGTCGGTGGCCGCGGTCGCCCGCGTCGCCCGTCGGCACAGGTTCTGCGCCCCAACCGGCGCGAAGAGCCAGTCGGTCGCCGGCCGCGGCGGCGCCGCCCGACCTATGCCCAGTGCTGTCCGCAGGCTGGTCGTGGCGCCGCTGATCGTCGGAGGTCGCCGACCCCAGCGTGCCCCGTCGCCGCGGACACGCCCCCCCCTCGGGCGCCAACAGCGAGGCGGTGGTCGGCCGCGGCGCCGCCGCCTCACCAGCGCCAAGTGCTCACCGCCGGCTGGCCGTGGCGCCGCTGGTCATCGGCGGTCGCCGACGCCCGAGTGCTGCCTCGCCGTGAGGCCCGCCCCCCCCCGGGCGTCAAGAGCAAGGCGGTGGTCGGCCTCGGCGGCGCCGTCCCACCGACGCCAAGTGCTTCCCGCCGGTTTTCCGGGGCGCCGCGAGTCGTCGGTGGCCGTCGCCGCCCGCGTCGCCCGTCGGCACGGGTTCCGCGCCCCCCTCCGGCGCCAAGAGCGAGGCGCTGGCCGCCTGCGGCCCCGCCGCCCCACGCGGCGTGCGCACCGCCAGCCGGCCGCGGCGCCGCCAGTTGTTGGCGGCCGCTGCCACCCGCGCCCTCCTCGCGTTGTGCCCCACGCTGGCCGTCCGCGACTGTGAGAGCTGAGGATATGGTGGCGAGAATGGTGGGGCGGGAATTTGGAAGCGAAGAAGATGGTAGCGAATACAGCGTTTATGGCCACGGGTAAAATGCATCAACATAGAAGCGTGCAGCGCGGCGGCTTGCTGCGTTGTCTCGGTCGGTCCGCGGCGTCGCCGCGACACCGTGGGCCTGTGCTACCGCGTCGAAGTCCCGCACTATGTGCTCTAAGCGCAACAAATACGCAAAGGAAACAGAGCGCAGGGAGGGCCAGTCCGCCCCCGCTGTCATAGACCAACATAAACGAGTGCATCCGGCGCCAACGAGCGGACAGCCCGCTGTCGACTCGCAGATGTCCATCTCCGAAACCACTACCACCTCCCGTACCTCCCCCCCCACCGCTCGGAGAATCGCGCGCGCAAACCCATACCTCACCACTGACACGGCGTCGCCCGGCAGTCGGTACGCCACCCCGTCATACCACGGGAGCTCACGGTCCATGGGGGTGGCGCGCAGGTGTTGCTTGGGGTGACCTCCGGCGCAGCACGCCATGCGGGGGAAGAACGTATACGAGTTGGTGACGTGGAGGACTGTGCCGCCCATCGGCAAGTCAAGCGCGTGGGCAACGGCGACGAGGCCGCGTCGCTCGGCGAGCTGGTCTACGGTAATGCTGGCGGCCCGCCGAGGAACGGCAGGCCCACCAACACCCGGCGCCCGAGCAAGGGGAGGACGGGCATCGCGGCGAAGCGCCGCGCCGCCGCCGGGAGCTGCACCGACGCCCGCAAGCTCCTCGTTATCCTCTTCGTCTGACACCCCTCCCCCAAACCAGTTGTCGAACTCTGCCGCCTGCTTGGCGAGGCGCGCCTGAATCTCCAGCGTCCCCTGCCCAACCCGCAGCATCTGTACCCGAAAGGCGTCGCCGTCGCCGCTCGTGCGGCTATACCGCCGCTTGTCCTTGACGTGCAACGCCTCGTTGCTGCTCGTGTCGCCGTTTGTGATGGCGCCGTGCGCTTTGATCGCGGAGATGACGTGGGCCAAGAGCTTGTGCACCTTGGTGCTAAACCACTCGCCGAGTATCGGCACCATAAAGCCGAGCACAAACTCCTTGGCGAGAGCGCCGACCTCCTCCGCCCCTGCGACTGTCATGGGCACCCGGCAGTGCCGGTGCCCCGTCAGCCGCTCCACCAGCTGTGCGTACTTGACGAACAGCGTCGTGACGGCGACGTGGTATGGGGTGTCACCGAAGGCGGCCTCGTAGGCCGCCTTGTAAAACGTGAGCGTCTTCTTCGTCTTGCCCTTCACCTAGTCTGACCTCCCCCAGACCGCGGGGCCAACCGCGGCGGCGCGGGTGGCGCTGTCGTCGCTGTCGCCGCTCGTGTCGCTCGCCATGCTGGCTCCGCTGGCCTCACTGCCAACGCTGGCAGCGTCGGACAGCTCGGGTGCGGCCCCGGCGGCAGTGCCGTCTTCCACGTCAATATCGGCCATTAACGATGCCAAAATGTCGTCTAGCTGCTGCTCAGCGTCCACGTCGCCGCCGCCGGTGTCGGCGTCAGCGTCGGCGGTGCCGCCCGTCGAGGTGCCCGTCGTCGTGACGGCGGTGGCGGGGGCGGGCGTGGAGGTGCCCGCCGTGGTGCCGGCGGCCGGGGGTGCGCGAGTCTGGGAGAGTGCGGCAGCGGCGGGAGTCCGCCGTCGTTTGCCAGTGGCAGGAGGAGTGGAGGTGTGGTCGCCCTCGGCCTTTTTTTTAGGCGGCGGCCACCGCTTGGTTCCCGGCGAAAAGAGGCCTAGCACGACAAACATCATAAACCAAACGCCGCCGCGCTGCTGCTCGCCCGTAAATGTTGCCTGCTTCTCATCTGTGCGGACCAGATATCTGCTGAGCGAACCCCAGCCGGCAGCGAAAAAATAAACAACAGCAACCGAAAATAAGGGCAGCAGCTGTCCAGTCAGTCCCTGGGCCAGTGCCAGCGGACGAGCATCCCAGGCGGAAGGTAGGGCAGAAAAAATTAGACACCCAACCAGAGGGGAGATTGTGCGCACCAACGCTCCAACAAGGCGACAGAGAGAGAACTAAAACGTACCCTGGTGGGACAAACGATGCCAGGCTGCGTCGGCCGAGAAGGTCGATGCGCAAGTTCCCCGCACGAGCAGTGGAGCTCTCGTCCTTGTACAGCGGGTAGAACTCTGCAAAAACGCTGGGGAAAAGGAGTACTAGGCGATGGCAAAGCATCCGGGTGATGCCGAGGTCCACGATCTGCAGGGGGTGGGCAAGGGCAAGAAGAGCACTGAGCACAATGTCGGCCACGCACGAATGAAGGGCGGCAAAGTCGAGTAGTCAGACAGCTGAGGCGATGGGGCAATGCACGGCCGACTGGCGACTACACGAAACAGGAATATCGACAAGAAGAACGTACGTGCAGAGGATCAAACGCAATCATCCCGTACAGGAAATGGGGGGCGGTTGTCAGCCCGCCTACGCACGCCAACGCGGGGATGAAGGCGTTCATGCTGTTTTTTGACTCCATGTAGATCCGCCGCGGCCGCTTCTTGTTCGCGAGGCTCAGCGCGTTGACCGCCATCTGCTCCTCCAAGGTGCTGATGACGACCCGGAGCGCGCCCTCCGTCCCCTTGACCGTGCATGCGTCCGCAGCCGACACGTCGCATGTGGAGCACGGATGACCGCAGTTGCCCGCCTTCAAGCACAGGACCGCCCGCTCCTCCGGGCGGTCGCACGTGTACAAAAGGATGCGGAAGAAGGCCAGCCACATGCCTCCGATGCTCTCGTCGAGCGCCACGCTTTGGTGACTCGACTGGATTGCGTCGCGAAACGCAAACTACAGCGTTCGCTGCAAAACACCCCACCGGCGTCCTTTGGCTTTCTCCTTCGCGCCCGCCTCCTTCCGGTTGTGGACGTAAGGAACGTAGGCAATGGTGTGCCACTCGGCCACACCTGTCACGTCGTTGACGACGCGAATACGCACAGGATACAGGTAGAGGGCTGAAAATGGTGCATACAAGAAGGTGAGCTCGAAACGGGCGAGAAAAGAACACGTTAACGCCTGATTGGGTGTGCCGTTAAACAGAAAAAAGAAGTGCGGGGCGGACCACACCGAGGCAGGGCATGGCGTGGCATGCAAAGCGCAAGGTAAAAATGGAACTGAAACCAGCAGGCCAAGCAATCCCGAGATGAGGGAATAGCATCAACGTACCGCCAGACCAGGAGAGCAATGTCGCGTCGCCGAACACGTAAATGCCGAGGACAAAGCCATTCCCGCTTGAGATGGAGTCGACCACGTCTTGGTGTGCCTTAAAGGCCTCGCATTCAATGGGGTGCTCGCGCCGGTCGCCCACCTCGGCAGCGTCGCGGCGCAGCTGCACCTTTCCGGCCCCGCGGATCACACGCAGAGCCACGTCCAGTGCCGAGCGAAAGAATGCCACGTACTCAACACCCCCTTGCACCAGCACACACTTGCGCCAGCCAGCCGCTAGCACCGCGTCGTCCAAATCGTCCCTCAACGCGTTGCGGAGTGCGTTGGCGCTCCTAAACACGCCCGTAATGAACGGGGCGCTCGGCACGCTGGTCGTGTCGGCTGTCGGGCGGCTCCTGCCCCACGCCGACGACAGGTCTTCCGCCGCCGCGGCAGTGGACCCCCCCATCGCTGCCGACGCGTTGGCTGAAGCGCCCCTCCCGGTGGTCGACGCTATGGCGAGGGACCCGCCCGCCACCGCCGAGGCGCTAGCGGACGCGCCCCCACAGGAGGCCGAAGCCACGGCGGTTTACCCGCCGGCCGCCGCCGAAGCATTGGCCGCACGTGTTGCACGTGTTTCCGACGCCGTTGACCAGCCTGCCGCCGCCGACGCGTTGGCCGACGCCCCCCCCCCGGTCGCCGACGCCGCGGCGATCGACACACCCGCAGCGGCCGATGCGTTGGCCGACGCGCCCCACCCGGTGGCCGGCGCCGCGGCGGTTGACCCGTCCGCCGCCGCCGACGCTGTGTCAGAGGCGCCACCAGCCGACGCCGACGTGTTGGCCGACGGGTTCCCCCCCGTCTTCGAGGCGGCGGTGGTCGGGCCGCCCGTCGCCATGGAATTGTTGTCGGCAGCTGTGACGGCGTCGGCGATGGCTTTGTCGTACTTCTCGAAAACTTGAAAATCTTTGTCTGGTCCGCAAGCGACGCGCCCGAGCCCCCGATCTCGTGCATAAGGGACTGGAACTCCTTGAGGATGGGCGTGTTGAAAAGGCTGGGCTTGGCGTTTGGCCTCTTGGTCACGGCCGGCTCGCACTTGCGGGCGTCGCCAACCCGCTCGTACGTCGCCTGGGCCTCGGTGGCGACGGACGAGCGGCCGAGCGCGCCCGTCTCCAAGACGGTTCCCCTCTCAGACTTTCCCCGCGGCGGCTTGGTGGCGGTGCTCTCCGGCCGACGTGCGCCGGCCGCTGCCTCTGTGGCCTCGGCCGCCTGCGCGGCGGCGAAATCCGCCAGGGCGAGCACGACGGACGCATCATCACCTGTGGCCGCGCCAAGAGCTTCAGAAAGGCCGGCATTGGCGCCGTCGGCGTCAGCCGCAGCGGCGACCGGTCGGCAGGGGGCTGCAGCTGCTACATTTGTCGCCCGTAAGGGAGGCACCACTGGCGGCTCGGGTGCACCAGGAAGGGCCGGAGGCGGCAGCGCCGGATCAGGTCCCAGCTGGCGGGGGGGTTGGCGTCGGTTGATGTTCCGCGGCAGGTTGGGGTGCTTGCTGAGCACGTGTAAGCGCATCGCAATCGTGGACTTGACCAACCCGCACACAGAGCACGGAGATGGGGTGAAAAAAGGCCTCATGATCCCGGAATGCGGTGCGCGACAGGGCCGGGTCGGACGACAGCGTTGCGGTTGGCGGCGGGGATACTACCCCCGACGAAGGAGCACCCCTCCACAGCGGAGACCGCGTCAGCGGTCGTCGGCGTCGGTGCCGTCGGTGGCAGCCCGCGCGGCTTACGCGCACGGCGACCGCCCAGGTTGGCGCCGTCCTTGACGAGAGTGCCCGACGTAAGAGATGGCCGCACAGCCGCTGCTTGCCTGGGAGCAAAGACAATGGCCCGAGATGCACCGTTGGCAACGAGAAAGGAGGCGGCCTCGAAAAGGCAGGAGAACCAGAGAGTCGAGGCAGCTGTTAGCCGCGTGCACGCACCGGGGTCCATGGATGAGAACGTGGGAGAAACGGTGGGTCACTGCTTGCGAGCCGCCTGGTTGTAAACCCACGCGGCGCTCGCCAGACACCCCATGCACCATTCGCACCCCCCTAGACACACAACGGCCGATTGGTGTCGATGGGCGGCCGAGCAGCGGAGACAGAGAGAGCCAGTAAAACGCAAAGACGTACTTGACCGTAGCGACGGCGTCATGACATTGTACAAGTGGACAGGCGAGGCCCAACACTGCGGGCGCAGAGTCGGGCGGGGAGGCAATACCGCCTAAAGGACAGGAGCGAACAGCACGGGCCGCAAGGGAGCCGCGCCAATGCGCATGCGAACAGGAGTGGCCGATGCCTGGCGATAGGAGAACGAGCCGGAGAAGCACAAAGGCAAAGGGGGCGGGAGGCAGGACCGAAATAGCGACGCAGCCGAGCACCAGAGTGTGTGGACGGCGCCGGCCGATGGCCGCCGATGGGCGACCGATGGCGACCCACAGCCACAGAGATGGACGAAAGCGGAACACACGGACGTAGCAGGAATGGCGGGGCGTCGCCGGTGGATCTTGTTGATAGATTTCCGACCAATCAAATCCTAAGATGGAGGCACTTCCACTAAGAACAAGCAAGTCACCGTCGTCTACTCGTCCACTAGTGCCACTTGTCAACAGATGTTGGTCCAACGGGAGTCGCGACGATGCTTCTGACCAATCAGAGAAGAATTCTCGTGCTTCCCATGGCTGACAAATATGGCTTATACGGGGTACGGTGGAAGCCCAGTAACTTCTTAAGTCAAGTATGCTCCGGTCCAAAGTTATGAAGTGTAACTTTTTGACTTGATTGTAGTAAGTCTGCGGATGGTGAGTCGGACGCCGCCGAAGGCACTGCTCGTTGCCTTTGCGCACGAGTGACGAGCACGGCGCCTCGTCGTCTCACTGCTTGGATGACCCGGGAGCCTACGGGCGCGCTGCGCCGCGGATTGCCGTGGACACGCGATCGCGGGTGGGGAGCAACCGACGGCGCCCCCCCGCTGACAGTCCCACACGGAGGCGCGCTGCTGCCGTTCGGGCACGCGCTGCTCACGACCGTTGCTCTTCACCGGTTCCCCGAAAAGGTCAGTGTGCTTTGCGCTTGTGCCTCTTGCTGCCAGTCTGCGACCACATGCCCCGGCCCCGCTCTTTTGGTGCTTAGGCGCTCTTTCCGTCCTCGGCGCGGGGGGGGGGGTGAGTCGGTGGACCAGGGTTGGCAATGGTGGTGGGCGATGCATCCGTGCCGTGCCGTGGTTGTGCCTCTGGCTGCGCTTATGGGTCGCAATCGTGAGCCGCTCGTTGTGCTAACTGCGTCTGACGACCGCGGGAGTCGCTGTTTTTCCGCGGCCTTTGAGTCTTTGGTCTTGGGCGCACACCGCCTTTTCGTGACGGCTTTGACTAGCTCGTTGGCCACGGCGCACTGTGGGACGCTGCCATCCGCGCACGCTCTCGTCCAAGGGGCCGTTGCCCTCTTCATAGACATGGTGCGTCTTTTCTCTGCTCGACGAGGGGGGGCACCAACTGGGGGTGGTGGACACGCGTTTTACGCTCTGCTGCGTTTCTCATGTTTTGACGTCTTTGGAAGGTGTATGTGCGGGGACTACACCCGTGGGGGGTGTGTGCGGCTTTGCTGCGCGCGCGCGATGGTAGCTGTTGCCCAGGTTGCACGCGCGTCGTCGTCGACCCACGCCGACCGGCTAGGCCGCTGCAGCAGTACAAAGGCGCGCTTTCCGAGCCCATTGTAGCCACAGGCCTGTTTCTCACCCATACACCTTTGCGCGGCCTACCTCTTTCGCCCGTCCGCCTCCACCCCCCTCACATCCTGCGCGCGACCCCACCCCCCCTTCTCCCTTGGTTGCTCAATCATGAACCCCCCGGCGCCCGAAGACCGTGTCCACAAGATGGTGTTGCGTCGGGCTGCAATGGCCACCCGCGCCAAGGAACAAGCCGGTGACGTCGACACGTCGCCCACTGACGCGCGCGCCACCGCGCGGGAGGCGGCTCAGACGCTGGTGTCGATGGGCAGCGACAGCGACGAGGACGACGACAACGTAGAAATGGAGACGGCGCCCGCTCAGGCGCCGACCCGACAGACCAACGGCAAACGACCGGCTGCGGCCGGCCTGGCAATGAGCGCCGCCAAGGCCAGGCGCTGGGCGCCGGCACCGCCGTCGGCGTTTTTGGACCCCTCGCCGGCGGTGTTTGTGTCTGCGGCGCACGTCGCCCCGCCGCAATCCACGGAGGCCGTCGCGCCGCTGTCCTCTGTTCGTTCTGGCCCGACCCGCCTGGTGGGGCCGCCAGCCCCCTGTGCTCCGGCTGGCCCGTCGGGTCGGCAGTCACCGTCCGGTGACGGGACGTCGGCTGTGGCGTCCGCTGTGGGTCTGCGCGAGGTCCAAGCCGGCGTCTCCCGGCGCACCGCGCTGGGCCCGGCCCGGCGCGCCGTGACGCCGACGCCGACGTTGACGACCGCGGCTACGCGCGTGCAAGTGGGGCCGCGCCGTATCGCGCAGGAACGCCCGGTGGTGCTCGGCGTTCGGCGCCGCACGCACCACGTGCCGACCCTCCGCGTATCGCAGCTCATGACGGGCCCCAGAACGGCCGCAGCGCGGCGTGCCGCTGTCCTTGTCACCCCTGACAGGTCGGCAAATGCGCCGGTAGCGGCTCCCTCTTCGAATGCGCTGCCTGCTGCGCCGGCTGCGCGTGTGCCGCCGACTGCTCCCGCCCATATTCTGGCACCGAACGAGCCGGCGCCACGAGAGCCGTTGATGGCCTCCGCTGAGAGCGCGCCTCGTGCTCCTATTGGTGGATTTGCGGCGCCCGAGGCGGGGCCTCGCCATGCAGCGGCCGCCGGCTTGGCCACCGATCCGTCGGCTGAAGTTTTCAACGCCGGCAGCCCGGGGCCGCGTCGTCCGCGTGCTGTCGCGAGTTTGGCCGCCGCCGCCGCATCTGGTGAATTTGTGAACACCGGGCACCCGGCGGCGCGTCGCCCCGTTGCCACTGCGGGGGGGTTGGCCATGGAAGCCCCCGTCTTCCGCATGCTGGGCAGCACCACGGGGGGGGGTGCTGCGGCCCCGTCGAGCGGGTCGGTCGCTTCGAGCGCCGCCACTCTCTCCGGCGCGGGGTCGTACCCGGAGCCATCGGGACCGGACGTGCAATTCCCCACCACCGCCGCCGCGCAAGCTACGGTCGACCCACTGGCCGCAGCGTTGGGGCCGGGGCATCGAGGGGAGCGCCGTGCACAGATTCTGGAGAACGCAGTTTGGGCTGCGACGAGCTCGGTCCGTGAGGACGTGGCGACGATGGCAAGCGCCGTGACCGCGATGAAGGACACCCTCGTGGGCATGAAGACGAAGCTGGACTCGGACATCCAGCTCTCCCAGCAGACATTGGGGCGGCTTGCGGCAGTGGAGAAGACCGTCCTGGACGGAATTAAGAGCGCCGTCTCATTGGGGCACCTCGGCAACTCTGGGGAGGATGACGAAGAGACTTCCAAGAAGGAGAAGCTGATCAAGCTCATTACGGTTCGTTCTTTTTTCTGGTTGGCAAGTGAGAGCAAGCAGCTCCTACGGGCGAAGTGCGCGCGGGTGTGGGTGGGGGACTGTTCGCATGAGGCTTACGGGGAGCGGGGGTGTCTGTATGTTTCCCTTGGTCTGTTCAACATGACTCTAACCACCACCGCCGTTCTTTTTGGGGGGCATCCTTTCTTTGCGGTTGTGTTCTGATGCACGCAGAAAAAGTATCGGCACGTGCTCATCGACGACTTTGCGACCACGGTCAAGACGGTGCTCGTGTTCTCCTGCTCGGACGACAACTGGGACACCCTCGTGGTATCTGTTGATACGGTGCAGAAGCAGGGGCTCAAGGCGGCGGAGGAGTGACTGAAGTCGTTTGTCCGTCGCTCCAGCCGCCGCAACCCGACCATCTTCGCCAACATCCGCGTCTCCCTCTTGGCGCTGCGGGTGAAGCCTCACCTGCACCAGGTGTGGACGGACGATATCGTCGGTGCCTACTTCGAGGCCCTTGACTTGGAACTCGACGCCCTTACGAATGAGATGGCGCTCGAGCTGCTCGCCAACGACTGCATCTTCCTGTGGTCGCGCGGGCGCCAGGCGTTCCTGGACGCCCTCAGCAAGCTCTTCATATCCGTCGGCGCGGCAGACCGCGTGAAGCAGCCGGATGGACCGTTGGGTCCCCGCGTCGTGAGCGCGACGCTGGGGCACTTTGCGCTGGTGGTCACCAAGGTGCGGAACGCGCTGGAGATTGCCGCCGGCACTCGCTCGTCGGCGCGCGGCGGGGCTATTGGCGACGGTCATTTCCCGTGCGGGTGGCGGAAGTCCGCCGCCTGGTCCCGACCCAGGCGGCGGATGCAGAGGCGCACGACGGCTTGGTGCTTGTGGACGGTGCCGACCCGGCGCGCAGCGTGCCGGAGTTCCAGTTCTCGGCCATATCCTGGGTGTCCTCCGTACCGTGGGCGCGACCGGTTCTTTCTGTGTGGGTGATGCATTGTATGCGCTTTGGGTGTGTGCTTTCTTTCTTGGCGTTGGGTTGCCCCGCGCAGGTAGCCATGCCGGCGCCACGATACCACTGGAAGGCGTTTGTTTTTGTGCACTAACGACGGCGCCCCGGCGCCCCGGTGCCCGGGGCCGCTCGACGGCACCCCGGTGCCCCGACGGCGGCGCCTCGGCGCCCCGGTGCCCGGCGGTGCCCAGCGGCGCCCGGCGACGCCCCGGCCCCCGTACGGAGGCGCCCCGGCGCCCCGGCGCCCCGGTGCGCGGCGGTGCTCGGCCGCGCCCCGGTGCCCGGCGGCGCCCGACGGCGCCGGGCAGCGCCCGCAGCCCAGCAGCAAAATTGTCGCGGGCGCGCGGCGCGTGGCGCCCCGCGCCCCGCGCCGCCCGCGCCCCGCGCCCCGCGCCGCCCGCGCCCCGCGCCGCGCGCCCCGCGCCGCGCGCCCCGCGCCGCGCGCCCCGCGCCGCGCGCCCCGTGCCGCGTGCCGCGCGCCGCGTGCCGCGCGCCGCGTGCCGCGCGCCGCGTGCCGCGCGCCGCCCGCACCCGGCGCCCCGCGCCCAGCGCCCAGCGCCGCGGCGGAAAATCGACGTCCATCAGATCCCGGATCAGCGACGTCACCTGTCACGACTCCTACACGAATCCCCAATTGCCAACCAACAGAGGACCGAATCCACTCTGCATCGAAGGATGCGCATCGCTGGCTCCATCAGAAGTGTAGCGAAAGCGCTCGCCGATGCACTGTATGCCCGAATCGGGACCCGAACGAAAATCGCGTTTAGATGGACGTGTACCAAATCAGGACGATGGCGGCGGCCGCCCCCCCCTCTGCGACGGCGTGGGCTGCCAGACGACACGCGACGAGACATTCTGCAACCAAACTGACAGCCTATCACCCAAACCGGATGCTGTCTGACACGAATAATGCGCACCGGAATCAAAATTGTGCGCACCTGGTGTGCGCAACATTGCTGCGGCTGTGCACGTGCTCCTATCGTGTTGGTGCACAATTGCGCGTACGAAGGCTTGGCACCATCGGATCAGCGTGGAGTTCACAGTGGTGCAGAGGACGGTGCTTGCGGTCCTAGGACCGTAGCTATCGGATAGTTCGACACATGCATGCCGTTGTAGGACGTCTTGAGGTACTCCAACCGGCCATGGTGCGGTCCAGAAGGCACATGTGATGCGGAAATTGCGCGAAATTGCAAGAATCTGTCTGATCGTACAGAACACGGATCTGGACCCGCTGTGCTGCCCACCCCCCTGTGTGGCAAACGGCCAGTGAGACGACGTCGGAAAAATTCAAATCTGATCAGATTTTTTGGCAGGAGATTCGAGATATGGTACCAAGAAGACAACAGAGAAATAAAGAAACACGAACTATGAGCCGCCAACTACTTGGAGGCCCCTTCGAAGCCAACAGAGCAACTCACTGTGTGCTCCGCAATAACACAACCTGCCGCCTGAGTATCCTTGCACTTTGGACACGCTCGCCAGTGGCCACAAAGACAAACCTTCCACCCCCCCCCCCCACGGTGACGGCTGACGTCGCAGATACGACAAGTCATATGCAGCCGGGCTACGACGGCCTGTTGGTCACTCTGGAGCCTGGCTGCCTTCTTCTCCATCCTTGCAGCCTTCCGCGCGCACCGCTGGGCCGACATGGCCTCCTCCTCGGCGGCTCTTTTGCGGGCCGCATCCAGCAGGAGGTACGGCGAGTGCAAAGCGCCGCGCTGCACGGCGACAGTGACGCTTGACACCCCCTTGGCGGTCTTTTCCGACCGCCGCCGTGCCGCGGCGATGGTCTCAGCCGCCATCAGCCGCGCCTCGTCCCGTACCGTCACCCCAGGGGCGACCACACCCAGATTCTCAAAGGCACGATCAAGGACGACTTTGGGGTTGAGCGGCCACAGTCCCGTCGTGATGAAGGCCTTGGATACGACTTGGGGGGTGAAAGCCCATCGCTCGGAGTGGTACGCGGCGGCCAGCAGGGCGTTGCGGGTGGCGTGGCCGGACAATATGGCGTCGAAGACGTACGACTCATTCGTCGCCCGCAAAAGGTGGTGAAAGCAGGCAAAGGGCTCGGCATCCAGTTGTTGGAGGAAGTGGGCCGCGTTGGCAGTGAGCAAGAACAAGTAAACCGCTCGACAGAGCGCTCGCTCAAGGGTCTCCGCGCTCATGTGCGCCGAGCACTGGTCGCCGAAAAGCAGCAAAGGCAGGCCAGGATTGCGCGTCGTCCACTCCTCCGTCACCAAGTCAATAATCTTACCGAAAAGCTCAGCGTTGACAAACCCTGTGTCCGTCCACGTGAAGAACCGGGGCCACGACCGACGAGTGACCTTGGTGGCACGTTGGAGGGCAAAGTTGACGTCTGACCCGCCCTCTTCATCAAACTTGGCCTTGAGGACGTAAACACTCATGAAGATGGAGCCGTTGGCGGCAGCAAACGTCAGCAGTGAAGCGACAGTGCTGTTGCGAGTAGAAGACGCATTCGCCCGCTCCTTTGAGGTGTCAAAGACGCGCTGCGTCGTCAAGTTCCCGCCCTTGACGACGATGCGGGTCTCGTCAAAGTTCATGACAGATGAAGACGTGAAGTGGTGCGTCTTGAGGAAATCCGTCAACTCTTCCAGAAAGCCCTTGACATTGGCAATCATCTCCATGCCCTGCCGCTTGTCTGCAAGGGCTTTGCACCGCCGGGTGCGCAGATGTAGATGGTGCCGGCAGAGGAAGCGACGTACCCAAGGTTCCGACACCTGTATACCCCAGCGATTGGCCACTGCCTCCCGGATTTGCATCTTAGATAGCGGCAGGTTGTTTGTAGAAAAGGCCTGGACCACCCCCACAATGATATCCTCCTGGTCCTTGGACAGGCGGCGGTTGCCATGGTGCGCCGTAGACTCCATGGTAGTAGTACGATGGGCGCCCTTGAGGCGGACCGGGGCGCACCTTGGGGAGGGGGGGGGGAGGGGGAGCACAAGAAAAGGGTTGATAAACTCACTGGTTGTCTGCTCACGCAAAAAAAATGAGACTCTCGGGGACACCGGGGGGGGGGGGGGGGGGGGAAGACGAGCTACGACGAGATATTGGAGGCGGATGCACCACCGGAGATCAAAAAATCTGATCAGATTTGAATTTTTCCGACGTCGTCTCAGTGCAATAAATACGCTTGCTGTCTTTCTTCCCAGCCGACCAGCCGAGAAAACGGCACAACGGCGATCCGTACCGCCCCGCGCACGGCTGTGGCGCCGCGTGACCCACACGTACCTACCGACGCACCCGCACCCCCCCGTGCCCGCCGGCGCACCGCACGACGAGGCAGCGGCCTAGCTAGCGGCCACGCCTTGCCCGCCACCAACACCCGAAACGTACCGCTCTCCACCCCCCCCCCCCTCAATTGGACGACCGGATGGACGCGAGTTTGGACAGCAGGACGTCCGCCGACGACTTGCGGTGCACGAGCGCCACCGCCAGCCCCGCCGTCGACGACAGCGGCCGGTCGGCCGAGTACTCGTACCCGACAATGGTCGTCGCGAGGCCCGTCTCGGTCGGCACCGCCGACAGCCGCGGGCCGACCCAGTCGGTCCGCACGGGGATGCACGGCACCAACGGCTGCGCCGTGTGGTGTTGGCCCGTGGCGGCCGCCATCGCCGCCGCCTCGAGGCCGTCGTTGCTCGCCGCCGCGCCCGTCTGCACCGCCGCCGTGGCAACGGCGGCAATGGCCGCGTGCTCCGCCCCCGCCTCCACCTCCACGTCCTCGTCAAACAGCAGCGGGTCGTCATTGGCGGGCGGCCGGGGCGGGCCGTGAAACGCTTCGGGGCCGTCGGTGCCGCCGAGAAAGTCGGGCAGCTCCCCGTCGCGGGTCGACTCAAAGAGGCGGAACTGGGACGCTGCGTCGGGGACAATGCCAACGTCGAGCCCGGGGCCGTCACGGGCGAGCACGTCCACCCAGTCGAGGCCGGCAAAGAATGGGTGCGCCTTGGCCGCGGCAATCGTCAGGCGGCGGGCAACTTCGCGCTCGAGCAGCCCCCGCAGGAAGGCAACGGTGACGGGGGAGAGGTAGGTCGGGAACTGGACCGTGTCGGATTTGATGGAGCGAAAGGTGGCCGACGCGCGGCCGACGCGCCCCCACGGCAGCCGCCCCGTGACGGCGCGGAAGAGGCACACGCCGAGGGACCACATATCCGCGGGGATGCCGTAGGGCTTGCCATTAAGCATCTCTGGGGGGAGGAAACTCGGCGTGCCGCAGAGGGAGTTGGCGCACCCGTCGGCCGACGGGAGGAAGCGGGCCAGCCCAAAATCTGCCACCCGCACGTGCCCGCCCCGGTCGAGGAGCACATTCTCCGGCTTCATGTCCCGAAACACCACGTCCTGCCCGTGGATGTGTTCGAGGGCGAGTACCAGCTCCGCCGCCAAAAAGCGCAAGTCGTCTTGCCCGCACCGCCGCTGCGGTTGCCGCCGCAGGTGCGTCGCGAGGTCCCCCGCCTCGCACAGCTCCGTCAGGAGAAACAGGTGGTCGGGCGTTTGAAAGGCGTACCGCAGGGGCAGCAGGAAGGGGTGCCCCGCGGCGGTTTGCTCGAGCGCCAACCGCTCATTGACCGCGTTGCGGAGGGTGCTCGGCGTGAAGAGGACGCCCTGCTTGTTGATCACCTTCATGGCCAACACCGCGCCCGACGCGGCGTGGCGCACGGCAAAGACGCGGCCGCCGCCGCCCACGCCAATCGGGGGGCCCACCTCAAAGTCGCGCAGGGACGGCGTCAGCTGCGACGCGGCGAGCGTCAGGGCCGTCGACCAGGCGGAAAAGTCGGCGGCATTCCGCAGCCGCAGCACCGCGTCCATCGCCGTTGGCGCCGCCGACTCGACGGTGCGCGTCGGGGTGGAGGCCGGGAGGACGCCCGCCGGCGGCGGCGGCAGCCCGCTCGACCGCAGCGGCCCCAACCGGCCGCTGCCGCCGCCCAGCATTGACGGCGTGGGGGTCGACCGCGGCGAACTCGCCGCCGACTCCCACAGGGACGACCGCGGCGTGCTCGCCGCCGAATCCCACACGGAGGAACACGTGGGCGAATCCCAAACGTCCCGCGACGAGCCGCCCGCCCCGGGCGTGCCGGTCGCCCCCCCCCCCCCCCCCCCCGGAAAAAGAGGCTGGGGCTGCTCCCGCCGACGCTGTCCCCGTCAAAAGAGGAGCGCAGCGAGCAGCTGCCGTCGGGGGTGGACCCCCCCGCGCCCTCCACGTCCGACGGCGCGTCGCCCGGTTCGGCGCGGGGCCGCAGCCAAACCCGAAAGTTGTTCTTTTTGGACATGCACTCCACCGTGGCGGTGCCGAGGTCGTAGACGGCCACCAGGTGCGCGCCGTGGATGGCCTTGCCCTTGCCCGTCGCCGCCGCCGCCGCGGCCGCATCCCGAAAGATGAGCAGCGTCGTGCGGCCGCGCAGCTGCGCCCACCGCTTGCGGGAGGTGTGCAGCCGCGACGCGCGGGGCTTAAAGGCGAGCTCCCCCTCGTGCCGCACGGGGAGCTCCGAGACGAGCTGCAGGCGCTCCGCCGCAGAGATGCGCGGCGCCGCCGGCGCCACGCCGGTCGGCGACAGGGGGTCCCCCTCCAGGAGCATCGACGAGATGGCGCTCATGGCCAGTGGGGGGGGGGGGTCCGCGGTCGCCGCCGCCAGCCCGTGGTCGGGGGCGGGCGCCTCGCACGCGCCGCGGCGCGCGCGGCTCTTGGAAGCGCCCCGCTGGGTGCGGGTGGTCCGCTTGGCCCGCCCCCCATGGGCGCGGGGGGGGGGGGGGCCCC
>Ga0209093_1000546_pt1 | contig 20715 bp, 16 predicted proteins | sample SidtaG_4_FD_187450 | JGI IMG/M metagenome (GOLD analysis project Ga0209093, IMG submission 187450) | Marine algal microbial communities from Sidmouth, United Kingdom - Sidmouth_Male1 metaG (SPAdes) (version 2) | ecosystem: Host-associated > Algae > Red algae > Unclassified | place: Sidmouth... | reverse complement strand
GGGGAAGAAGGGCGAGGAGGGGAGGGGGGGAGCCCCGGAGCAGCAACGTCATGGGCGCCGCGTCAGCCGCGGGCACCAAAGGGCCAGGCGCAAAGCCATTGGCCAACGTACCGTCATCCAGAGCCCGACGCGCGGGCGTCGCGCGGATCGCGGGTGGCGAAACCGCCGCAGCCGACCGCAGAAGGTCCAAAACAACTCCAATCAAGTCCAATCGATCGGACGCGGTCGCGCCGCCGGCGACGGCGACGACGACGGCGTCGACCGCCGCCGTCGCCCGCGAAGCAACGGCCGGCGAGAACGCCCCCGCGCCGCCCCCGCCCCCCCCCCCCCGCCATGGGGAGGGGGACTCCCCCGGCAAAAGGAGACGGGGAAGAAGAAGCGCGCTGCGGCTCGGAGCCGCGGGTGCCGCCGGTGAGATGATCTCCGGTGGGATCCGAATACTCGCAGACTTCCCCCGGTGGGGAATGGAAACAGGCCCATTGCTCCAACACCTCGAAAGTCACTTCGCCCCTACCTTCCTGAATCGCCGCCCAGGATACCATAACCGACGGACAAGCTATACAGAGGGGTAACCAAGAGACAGAGAGCCCGCGTGTGCCAACCACGATGGAGTACGCATGCCGCCGCTATCGGGAAAGGAGGCGGGCGAAAAAATACCGATCAAGATCGGACGGGATGCACGAGGCGGAGATGTAGTTGGCGGCCATCGTCACCTCCGTCGTGGCGCTGAGCGCCACGATGGCGCCGCGGCTGACGCCAACGGCGTTGGCCGCGGTGGCGCCGCCCGACTTGAGGGAGTGCGAGGAGTAGCACGTCCCGACAGGCGGTGTAACGCCAAGGCGATGCAGGCCGTCGCACAGCCAGCCAGGCACCACCGCCGACGCGGTCGGGGGCGCGCAGGAGGTAAAGAGCCGGGCAGACGGCGCGCGGCGCAGCTCGATGACGAGGCGGGCGAGAAGAACATGGGGGAGGTCGAGGTGGGCGCCGGGGTCCCGCGGCAGGGAGCGCGCGAGCAAACCTGTGGCCACCTCCGTATTGTGGCGAGGCACCTTGTACCGGGTGGAGCCGTCGACGCGGGGGTCGCTGTCGCCGAGCGTGAGGCGGGTGATGTCGCCCGCCGGACGCATCCACCAAAACTGCTTGACCACCGCCGTCAGGTGCCGCCGCCGGGCGGGCGGCGAGCGAGACGCCAAGTCGACGCGCCGCCAGGCCACGGCGGCCGTCAATTGCAGCTGCCGAAGCTCTTGGACGGGTCGGAGGTCAAGCCCGGCGCGCCAGAAGCCTGCATTGGCCTCCGACACCGCCTCGTCGTCGCAGGGGTTGCAAAATCCGGCGGCGACGTGCCGCTTGCGGATGGCCGCCATGCTCGGCTTGAGGGAGGTGGCCGCGATGCGCCCGCTCCGCCACAGGTGGCCAGCGAAGGTCACGACCGCGGCGGTCAAGGCGGGGAGCGCGAAGACGCCCCGAGCGCCGCAGTAGGCAGCAAAGCCCCGCCACTCGCCTTCGTACCGGTCGGCCGTCGAGTCCTTGATGCTGTAGTTCCGGAGGAAGCGGGCGGCAGCTGCGTCAGCGCCGCGGACGGGGCAGGCACGCGCCAGTGCCCGACCTTGGTCGCGGCGCCACCGTGCCGCCGCCGTCGAGCGCCGTGGCTCACACGCCGATAATCGGCCCGCCGCGCCGCCTCCGCGTCCTTGGCCCTCGTCGACGGCGAGCGGCCGCCGTGGACGAACCGCAGCACCGCAAACCGCCAGCGGGGGGGCGGCGCGGGGCGGTGGCTCCGCCTGAACTTGAAGAGGCCGGACGATCGTGGCAGCAGGTACGCCTCGGTGGCGGACGCCACGGCAGGCGCCGACCACGCCTGCGCCACCCAGACTGGAAGCACCACGGTCGCCGCGGCCTTGTCCGCGGACACCTTCTTGAGCACGCGCGCGGCCTGGGAGACGGGTCGGTTGACCCAGTTGTTCTCCCCTCCCCACGATACCGAGAAGGCGTCGACCGCCTCGGTGCCGGGCGCGTGCATCTTGGTGTTGAAACGCGGGCAGAGCGTGGTGAGCGGCGTGGCGAGCCTGTCGAATGTGTGGCATCCATACCGTGGCTGTAGTCGGGCGAACATCTCGTCCGACAAACGCCAGTCGTCGCGGTCGCCCTGCCGCGACAGGGTGTCCGCCCAAACATTGGCCACCGAGCGCAGCCACGACGCGCGCAGCGCCACCCAGTACAGAAAGGCCACCTCGAGCAGCTTTCGGAGCTCTGCCATGAGCACCGGATCACGGCTCGAGAAGCCGTTGATGGCGTGCATCGCCACCCTGTTGTCGACCCGCAGCTGGAGCAGGCCCTCCTCGCCCAGCAGCTGGGACCTAAAAATGAGCAGGCAGAACCGCACGGCCGCCACTTCTTTGACGTTGATGTGTAAGTCCCGCTGCGCCTCCGTGAAGAATCCTGCCGCCGGCAGAAGGTGCTGCCAGTGCCCCCCCCAGCCGTAGGGGGAGGCGTCGGTAGTGAGCGTCCCAAGCGTGGACGGCCACAGGGCGCGGCCGACGCCCGGCTCCTGCTCAAGCATGGTGAACCACTACAGGTCCCGGGCCGGCCCGTGCGACAGTCGGGACACCCTTCTCTTCGATCGCTTCACGTCGTACAGCCGCCCCAGGTAGAAGCGAGCCGACAAGATGGCCAGGCCTCTCCGTTGGTCGGGTGAACCTGCAGCCCCAGCCGCCGGAACAGCTCCAAGATGTCGCGGCGCCCAACTGTCGCCGCCGCCGCGGTGCTTGGGTGCGGGCCGCGGCTTGTCGACGCAAAGTCGTCGACGTAGGCGTTGACCCGGCAGCCCTGCAACTGCAACGCGGCCACGACCGGCCGCATCACCTTGGTCCAAATCCAGGGGCTGAGCTTCATCCCAAACGGGAGCACCCGTGGCTCGTAGGCGAACCCTGCCACAACGGAACGGAAGATCTTCCGGTGCGCGGGGAGGATGCGGACGTGGTAGAACGCGTCCTTGCCGTCCCACCAGACGAGGTGGTCGCCTGGTACTAGCGTACCCAGAAATGATGGCAGGCGCTGGTACTGGAAGTCCCGGTTGCGGATGTGGCGGTTGATGGCGCGGAGGCCGATCACCAGCCGTGCCTTGCCACCGTGCACAACGAACATCGGTGACACCCACGGAGAGCAGGCGCCGGCGGCCTGGGACAGCCGCCGCACGTACCCCGCTAGCACCCAGCGACCGACCTCTATCTTGCTCCAGCTCAGCTCGTCGTCGTTGAGCGCGTAGCCCACCGACCTTTTTGAGGGCGCCCGCCGCTCCCACGGGACGCGGAAACCGTGCTGGATCGTCCTCAAGACCCAGAAGACCGCCCTCAGAACGGTCCATGCTGCCTGGGCGGCAAGCAGCGTCGAGTAGGGCGGGGCGGCGCCCGCCGCCACGTCCTCCTCTTGCTGTCGCCGCCCCTGCCGCCGACGCAGGGCGTCGGGCTGGAGGCGCATACGTGCCTTATTTTACGGCGGGGGATCTGCGTCGCCGGCGAGCCGCTAGGCTTAGACGCCACGGTTGGGGCGCCCCCCCCTTTAACGGGTTGCCATCCTTGTCGTCACTGACGCCCGCCGCGTAGCGGTCGCCGTGGCGCTTGGCCGCCACATGGACGAGGCTCGCGTTTTGGGCCGTCGCCAGGTAGTTGTAGGCGTGGCAGTATTCGTCCTGCTCGTTGTGGCCAAAGAACAACGTCCGCAGTGTCTCGGACGCCGCCGTGTCGTGCGTCGCCAACGTGAGCACCTTGTAGTGGGCGCTCACGAGCGTGAACAGCTGGTGCAGCGCCACACGCGAGTTGACGTCGACCGCCGACTGCGTGCCCCCGGCCCGCACTGCCGCCTCCTCGTGCTCGAGCTGGCGGTTTTGCAGCCGTTTGACCCACGCCGCCATGTTGCACACGAACTCCAACTCGTGGGCGGCCTTGCCGGACACCTTGGCCAGCACCTTGGCATAGCGGGTGTCGCCAACGACGTCAAAGGGCGCTGGGTTGCGGGAGCGGGCGTCGCCGACCGGCGAGAGGTAGAAGCCGCGGGCGACTGGCCGGCTCAGGCGCACGCGCCGGACCTCGGAAGCGTCAAAGGCGCTCTTGTACGGCGGCGACCGCCACCCGTCGGGGTAGTTGTCATCGCCCTCGTCCTCTTCGTTGGCGAGGTCGTCCTCCCCATCGTCGTCGGTGTCGTACGTGGGAGGACGCTCGTCGTGGTCGCGTGGGCCCAAGCCGCCGCCGCCACCACCTCCGCCGCCGCCGCCGCCGTCGCCACCACAGCCACCAGCGCCAACGCCTCCCCCGACCCCACTGGCGTCGTCGGCGTCGTCACCACCACCGCCTGCGCCTGAGCCGGAGACGCCCGACCCGTCGGAGGCAGAGCCGCCGCCGGTGGTCTTCTTGGGAACTGGGGGGTTGTCCACCCGCCGCCCCGGCGGGCGCGGGTGGACTCGGCGACAGGGAGAGCCCAGAAGACGAGGGAAAGGGCCAGGATGAGAGGGGCGGGGTTGATCGCCCCGCGGTTAACCGTCGCCATAAAGGCCGGCGCGGAGGGAAAAAGGTCTCAAAACCCGCTGCCCGAGCGGGGGGTAGGCGACGAGATCGACGCCATGAGTCTGCAGCCCCGTCACGTCCACCGTAGATAGGTGGACGCAGCTTTTCCGACAACACATCGGAAAAACAGCGAGCGTGGGGAGCCGAGGGACCAGGAGGGAGCCGCGGGCGGCGGCTCCTTAAGGGTGCTGGAGATGTATCAGGGCGGCGCGTCTGTGTGGCTACCAGGGGTTGTCATGGATATATCCCTGAGGAATATTTCCATGCATTATATCCGTATCCACTTCGGATACGCGCCGAGGACGCATGTCCTAAATGCATTATGAGAAAGAAAGGAGAGGTTATATCTATCCTTTCCGACAAAAATTGCGAGATTATACCTCATCCGTATCCCAGATATGAGAGTCATGATACAGGGATATATAAGATTATGAAACTTCTCGCGCCTGCAGAATTCTAGTAAAACGCAGTCGACCTCTCTTTTCGCGTTCCGACAATTGGGGGATTCGTGTGCAAACATGTTGCAGCGACCAGCGGCGATCCCGCTCGACCCGGAAGGAACCGTTCAATCACGCGACTCGGCCCGCTTGCGTTGTCATCAGAGTGTGACACGAGATTCAGAATGGTCCTTCTGACGTCCGTTTACAAAAACGGCGGGGAACCGCCCGGACCGCGCCCGTTCGGGAGCACAAATCAACTGTGAATTTCAAGTCGCACTTGACGTCCATTTAGCACTCGAAGAGTGTCTGGATGGCGTCCTTCTCTGGCTCTAATTGTGCTGTCTGTCGGACTTGTGGGAATATAATCGGATACGATAATCGTATCCGGATACGGATATACTCTACGTAATAATCCGGTTTCGGAGGCAGAGATCCGTATCCGGATCTGAGCTAACGGAGTTATCCGTAATCAGATACGAAGCATCGGCGTGTATCCGTATTCTATTACGGCCCAAAATGCATATCCTGACAACCCCTGGTGGCTACTGTGGCGGTTGGGTCCCTCTGGTGGCAGGCCGGCCTGGGCGGCGGTGTACGTGGCTGGCGGATCGGCCGTGATGGTGGCTGCACGGCTTTCGTGGGCCCTACGTTGGCCTCGCCCCGCGGCCGGATCGGGGCTGTGATGTCGCCGTCTGATTGGGCCACGTGCGCTTGGATATCTTGGCCGCTGCTGGTGGCGGTTGTCGGCCTTGATTCTTCTTTGCTTGTCTTTCGCATTGTTTGGAGGGACTTGATTTTCGCATTACGGGTGACCTGCATTGGCCGGCTCCGATTGGCGGCCGAGCCACGGGCTCCCGCGGGTCGCTTGCTTCCACATATTTCCGCGGGTTGGGACCGAATAGCGGCCACCCAGCGAAGGCGCCTCGTGTGCCCACTAGGGGCCGGGGTGCTGGCGTGTGTTGGCCCGCTGTGGCCCCGCTAGCGGGCCGCCGTGGGGGCTCTTAAGGGGAAGTCTCGGCCTCCCCCTCGTGTCCACAAGAAATTCCAACCGTGCCTTGGGTCTCTTGCTCCCTCGGGTCTCTGCCGTAATACCTTTGTCCCCCTCTTTGGAACGGGCGTGGACTGCACTTTTCCCTTTCCGGTTCCTTCTGGGCCTCCCTCCTTTGGGCCCCAGGGGTTGTTGATGTCCTGTCCGGACTTAAGAGAGAAAACAGCTACATTAATGGTGGAGCAGCAGAAGAGGGACATACTTTTCTCCCGTATCGGGACGCCCCTCCTCTTTCTTTGGCCGAGCCCTTCTTTTCTTTTGTACGCTTGGGTTCTCTTCCCTCTGGTATCCTTAGGGGACCCGTCAAGTGCCGCAGGGCCAACATGCCGGACCCTCCCGCTGGTGGACGGGGTCGGGGTGCGCCCCCGGACGTGTCTTTAGTTACTCCTGCTCGCCGAGGGGGAGGGACAGGTCTCCGACGGACTACTTCCGACGGGGGTCAGACCGAGATTCCCCCTCGTGTGTCGCCCCCGCCCCCTCCTCCTAGCGTTGACGACCCGCCTGGCCGTTGTGGTTCGTCCCTCATGCAGACTGATCTACGGTCTGTGTTGGACGCGTTCCGATCGGACATGATGGCCGACGTGACGCGGGCCCTGAGCGAGTCTCTCGACGGGCGGAGTCGGGCGGACAAGCGTCGGAGCAAGGTGGGACCAGCCGGTCCCACAAGAGGCGGCACCATTCCCGGCGTCGCCGTCCATCCTCCTCGTCTTCTTCGTCGGACGAATCTTCGTCCGGGTCGACCGACGGTCAAGATGCCAGGGGGGCTACTACGTCCCACGGGGCCAATCCGGCGGCCCCTCCTATTCCGGTTCTCCAATGTTCGGACGATCGGTTTTCGCAGGTGTTGGACTACAGGACCTACCGCCTACGGAATCGTCGGACGGGCTACGGGGCGGCCCAAGCGCGAAAGATGGGCCGAACGACCAAAAGCATGAAGCACTCCTTCGGCGGTTTCCCGCCGTTCTCGGGAAAGGACCCCCTCAAGTTCTTCTCCTGGTTGCGCAAGTAGGTCAAAGCATGTAACGACAATGACGTGTCCGAAGGGATGGCCCTCTACGCGATCCCCCACTTCCTGTTGGGTGACGCGGAACTACGCTACACCCGCGAGCTTTCGGACTCTGGGACCGCGCTGGGAGTCGCGAGCATCAAGTCCTACCCGGTGGCCGTGAATTGGTTCCTTCAGACATACGCGGAGCCACACACGCTGGCTCTCGCGCAGGACACCTTTAGTCGGGCGATCATCGAGCCCGACGAGACCATCGAGTCCTTCTCGGCCCGCTTGCGGGGCCTGTCGGACCGGTGTGGTAACATCCATACGGAAGGGACCATGAAGCAACAAGTCATTCAAGGACTACCGGCCTACATCCGGACGGACGCGTTTGTCAACAACACGCCGGCCTGTTCCTTCCAGCAGTTGGTGACCTACTCGTCGGGCAAGCGTAAGGCGGCCGAGGAGGTCATGCATCTGGCCCGCGATGGACAGGGGCCCTCGACTCCGTCTTTCTCTCGTGGTCCTCGTCGTCTCTCGGTGACCCCCCGGGCGCGTCCTACGCGGGCGGATTTTCTGGTGATGGCCCTCGGTGAGACGGAGCCCCCCGTGGCCCCCCCTCCTCCGGCGGCCAATTCGGGGCAAGCCCAACCCGTTTGGGGCCGGCAGGACAACCTCCCTCGTTTCCTGACCGGGCGTCCCGAAGACCCACGGCGCCCCCGCATTTGTTTTCTATGCTGGACACCGGGACACATGTCCTACACGTGTCCTATCCTGACGGACCAGCAGAAGGCGCTCGTGAACAAGGCCCGAGAGTCCTTCCTACTAGCCACGAGCAGTCGTGGGGCCGGGCAGGACGAGAAGGGGCGGGTCACGCGGACCTACAACCGACAGATCCGGATCGCCATGGTCCAGGCCCTCTGTGACGGCATCGACAAGTCGGACGCAGAGCACAAGCAAGAGTTGGACCCTGGGAACCAGTCGGAGAACGAGCAGGACAAGCCCGGCTCGGGGAAAGTTTAGTGGGGGGCGGACATCTGTCCGACCCCCCTTTGTGGGCTAGTCCATGCGCGGGCCCTGCTTCAAAATGCGTACCCAAGTTGCTTACAAGACCGGCGGGACAAGCTCCTCGACGGCGTGGTCTCGCTGGTCCCTGTGCGTTTAAGAGGACCTTGCTCGTTTTGCGAAAACGGAACTTCGTGGTCTCGGCGGCCCTGCGTTTGTCGTGGGACCATCCTGTGTACCAGACCCCATGCGTGTTGGACACCGGGGCGGGCCCAAGTGTCGTGCGGGAGGACGTCCTCCCCCCTGGCTGGAAACAGCAGGCTCGGCGGGCTCCTCGGTCAACCCACGTGTGTGACGCTTCCGGACAACTCCTGAAGGTCAAGTCCCAAGTGGGGTTGTCCGTCTTTGTGGACGGCGCCTCGATGCCCTTCCAGTTCCTGGTGGTCAAGTCCCTCTCGGTCCCTGTCATCCTGGGCATGGAATTCCAGAAGGAGCACGTGAAGGCCATATACCCGGGCTGTGAGACCGTCGCGTGGAACCACGGTGGCCTGAATAGGGCGGAGAACGCGTGGGACGGCCAGAAGAAAGAGCCCAACCCGGTGAAGGTCAACCCAACCCGTCGGGACAAGGGGGCCATCTACCTGCGACAGGGCGTGACTGTGGCTCCTCGCACCGGCCAAGCTGTCTCCGTGGTGTGCGGGACCGCGGGGCTGTGTCGTCTCGTGGAACGACCTGACGTGTTGGCCGAGAAGGGACTCCGCCTACATATCGCCTTTGCCATCCTCAAGCCCCGTCTGGAACTCATCCTCCACCTGACCAACATTTCTGACAAGCCGGTCAACCCACCGAAGAACTACGCGATCTTCCTGGCGGAGCCCTACGCGGGCCCGACGTACGAGATCACGGAGGAGGACCAACCCGCTGATGTGGGGGCGGACCCGCTCTGTACGGCTGGGCGGACGGAAGATCATCCGCCCAAGGAAGCGCCGTCGGTCCCAGTGGATGCGCAGGCCCCGAAACCCAAGGGGCCGCCGCAAGATCGGGTCCCATCGGATCAAGAGCCGTCGGAACCGTCCCCGTCTCCCAGGGTGGCCCATGAGCTGATCCCGCCGGATTTACATCCCGCGGTACATCAGCTGATGGATCGGTATAAGAGCATCTCCACCAATGGAGCCAACCGTCCAGCCCAACGGCCACTTGAGCGCAACGTTTGGCGCTGTCGCTCTCCAAACGCAGAGCCAATACTAAGCAGATCACGTCTCAAACTTGGGCTCGCCTGGACGTCTCTGGCGGTGGGCCTCTTTTGTGGCACGCCAGTATTCCCACAGACGCGCTACAGAGAATCTCCATGACTGCCAGATCGTCACGCAACTGTGTGCAAGCGACGGGTCACGCTTTCCACTGGCTTTCGTGGTCCGAACAGGGAACCAGGGGTTGGCCCAACGACTCGGGGCGTCTCCAAACAGGCCTGTTTGGAGTGGCGCTGCCGTTCAAGCTCCAAAAGTAAGGCGATCCCGCGAGACGACCACGAGAAGCAGTAAGGGATTAGAAAATGTGAGCAGGTCTAACTATAGGTCGTTACAGCCCCGTCTCACCCTAGTTTTGGAGCGGATCCCAGTCACCAGTGCTGCAACCGTCCAAACGGCCAAACGGTGCCACGTTCGACTGTTTGGACGGTTGGAGCCATTGGTGGAGACGCTCTAAGGGCCTATGGAGTGGCAGGCTGGGCCAAATCGACGTGACACCCCACCGGATCGCCCTCCACCCTGGGACTCATCCCATTCGGTCCCAACCGTATCGGACGGGCTTCCACCACCGTCGTCTCCTGGCGGACCAAGTGGCGAAGCAGCTCCAGATGGGCGTCATCAAGCCGTCTCAGTCCGAGTGGTCCTTCCCGGTGGTGATGGGGCCCAAGCCGGACGGTTCCCCCAGGTTCGGCGTGGACTACCGCCGCTTGAACGACGTGACGGTGAAGGACACGTACCCGCTGCCCCGCATGGATGATTGCATTGACTTTCTGGGCGAGGCGTCCGTCTTCTCCATGCTGGACTGCAACTCCGGCTACTAGTAGATCCCGGTGGCCGTCGAGGACCAGGACAAGACGACCTTCACGTGCCACGAGGGGACCTTCAAGTACATCCGGCTCGCCATTGGTCTGACCAACGCGCCGGCCACCTTCCAGCGGGCCATCGAAATGATCCTGTCGGGCGTCAAGTGGAAGACCTGCCTGGTCTATTTGGACGACGTGCTTGTCTTCTGCCGGACGGTCGAGGAGCACATCACCCACTTGGACGAAGTCTTTGGTCTTTTGTCCCGCGCTGGAGTGTCCCTCAATGCGTCCAAGTGCTTCCTTTCCCAGGAGAAGGTCGAATACTTGGGACACATCATGGGCCGCGGACACATCCGGGTGAACGAGAAGAACCTGGTGGGCCTACGTCGTGCCGAACCTCGCCGGACCAAGAAGGACCTACGGAGCTTCCTCGGGATGTGCAACGTGTACCGCCGGTTTGTGAAGGACTACGCTCAAGTGGCCAGACCCCTGACGGCCCTCAAAAGTCCTAAAGTGTCGGACCCACTTCCCCCGTTCTCGCAAGACCAGCGGGACGCCTTTGAGGAGCTCAAGAGGCGGCTCACAAGCACGCAGATCCTGGCACTCCCGCGGTCTACAGGGGCATACATGTTGGACACGGACGCCAGCGAATACCAAGTGGGATGCGTCCTGACGCAAGAACAGCCGGAGAAGACCTACAGGCCGGTTGGGTACTGGAGCCGTCCGATCACGTGGGCCGAGAAGAACTACAGCACGACGGAGAAAGAGATCCTCGCGGTCGTTTGGGCCCTCTTTATGCTGCGTCCGTACGTCCAAGGGACCCGGTTCATCGTGCGGACGGAGCATTCGGCCCTCCGATGGATGCTCCACATGGACGGGGCCCATGGCCGCTTGGCCCGCTGGCGGTTAAGACTCTCCGAGTTCGAATGTTTGGTCGAGACCCGCGCGGGGGCCGCTCATCACGCAGCTGAAACGATGTCCCGGCTCGCAACACCCGCGGTGGACACGAGACCAATCCCAGAGGAGATCCCCTGCCTCACCCTGGCCAACTCCTCGCGGGCCTGGACCATGCCGTCCTATAAGGACAGACGGGACTATCCCCCCGTCACGGTGGACCGTCTGGTCAAGGCTCAAGCGCAGGACAATCGGTGTCATGAGCTCCGACAGGAGATGGACCTCAACGCCCACTCCCGCTACTCCGAGAACGCGCAGGGCTTGCTGGTCCTACGCGCACCCGTGGACCGGGCCACGCAGGTGTACGTCCGCAAGTCCCTACGGATGGAGATCCTCACCGTGGAGCACGCGCCGGCCCATGCGGGACACCCTGGCGCCAACAAGATGTACGTGTCCATGCGGCGCTTCTTCTATTGGGAGTCCATGGTGGCCGACGTGTACGCCTACGTGGCAAACTGTGGGACCTGTGCCAAGGGACGCGTGGCCAGACGCCGACGGACCAACCCGCTAAGGCTCTTTCCCCCGACGGAACCGCTGTCCGCCGTGTGCCTCCACCTCTTGGGACCACTTCCCAAGACCGCCATTGGCAACCGGTACCTCCTCGTCATGGTGGACCGCTTCTCCAAGTTGACCCGCGTGGTGGCAATCCCGCGGGAAGACGCGGAAACCGTGGCCTCGGCGTTCTGCGACACCTGGGTGGCGTCCTACCGTCCCCCGGACACCCTCCTGACGGACAATGGACCCCAATTGACCTCCACGCTCTTTCAGGGGGTCTGCCGGCTGATGGGAATTACTAACTTGTACTCCACGACCTACCATCCCCAGACGCAAGGACAAGTCCAACGGTACAACAGAACCATCGTGGCCCAACTCAAGGCGTATGTCGAGGACCATCAAGACACGTGGGACGAGCTGGTCTCTGTCCTAACGTGGGCCTACAACTCACGGCCACAACAGAGCACCGGGGTAGCCCCACTTGAGTTCGTTGTCCCAGAAAGAGTACGGACATTGGCCCTCGAGCGCCTCCCCAAGGACCCGTACGCGGAGATAGTCCCAAGGACGGCCCGCGAGGCGAGGGAACAACAACGAGGCCACCTACGGAACCTCATCACGCAGGTCCGAGCCGCCCTCGCCACTGCTCAACGACGGTACAAGCGGAACTTCGATAAGCGAGTCCGCCCAGTCAACAAGGCCCTCAAGATCGGTAATTAGGTCTTCGTAAACGCACACGACACGGACTGAGGAAAGTTGGACCAGAAGGTTGTCGGCCCGTTTGAGATTGTCCGCACGGACGGGCTTACCTACACGGTCCTCGTGGACGGGCTGCCCGACACGGTTAGTAGCGACCACATGACGTGGGCGCCTCCCCCGACGGGAAAAGAACCGAACGTGGACGGATGGACATTCCCGGATGTAGTCGTCCCGGGCGGACATGCTCCCGACGGTCCAGCGTTCGTGTGGGACCGCTTCCTCTCCCACGAGGTGGACTACGACGGAGAAATATGGCTGAAGGTCCGTTGGTGGGGCTATGGGCCCAAGGAGGACACCTGGGAACGCGTACTCAAGTTCGATCCCCGCAAGGTCCGCCAGTATTGCCTGCGCAAGCGCCTGCCGGACCCGACTGGACTGGCGGTTCTCCTGTGGTGGTGACGCCACCGAGATCCCGGGGAACAGTGCCCTGCCCTGGCCCCGCCACGCACAAGACCGGCTCGCAGTGACGGAAAGAACCGGGCTACTCCCTGAGGAACCATCCTCTTCCCGCCCAGGACCTGCTGTGTGTCGGCCGCCTTCCTGTGGACCTGTACGGCCTGCCTGCCCTTCCTGGGAGGTGCCGCGGTCTCGTGACTGCCGGTTGAGTCTCGCGACTTTGTCGCGCGAGGCGTAACGGCCGACCGTCACATGGAACGGTCCTCTCGACACTCTCACGGGTTTGGGTCTCGAGACCACTCTGGGTCTTGGGAACGAAATCCTCAACGAGAGCGGATTTGCAGTGCACGCAATCAAGACGGCTTTATGTCTACACGCAAGGTCACAAAAGCAAGACGATCCCTCGCTCTCAACGACGGACGGGACGGACTCCACAACGGACGGCCTACCACCACGACGAAGGCCCGGACCGGTTGCGCCGTGCTGGGCCTGCCTGGTCCCCCTCCGTCGCGTCTTCCCTCGCGCGCACCTGCCCTCTACCGGATGGCTCCCCCGCATATCCTCGGCGGGAGCAACCGGCCTGCGCAGTGTTGACCTCCCGAAGGACCACCTCAAGAAGGGAATCACGGCCAAAGCGGTCAAAAAGATCGGCGGCCCAGCCGGTACTCACCCCCTCTTGCCCCTCCATCCACGTCCGGACCGCCTCCCCCTGGCGGACCAACGTGTGCAAGAGCGCGGCCAACGAGGGACATATGTGCATCCGGTCGACCGCCCGTTGGTCCAAGCCCGAGAAGGGAACCAACACGTCACGAAAGGCCGACCGGAGTGCATGCCACATCGAGTCCAAAATGTGGTCCTGGATGTCCCGATGGGTTGGTAAGCTCTCCGTGATGATGCATGGTCCCGAGGCGGACGGGGGGGGACCCTCGTTGGCCTTCACGCGCGAGACGGACGGGATTCTCGACCCCGCTTGGTCAATCCCACTTTCCCACTGTCCGTCGGACGTGACGACCAAACCGCCTTTCCCCATTCGGTCTCCTCTGCGACGAGGGCCCGACCCTCGAGGTCGTCAGCCGAGTACGCCAAGTGGAGCGGAAGAAGGTCCTCATCCACCTTGGCCTCCAGCACGGACCCGTCGGACGTCATGATGACGGACAACCACGAGGAGCGGTCCCGACGCTCGGAGGCCACGCGGCCAAGACGGTGGGTCAGGGTTGGTCCCACGGGCAGCGTTTCCAACAAGGCCAACAGGGCGACAAACTCCTCGGCCGTTCGCTCTTCCGACCAATTCGGACCGTGACAAATGGCCCGCAAGCCAACACGGTGGATCCACGAACGGAGGGACTTCGAGTACAACGACATGATGCCCCGCGTCCGGAAGCTGTCGACCAAGTAAGCACCCGCCAAGACCGCCCACTCGCTACGAAAAAACTTGAAGGCAAAGTCTTCGCGGTCCAAAAAGGCCCCCGATATGTACTCCCGCACCGGCGGGTGCTCAACCATGGCCCCATATGGGACCTCCACCGACGACCACCACGGCGGGACCCGCGCGTAGTACTGGGCGCGTCGGGGTTTCGGGCAGCTGGTGAACTCCGCCTGGTGCCAACCGACCAGGAAGGGACACGACGCGGTCCGGTGATTGCGGCTGGCCGTGATGGACGTGTGGGGCGGGTAGTCCAAAGGGAGCGCAAGGAAGGGTGGGGACATGACGACAAACTCCCAAGCCGGCGCCGTGTAGGAGGAGCCGACCATCTGCGTCCGACGTTGGCAGTAGGTCCGCACGTAGCCAACCTCCGACGGACGACGGACCACCGTGATGACTGTCGACCGGTCTTCCGCCGTGGAAACCAACGCGTCCGGCAAGAGGCGCGTCTGCGTAAGGAAGGCGTTCCCGGGGGTCCCCCCGTCAAGGTCCCGGAAGAGGGCTTGGGCCCGCGTACGCTGCGTCCATTCACGCTCCTCCTCCCGCGTCCATGCCGCCGCCCATCCCGCCACGTCGGACACATCTGGGACCTTCCCGACAACGGTGTTGTACCGCTGGTCCCCACAGAGATCGGCCGCCATCGTCATGGACAAGAAGAATGCGGCCGGACGACAACGCGCGGCCGGAAGGACCACCCTACGACAGGGCCACCGGAAAACCGACCGGGGGGGGGGAGGGGGGCAACCGACGAGGACCAACAAGCGGCGGTACTGCTGGACGGGACGCCGCAGGCGCTACGATCCATCAATTCGTAGCCACGTCAGAAGAACAGGCCACCAGATTTTAGGGCCGTGCCGAGCATGTCAGGCGACAGAACATACGTGCCTCTCGCGCCTTCTCGCTAGGCTTTTGACACCACTTCGTTTTAGCTGGCCAGACGGAACGTGGAGGCTCTTCCGTCCAAGAGGACGAGGCGTGGAGGGGATAGGATTCGGCCCCGGTTCTGTAGCTGACGAGCCATGGTCCTGGCCACTCCGAGCATCGGGCCTGAATTGACACTGGACAGCGGACCTGATTAAACACTGGACACTGGCACGCGGCCGCAGGCGGCCGTGTCAAACATGCCGAGGTGGCGGACAGCACCGCTCCACCAGCACCGCTCCACCGCAAAAGACCTGATGACAGAGGGGGAAACGACCTGCTGGCCCGGTGCTGGGTGATTCTTGACGGCCCACACGACACCCGTGTCTACCGCCGCGCAGCACCCACGGCCGCGGTGCTCATGTGGCACCCACTGCCGCGGAGCTCCCGTGCATGCTCCGCCATCGTCGTCGTATCGCCCACCACCACCGGCGGCGAGCCCTCCGACCTGGTCCTTCTTTTTTGCGGGTCTACTGACCGGCTCGGCATGGACCGTAGCCCTCTGTTTGATAGCCAGCTTGACGAGGACCTGGACCTGGCCGTTGCGCTCGGGGCCAAGGTCGGCCTTTCCTTGCGATGAGCGCTGCGCGTCGCGCGCGGGCGGGCGGAGAAGCGGCCCATTGGCGGCTCCAGGCGCGGCCGTCGACCAAACCGCAACCGCAGTTTCGACATGGGGGCGCACGGGATGGTGCGTGACCATTTTGGGGTTGACAGGGAGCCGCCGGTCTACAGTGAACTTGATTTTGAGGAGCGCTACTGCATGCTGCGCGCCGTCTTCCAGCGGCTCTACAAGGCCGTTTGCGACGCGCCTTTGTGGAAGCGCTCCGTCAACGCTACCGGGCGCTTGCCATTCCACCCCATCCAGAAGCTGGTAGCCGCGTTGCGCGTCCTGTGTTATGGAGAGGCCTACGACCGACAAGACGAGTACTGCCGCTTGTCGCGGTCCACGATCTGCGAGGCCACCCGGCGCCTGACCGACCTCACTGTCGAGAAGTGGGATCCGATGTATCTACGCCGGCCAACCGAGGACGAGCTCAAGCACATGCTGACCTGGAACGCGGCCCGCGGCATGCCGGGCTGCATAAGCTCCATCGACTGCACGCATTGGCAGTGGATCAAATGCCCCGAGGCTCTCGCCGGGCAGTACCAAGAACGCAAAGGTAGGCGCTCGGTGGTTTTTGAGAGCGTTTGTGATGAGGACACGTACATCTGGCACATTTTTATTGGGGCGCCAGGGAGCTACGCCGACAAGAGCGTGCTGGCGTCTTCCATCCTTATGCTGGACGTGAACCCCGGTTTGTGGACGCCGCGGAACCTGCAGTACACACTAAACGGCCGGACTCGTCGCTTGCTGTTTTACACGGCCGATCAGGGATACCCCCGCTACGCGTTTATTGCCATGCCTCACCCCGTTCCCGACACCCGCACATTGCTCGGGTACAACCGACTGCAAGACGCCAACCGCAAAGACGCCGAACGTCTCTTTGCGGTAATGCCGTCGCGGTTCAACATTTTGCTGCGCCCTGCACGCTTCACGACGGTGGAGTGCATGATAAACACAGGCAATACAGTGGCCATTCTGCACAACATGGCCATAGAGTGCATGCGGGCCGGTTTTCTGGCTCACTGGCGTCTGCAAGGGGCGCCTGAGATTAGGAGACCTGCGGATGAGCTGGCTCCGCAAGACGCGGACCGAGATGCTTCGGGACGAGACAGCGGGCACGATGAGAACTCTGGCCACGGATGCTTTGTCGATGACGAGCCGAGCGGCCCTGGCATCTGGGGCCCTCCAGTGCCTATTGATGATCAGGGCCGCGACCCAAGCGACCAAGACGTGCCCGAGCTTTTTGCCGGCTCCTTGCGGTACACCGACGGCGCCGAGAGCGAAGCCAAGGACAAGGACGCCCACTTTGACCTGTTGCGTGACCTGTCTGAGCACGTGTGGCGAAACAGAGGCCGCCTACTGCTGCCCTACATCTGAAGGTATCTTGGCTACCGTCTACTAGCCATTTTGCATAAGTCGTTGTGCAGTACAAAAGGTTTTTTTCCCGGTCGCAAGGGTTTTCTTTTCCTGGACACGTTCGCATCACGAGTCCAAGTGAGCCCTTCAACTCTGGTAGGTACGAGGTCTGTGCGCGGCGTGGAGACAATCCAAAGTGCTGAAACAGCTTTGCCACTGAGAACTCTGTGTGCATGTCCTCTGTCCCTGCTTAGCCGCTGTGTTGGGACGACCGGGGCCGTGCATATCAAGAACAACCTGTCCTATATTTGAAAGCTTCGCGAAGGCCCTTTACCGGCCTTAGCAGTTGTTTCAAGCCAGTTAGTGCACTCTGTGCGGCGAGGATTGTGCACGCAAATCACAGGCACACATGCATGGCTGTGCGAAAGGATGATGGCAAGGAACATCTTGTTTCAGCAAAACGACTGCAACAGAATATGTGCCAAATAGAACTGGAGAATGAAAAAGAATTGAAGCAGAAAATAAAAGCAAAAGAGAAGCAAAAGAATAGAAAACGAAAAAGAGAATGCAAGATAAAAAGCAGCTGGCTACAAGGGCATGCGCATTCGTCTCGGCCGCGAGAAGGACGGCCGTCCGTACATCTAATAGTCAGCGTCGGTAGTGCTTCCCTCATGCGCGATGATTCCCGTACGTGCACGGCGGCGGCGAGTCGGCAAAGGTGGCAGTTTTCCATGCGCGGTGGCACGGCCGCGCCGCGTGCGGCCTTCCTGCTCCAGGTCCTCCTCGCGGTCAGTGGCAATCTGGTCTGCGTTGTTGTCTTTGCTGTCGGCTCGGTGCACAGCGGCCGACATCATCTCCGCGGCCGCCTCAGCAGCCGCCTCAACAGGGGTGAACGGCGTCATCTGGGCGTCCATGGGAGTAGGTGGCCGCTCGCTTCGGCGTCCGTCGCCCAGCGTGAACACATGGTCCGTTTTCTCTTCGTCTTCGGTCATCGAAGCGTTCGTGGTGTCGCGTCGCGACCGGGATAGTGGCGGTGGCGGCGATGATGACGTTGACGAGGATACAATGGCGCACGGCGCCGTACGCACACCGCGGCCTCGTCCACGAGCGCGGCCATTTCCCCGGCCGCCTCGTGTGCCGCGGGCTCCGCGAGTGACGCGGCCACACGTTCTCGTCGCTGCTCTGTCAGCTCTCTCCTCAATGTCGTCCGAGTCGTCAACGAGCTCATCGCGTGCTCGCCAGCGACGGCCACGCGCTCCCTGTCCATACGACGCGCTCGCCATGACCACGAAAAGGTAGCCGTTGTCCACTTGAACACGGTCGTTCTGCTGGTCCTCGTCCTTGTCCACCGACTCCTGGAAGCGCCGCAGCACCTCCTTGGCCCACCACTTGTGTCCTTCAGGGTAATTCGACGCCACCGGCCTTGACTAAAATGCCAGAGCCGTGCGTTGCGCAGCAGAAGAGGCCAGTGACTCAAGGGCGGCCGTGTTGGCGGCCGCCTCGCGAATGAGATGCGCCTCCGCCCGAGACATGGCCTTGGCGGCCTTGTTCCCCATAGGCCGCTGCTGAAACAGGCGCTTACCGCATGCAAAAGTGGAACACAAAGGGAATTTGCCGTCTCCATCATTACATCCCGTGTCGCCCGCACTGTTTGTATCAACAGCGTCTTCGCTCCGCGAAGTGCGCCGCCCGTGGGGAGGTGGCACTGTCGATGGCGCCGCGCTTGCCAGAGCTATCAGTGTGGCGCCACCGACAAACGTGTCAGTGTCCTTCAGGATGCGCGTGTGGCTGAGCGGAGGGCACTTGAGTTGGGCCGCGATGGCAGCGTTGAGGCCATCGTAGGGGTCCAGGCCGATGTACTTAGCGTTGGAGGCGTGGATGAGCTGCTCGGCTGTCGGTTTTCCGGTCTTCTTGAGGTTGACCACCGCTAGGTAGCATTCCCTAAAGCGAATGACGGCCGGGAAAATGTTGTATCGGAGCTCCGTCATGATGGCCGTCGTCGAACGGGCACGCCGCCGCTCCACTTGGTTCATGTCAGCGTGCAGGTGTCGGCGAAAACGGTTGGCCACGTCCTCGTCAAAGCGCTCCAGGCTCTGGTCCACCCCGACCTCGGCGTTCAGAGTCGCCTGCTTGTACGAGGAGGCAAGTACATTCCGCTCAGCTTCAATCCAGGAAACACCGCGTGTACCGCGGGCGCGGGGAGTGAGAGGGATGCTGGCCCGCAGCAGACGGTCCTCCTCTGTCTGCAGCGGCTGATGCTCCAAGTGCTCGGCCAGTCGCCCGGAAAGCATGTGGTCGGCCCCAACTGGCGCTTCAGGCCGCGCATCGCCTACCACCTTACCATTGCCCATCGGCGGAGTGAGATCCACGCTGGGGTAGCCGTCGTTGTTGGTTGGGTCGTTGTTGAAAGGGTCGTCATTTGAGACAAATCTGGCCATGTCTTGGCCATTGTTGTCGAGGCTGGCCATGACCTGGCCAAAAGATCTTGAGGTCTTGGTGAGAGTTGACAAGAAGAAGGTAGTGACCGTGTCGACGGCCTTGATGGGCCGGTCTTCGGGGCCGGCTATTGCCGTCTCGGCAACGACAGTCGACCCAACGCTTTGGGAGTCGACCAGACCGGCGGCGCGGGCATGTTGGCGTTCACCCCGTACTCCTCGCGCTTGCCCTCAATGTCCGGCAAAGACAGGCGACGCTCCCACCGCGGAGGCTTTGTGCGTGACCGCTCGCTCTCTTCCTCGCGCCGCTGGGACAGCACTCGCTGGTGGAACTCCCTCGACACGGTGACCTCGACAACGCGCTCGTCGGGGGGGAGCTTGATAAGGCGCGGGGATGCCCAAGGGCAGGGGCACCACGGCGGGCACGTCGGGTGCTCGTCCCCGACGATGAGCGCGCACCTACAGACGTAGCACATACGACGATGCGCCCGCCGCTCAGCAGTCCGGCTCCAAAATTCGCAGTCGCCTTGTAGGATCCGCTCCACACCCCTGCCCAGCTGTGCGGGGGGCCGGAAGGCCCAGGGGCACGGACAATCACCAGGGCACATAGCGATGTTGCTGCTCACCTCCTGCGACCCTTACACTCGCTGCAGATGCTGCGCCTGCCCCGCTGCAGCTCGGCCTTGGAGATAGGAGGGGCCCTTGGCCCATACCTCGGGCGAGGAGTGTACGCGGGAGTGTCGTCACGTGATCGAGTGCGTGACGTCTGCGGCAGAGCCGCAGTGTCATGAGCTTCCGGCATGACTGCCGTGGTGGCAAGTCCCGCAGCACCACCGGTAGGCCCTGAGCGGGAAACGGTGTCCGCGCGTCGCGGACTGTCAGACCTATCGGCAGCTGCGCTCGTAAAATTCGGCGGAGGAGGCGTCGCCACGCGCACGCGAGGCGGCGTCGGTGGAGGCCTCGTGTGGAACGGAGGGGTGCCTGTAGCCATTGCGCGCACCTCGGCTCGAATTAGAAAAGTGCCGGATGGTAGCACTGGCTCCGCTGTTCACGAACACCACAGCCGCACACACAGCGCGCTGGCAGCCGGTCACTGTTGAGCATTGCTCAGCAATTCCATGTCACTCAATGCTTTGGCGGGATGTCACATTGCAATTCGTTCTGTACTTTGACATTGTATTTGATGTTATCGCATGTACTTGATTTGGGGGGCACCCTTTAGGGGATGAGCTCCGGGAGATTAGCGAGGTGCATGGTCGGGATTTTGAGGGGCTGTGAGCGTGTG
>Ga0209093_1000545_pt1 | contig 20761 bp, 32 predicted proteins | sample SidtaG_4_FD_187450 | JGI IMG/M metagenome (GOLD analysis project Ga0209093, IMG submission 187450) | Marine algal microbial communities from Sidmouth, United Kingdom - Sidmouth_Male1 metaG (SPAdes) (version 2) | ecosystem: Host-associated > Algae > Red algae > Unclassified | place: Sidmouth... | reverse complement strand
CGCGGTGGACACAAGGACAATCCCGGAGGACATCCCCTGCATCACCCTGGCCAATTCCACGCGGGCCTGGACCATGCCGTCGTACAATAACAGACGGGACTATTCCTCCGTCACGGTGAACCGTCTATTCAAGGCCCGAGCGCAGGATAATCGGTGTCACGAGCTTCGACAGGAGTTGGACCGAAATGCCCACTCCCGCTACTACGAGAACGCGCAGGGCTTGCTCGTCCGGCGAGAACCTCTGTACCGGGCCACGCAGGTGTACGTCCCCAAATACCGACACGACTACTGCGTCCTACTGTCCCCCTACACCCATCTGACGGACAATGGGCCCCAATTGACCTCCACGCTCTTCCAGGGGGTCTGCCGGCTGATGAAAGCTACCAAGCTGTACTCCACGACCTACCATCCCCGAACGAAAGGACAGGTCGAGCGGTACAAGAGAACCATCGTGGGCCAACCCAAGGCGTACGTCGAGGACCGTCAATACACGTGGGTCGAGCTGGTCTCTGTCCTAACGTTGGCCTACATTTCACGTCCACGAAAGAGCACCGGGGTAGCCCCGCTTGAGTTCGTTGTACCAGAAGGGGTACGGACATTGGCCCTCGGGCGCCTTCCCAAAGACCCGTACCCGGAGAGAGTCCCAAGGACGGCCCGCGAGGCGAGGGAAAAACAACGAGGCCACCTACGGAGCCTCATCACGCAGGTCCGAGCCGGCCTCTCCACGGTCCAACGAACGTACAAGCGGAAATTCGTTAAGCGAGTCCGGCCGGTCAACAAGGCCCTCAAGATCGGTGATTAGGTCTTCGTGGACGCACACGACACGGACAGACGAAAGTTGCACCACAAGGTGGTCGGCTCGTTTGAGATCGTCCGCACGGTCGGGCACACCTGCAAGGCCCTCGTGGCCGGGCTGCCGGACACGGTGAGTAGCGACCATGTGACGTGGGCGCCTTCCCCGACGGGACAAGAACCGAACGAGGACGGATGGACCGTCCCAGATGCAGTCGTCCCGGAAGGACATGGACCAGACGGTCCAGCGTTCGTGTGGGACCGCTTCCTCACCTGCGAGGAGGACGAAGACGAAGACCTATGGCTGAAGGTCCGTTGGTGGGGCTATAGGCCCGAGGAGGATACCTGGGAGCGCACGCGCAAGTTCGATCCACGCAAGATCCGCCTGTACCGCCGGCGCAAGAGTCTCCTTGATCATGGTGCACTGGCGGCCTCCTTGTGTTGGTGTCCCATCCGAGGCCCCTGCAGCTAACTCTCAGAGCGGCCCCTTCGTCCCCACGATCGGCCATCTTCGTTTGATCCGCGAGGTTTCTTCCTGCGGCCCTCCACTTTGTCTCCCTCGGCCGGCTGGCGGCTGTCGGACCCAGTCAATTCCATTCAGGACGGCGCGCATCAGCTCGGCACATGCGAGTCTCGCGACTGCCGAAACGGGCGAGACGGTCGGCCGTTACATGTAACGGGCCTCTCGAGACTCCAAGCTTCTGGGTCTCGAGACTCCGCCCAGTTTTAAGACAGATGCCTTTAAGGTTTACGCTGCGGCAGTGCAAGCAAGCAGGACGGTTAATGAATATATGCATAGGCGCCTAGGCAAGACAAGCCCTCGCTACACCTCGGACACACCGGCCAACCCCACGGACTGTCTGCCACCGAGACGGGCCCCCGGCCCGGTATCTCTGCGCCGGCCCACCCTGACCCGCGGACATCCCGTTCTCCATCAAGTGTACTTGTCGACGAGCGGACGCGTCCCCAGTACAGCCTCGCCAGGTAGTCCCACGTCTGTCTAAGTTACGGCGAAGACTTCACGAAGAACTCCCACGCCGGCGCCGTGTAGGAGAACGCAGTCACATGCGCCCGACTGTGGCCGTTCGTCCACAAGGAGCGCACCTTGGAGGGACGCCGGACTACCGTGATGGCGTCCGACCGATGCTTCACCGCGGGCACCAACGCGTCCGGCAAAAGCCGCATCTGCGTCAAGAAGGCGGTCCCGGCCGCCCACCGGTCGACGTACCGGCAGAGGGTGTGGGCCTGCTCGCGCTGGGTCCACTACCTCGTATCCTCCCGCGGCCAAGCCGCCGCACAACCGGCGACGTCGGGCACTCTCCTCGACGACGTTGTAGCACCGCCGGTCCCAACCGAGATCGGCCGCCATCGTGGTGGACAGGAAAAACGCGAAAGGAAGAAACCGCGCGGCCGGCAGGCCCACCCTACGACGAGGCCGACGGACACCCGACCGGGGGAATGGGGGGGGGGGGCAACCGAAGAGGTCCAACAAGCGGCGAATGCGGGCGAGTGATGGTCAACGATGGACACCGCGGCGGACAACACCCGCCGGAACGCCGCTGATGTACTCGTGGTCACATCCCACCCTGTGGACCGACGATGCGACAGCCGGCTCGTGTGGCAGCATGGCCACACAGAGGTTATCTGGACTTGACAGCTGATGAGGCCATTAAGTGGAAGGCCCACAGGCGGACACGCCTTTGAGGCGGGTCTTGCTCGGAGCTCGCCTAAGTAAGGCTGAGATTCCTGTTTACCGGGATTAGCTAGACTAAGCACATTCCTACCGATCACGAGACCCACTGGGTGCGCTCGGATCGTGGTTGGGATGATCCACTTGTGATTCCCGGAAATACCACTGTACGGTCCTCTGAGTTATGACCGTATCCTTGATTTGTTCTTTTCTTTGTGAGGAGTCATATTTGATGTTCTCAGTGCATCTCACCCTCGCCTCGGGGATTTTGTTGGCGTGTTTTGATTGGGTCTTGGTCACACCCCCGGCGGCGGGTGTGGGCCGCGTTTGACCCCTGTTTATGGCCCACTTGCGAGGGTCCCCCTGAGGGTTGAGGGAAGGGGACAGGTGAGTATATCTGAGCGGGACAGCAGAGCAGTCCCGAACCCTCCGAGAGAGGCAAGTAAAAGTTGAGCCTCACAACGCTGTGTCGTGTTTGCGGCTTGTCTTTGCCGCCCACACCAGTTGTGTGTGTGCGTCTTGGCGCTTACTTCCGGGGTCTTTGACGAGACTACCGGGTGCCCGGTCGTCTCGGCCGCCCGAGTGGGGTCGGCCTGACTGTGGTACCACAGCTCGGGCCCCGGGTACAGTGGACCCGCACCCCGCGCCCCGCGCCGTCTGGTGGCCCCTACCCACTGTGTCGTACTGCCTCCCCTTCCAACCGCTCTGACACTGTTCGACGGGGCCGGCGGGGACGCTCGGCCGTGGTTTGAGGACCGTGCGGCGGCTGGGACCATCCTGTGGCGGGCCGGCCCTGGCGGCGGTGTACGTGGCCGGCGGATCGACTGTGATGGTGGCTGGACGGCTTTCGTGGGCCCTAAGTTGGCCTCGCCCCGCGGCCGGATCGGGGCTGTGATGTCGCCGTCTGACTGGGCCACATGCGCTTGGATATCTTGGCCGCTTCTGGTGGCGGTTGTCGGACTTGATTTTTCTTTGATTGTATTTTGCATTGTTTGGAGGGATTTGATTGTCGCGTTACGGGTGCCCTGCATTGGCCGGCTCCGATTGGAGTCCGAGCCACGGGCTCCCGAGGGTCGCTTGGTTCCAGATATTTCCGCGGGTTGGGACCGAATAGCGGCCACCCAGCGAAGGCGCCTCGTTTGTCCACTAGGGGCCGGGGTGCTGGTGTGTGTCCGCCCGCTGTGGCCCCGCTAGGAGGCCGCCGCTGCTTCTCGATCTCCAAGCGACGGTGCGGAATATCCCGGTACGGAGCCTAGTACACGGGTTTGGCGTCTGGCTTGAGCTGGATGTGATGCGTGGTGACCTTGAGCTTACCCAGCTTCCCCGACCACGTACCTTTGAATTGATCCATAAGACCGTGCACCTTGCCTTGTAGCTCAATGGGCACGCCCGCCCAGTTCACCTCTGGCGTCTCCGGGACTTTGGTGGGCGGCACAATCGGGGGCTCCGGCGGACCTTCCGCCGTGTCCATGGCGCTCTGCGTGTACAGCTCCTGTCGTGCCGCCAGCTCCTGTTGGACGTCCAGAAGGGCCCCTTGGGTGAGGGGTCGCGCCTCGCCGTATACGGCTCCGCGGCCCCCACTCGGGTACTCTTGCAAAACATCTTGGTCTTGCGACCCCCATTGACCAGAAGAACAGAGTAGGGCTCGTGCCGGTGCACCGTCTTTTCATGCTCTTGGGCCAAGTGCAGCGGGTGCTTGACCACGAACTCCGCCCGGACCTTGACGAGACAACAGCACGTCGACCGGGTCACAACCTTGACCTCGGTCTGGGCACCAGGGGGAAGGACGGCTGCGCCGACAGGCGTCAGCTCGTTCGGGCGAACCAGGGGCTTGGCCAGGGCCTTGTACTGTCGCCCCCTGGCTCCAAGATGGTAACCCAGGATGTGCGAGACAGCGCCCGTTGACCCCTCGATCTTGCCGTCCTGGGGCAGGATGGCCTCGGTGTACTGGCGCTGGAAGTAACACCCGATAATGAGCGGGTCCAGGAGGCGTTTAACAACAATAAACGGGAAATGCATAGGTTTGTCATGTACATGCAGGGTGAGGGGGAGTCGAGCGAGAGCCTTGAGAGCCTGCCCCGAGGCATCCACGATCCGGGTGCGAGTAGGCGCGCGCCAAGAATGGGCGCGCCGGCCCGGAGGGAGCAGGTCCTCTCTGATGAAGCTTGGGCCGGCCCTTGTGTCCCCTTCCGCGGCCACAGAGACCGGGTCCTCACCCCCGAAACTCAAGGTAGTCGTAACCTTGAAGTGTCCTCACGCAAGACGAGCAGGGTACCGCGACAGGCACAAGGTGTCCATGCGGCTACCTGGGTTCGTTGTCGACGCCCGCACCGGCTCAGGAATGCAACTGAGGCCGATACAGTATCACCGAAGCCTGGAACAGACGGGAGGGCGCCAACGGGCGCACCTCCCCCACCTCGTTTCCCGATCCCGAGGCACCCGTGGTCGTGGTCTCTTCCTCGGGATGGAAGTACCAGACCTCAGGACTCTCCTTGTACAGGTTTTCCTGGATGCTCTGCAGGATCGCGACCCGGAGGTTGTGCACCGTCTTCGGGTCCCGCCGTCCAGTGGAGGCGCCCTTGGCCTGCCAGTCCGCCCAGCGGACGGCTTTGGCAAACTGGATTCCCTGACGGGCTAGCTTGTCCTGGAACTCATCGGTCGCCTCCGGGTAGGATGCCGCGATGTGGTCCTCCTTGCTACACAGCCAGCACGCCCGTACCCGGTTCGGGGGTCCCCCCCCCCGGGTGACACGGGGCGTAGATGGCGTGACAGACCCGCGCCAGCCCTTCAGGCGACCGCCGGCCTGGGAAGAGGACTCGCCCGCGGCCAGAACCAGCGTCTTGGATCGTGCCCAACTAGACGGTCATGCCAAGTCCATCTTGAGGGGGGTCGGCTGAAGTCGCTGGAGCGTCTTCACATGTTCATTCTTGCCCTGCGTGAACGACGCGAGCTGATGCAGGGTGTGCTCCGTGAACTGGAGGTGGTACTGCTGGGCGTCTACCTGCAAGTGCTTGGGAAGCCCCTGAATGAACGCCATCTTGAGCCGGTCTTCCCCTTACACGCTGCTGCAGGCCTTTCCCATGTGCCGCAAACGGGCCGCGAAGGCATCAGGTACTTCTTGGGTGCCCAGAGAGGCGCGGTTCACGTCTGACACGGCTTGGTTCCGGTTGATGGAGTCCGCTTTATTGACCAGGAGCCAGTGCACCGCCTCCGCGAAGCATGCGACAGTCCGGCCCGGGATGTGCCCGGCCGTGTCAGGGAGGACCTTGTTGAACCGAGTGGCGCCTGACCCGGTAAGGAAGGAGCCGACCAAGTGGAGCGCTTTTCCCTCCAAGGAAATGCTCTCGTCGCATGCCCGGACAATCCGGCGCAGAAAGCAGAAGAGTTCGACCGGCTTAGTCCCGTCAAAGCGACCCGGTCCATGGAGATCCGGAGTTTCTTCTGGTCTTTTGTAATCCGTAGACGCTTCCGGCTAGTGAAGGTCTGGTTCTGGTTGTCCAGACGGTAGGAGTGCCAGTCGGTCACCGTGTTGAGCAGGTTGTCCCCGACCTTGTGGACAAGGATCTGGACATCCTCCAGGGTCCGCCGGACCGTCTCCTTGTCACTCCGGGAGGATGAGTCACTCGAGGAAGACCGGGGGCGACGACGCCGATGGCTGCGCCGCCTCCGGCGCGACCGACGGTCCCGGAGAGAGTCCCCACTGGTACTTCCGTCCGGTCCCCCGTCGTCACCTCCGCCTCCACCTGTCACTACCGAGCTTCCTGAAGACCCCATACCTGCGGTTGGGGAAGCCAGCCTGCCGGGTGTTCGCCCGGTGGTCAGCGTCTCAACAGCCCTAAACATGTCCGCCCGGAGCTCCTAGCGGAGGGAGTTCAGGAAACACATCACGGCCGGAGAGAAAGCGACGTCAGCGGGGACACCGCTCGCATCACGTCGACCCTGGCTCGCTGGAGTTGGGGTCCGCGCCTGCTTGCCCTTGGACGTGCCGGTTCCCGCCACCACGGGTCTCAGCATCTCGGTTTTGACGGTCGTTGTCCCCCGGGAGGAACCACCGTCGCCAGCCTCGTCAGCCGGCGTCGGCATGGGCGGAATAAGGCCCGACGAAACAGGTATCTCAGCCCCAGCCGCTGCCGGGGGCGTGTCCGTGGACGTACGCCGGGGCGACGTCTCCCCTGGAGAGGACGTCGGGGTTGGCAGAGTGGTCTTCGGCGCTCAACGACCAGGCGAACCGGGAGACACGTACGACCAAGAAAGAACGGATGGCAACGAGGTACAAGGTGGGAATCCGGACATGAGTCGGGAGATTGTAATCCCATCCGAGCAAAGCCACGCACACGAGCGCGCACTCGTTACAGGGGAGAGATCGCCCGTTACAGGCGTACCGGCACCGGATGTCTGCCAGAAAATCCCCTGCTCCTCCACCAACTTGTTGCATCAAACGCCGTGTCACCCCAGCCCAAAGAAACATATAGGGACACCTGCCCAGCTGAGGGAACCCACCCGCACATCCTTGCTCTACTCACGCCCGGTGACACGGTCACCCAGGAAAACACTCGAAGGCGCAAAGAGGGAGAAAGCAGGTGAGAACGCAGATCATATTTTGTGGGGAAGCCGGGCCACGGGCGCCTCGCTGTCCGCTTCAGCTATCCGAGCAAGCGGGCCCAAGTGGCCCCGAATCCCACGCAGTAGCCTCCCCATGGGGATATCTGGGGATCCATACTAGTGGACCCCCTACTGTAAAGCAGACAATTCATGCATTTGGCATACCATTGAAACGACCCACAATCAATCAAGATCCCAACCAGCACTGACAACGCCACCTGTCAGAACCGGGGCGTGACACGTCATCAGCGTCGCCCGGCGCGCCATCGACCTCTTCGCCAGCTAAGGGGCGTGGACCGGGCCGCGTAATGCCACACAAGGGTCAAGCAGCTGAGATACAAGACGCGCTCCGAGCTCCTCCGTGGCTGGAAGCCCGACCTTGTCCCCTGAAAGCACTTTGTGCGTCAACGCAGCCCCCCCCACCCTCCGAAGGCGATACCGAGACAGCCTCGCCTCTCCACGGACGGGGCACGGCAGACGGAGGACCCAAAAGTCAACAAGTGCGCACACGCAGGCCAAATATACCTTCATAACTGAACTACTCGACCCAAACGCTGAATGGCGTGGGACACCGGACGAGTCTTCACCGTGCCCGCTGCCTCGGTGTATATACCACGCAGAGAGCCGAGCGGCTCGCCGTTTCACCCCTCCTTGACGCCTGCGGCGCGCGGGCGCCAGAACCTTTCACCATGTGTGGCAGATTGGGCACCTGAACGGTCGCTGCCGCCCCCCTGGGTGCCCAGAGGCTGCCCGTGCCCGCCACCGTGCCCTTCGGCCCACAGAGACCACTCCGGGCAGTCATCGACCGGTTACGCAGCCGGCTCGATCGCCCCGCCTCGCACGAGAGTGTCAGGGGTCTCTCCGGACGCGTACGCACGCAAGGACCAAGGCGTAGCGTACCATCCGAAGGCGCAAAGAGGGAGGAAGAGGGTGAGAACGGAGTTGTTCTTTTCGTGAGGAAGCCGGGCCACGGGCGCCCCGCTGTCCCCTTATGCTAGCCGAGCAAGCGGGTTCGAATGGCCCCAAATTGCACACAGTAGCGTCCCCAAGCGGCGACCTGGAGATCCATACCAAAGGACCCCCCTATTGTATTGCAGAAACTTCAATCAATTTCCATGCAAGTGCAACCGAACCTAAATCAATAAATATCCAAACCTGAAAGGACAGCGGCACCTGTCCGATTCGGGGCATGACGCGTAACATGCGTCGCCCGGCGCCCAATAGACCACCTAGCCAGCAAAGAGGCGTGGACCGGGACGGTGCAATGCGACACTGGCCCACTCGAAACCCTCGGGCCGGGCCCGCTGGCCTTGGGTCTCCGGGACGGCGACGCCTTGAGAAGCGGGAACTGTGACGGCCGGACACCTGGCCCCACCCTCAGCGAGCCAGATCCCTCCCAGTCGCTAGGGGACACGTGGATTTGCGACCTCAGCCGGTCGGATCCGGTCATGCCGAAATGACCCCAGGCGCCCGCGAGCGTAAGACGCCCTACCAGCGCATAGGTTAAACCTCCCCGGTTGTGAGTCACCTCTGGATCGCTCGTGACTGACCACTGTAGGCATTTCAATTCCTGATCACTGGGGCCACTTCCCCTCAATGAACGGGGCCCCCATTTGCGAGCCCGAAAATGTGGTCGCACAACTCGTGTTTCTCGCTTGGTGTGGTACTATGGGGCGGCCTGTCCCCCAAGGCGCCCGCCGGAAACCACGGCGGGGACGCCGGGGCCGCGACGAACGGCGGGGGGTTGCGACGCCCGCGCGGTAGTCGCAGACGGGACAGCGACGCCGGAGCAGGGATGCCAGGCCCGACCAAGAACCGGTCAGAGACACCAAATGAGCTTATCCGGCCGCCGCGCGGCGACACGCGGGCCCCACGGGGGGCTGGGTTGACGCGGCCAGAGGGCGCGGCAGGCAACAGACAACCGGTCGCCACGCGGCGGCTAGAACGCGCTGGCGTGGAACGGTCACTCGCCCTCGTCCGTGAAGATCGCCGCAGGAGACTTGATAGGCATGGTGGGAGTTATCTGCATTGGTTGGTAACTGCCCGGGCCAAGTTCCATTCGGAGCATTGAGCCCGGGCAACGGCTTCCGCCTTTTGAGGACGACTGGAGACGACGGTGGGAGGCACCGTCGTCTCCGGAAAGTGAACTGTGTCCTCATGTCTTTTCGTCTCGATCGGCACTGCTTCTCGGACCTCGAGACCCATAGCGGGTGTCGCGTCAGCTCCAGAGACGGCCGTCACCTCTCTCCTCCTGAATTAACCTTCTTGATCCTGGTACTACACTCGGGAAGTCTTCCCCCAGTCGACGCCGTGCGTGTGTGCTCTTCGATGTTTCCTTCCGGGGCGGTTATTCCCCGACAGGACTACCCGACGACCCGGTCTGGCTCTGCTTTCCCCCAACTTTGTCGGGCTGTCTGTGCGTGTTATTTTCGGAATACAGACAAACTGAGACAGTCTGGTTTAACAAGGATCGACTCTCATCACTGGTAGGGCTGTCCATGCCGCGGGCACGATCGACAAAGGGCGGCAGGAGTGCTTCTATACTGGTCGTGGCCACGCGGCACGGGTTCTTCAAGTAATGAGTGCGCATGTGCGTCGATGGCCTACTCAGGCGATATCGATGGAAATCACGAAATCGCCACTCCCCAGAACTCAACGAGCACAACCGCAGTGCAGGTTCATTATGTAGCCAATGCGCCATGATCCGTCTACTGTTGGTATCAGTTCACAGTTCGGGAACCACATCCGAAATACGGAGCCATCCTTGTCGTATGGCGGGGCGCTACTGACGTTTAATCTCGAGTCAGGAGCACAGTTTTGCGTACATGTCGAAGAACGTCGAGACGGTCACAGCCGTCGCAATCAAAATATCGGGGCTGCTTAGTGGCGAGGAGGCAAAGTCGTGAGGCACCCGGCTCCTGGCGGTTCGTGCATCCATCCTCGCTGTAAATCTGCCTGCCGTCCTGGGTGTCGGACACCAAAGCACGCGACAGCGTGGTGTGTGTGGTTGGGTTCATTGAGGCCTTCCGGCTCTCAGGAGAGTGCCAGGGCTTTGAGATGCGAAACCAAAATGCATTATGATTTCGATGGTTTCTGCTGACGATCAGGATGCACTGTTTGGCGTACACAACTCCGAGTGTCGTTCCATCTTTCGTGGGTACTGCAGTGCGTCTGTAACACAAATTCTGGATCAGATAAGGGAACAGTCTTTACCAAAGCCACACCCGCAGCGTCGGCTGAGACCGTTCCACGCCCGCACTTGCTCCCAGGCGGACTGTTCTGCACCCTTTCTCGCGAAGCTGTCCCAAGCGAAAGGAGCCAGATCTGTGCGCACAGATATGTTCGCAAAACTTCAGCGGGGGTGGTTCATCGAATTAGTGCGTTCCGATGAATACAGCTTACGAGATGACGAGTAGTTCGTTCCAGAATCATTCTTCTCAATATGCATTACAGTCTATCCCTTGTAATCAATCCCTGTATACTAGGACAGCTTTTCCTCTCACCTCGAGCGATGGGACGAAAGGGAGGTCTTCAGAAAGGGATAAGAGCTGTGCGTGGTTCCCCTCCTGCGGCGTGGTGACATGCAGTGGTGGGTGACAGGTTCCTCAGAGATAGGGGGCAGCAGCAATCGCACCTGTATCGTTTGAATGCAGACATCGCAATGTGTTCGTGGTTGGGCGAGCCGCTTGGTTGGACGGGAGACGGATGGGAAAGCGGCCACGTCCCGGCAGCACGGCCCGAAGTCGGCCATGCCCATTTGAATCTTGAACTGGCGCCCCTTTCACAGTATTCATTTCTCAATGGCAGCAAATGGGACTACAGTATCGATCAGGGGCTTCGGAATAATGATTCGGATAAAGCACCGTTCTGTAAGCAGAGGCATCCTGCTCGCAGCAACATCTTATGTTCATCAGTCTTTCCACGAAGAGCCTGAGCATGAGGTGAGCTTTTCAGCAGTGTCTTCCGTTTTGCTCTCACATTGGATGGCGAGAAGATTCCAACGGATTTATCCGGATATATCTGGATATATCCCAGATTCTGCTGAAAAACCCGGATTCTGAAAGGCCCTGGTATCGATCCGTTCTGACCTTTGATGCTTCTGCACTGAGGACCGTCGACATCGCCGGACTGCGCAATCGACAGAGCATGCCGACTAGTTCAACAAAAGCCGCTACTGAGCCTGCGATCATTTGTCTAAGCCCCTTTGGACGTCTCGACGTCGTCGCGGACCTCTAAAAGATTGCTCCGTGGGCGCCGTCCACGCAATCGCACAAGACATCCTGCTGCTGCAAGACACAAGTCATAAACGATGGATGCATTGTGATCTACGCATTCCAGGAGCGTGATGTTCCGTGTAGCAAGCACGGTGCAGGCGCGTACGACCGGCATACACGCGCACACGCGCACACCGCTCGCAAAGACGGGCGCACACGCAAACTACCCGTCTACACATGACCACACGCGCATGACGTGCCTAAGCTCTCCTCTATGCCTACAACGTGCCTGCGCGCGCCCACTTGGCAGAACACTGGCACACGTCAACAGTATCATTCCTCCTTGCACTGCCATCTCTCCCATCTGTCTCTCCGGGTCATGTACGGCAGCACGCGTCCACAATCGAGGGGGGGCAGTTGCCTCCAGAGCTCGAGCAAGAAGGCTCGTCGCCTTCATGTACTTGTTAGCAGAGTCGTTGAAGTAGGAAGCGCGACGTGTCGCAATCTCTGATGCTTCTTTCATGCAATTTTCGACGGTAACCTGATAATTTACGGCGACCACAACGACCCCAGGACACAGTCAGGCCGCCTCTTGCACAACCACGGGAACAGTGTAAAAGGCGATGGAGGCTGTCGCCTTGGCCGTTTTGTACCCTGTCGCCGAGTCGGTGGCTGCCGCCCTGGAAATGTCGATTGGCGACGAGGCAACGGTCTGGACGACATCGGCTGCCGTTCTTGCAGCCCTCGTGACGACATCTTGAGTCGACTCTGCCGCAATTGCCGCCTTGTCGACCGCGGCCTCCGACTCTGGAACAATCTACAGGGACGGACATCGCGGCCCGGACGCCAAACACATGAGGTCCCGTGAGGCTTTCGCCAGAAAAATGGCGACGGCAGTAGCTTCTCGATTGAAAGTGGCGTGTAGACTTCGAAGCGGGGGGTCGGCGCACTCAAATTGGGGGGCCCGCAACGAAGGGGGAAGCCCCTTGTTGTCAGCCTCCATGTGGGGGTCCCAGCCTATGCACGCAACGAATGCGTCAATAACGGCATCAAGGACCACAAGAAGACGACCGGCTCAAGGCAGGCAGTGGCCTGGACCAATATCGGCGTAGCCACAGTGGGTCCTACCGGAGTATTGCTAGCCTCCAAACATTGGCGGTTGCAGAGATAGGGGAGGCAAAGCCGACGGTAGGGCGTAGAATTCAAGTCGGACTGGCTGTTTCACAAGCCACGATCGAACAATAGGCTCAGAGTTGCCGCCAGAAGTCTTTCAAGCGAGTCACCGTGTCTTGCAGAAGTATTGTAGAGCCATTGCAGCCCACACAGAGATTTCCTGAGCCTGTTGGGCTGCTTGCTTGGGACTAAAGAGGGAATGGAGAGGGTTCTGGGTCCGAACTGTGATTTTGCATGAGATCAATAACTTTCTTCAGATTTTTTGAGATCCTGATATGCGTTTTCACTGCGCACAGCTGCATAGGGAGACTGTGTAAAAAATTCAGATGATTCCCAGTCTTTTCACTGGTCCACGTACATTGTTGAATGATTGCAACCACTCTCCAACCGCCATGCTTTGTAGGTCTGCAATAGTGGGTGGCGGTATCGGAATCTAAGTTGAGGACACTCTGTCCGCGATACAGGGGACGGCCACGGACACACCCACTGCCCGATGCACGACCAGCTTGACGGCCTCGGGCCACGGCACCCCCTGAGGCATGTCGGCCAAGGCCGCTGTAGACCCCGGATGTGCGGGAGCGGCCGTGGTACTCGCGTGGTGCAATTGAGTGACCTTGGACGTGCAAGAAGTGGTCATCATAGACACAATAGGGTATACCACAGTACATGGGAGGGTGCAGCTTAGTTAAAGCAGTGCGGTCGCGGGGTCTAGGAGGCAGAATATCAAATGGCGGCGAGGCCGCGTGTAAACCGCGGGTGCCAGCACGGGGAACAATGCTGGCGCTGCGTCCCGCAAGAGAGCGCATGGAGTGAGAGCGCGTCGTGAATACGTCACCGCCTGCTTACCGTCCCCTCGCGGTCTCCTGGTTTTCCTTCATGCTGCTATAATGTGTGCCTGCAAGCTGTGGCGGCGCCCACCCATCGTGGTGCGCGCATTGACCGCTTGCGCCAAATCCAAAGCCTTTGATTGGACGGGCTCCAATGTTCCGGACGTGATGGCTGATAGGTGGCAGCTGAATGACCAAAAAGACTGAATCTTTATGCCTCATGGGAATGTACCAGGCAGGACGTGGAGCCTGCTGATGGGGCCGAAGTAGCGCCGTCGCGGACGCCGAATTCGAAGTCTTGGGCGTCCGGCGCGCACGACTAGAGTTGTCGGGTGGATGGGTGCGGCGTCATTGGGTCCGTTTTTGTGGGGAATCGGTCTTCGCCGCAGCCCATTCGCTCTTACTGTCTCGGTCAGTCAGCCGGCTGGGCAGCAGCCACTCATAAAGCTCAACAGCTTCATATACACTGTAGTGAACGAACGTCGATCGTTCAAGAACTCCCGCGCTGGGTTGACACTGGGTACGTGCGCGCGCGCACTTTTTGCCAGCGTGAGGACGTGACACGCTGTGTCACGTGAAGAAGCGCCCAATCACGCTCTGATTTCGATCAGCACGCTCATCACCCCCGAAGTAGCTCCCCGTAAGGTCGAGTCATAGCCCCCATCTTTATTGTATGCATAACATTTAGTCATGACATCAGTTCAATGTGTTGGCGGTCATGCAAGACGGAAGCAGCGCCTGCACCTTGATTCCACTGGTCCCTACTACGGACAGAAAAAACTGTGAGACAGCCCCGTGGGTGAATGACACCGGCATACAGTCAAGATAAAGCCAGCAGCAACTGCTCATCATCCTGCAAATGTTCCAAGCCGGCCACTGCGGGGTGCAGTTGCTCTGAGAGCACCGCTGTATTGGATCAACGTCCGTGGAGCTCGCGCTGGAGTCTGTGATACATGTTCGGACTGCCCTTCGGCACTCGTGCGTTGCTCCAGTCTGAAAGCGGGTCCTCCTTTCAATCCGTGCAACGCTCGACGTGTTGCTCTAGACATCGGTATTCATCCACCGAGGCTTTGTGTATGCCGCACTCGGAAGATGCACCGCGTGAAGAAGAACATGTGCGGTAAACTTGCCAGGTCAAACCTCAAATGGAGCCAGTCGGTTTTTAGTCAACGACTGCCTTTATGTCCAGAAAAAAGGAACGCAAGACTTCCTGTCCTCACGCCAGCAGCTGCCGGCACCCCGCACGCCACCGAGTCTGTCTTCGGCTACACCTGACACCAGATCCACAGGATCGCGTGCTGGTCAATCTTGTGTTTCGTGAGAGGTATTCAGATTGTGTGATCGTCGCGCGTTTCCAATTTCGCTGCTTGCTGCCGCTCCCACCGCCAGCCACTCGCCCCCTGTTGGTTTCCGGCTGCGACTGCTTACATCAGATGACGGCGCGCGCCGCGACGGCGCAGCAGTGAGTAAGCGAACGGATGCCCACGGGACGGGAGCCTCCCGGCGCATGAGCCACGGTGTTGCGGAACCGGGCGCGCCGGGGGGGTGCCAAAAGGTTGTACACGGAAGGTGAACGCACGGGGGGGGGGGGGGACGAACGGAGATCAGCGTCCTGGGGATACCCTGCATCTAGATTCGGTGACTGCAGCATGTCATGACAAGAAGCCTGACCGCCTTCAACCGCTCGACACTCACGCGGCCCTTCGGCGCCATACTGGTCGATCACATGGCAGCTCCAGATGCTCGTTGTTTCTATCAACATCCCCCCTCTTCGAGATCCCTGAATGCCGCTGCACTCCGAATGGGAGGCGCCACTCCTTCTGGTAGACGTGCTCGTGGCTGGCGGCTAGCCTTGAAGCTTCCGACTTCCCCGTTGTTGGTGGCCATCGGTAGCCATGCTCGCCCCTTCAGGACTAGCTCGCGCAGGCAGCCAGCTGCCCGGTGGGAGATCGATTCGCAGCCCTGCAGCAGCGTTCTGTCAGTTTGTCCACATGCCACTCCGATTTGCTTCGCTCTTTGTGACATGGCCGCCTGTGAGCTTCAGTCGGCCAGCCCCGCGTTTTCGCACTGGAGGATCTCTTGTCGGAGGTCCATTTCGCTAGCGCCTTCCCTAATTCCATTCTATAACGCCACTGGCGCCATTCCTGAGTTGTCAATCGGCATTACTGTGTACTCAGGATTATCCTCGGCTCTCTCCTCTGCGCCTCGGCGAACAAAGTTATGTGGTTTCCTGAGCCTTAAATGGAACCCCTCCGGGAAGTGTGGTACTCGAAATGGCAGCAGAAGCAATTTTTCGGCAGCAATGGTCGTGGAAAGAGCGAAGTGGGGAACTGGTGACCTTTTCCTCATGTGGTGCGAAAGTGATCCTCTATTGAGCAGAGCACGGATGGCCTCAAGGTACATCTCAACCTCTCTGTCGGAATAAAAATTGTGTCTGACGACTGAGGATGGCACTTACGGCCACAAACATTTCTCACGATAAATGAAAGTGGGTGGACGTTGCCTCCAAAAACATTGGCTTCGTGAATCTCATGTGCATGAGAGATGGCCGTCGTCCGGTCTCATCGGTGAAGCGCTAAATGCGATTCCAGCTCACTGATCTCGTGTGGCCCAGCCGAACCAGCAGATGCGGACTTACTATAGAAAACTTCACGGTGATACTTGTGGGCAACGACGCGATCTGCTTGATCCTGTCAGTGCGTCAAGCTCCTGTGTTAGTCCGGCCCAAAGAGGCACCCTGGTCGCAAACCATAATTTGAGCTTCTGACACTGTCAGCCATCCGCGCTTTACATCTTGGAGGACCGCCCAGCGCTCCCGGCCTGTACACATTTGATAGCAAACTCGATGAAAGGCCTTATAAAGTCATTTTCGACTCCTGTGACGGTCTCCGGCTCAGCTATTGGAAAAGGAGCAAGTAGCACAGAATCGTGAGTACCAGAAAGACCCCAAGTCTGACCGCATACATTCTTGGAAAGCGCTACGAAGCATCCAGCAGAGTCTGAAACATCTCATAGGACGGGATAATCTTGGAGCCCTTGAGTCCTTCTTTCTTTTTTTGCGTTGAGAGCTCGTGTCCGATGCGTCTTTGCAACTGTTTTGCCAGCATGATCATGCGGAGCCGCCATCTGTTTTGTTGCGTGAGATGCACCTATGGGTCCGTATCGATTGTTTGCTGGAGGCGAACCCCGCAGATCGCGCCCAAAACTGGCATATTTGGCGTATATCGTTCGCAACTGACATTGCTCATTCCGATAATCACTCAGCGGCGCTTTACTGGCCGTCCGTGACTGTTTGAACTTCGATTTTCTGAAAAGAACAACATTGCCATTGCTCTCTGAAATGCTCTATCACTTCTGGGTCTGTTTTGAGAGAACAGACATTGTGCCTTTGGAAATCTTTCCCTGCAGGTTCCTTTCGCCATTCATGTCACCGGTGGCGGTTCACTGGGCATGTCAGGGCAAAAGATGAGAAAAAAGACCATGCCACACATCCTCTGTTATGAGGCGCATATGGTGCGCTTAACCACGCTGGTCACGATGGTACGGTTCATTTTGAGTACACCTGCTTTCTTCCGGCTGCTTCCTTGTTGCTAAGGAGCCGGCGGCTTGAGACTGCCACAGGCACGCCACCACGAGGACTGTCCTTTTGATTGACTTCGTGTTGGCCCTGCCCTCAAGAAGCACTGTCAACTATCATTCGACAACAACACTATATCTCCACAATACTTACTACATGAAAGGCGCATGGTGTGCTCAGCGAATCATTTGGTGAACTCAATCTGGTTTCTACGAACGCATGAGTGTTGAACCTTTGCGAGCAACTATTCGCTGCGCGCCGTGTGGCCTTGGAACGTACACTGCCATGCGGACTTGCGACAGGGCTATGCCGCGCCTCTCACAGCCTGTGGTGTCGCAAGATACGGACCGCCGCCTAGAGAGAGGCCCATGTGGCTCTCTTTAGGGGACATGCTGTTCATGTTAGAGGCTGCGCCCGACGCGGCCGACGATATGAGGTACCAGAGGCGAGTGGAGTTACAACAGGTCTGTAAGGGAACGGGCCGCCGGCTGGAGGGAGCGGAGGCGCAGAGGAGGGCTACACTGGAAAACCTGACTGACGTCAGCGGGGAGGAGGCCTCGGCGCGTGCAGGCTTGCGAGCCTGACTGTGGAGGAGCTTAAAAGGTAGCACGTACTGTCTGTAGAGTGACAAGTAGGAAAGGCCTGGCGGCTAAGCTCTGACACGGCGAGATTAGAATACAATGCTGATCTATAGAACCTCGACGCTGTCCCTGGGTGTTTTAAGCTGGGAGTAAGACTGTCGTGAGTGTCTGTGAATCAGAGAAGAGGTGCTCTCGCTGCACAGACTACCGATTGGTGGCCTTGCCGCGCGACGATCTGTGGCAGAGATCGCGGAGGGAAATGGGGAACCCTGCTGTGTTTCCAATCACTTTCAGCCCTTCATAGATCAGACCGCGGGCGAGCACATCCGAGCTGAGCCGCTCCTCTCGAACGCGAGGCAACAGCTGAGCTCAACCGTCGTGAAAAGTCAGGCAGAGACCTGGACATACGTACAAAGCGCCTGAGGTATGCTCTGTGGAGCGCACGCGGTGGCACAAATTGCTGACGGTGACGTAACTGAAGAAAAGTTGATGACGACGTCTCGCTGGGAGGTAGCGTGAGTGGCACCCGGCCGCGGGGGGGTCGTTCTTTTTGGCCAGTGGCACGCACAGCGACACGCAGCGATACAGACACCACCAAGAGAGGCGTCTCGCGCTGCGTACGCTGTGGCCCGCGCCGGCAACGAGGGGGCAGCAGCTAGCGCCTAAGCTGAGAAGGCAGGGTGGGGTATCAGTGTCAGCACCAAAAGAATCCGCGGCATCACGTTGCGCGACCGAGAAGAACTACATGCTGGGGGCGGGAGACTCGAAGTAGCTCAGACGAATGGCCGACGCGGCCAAGATCAGCAGCAAAAACACCAGGAATTAGACGCAAAGCGGGATCGACACCCATCTTTTTGCCGAACATGTTTGGAATGTTTTCAGGGAAAACGGGTACGATCAGTGCTCTCTATCTCAATCACATATCAATTCTGATCTTTTGTCCAATTGGAATTGGCTTCGGATGGAAACCAGGTGGTCGAGTCGCCGATAGGTCCGACGAAGAGCATCCCATTGTTCGTCCGACATAACGTTTGAGACGTATATGGTCGTTGCGCCAAGCTCTGAAAATGCCCAAGTAAAGAGGACCGATGTCAGGGCCAGCAGAACGCAGAAAAGCGCCTCTTTGCTAGGTTTGGACTTCTTCTTTTTTGGAACAACGACAGTAGACGTCTAACAGAAGAACGACATGTCCCTCCCGCTTTCTTCAACCCACATACGCAAGTCCCAGTGCCCCCCACCTGTCTGCCTATCTCCTTCGTTTTTACTTCCTACACCTCACCACGCACCCCTCCACCTCCTCTCTTCCCCCCATCTACCCATGACAGCCAATGTAAGAGCCCTTCCCTCCTTGCCCTGGCGCCGCTCCCGCTTCCACGGTCCAGCCTCTTCGCTGTGGACGGCGGTGGATATACCTGCACAGCGCCTCTGCGCCACGAGCGAAAGAAACGCGCTTCCCCCCCCCCCCGCCCTCTTTCTTCGGTAAAGGACCTTGATTCGTGGACTTTCTGCCTCTTTCGCGCTCGGCGCCCTTTCCCCCATCAGCTGCCGCCGGCGCGGTTGACGGAGGGTCGGCAACAATCGGCACCACCCGTTTCTTCCACCTCCTTCGCCGCGTTCGCGGAAGCCGACAGCGGAGGTGGTTCTGGTTTCGGGAAGAGGGGCTTGGGCGCATTCGTGGCCGCTGCGTGCGTGCTTGTGTTTGTGGAGGGGCTGACTGCTCCCCCACTGGTTGTTTTTGGCTTTGGCGGCGGTGGCGGCAGAGCTGGAGGGGGGGGGGGGGGGGATGGTTCACTCGGGGGTGGGTCGGGCGCTTTCGAGGCCAGCGCTTGGGTGCTGCTGTTTGTAGGGGAGCTGAGTGTGACCTCTGTTACGGAGCTGGTGCTGGCGGTAGTGGTGGCAGAGTCGGTGGGACGGGGAGGCGGCGCGGGCACCGTGTCGGTCTTGTGGCTGGCGGCAGTAGTGCTGCGCGGCAAGAAGAAAGCTGTCTGGTAAGCGGGCGGCCTGCTGGTGGTGGAGCTGTTCGGAAGTTTGCGGGGATTGCCAAGGTGCCGGATGGGGAAGGGGCGTCAGAGCAGAGCAGGTGCGCCGATAACGGGGGGGTGCGAGGGGGACCCGACCTGAGGAGAGTGGGGTGCCAGCAGTGGTGAGAGGGTGTGGTAGCGGGGAGCCGCAATGGTGTGTCTTTGTCCCACGAAAAAATAAGAGGTGCCCTCCTGTCCTTCTCTGACAAGCGTGCAGTAGGGGGCCGACGGTGGGCTTCAACTGATTGAGTGTGGTTGGAAAGAGTCGCGGCTTGACCTATATATGTGACAGGCCTCCTCTCTTTGACATTTCTGTTCCAGAGCGCGTGGTCGCGGGGTTTGCGGACACGACAGGAGCTGGGCGGTGGAGCAACGAGAGCATTCTCAGACCATATCTGGTACCGGTTATTCCTGGATCTTGTAAGGTTGAGCACACCATCCGTGCATCTTCTCAATTCTTGAGACGCTCGGTGAGTTGTGGCAGCCAGTCGTGTCGCCGAATGGATAGGAATGGAAGACAATCCAGAACTCCGACGATGTCTCGGTCGGGGATGTCGCGACGCCCTATGCAAGGACAAGAATCAATCCTCAGCAAACACGCCTTCTCGCAGAGCATCGCGACCTCTCCATTCGGCCATATCATGCCAAAAAATAGACATGTACAGTCGTTCCACAAAACACCTAGCACTCGGATGAGATCAATAGTGGCACTCCCATGTTCTCTATTTGGAGTCAACCACGCTCCACACGTCCGACGTGTCACGAGCTGATCTCAAAGCCGCTTCCGTGAGCAAGAGATGTTGTGTGCTGAGGCATACAGGCAGCACATGACAGCAATGAGCCCTGCATCGCCTTCTCTGGCCCACAGAACGTACAGCCCGGTCTGTCGATCGATTGAACTGTTCCACCAGTGGGTAGCATGCTAGGGGTTGCACGTCTCGTTCGAAATATTAGACCCAGAGGCGGGCCGGCCCGTCCCCCAATCTGGTCGACGGCCCAGCGCGAGGTCGACAGTGAGCAGCAGATCTCCGCTTTCGTACCATTTTGGGATCATGACAAGTCCATTGCAATATCATCAAGAATCGCAGCATTCTTTGATGGTATGTTGATCACTGAACGGTGGCCCGATGGTCGAGATCACAAGCCCTTTCGGGGTTGCTCGAAATTGCTTGATGAAAGTTGTGACGCGCCGAAATCGGATATCCATCGGACGCCGCCGTCGACGATCCAGACCACGACGAGACATCGATCCACCCCCCCCCCCCCCCCCCCCCCCCCCCCCCC
>Ga0209093_1000544_pt1 | contig 20786 bp, 20 predicted proteins | sample SidtaG_4_FD_187450 | JGI IMG/M metagenome (GOLD analysis project Ga0209093, IMG submission 187450) | Marine algal microbial communities from Sidmouth, United Kingdom - Sidmouth_Male1 metaG (SPAdes) (version 2) | ecosystem: Host-associated > Algae > Red algae > Unclassified | place: Sidmouth... | reverse complement strand
GCCCCCGCCCCCGGCCGCGCCGCCGCCCCCGCGGCCGCAGCCCCCGCCGCGGCCACTCCCGCCCTGGGCCGCCTCCCCCGGCTCTTGCCGCCGCCCCTGCCACTGTCTCCGCTCCCGCCGCTGGCCGGCACCCCCCCTGATTGCGACCCCGCCGCCGCTGTCCACCACTCCCGCGGCTGGCCGCCGCCCCCGCCTGCAGCCGGTGTCGGCCACCCCGGCGCGTATGAGGTCTAAAGGAGGGCGGGTCGTCTGTGGCGGGTGGCGGGGGGCGGGTGGGGTGGGCGGTCCGCGGCCGTCGGGTGTGGGTGAGGCAGCTGGTGGTGGTGTTTGGCGGTGGGAGCGGCAGGCTGGGGTAACGCCTGGAATCAGTGTAGAATGTTTGTGATGCATCCGCCACTTGTCATGGGCCACGGGTACGTGTGCGCGGGAGTCTCACGGGTCTTTCAGGGGGGGCCTAGAGTGCAGTGGTCGTATGCTCCCTCAGTAGGCGACTCATGCGCACGCTTTTGGGGTGGCTGTACTGGCGGAAAAAACACAATGCGCCGTGGTCATCCTACGAGCGTCCTGGTGAGGATTTTTAGCCTTTATCAAGTGTATGGGATATAGAAGCCAACGCACACAGATAGTTGGCCAGCAGGCTGACAGGGCACCGTGGGGAGGTAGCGGCGTATCTGCCCGCTGTTCACTTGGATGCGCGAGAAGAGAACGCGGGGTCCGAGCGGCCGCGGCCGGAGGGCGCGGCAGGCGACAACCGACCGGGCGCCACGCGGCGGTTGCAGCGCGTTGCGCGCGGAACGGTCACTCCCCCTCGTCTGTAATGATCGCTTCGGGGCACTTCATACGCATGGAGGGAAATATCTGCATTGGTTGGTGACGGCCCGGGTCAAGTCCCTATCGGGAAATTGGGCCCGGGCGACGGTTTCCGCCCTTTTAGGACGAAGGGCGACGACGGTGGGAGGCACCGTCGTCGCCGGCAAGTAAACCGTGTCTTCATGTCTGGGCGTTTCGATCGGCCCGACTTCCTGGACCTCGAGTCCCATAGCAGGTGTCGTGCGAGCGGCCCAGACGGCCGTTACTTCCCTCCTACTGAGGTAACCCCCCAGAGCGTGGTACTACAGCCAGTAAACCAAAGCCATCCTGCCCCGGGACGGCAAGATCGAGTGGTCGACGGGCGCTGTCTCGGACATCCTGGGCTACCATCTTGGAACCAGGGGGCGACAGTACAAGACACCGGCCAAGCCCCGGTTCCGCCCGAACGAGCTGACTCTGGCGAGCGCAACGGTCCTCCCCCCTGGTGCCCAGACCGAGGGCCAAGTGGTGACCAGGGGCTTCGGAATAATGATTCGGATAAAGCACCTGTAGTACTACGGGAGCCCGCCAACGGCGGTGACGCGGCCGGCGGAGCACCGGAGGTGCGGCGGAAGCAAAAGGAGGTCGGCGGCGCGGACCAGGTCGGGCTCGGACGGAACGGGGACAGCGGGCCCGCCTATGAGCGCAGGCGCGGGCCCGCGAAGGGGCGCGCCTGGCCTAGACGCCGCCGCAGGGTCCGAGTGGCCGCGGCCGGAGGGCGCGGCAGGCGACAACCGACCGGGCGCCACGCGGCGGTTGCAGCGCGTTGCGCGCGGAACGGTCACTCCCCCTCGTCTCTAATGATCGGTTCGGGGGACTTTGTATGCATGGAGGGAGCTATCTGCATTGGTTGGTGACGGCCCGGGTCAAGTCCCTATCGGGAAATTGGGCCCGGGCGACGGTTTCCGCCCTTTTAGGACGAAGGGCGACGACGGTGGGAGGCACCGTCGTCGCCGGCAAATAAACCGTGTCTTCTTGTCTCGGCGTTTCGATCGGCCCGACTTCCTGGACCTCGAGTCTCATAGCGGGTGTCGCGCGAGCGGCCTGGACGGCCGTTACTTCCCTCCTACTGAGGTAACCCCCCTGATCGTGGTACTACATTTGGCGCTCCGGGTAAGACCCGCTGTGTGCACGCGGTGCGTGTTGCGGTTCGACACCTCCTTCGGTATCAAGGTCGGGGGACCCCCGTGGGTTGTATTGCGGTGCGGTCACCGAGGACTACCGATCGATACGCGGGCCCCGCTTCCATGGCTCGCGGATCTTGCTCATCTTCCCCACTTGACGGGGGCGCTCCTCCGTTTGAGATGCCCGGCAATAGCCGGGTGACGGACGCGCCACCGGCGGGAGACCCCGGGACACTGCGGGCGTTGGGCGCCGTGGCCCTCGTTGGGGGTGGAAGGGCGGTCCCGGTGGGCGGCGGCGGTACGGTGGCGGGTGAGTCGAACTCCCCGCCCGAGGATCCCGGTGGCACGCCGACCACCGGGGCTCGTCCTCCTCCCGGCGCGGGACGGACGTCTACGCTAGCGAAGTCCCAGCGTGGGGGCGCAGGGGCTCACCCCTAGCCCCTGGACCTGCAGCACCCGGAAGGGGCGCCGCCCTTTGGCCCGCCCCGTGTGGCCGCTGTGGGCAGCTCGTCGGGGGCCCCGGCCGGTGGGATACCCACTGGCCCGGGTTCGAGCCGATCAGTGGATGCGCTGACGCTGGAGGAGGAGCAGCGGCAGCGCCGGGATTTACAGAGAGCATTCGGGGTTACCCCGGATGAGGTGGCCCGGACCTAGTGGGAGCGTTCCACCCGGGACCATTGGTCCCTGGAACCGCCGTCGGCGGCGGGCGGGTCGGGACCCATCCTGAACGGGATCGGTGGCGGTGCCACCCACGGGCTGTCGCGGCCCGTGGCCGACACCGCACGCCTACGCCAAGTGGACCAGGTGTTCCGAGATGCGGCGGTGGAGGCGTCAACCGCGGCCTCGGACGGAACCCCGGCACCGGGGCGCAGTGCGGCCGTCGCGTCGGCGCTCGCAGCGGCCCAGGGGCCTTCGTCGCTGTCGGCGAGCGCGGGCGGCACGGCTGCCCCGGGCTCCGGCTCGAATACACACGGGAAGTCGTCCCGGGAGGCGGGTGGCACCAGGGTGGCGCCCGCCCTGGCAGTGGCCGTCACCCGTAGCGGACGGTCTCTGCGATCGCGCTCGCGGCAGGCGCCCACGGCGCGGACGCCGAGGGACGGAGCTAGGCGGGAGCAGCGCCGTCGGCGCTCCTCGCGACGTGACAAGTCGCCCCTATCATCGGGGCCCTCCTCCTCAACGGAGAGCGAGCACAGCCCGCCGGGCTTGTCTTCCGACCCCAGTGGGACGGACTCGACCAAGAGCAGCAGCAGCTCCACCTCAACCGTCGACAGCGGTAGCGACCACGGGGCACCACGCCGTCGACGACGGGCTCGCGCGGCCGAGAAGCGCCCGCAGCGGACCCTGGTGCAGGAGGCGCTGCGTGCCTTGCGACGGGAGCAGCGGGAGGACACCGTGGTGGACCCCCGATTCAAGGCGCTCCTGTCACCGGCACGGTACCGTCTCGCGCTGCGGGGGGGACGCTTACATCTCCCCCGCGGAAACTCCATCCGCGGCATCCGCGCCGACGTCAGGGGCTTGATGCACACCTCGCGGCAGTTCGCGGGCGACACCCCGCTGGGGTTGGTGACGTTCCTAGGGAACTTCCAGACGGCTTGCGACGGCAGCGGCTTGAACGATGGGACGGAGGTGACACTGCTGCAGTATTTCGTCACGAGCGAGGTTCTCGGGGTGCTCCAGCACGCTAAGGACACCCATGCCACGCGGCAGCTCACGTACAAGCGCGCGGTCCGCGCCTTACTCAACGAGTACCTCGATGGAAACGATTTGGTGGACCATCTGCAGTCGCTCATGCAAGCGACTCAGGAGAAGTGGGAGGACGAGCATGAGTTTGCGAACCGCATCCTCGATGCTAACCGTGCCCCGGGTTCGGTCCTACGAGAGGCCGAGCTCAAGAGTATCCTACTCAAGGGCGTCGGACGAGAGGTCCGGGCGCTGGGCCGGAACTTCAACACCCAGGGAAGGACCTTTCCCATGCTGCGCAAGTTCCCTTCAAAGACGGGCGCCGCCACTCGTGAGGCCCGGGGGGTCAAGCTCCAAGCCAAGCCCAAGGGGAGCAACTCCCGGTCTGCCGGGGGCGAAAAGCGGGGGCCCCGACGTTCCCGGACAGTCGCCTCAGTGGCCCTCCCGGTGCGACCTGCCTCGGCCGCCGCAGCCCTGGCCGTCGCGGACTACGGGACGGAGGCGGAACGCGCTGAGTGGGCCGCCGTCCTCGCCGCGTCGGTGGCGCCCACCGAACACGGTCCGGTCGGGGACGCCCCGGTACTTCCGGTCGACAGCCTGCCGCCCGCGTCGCGATGGCAACAACAACCCGCGTGGGGCGGACGCCAGGAGATGTACCCCGTCCACACCGGGGTGGGCCGCGGCAGGGGCACTCTGGCGCCCGGTACCCCGGTCCCACCGCGGGCCGGCACCGTGTTCCCGTACTCCGACCGGCCGCCCCGGTTCCCGCGAGGCGGGGCGCCCGCGCCACGCGGTGGGGGAGGCGCCAGGCCGTCCGCTTCGACACCGGCGCCGCGTCGGCGGGGGGCCTGCTCCTTTTGCGGCCACTTAGGTCACTGGATGTGGGAGTGCTCCGCTCAGTCCCCCGACGTCCGTGCGCACGAACGCGCTTTGCGCGACGCCGTGGAGGCGCACCGGAGCGGCCGCGGTCCCGCGCCGCCCCCGCCCCTGCCTCTGGGCGCGGGCCCGCCGGTTGCGCCTCCGCCGCCGGGCGCGGCCACCTCCGGGGGCACTCCGCCGGGCACCGCCTCGTTCGTCCACGCCGAGGAAACCGACGACCGGGCTTACCCGGACGGCCCAGCCGACGACGACGGGAACTCCTCCGAGGAGTGGTCCGCCGGGGACGGTGACGGCGGGCACCCCGGCCACGCCTAGGGAAACGCGTAAGGGGCAGCCCCTCAAGTAGGCTGCCAACGGACGTCGTCCTCCTCAAGACACACCGACACTGTGACATGACGGCGAGCCGCCTGCGCCAGGTCCGCAAGCGGCGGGCCGCAGCGGGGTTTCCGCCCGCGCCCATCTTCTGCCCGCGGGTCTTGGCGCGGCCGGGGGGGGCCCCCCGCGCATCGTCCGAGGGCCCGGACAGGGCCTCGGTCCAGGCGCTCCCCGCGGACTGTCCGGGCCCCTCCCCGATGCCACCGGTTGCCGCGTCGGTCCTGGCCCTGGGCCACTCCGACCCCCGGCCGTGGTGCACTGGGGATGGCTTTCCGGCCGATCCCCCCGCCAACGGGGCGCGCGAGGGCAGCGGGCGCCGGCACCGCCTCGGGGGCCGCGCCCGCCGGGAGCGTACCCGCTTCCGGTGCCACGCGGCCACCGTGGCGGCTTCCACGCGTACGCCGGGTGTCCCGACGAAGGAGGGGGAGGTGCTGTTGTTCAGCCTGCACAACTACCGCATCGTGGCCTCGTTGGGCCTGGACAAGCTGTCCCTTGTCGCGGTAGGCGTCGTCGTGGAAACCGGGGCGGGGCCCAACCTGGTCCGCCGGAGCGCCCTGGCCCCTGACTGGCTCCGCCAGGTCGTCACTTCCAAGAAAGAGGAGCGGGTCCGCCTTAGGGACGCCTACAACGCGCGGCTACGTACCAGCGGTACCGTCACGCTGTGGATTCAAACGGGGCCACGGATCGTCCCTGTGACCTTCGTCGTCGTCGACGACTAGTCAGTGCCGGTCATCCTGGGCTGCACATTTATCGACGACAACGCGCACGCCATCCTGCCCCAGGACCGGTCCATCCGTTGGATGGACGGCTCCGTCACCGCAATCTTGCGGGGGCCGCTGGACGACGGCGACCGCTCGATGGGTGTCTCATGCATGCTACGCTCCCCCTGCAAGACACGGCTACCGCCGTCGGAGGCCTCGGTCGTCTGGGTGCGGACCATGTGGGCGGGCCTGGGCCAGGTGTTCGGCGCCTCGCGCCTGTTCACGACGCATGGTATCACCATTGCGAATGGCGTCCACGACATTGTGCCCGGACTCTCCTTCCCGGTCATCGTGACCAGCTTCGGCACTTGGGAGGTCGTCCTCCGGCAGCGAGCCAACGTCGGCTATGTCGAACTGCTCACCACGGGCGTTGTGCAGGTGCCCCTCGCGGCGCGTCCCGGGGCGTCGGCCGTCCCGGCCTTCACCACTCCTACCCCCGAGGAGAGCGTGGTAGGTGCGGTGGCAGCCACGCGGGGTCCCCCGAGCCCCAAGCGGGACCCGGGAGCGGCAGTACTCGCAGGGGGAGGAGTCTCGACCCCGGCACAGCCCCGGGACCCGGGCGAAGCGGACCCCTCCCCGGGTAACGCACCGCCCGTGGCCTCGGTCCACGTGGAGGACGTGGACCTCCCGGATGCCGACCCGACACTGCACACGCGGATCCGACACATGCTGGGCCAGCACCAAGCGATGTGGACGGGCCAGGCACTGGGCGTCATCAAAGCCACCCAGCATCGCAAAAATCTCAACGCCGGAGCCCGGCCCGTCCGGTTCGCGCCTCGCCGCGCGGGGCACACCGCACGGGAGGCCGAGACGGCCGAGGTCAAGCGGCTGTTGGAGGCGGACGTCATCGAACCGACATCGTCGGAATGGGGCTTCCCGGTCGTGCTCGTCCCCAAGAAGGACGGCACCCTCCGCTTCTGCGTCGATTATCGACTGCTGAACGTCGTGACCAAGAAGGACTCCTACCCGCTTCCCCGGATGGATGAATGCATTGACAGCCTCGGCGAGGCGACCATCTTCTCGACATTGGATTGCAATGCCGGCTACTGGCAGGTCGCCATCGCACCCGAGGACCGGGAAAAGACGGCCTTCGTGTGTCACGAGGGCGCCTAACAGTACAAGCGGATGCCGTTCGGGCTCACCAACGCACCCGCGACGTTTCAGCGGGCACTGGATATCATCCTCTCCGGGGTCAAGTGGCAGAGCTGCCTCATCTACCTCGACGATGTCATCGTGTACTCCAAGATGGAGGAAGAGCATATCGGCCACGTCGACCATGTCCTGCGTCTGCTGCGCGAGGCGGGAGGGACACTCCGACTACCCAAGTGCCGATTCTTCCGCACAACCGTGGAGTACCTCGGGCACGAGATTAAGACAGGCCGGCTTGGCGTGATGAACGCCCACACGCGCGCGCTGCGCGAAGAACACTTCCCCACGACCCGCACGCACTTACGGAGCTTCGTGGGGATGTGCAATGTCTTCCGCCGGTTCGTGCCGAACTTCTCCCGGATGGCGGCGCCATTGACGGATCTTATGGGGTCCACGGCCCCGGTCCTCGTGCCCCCCGCCACGCCGCTGCAGCAGCAGGCGTTCGACCGGCTTAAAGAGGCCCTTACGACCCCGCCGGTCCTCGCACTCCCGCGATGCGGGCGCAAGTATGTCCTCGACGTGGACGCGTGCGGAACGCATTTGGGCGCCGCCCTGCTCCACGAGCAGGACGACGGCAAGCTCCAGCCCGTCGCGTACATCAGCCGACGGCTAGCCACGAACGAGCTCCCCTACGGGGTAACGGAGAAGGAGTTCTTGGCGGTCGTCTGGGCGTCGCTCAAACTCCGCCCCTACCTCGAGGGTGACCACTTCCTCGTGCACACCGACCACGACTGGCTGCGGTGGATCCTCAACACTGAGGGTTCAAGGAACCCCCGTTTGGCGCGGTGGCGCCTGCGCCTAAGCGAGCTGGAGTCTGACGTCGTCTGCAAACCGGGGATGACGCACTACCTGGCGGACAGCATCTTCCGCCTGGAGTCCGGGGCCAGCGACGAGACGGCGTTCGTTGACGCCGTCCCGGTGTTTGCCACTCGGGCCAATACGGTCCGGGGGCTCGACGCCGCCGACTACGTTGGTGGCCCCACGGTCCGTGGCATAAAAGCGGGACGAAGTGCTATCCGCCCAGGCCGCGGACAGCTACTGTCAGGAGGTCCTGAAGGCCTTGAACGCTGGGCGGCACATCCCGTTCTTCGAGGACCCCGAGGGGATCCTCCACCGCCACGCGGCCCCCGAAGGCGCTCACGAGGTGGTGGTCCCGGCCTCCTCGCAGGAGCAGGTCCTTCACCTCGAGCACGACGCGACCCTCGCGGGACACCCCGGGGAGTCCCGCATGTACGCGGCAATGCGGCGGTATTACTACGGGGTGGGCATGGCGGTGGACGTCGTCTCCTACGTTAGGAAGTGCGACAGCTGCGCGCGACAGCGGGTGCGCCCCCTGGAGCGGCCCTCGCCGCTCACCCTGTTCCCCGCCACCATGCCCTTCCAGGACATTGCTGTGGACCTCTACGGGCCCTTCGCTCGGACCGCCGCCGGCCACCGGTTCATTCTGGTGATAACCGACCGGTTCACCAAGCTGGTGCGGGCGCTCCGCGTGGATGGGACCACGGCCGTGGACTGCGCCTCGGCGGTCCTGGAATACTGGGTCGCCGCCTATGGTCCGCCGGACCGGTTGCTGTCCGATGGGGGACCGCAGTTCACCAGCCACTTTTGGGGCCAGGTGTGCAACCTGCTCTCCATCGAGCCGAAGGTGACGACTGCGTCCCACCCGCAGACGAACGGGCAGACGGATCGGTTTAACCGCACGATGCACACCATCCTCAACCACTGCGTGGCGGAACATCCGCGGTCTGGGGACCAACTCCTGGGGGCGCTGACGCGGGCGTACAACGGTCGCCCGCACCGGAGCACCGGGGTCGCCCCGCTGGAGCTGGTCAACCCCATGGAGGTGTCGAGCTGGGCGTTCAAGGACGTCTCCCGAACAGGTGCGTCCCCCCTCACGGCGCAGCGCGGCACAGCCGCAGAGAAACGGGCCCAGGCCGACCTGCTGACCCGCCTCGTGCAGCTCGTCCCGCAGATGCGGGCCACGCTCAAGGCGACGCAAGGGCGCTACAAGCGCGACCACGACCGCCGCCTCGCGTTGCGCGCGGAGAAGCTTACCGTTGGAGGCGTCGCGTGGCTACGCGATCACGCCAAGGAGGAAGACGCCGGCGGAAAACTGACACACGTAGCCCGCGGGCCCTATCGCGTGGTCTCCACGGATGGTCCCGCTGTCCTCCTCGACGTGGATGGGGAGCACCGCCGGGAAAACGTGGCTCACGTCGTCCGTGCCTCGGGCGCGGCCGTCCCGGGCCTCGCCCAGCACCCCACGTTGCGGGCGGCCCGCTCCTTCCATGCGGCAAAGGCCGATGGCCAGCGGTACGCAGTGGACGGGATCGCGGACCGCGCCACGTTACCCGACGCAACCCTGCGGGTTCAGGTTTACTGGACCGGGTACCCACAGCGTACCTGGATGGACGCCGCGGACGCCCCGCACGAGACGCTCCGTGTCTACTTGCGCCGCGCCGCGCGCCTGGGGTTACCCCATATGTCCGCCGACCCCCCGCCGACGCCCTCGCGTGCCCCGGGCCCCCCCGTTGGGGCCGCCGCAGGCGCCGCTGCCCCGTCACCCCCGACCGTCTGCGCCTGACCCTTTGGGTCGGCGCGGCGGCCTGGTGCGGACGGGGGGGGGGGGGGGGGGGGGGGGGGGGGGGTTTTGGTGGGGCCCTCGGGGGCTGTCGGGCCACTGGGTCGCCCGGACCTGCGGTCGCGGAGCGTCCACGCCACGCGGCAGCGCCACGTCGACCCGCACACACGCTGGGGACACAAGGAGAAAGCCCGCGGTTTTAAGACAAGGCAGCGACGGCCTCATGCCGACCAAACGATCACGGCATCTACGGAGCTAGGGCGATGCCCTTAATCGCGGCCGCGGTACTCCCAAACGTGGACCGGGCGGCCCGCCCCACGGAGGACACGGCGCGAGGCGGCGTGGAACCGCTTCGCTCGAGTCCGCGGGGTCTCTAGAAAGGGCGTCACGACGCCGGCGAGCCCGAGGCGGGCGTACTCCACCAGTGCGGCGGTGAGCTCCGGGGGGCCCACCTCAGCACAGTTCACGGCCCCGTCGTGCCCAAAGAGGGCTACGACCTTCCCGGAAGTAAGCGAGTCCCGCCACGCCGTGGCTGACATCGGCGCAGGAGGCTGCCACAGCGAGGACAGCCACCAGTCGTAGGCGACGTCCGGCTGCCCCGGGACGTGAGCTGCGACGGGACCGCCTATCCCAACCTCCAACAGCGCCGCCGGCGGGCCTTCGTTGTCGGGACCGGCGTCCCAGCGCGCGGAGCGCGGACCCCCGGTGCCCGTACCGGCGGCATCGGCGTTGTACTCCCCGCCGTCCCGGCGGGACTCCGATCCCCAATGGCGGCCGTCGTGGGCGTCGCGGTGCGACCCGGCGGCCGCCCCGGCACCGGCGGTGGGGTATCCCCCGCCGTCACGGCGGGGCGCCGCGTCCCAGTGGCGGCCGGCGGGGGCGTCGCGGTGCGACCCGGCGGCCGCCGCGGCGCTGCTGGTGAGATATCCCCCACAGCCGTGCTCTGGCTCCGCGTCCCAGTGGCGGCCGGCGGGGGCGTCGCGGTGCGACCCGGCGGCCGCCCCGGCGCCGCCGGTAGGATATCCCCCGCCGTCGTGCTGGGGCGCCGCGTCCCAGTGTCGGCCGGCGTGGGCGTCGCGCCCACGACCATGGCCGCCGTCGGCGCGCCCCATGGGGTCGTCGCGGCCTGCGGCAGCACGGCTGCGACTGTCTCCCTGACTGGCCGTCGGCCACACGCGGTCATCCCACACGCCGGCACCGCAGCCCACTCCTCCATCCATACGGTCCCCGGGGTCGCGGCGGGCGCCGCCGGCGCCGTCGACGGCAGCGGCCGGCCAACCGTCACCGAATTCGGCACCGGCCATGCCGGGGTAGTCGTCATGGCGTTCCTCGTCCCAGCGGCCGCCCGACGCGGGGAAGGCGGCGGGCCCAACCGGGACATCGGGCGTGGCACCGACCGGGGACCCCGGATTGGCGACCCCGGGCTGCGCAGGGCCGCCGCGCTCCATGTCGGCGTGTCGCCGCTTCCGGGCGTGGTACGCGGCCGAGGCGAGTACCTCCTCCGTCGATGGCGGGACATCCCCCGGGTCGGACAAGGGGAAGCTGGCGGGCACCGCCCGGGCCTCCTCCGTCACCGGGAGGGACCGCGGGACGGCAACCGCGAGCCGCGGCTCTGCCAGCATGCCCCCCAGCGGGGCGAGCGGCGACCGCGGGACGCCCACAATGCGGACGTTGTGGCGCCGGCGGTCCGCGACGGTACCCACTTGGTGGGACAGCAGGGTGCTGGGGGCCTGACGGGTGGGGTCGGGGTGGTAGGGTAGCCGTTCCTGGGCGGCTGCCCAGGGCACCGCCCGTGCGATGGCGTCGTACTCCGCCAGGGCCTCCGCGGCGGAGCAATCGCCCGGCGCCAGGTCGTCGACAGAGAACGCCTTTGTCAGGGCGTAGTAACACGGCGACGGCTCGAAGACGCGTTCCGTTTCGCGGTACGCGCGGAGTAAGCCCGACACGATAGCCGCCGTCATCAAGACGTAGGCCGTCCCCTGTATGGGGTGACACGGGTACGCCTGGAGCTCGGACTGCTGTTGGTGAATGACGGGCGGATACTCGTACGTCAGCAGCCGGGGCGTCGCGCATCGCAAGGCCATTGCCGGCGGCAAGGGAGCGCGCGCCGGGGCCAACCCGATGCCGGACCGCACTGGCAAGACGATATCCCCGTGCCCCGCCCGGCGGGTGCTCACGAGCTCACCGCGCAAACGGCGTGCGGCCTCCAGCGCCAAATCCGCCGGCGCGGTCGCCGGGCCTGCTGGGCTCAGGGCGAGCAAGGGGCCCACACCGCCGAAGATGACGAGCGCCAAGGAGTGGCCGAATGAGACTGCGGGGCGGTGGCGCAGGCGGCAGTGCCAGTCGTCGAGGTTGGCGTACTCCTCGCCGCCGGCAACAAACGGTAGCTCGACCGCAGGGTGCGGGACCAGGAGCAACCGACCCGGGTTGCAACGCATCATGCAGCGCGACCACGCGGCGCTACTACCGACGGAGCGGATGGAGGACCCGAAATCGCGCTCGGCCGCCGGCCGGGCGTCGTAACCCGCCGCCACGGCGAACTCCCGGAAGGACCGCCACACGGCCTGCGCCACGTTGACATCCTGGGGATGGACGGACCGGAAGACGTCACTGACGAGCGGCCAGTCGTCCGCCGCCACGGCAGGCCCCAGCGAGGCGAGCCACGATCGGACGGCGGCCGACGGTTGTCGCGATGGGAGGGCGGGGGCCGCCTGCCCCAACAACGGCGGCTGATCTACCGACGCGACCGCGGGGACCCCGGCTTGTGCTGGGGTGGTGCTGGAGCCACCGGCGGCAGCCGGGGACGCTGCGGATCGAACCCCGCCAATCGTCGCCGCCGCCGCTTCTGCTTGGCGGGGCGGCTTCCGCCACTCACGACCGTTGGGGTCGTACGGCAGCCGCAAGCCCGGCGGCATCGTCGGACGCGCGGGGACGGGCGGCCGGGCCCTCACCGGTCCCGGCGCCGCCGGTGATGCCGGCACGAGCATAGCCCCCGACGCGGCGTCAGCTGCCGACGGGCTCGCCAGGGGTACGACTGGCGGGACCTCGGCGCGGTCGGTGTCCGGCCGCATCGGGGACGCGGCGGACGGGGCTTCGCCGGGGCTATCGCGGGGCGTCGCCGGGGACGGCTCCATCTCAGCCGAAGGGGATGTAGTACTACGGGAGCCCGTAAACGGCGGTGGCGCGGCCGGCGGAGCACCGGAGGTGCGGCGGACGCAAAGGGGGGTCGGCGGCGCGGACCAAGTCGGGCTCGGGCGGAACGGGGACGGCGGGCCCGCCTATGAGCGCAAATGCGAGCCCGCGAAGGGGCACGCCTGGCCCAGACGCCCTGCCGCGGGGTCCAAGTGGCCGCGGCCGGAGGGCGCGGCAGGCGACAACCGACCGGGCGCCACGCGGCGGTTGCAGCGCGTTGCGCGCGGAACGGTCACTCCCCCTCGTCTGTAATGATCGGTTCGGGGGACTTTGTATGCATGGAGGGAATCATCTGCATTGGTTGGTGACAGCCCGGGTCAAGTCCAGGGCCTGAGGTGGATAAAGTAGAGCCAGACATATCCGCACATTATACTCGTAATAATTCATAATCCGTGCCGCAGCCGCGTATCCATATCATACTCTGTCCATCTACCGCCGGATATACTGAGCCTAAATGACTCTCCAAAGGCAGGATAAACTATAATCTGAATCGAATTACGACCTGGCTGGATCCGGCTCACAGATTCCGCGCCGCATTGCTGGCGCATGGGGATGCCTCCCCACCAGGTTTAGCCGCCAACATCTGGCAGTGCCAAGCGGCGATCTTGCCGGAGAATGCCCGAACGGTTCTGTCCAGTGTCTGAACCCGTTTGCCTTGTTGTCAACAGCCCGCGCGCGAACCCGAACGGGCACCCCCTGGTGAGCACACGAGAGTTTCAACAATCCCTACAGACGAGGACAGCTGCATCATCAAAATCAGTTCCAACAACCAGAGGTACTTCACGGCTGTTCATCACAATAAATTCTTGTGATTAGAAGCGCCTAGTTCCAGCACACGTAAGGCTGTACCTGGTGAGAAGTCTCCTTTCGAGAATTCAACTCACTGTCCAGATCCACCATCCAAGAGAATATATTCAATCAGTCTATCCGAACTATATCCGAAATCGCACTAATTGAGTATCCGATTATAATACTGATCCTTACTCTGTCCGGCTGAGCAAGATCCGATTTCGGATAGTTGTCTTTGTCAAATAGTCAATCCAGAGTGCATGTCAGGGGATGTGGAATATATCCTAATGCAACATAAAATGCCTGATTCCAAAGCCCCTGGTCAAGTCCCTATCGGGAAATTGGGCCCGGGCGACGATTTCCGCCCTTTTAGGACGAAGGGCGACGACGGTGGGAGGCACCGTCGTCGCCGGAAAGAAAACCGTGTCTTCATGTCTTGGCGTTTCGATCGGCTCGACTTCCTGGACCTCGAGTCCCAAAGCGGGTGTCGCGCGAGCGGCCGAGACGGCCGTCACTTCATTCCTACTGAGGTAACCCCCCTGATCGTGGTACTACACCCGCGACAAAGCCGGGCGACGCGCCGCCGCCAAGTCTTCTGGCACCCGCCATGTTGGTGCGCCTGTACATGGTTGTCGTGGGTGTTGTGCCGGCTCCGCCCGAAGACTCCAACCCGGCGGAGCGCCTCCAGGGATTCCTGGATATGCGCATCGACCTGGCGCTGAGCTGGACCCGGGAGCAGCGGCGGGCGTTCTTGACGCGTCTGGACACGACGGAGCTTGTCTCGGCTGACCGCGGGGCGGGGGTGGTTGTGCACGCCGCTCCGGGGCTGGCTCTTGGGGCTGACCGCGCGCCTTCTGCTCCGGGTAGCGTTTGGGCGACCCGTCTTGCCGGCATGCCTGATTGCTTGGTTCGGGATTCTGCCGTGCGCAACGACTCCATCATTTCGGCGCCGGTTGTCCGAACGCCGATCGAGGATGAGTACCTCGGGTGGTTGTCCGCGACTGTGTCCCGGGTGAAGGCCTCGGCCGCCCCGCTGGCGTACCACAACCTTCTCTACATGCCAATTCCGGGTCCGTACTTGCGGCAGCTACCCATCATGCCCCCGTCGTCGCATGCCACCTCCGAGCAGCGGGCGCGTCGCCGGGGCTTCCTGATCAGCTGGAACCACAAAGAGATTTGGCGCCTTCCCCCGCTGATGCGCACTGAGTTCGTCGCTGCTGTGCCCACTTTGTTCGCCCAGATGGAGACCCCGATTGGGTTCACCACTGGGGGCTCCTTGGTGGCGTACTTCGCCCGGGAGGAGATCTACCGGTCATGTCGGGACGCCCACTCGGTCACGATGGCCATCTGGGTGACCGAGTACTTGGTGATGGCGTGCAACCGCTGGTACGAAAAGGCGCGTGACTGCCGTTTATGGCTGTTCTCGGACGCCTTGTTCGGCTGGGTCAAGCAGCTCAAGCCAGAGGAGCTCGCCGGGGATGACGCCGATGCCTTGGGCCTTTTCCAGGCCATGCTGGCTCTGCGGGCGGCTCTCCCGGTGCAGGACCAAGCCTTTCACGATGCCGTGCGCCGTCTTCATACCTCCCGCCGAGACCGAGATGGGTGGCTCACGGTGGTGATCTGGCAAGATACCGACGGGGTCCGCATTGTCTTCCAGGATCCCCTTGACGCCGCGGCGTCCTCGATCCCTGCGTCTTGCATGGCGGTCCCGCCGGAGGTGCGTCTGGGTCGCGTTCATATTCCACTAGCGTCTGTCGGGGTTCCGTCCAGGGCCTGAGGTGGATAAAGTAGAGCCAGACATATCCGCACATTATACTCGTAATAATCCATATTCCGTGCCGCAGGCGCGTATCCAAATCGTACTCTGTTCATCTGCCGCCGGATATACTGAGCCTAAATGACTCTCCAAAGGCAGGATAAACGATAATCTGAATCGAATTACGACCTTGCTGGATCCGGCTCACTGACTCCGCGCCGCATTGCTGGCGCGTGGGGATGCCTCGCCACCCGGCTGAGCCGCCAACATCTGGCAATGCCAAGCGGCGATTTTGCCGGAGAATGCCCGAACGGTTCTGTCCCGTGTCTGAATCCGTTTGCCTTGTTGTCAACGGCCCGCGCGCGAACCCGAACGGGCACCCCCCGGTGAGCACACGAGAGTTTCAACAATCCCTACTGACGAGGACAGCTGCATCATCAAAATCAATTCCCACAACCAGAGGTACTTGACGGCTGTTCATCGCTATAAATTCTTGTTATTAGAAGCGCTAGTTCCAGTAATCGTAAGGCTGCACCTGGTGAGATGTCTCCTTTCGAGAATTCAACTAAAAGTCCACATCCACCGTCCAAGGGAATATATTCAATCAGTCTATCCGAACTATATCCCAAATCAAACTAATTGAGTATCCGATTTTAATACTGATCTTTACTCTGTCCGGCCCAGCAAGATCCGATTTCGGATAGTTGTCTTTGTCAAATAGTCAATCCAGAGTGCATGTCAGGGGATGTGGAATATATTCTAATGCAACAAAACATGCCTGATTCCAAAGCCCCTGGTTCCGTCGGGGTGGGACCACCCCGACGGTGGTTCTGGCTCTTCGCCCTTGGGTGGTCTGCCCCTCCCGGGTCATCAACTGGTCCCGCCTCCCCGTTCTTCCGCCCTCGCCAGCCCTATGACCTTGGCGACGACAGCTTGTTCGTCTCGGGCGGACCCTGCGACTCCCGTGGTGAGTACCATGGCCCGGGTTGCGACGGCCAACCTCTTGCCGTTGCCCCCCCCGGTTCCCGACGCACTCCTGTCGGATACCTCGGCGACTTTGGGGTCGGAGGGTGAGACCTGGCTGGAGTGTCTTGTCGGGCGCCTCCGTGGGGCGTCGGCTGGGTTTCCCAACAGTGTGCTCTTGGTCTCCCTGGTCGACGTGCTTGGGAACTTGTGATACGACTGGTTCACCGTGGCGGAAACTCGACCGGTTGGGGACCCCGGTGCTCTGGAGGCGGTCCTGCAGGGGTGGTCCCGTGCGGGCGTGAATACCCAGCTCTGGCGCCCGCTGAACATCCACCAGCAGCGACAGGAGAACCACCTTCGGCGGGTCGAGCAGGCCGGGACTTGGCGCGCTCGTGGCCCGCCCGACCTGCGCCTGCAAGGGAGATGGAAGAGAACCGCCTCGCTTCGCCTTGTTGGAGTTGCGGCAGTGGGTCTTTTGCGTATTCCTTTGGGCGTGGAGAGTGTTGCCCGCCTTTTGGTGGCCACTGAAGCTCGGTACGCGCACCGGTGATCGTCTGGAGGAGGCGGCGGGAGCCATGGAGATTTGGTATCGGGATGCCCCTGGGAGCCCTCAGCGTGGCACCGGTGGTGGCGGAAACCAGACTTGGGGAAGTGGCTGGTACGAGTCGCGTCCTCGGCCGAGCCCCCCGGGTCAGAGCAGGTGCGGTTATGGTCTCCTCTACGGGGGCCAAGATGGACCGTCCGGATATGAGGGACCGTCTGCGACCAGTCGTCGTCTGGACTGAGGCCCGAAGCCCAAGGTCTGTGTCGCTCGTGTTAGGATGCGTGAGCTTGCTTCGTGTTGGCCGGGGCTGCTCCAGGCCCCTTTGCGAGGACTGATTCGTGAGATGCAGTACTTTCATAAAATAGGGTTTGTTGTCTCTTGGCTGTCCTGTCACGCCTCTTGGGCGTCCCGATCCGGGTCCGCCTTATCTGGGTCCTGCGAAAGAAGCCCGTTGCGACGACAATACCGGTACACCACTGCCACCGGTGAGCGACCCGAGTGTTCCCAGGTGTCGTCGTCAGACGCATAGCCAAACCAGCTGACCAGCAACCAGAGGACCCGCTCGTCGTCCCAGGTGCGGTCCACGAACCGTTCGAACACTAACTCGGACTCACCAGGCTGGAGCGCGGCCGGGATTGCCACTTGCGGTTGCCTGAGTCGGTTCGCAGGGTCCACTTATTCCGCCGGCACCATGTGGTCGCCGCCAACCCGGTACGGAATTCCGTCTTGGTCTATCAGGTAGGTTCTCTCGGCGGTCTTCAGCACCTCGTACGGTCCAGTCACCTTAGCGTGGAGCTTGTGCTTTCGGAACTGGTTTCGTAGGTACGCCCCGTCACCACTGGACACCGACACTCGGCGAGGGCGGAAATTCTCTTCAAAGTCCCTCTTGTACTGCGTTTGTGTCTTGGAAATCGAGTCCCGTACTTGGAGGAGCAAGGCCTTGAGATAGCCCAGGAGCGCGTCTTTGGCTTCGGCCACGGACTGGATCGGGTCGGGCGTCATGCCGTCCGGCATCCGCTCCCGGGAGACGTTTCGCAGACGCCGCGGGGTGACCAAGTCCATGAGGGCCACGCCCGTTGTGCGGTGTGGCCTCGAGTTGTATGCCAGCGCTAACACGGAGACGGGCTCGTCCTAGTTGTCTTGTTGGTCCTCGATGTAGCGCATGAACATTTACATGAGCGTCTTGTTAAAGCGCTCGACTTGGCCGTTCGTCTGCGGTTGGTACATGGACGTGTACAGGTTCCGGATGCCCATGAGGTTACACACACCATGAAGGAACAGGACGGCGAGCTGGGGTCCGTTGTCCGCTAGGACTGTGTCCGGGGGCCCATACACGGAAATCGAATCCCGGCAGAACGCCGACGAGACGTCCGTCGCAGTGATGCCAGCCAGGGGGATGGCCCGTACAAGCTTAAAGAACCGGTCTGCGATGATCAGGAGGAATACGTTCCCGGTCCTGGTCTCTGTCAGGCGTCCTACAAGGTTCATAGACAGGCTTGCGAAGGGGTCCGTCGCCAGGAACAAGTTGAGCATCGCCGTGCGTCGCCTTGGGACAATCCTGATCCTGGCGCTATATGGAAGAGTGGCCACCCAGTTGTACATGTCCGCGGCCATGGACTCCCAGTAGGAGTGGCGCCTGATGGAGGCGTACATCCGGTTAACCCCAGGATGGCCGGCGCGCACCACGTTGTGTTCCAACCAGAAGAGGTCCTGGCGCAGGATGAACGGTACGTACACTTGAGCGGCTCAGTCTAGGGGTGCCACACGCACGAGGAGCCTCTCCTTGGTCTCCGAAAAGCGTAAGTGCTCCTTCCGGTTCATCTTGTCCCGTAAATCTCGGCGCCGCTGGTCCTTCTTCTGCGCGGCCAGCTTGCGCACGAGCGTGACCGGGTGCTCGTCGTCTGGCTCTCTGCAGTTCGGCGCCACACAGCCACGGGAAGAGTCAGCCAGAGTGAGGCAGGGAAGCTCTTCCGGGATGACGGACCGATCAGGTGCCAGCTGAGGGAAGCGCGACATGGCGTCGGCACGATGGTGTTCCCCTCCCGGTCTGGTGCATGCCTTGAGCCGGACCTTCGAAATCCGGAGGCGCCTGCGAGCGCCGCGTCCCTGGGCATAGTCCATATTTAGCAGCCAGCGTAAACTGGAATGGTCCTTCCGGATCAGGAACTCTTGTCCCTCGAGATGGGGGCGGAGAAGAAAGCTGGCCCAGGGCACGGCGAGGCATTCTCTGTCGGTCTTGGAGCAGTTTTTCTCCGCCGTAATAGGGCCCCGGCCGTAGTATCCGACCGGGAGGATGCTCTTGTCCGGTGTTTTCTGTAGCAGGGTACAGCCGACTTCGACGGCACACGCGTCGGTATCCTGGATGAAGAGACCCTCACGTCCGGGGAGCGCCAGGATCATGGTCGACGTCAAGCGTTTCTTAAGGTCCGCGAAGGCCGCTAGCTGGGCAGAATCCATGAAAGGGAGCACGTGCGGGAGGTTCTTGCTGGTGGGCGTGGTCAGGGGCTTGGCGACGTGCGCGTAATCCTTGATGAAACTCCGGTACACGTTACACATGCCCAGCAAGCTCTTGAGCTCCGTCTGGTTACGCGGCAAAAGCGCTTGCGCCAGGCTCTTGATGTTCTTCTGGTTCACCGGCAGCTGACCTAGACGAACGACATGCCCGAGGTACTCGACTTCTTGCTGGAACAGGTGGCACTTGGAGGACTTGAGTGTAACACCGTCCACTTCCAGCAGGCGGAGGACTGCACTGAGGTGCTGGATGTGCCCGCCCACGGTCCGGGAGGAGATGATCACGTCGTCCAGGTCTATCAGGCACGTTTGCCACCGTAAGCCGGACAAGGTGATGTCAAACGTCCGCCAGAAGGACGCAGGCGCGTTCACGGGACCAATCGGGAGCCGGAGAAACCGGAACAAGCCCATGTGAGACGTAAACGTTCTCTTGCCTGTGTCCTCGGCGGCCACCGATATCTGCCAGTACCCTGCGTCGCAGTCCAGGGTAGAGAACACCGTGGCATCTCCGCGGGAGTCCAGGCGGTCGTCTAACCTCCGGATCGGGTAGAGATCCTTGACCGTGCGCTCACTCAGCAGCCGGTAGTTCACACAGAACCGAAAGTGGCCACCTGGCTTGGGCACGACGACCACCGGGAAGAACCAGTCGGCGTCCGAGGGCTCTATGACGTCCAGGTGGAGCATTTTCCTGACCCGCTTCTCGATTTCCAGGCGACGGTGTGGTCCGGCCCCTTACGGAGCCGAGAATACTGGCTTGGCGTAGGGCTTGATCTGGATGTGATGCGTGGTGGCCTTTAGCTTACCCAGCTTTCCCGAACACATGCCCTTGCGCTGATCCAGAAGTCTGTCCTCCCTGCCATGGCGTTCCTTGGGCACGTCCGCCCAGTTCACCTCTGGCGTCTCCGGTTCCTTGGAGGGCGGCACACCCGGGGGCTCCGGCGGACCCTCCGCCGTGGCCATTGCCGCCTGCGTGTCCACCTCCTGCCGCGCCGCCAGCTCCTGCTGGACGGCCAGAAGGGCTCCTTGGGAGAGGGGTGGCGCCTCGCAGGTATACGGCTCCGCGAGCCCCACTCGGGTGCCCTTGGCAGACATCTGGGTCTTGCGACCCAGATTTACCAGGAGTGCAGAGAAGGACTGGTGCCTGTCAACCTTCTTGTGATGCCCGTGGGCCCAGTGCAGCCCGTGCTTGACCAGGAACTCCGCCCGGCCCTTGACGAGTCAACTTCCCGTCGACCGAGTCACCACCAGGGCCTTTCAGAATGCGGGTCCTTCAGCAGAATCTGGGACGTATCCGGATATATCCGGATATATCCGATGGAATCTTCTCGCCATCCAATGTCAGAGCAAAACCGAAGACAATGCTGGAAATCTCACCTCTTGCTCAGGCTCTTCGTGGAAATATTGCTGACCTCCAAAAAATGGCGGTTGCAGAGTGGTTGCAATCATTCAACAGCGTACGTGGACCAATGGAAAGGCTAGGAATCATCTGAGTTCCTTACAGCATCTCCCCATGCAGCTCTGCGCACTGGAAACGCACATCAGGATCTCAAGAAATCTGAAGAAACTTGTTGATCTCATGAGAAATCACAGGTCAGGCCCAGAACCCTCTCCATGCCCTCTTCAGGCCCAA
>Ga0209093_1000543_pt1 | contig 20791 bp, 26 predicted proteins | sample SidtaG_4_FD_187450 | JGI IMG/M metagenome (GOLD analysis project Ga0209093, IMG submission 187450) | Marine algal microbial communities from Sidmouth, United Kingdom - Sidmouth_Male1 metaG (SPAdes) (version 2) | ecosystem: Host-associated > Algae > Red algae > Unclassified | place: Sidmouth... | reverse complement strand
GGTGGCGGTCCCTGAGGGTCGCGCTATGGTGCAAGGTGGCACTGGAGACGAGCTGACCACTTGCGCCACACAAACGGACTGTAGAAAAATAGATGTTGTGAAGGGGGGCACAGTCCAAGCAAGGCCCTCTTGTGAGATGCGTCTCACCAAGAGGCTCTTTCCAGACCTGCTTCCAGCTTCTCTCCTGTGGTGTGCGCAGCCACCCAGTACCCGTTGAGAGGTCTCTCGACCCCCCATGACACGATCCAGAGGAAGGCGGCAGCGGGAGGTGCAGCCTTGGCGTCCGGCTGCGCCACACAATCTGGACGATGCCTGGGAGGCCTTCCTCTCTGCCGACAGGGCGCCCTCGCGGCACCAATCAGCGCGCACCAGTAGATCGCGGCCTGCCACAGGCTCACCGAGATGACCTGTACTCATGTTACTCCTGACCGGTCTGGCGCCTCACAGTGACCCAGAATGAGAATCACGATGCCAGCGCGGGGCCGACTACGTTTCTGTGCTCAGCGTTGCGTGACATGGGCGCGGCTGAGCGGTTGAGGGCCACATTGGGTTGGGTTTCTCGATGCGAGATGTGTTCCTCGGTGCGAGATGTGACCCGCTGGTCACTCGAACGAGGATCAATGAGGGCCACTTACGCACTAGACAGTCCAGTGCCCTGGAATCCAGCAATCAGCGACCACAGCTGATCCGTGACCAGCCGCCGCTCGCAGGCATTGAATCGTCCCAGGAGCTGCAATTCTCGGGCAATCCGATCGACTTGTAGCCTGCTTTCTGAGGGGCTGCATCATACAGTTTCCTCGCCGGCGTTGTGGATTGATGCGGGCTCCGCTTGTAGCCCACGTTCCCTCGTGGCCAGCACAGGGCCGTCTGGGCCAGCAAGAATTTCAGATCGGGAGTAAGAATTTCGGCCCGCAGCACGCCCCCAGCAAGCCCAGCACGCTCAGCACACCCCCAGCAGAGTGGTACATGTTCGCGACGATGTGTGGCCGTTGACTTGAGAAATCTCATTTTTTTTGGCAGTGAACAAACCGACGCTAGGCACGCCAATCGATCGGGCTCACCGAGATCTCTCAAACATGCGTGTTGGAATTCTAAGTGCTATTCTCAGAAAGAACATTATCCAGTGTCAACTGATTCCGCACATTCTCACGACTTGAGAAAACACTGCGCAGCCGGGCCGTAGGCAGCGATTCCGCGCCCATGGCCGTAGAAAGCAGAATATTCAAAGCGCTGTATCTCGGTTCGACCGACCTCAAAAAAAATGACATTTCTGAAGTCAACGGCCACGTGTAGTATCTCATCCAGAAGGGCACCCCGTCGATTGTGTAAGGAAAAACCGTCGTGTGGGCCGTTTGCAGCGCCTCAGAGCACTGTAGTTCAAAGCAAATCACAATCACGTCGCCTCAGTACACTCGACTGGAGGGGGCACCTTACAGCAGCTGTCGCCCCGCCCCGGATGGAATGTGGTCGGGATTCAAATGCACTGACGGACGGAAAGTCTAGCATAGGGGAATGACAACGAGAGGCCAGAGAACTACAGGTTATTGTGCCCCGGGAAACATCTGGCCCGATTGATTTGGCCAGATTAACTAAGAAGTGCCCCACAGACGTTGCCGGGGCACATTCTTATGACTTGGCCGGAAGTGACCTTTCCCAGGCCCTATCGTGCTATTCTGGGTCAGCAAGAAACTATTGGCTGTAGTCGGTAGGACTTGAAGGAGGGACTCGATGGCGACGCACATCCGGCCGCACCCGGCTTTTCCGTTGCGCAAGCGGCTGGCATCCTTTCAGCTTTTGCTTGGCCTCTTTCCACCGCTGCCGTGTGCCTCCGATGAGCGCACCTACGACGCGCCGCCTCGGCGCCCGTCGCTGCCCCGCCACAATTACACGGCGGCCAACGAAGCAGCCACCCACGTCACCCACTGAGCCGCGCCGGGTGCCTGCGATCCGCGGCCGTGTCCATCGCAATGTCGGTCGTTGCGGGTTCGTTGTTGGGGGGCTCGTGGCCGCCTCCTACTTCGTCTGTACCATCAAGGTTGGGAAATAGGGACTCTATTGTACGTCGGCCGCCGCTGCCCTTTCCCGGGCCGTGATCACGCGCGCGGCCGCCCTGCTCTTCACCGTCTCCTACTCTTGCGCCTTCCTCACCGACAGCAACGGCCGCGTGTCGGCCGCCAAGTTCACCCACTTGATGGGCGCCGGCTGGTGCCCCACGACTTCGTCGTAATCACCTTGTTGACCTTTGTAGTACTACGGGAGCCCGCTGTCGGCGGTGGGCGCGGCCGGCGGAGCACCCGAGGGGCGGCGGATGCGGAGGGGGGTCGGCGGTGCCGACGAGGTCGGGCGCGGGTGGAACGGGGACGGCGGGCCCGCCTATGAGCGCACGTGCGAGCCCGCAAAGGGGCGCGCCTGGCCCAGACGCCCGCCGCGAGGTCCGAGTGGCCGCGGCCGGAGGGCGCGGCAGGCGAAAACCGACTGGGCGCCACGCGGCGGTTGCAGCGCGTTGCGCGCGGAACGGTCACTCCCCCTCGTCTGTAATGATCGCTTCGGGGGACTTTGTATGCATGGAGGGAATTATCTGCATTGGTTGGTGACGGCCCGGGTCAAGTCCCTATCGGGGAATTGAGCCCGGGCGGCGGTTTCCGCCCTTTTAGGACGAAGGGCGACGACGGTGGGAGGCACCGTCGTCGCCGGCAAGTAAACCGTGTCTTCATGTCTTGGCGTTTCGATCGGCCCGACTTCCTGGACCTCGAGTCCCATAGCGGGTGTCGCGCGAGAGGCCTAGACGGCCGTTACTTCCCTCCTACTGAGGTAACCCCCCTCATCGTGGTACTACATTTGGCGCTCCGAGTGAGACCCGCTGTGTGCACGCGTGCGTATTGCGGTTCGACACCTCTTTCGGTATCAAGGTCGGGGGACCCCCGTGGGTTGTATTGCGGTGCGGTGACCGAAGACAACCGATTGATACGCGGGCCCCGCTTCCATGGCTCGCGCATCTTCCTGATCATCCCCGCTCGACGGGGGCGCTCCTCCGTTCGAGATGCCCGGCACTAGCCGGGTGACGGACGCGCCACCGGCGGGAGACCCCGGGGCACTGCGGGCGTTGGGCGCCGTGGCCCTCGTTGGGGGTGAAAGGGCGGTCCCGGTTGGCGGCGGCGGTACGGTGGCGGGTGAGTCGAATTCCCCGCCCCAGGATCCCGGCCGCACGCCGACCACCGGGGCTCTTCCTCCTCCCGGCGCGGGACGGACGTCTACGCTAGCGGAGTCCCAGCGTGGGGGCGCAGGGGCTCACCCCTCGCCCCTGGATGGGCAGCGCCCAGACGGGGCGCCGCCCTTTGGCCCGCCCCGTGTGGCCGCAGTGGGCAGCTCGTCGGGGGCCCCGGCCGGTGGGCTACCCACTGGCCCAGGTTCAAGCCGATCAGTGGATGCGCTGTCGCTGGAGGAGCAAGAGCGGCAGCGCCTGGATTTACAGAGAGCATTCGGAGTTACCCGGGATGAGGTGGCCCGGGCCCAATGGCAGCGTTCCACCCGGGATCAGTGGTCCCTGGACCCGCCGTCGGCGGCGGGCGGGTCGGGACCCAGCCTACACGGGGTCGGTGGCGGTGCCACCCATGGGCTGTCGCGGCCCGTGGCCGGCACCGCACGCCTACGCCAAGTGGCCCAGGTGTTCCGAGATGCGGCGGAGGAGGCGTCAACCGCGGCCTCGGACGGAACCCCGGCACCGGGGCGCAGTGCGGCCGTCGCGTCGGCGCTCGCGGCGGCCCAGTGGCCTTCGTCGCTGTCGGCGAGCGCGGGCGAAACGGCTGCCCCGGGCGGGAAGTTGCCCCGGGATGCGGGTGGCGCCGGGGTGGCGCCCGCCCTGGCAGTGGCCGCCACCCGTTGCGAACGGTCTCCGCGATCGCGCTCGCGGCAGGCGCCCCCGGCGCGTACGCCGAGGGACGGGGCTCGGCGGGAGCAGCGCCGTCGGCGCCCCTCGCGACGTAGCAAGTCGCCCCCATCATCGGGGCCCTCCTCCTCAACGGAGAGCGAGCACAGCCCGTCGGGCTCGTCTTCCGACCCCAGTGCGACGGACTCGACCAAGAGCAGCAGCAGCTCCACCCCAACCGCCGACAGCAGTAGCGACCACGGGGCGCCACGCCGTCGACGACGGGCTCGCGCGGCCGAGAAGCGCCCGCAGCGGGCCCTGGTGCAGGAGGCGCTGCGTGCCTCCCGACGGGAGGAGCGGGAGAACACCGTGGTAGACCCCCGTTTCAAGGGGCTCCTGTCACCGGCACGGTACCGTCTCGTGCTGCGGGGGGGACGCTTGCACCTCCCCCGCGGCAACTCCATCCGCGGATTCCGCGCCGACGTCAGGGCCTTGATGCAAACCTCGCGGCCGTTCGCGGGAGACACCCCGCTGGGGTTGGTGACGTTCCTAGGGAACTTCGAGACGGCTTGCGACGGCAGCGGCTTGAGCGAGGGGACGGCAGTGACACTGCTGCAGTATATCGTCACGAGCGAGGTGCTCGGGGTGCTCCAGCGCGCTAAGGACACCCATGCCACGCGGCAGCTCACGTACAACTGCGCGGTCCGCGCCCTACTCAACGAGTACCTCGATGGCGAAGATTTGGTGGACCACCTGCAGTCGCTCATGCAAGCGACTCAGGCGAAGTGGGAGGACGATCATGAGTTTGCGAACCGCATCCTCGATGCTAACCGTGCCCTGGGTTCGGTCGTGCGAGAGGCCGAGCTCAAGAGTATCCTACTCAAGGGCGTCGGACGAGAGGTCCGGGCGCTGGGCCGGAACTTCAACACCAAGGGTAGGACCTTTCCCAAGCTGCGCAAGTTCCTTGCAAAGATGGGCGCCGCCACTCGCGAGGCCCGGGGGGTCAAGCTTCAAGCCTAGCCCAAGGGGAGCAACTCCCGGTCTGCCGGGGGCGAAGAGCGGGAGCCCCGGCGTTCCCGGACCGCCGCCTCGGTGGCCCTCCCAGTGGGAGCCGCCTGGGCCGCCGCGGCCCTGGCCGTCACGGACTACGGGACGGAGGCGGAACGCGCTGAGTGGGCCGCCGTCCTCGCCGCGTCGGTGGCGCCCCCCGAACACGGTCCGGTCGGGGACGCCCCGGTCCTTCCGGTCGACAGCCTGCCGCCCGCGTCGGGATGGCAACAACAACCCGCGTGGTGTGGACGCCCGGAGATGTACCCCGTCCACACCGGGGCGGGCCGCGGCAGGGGCCCTCTGGCACCGGGTACCCCGGTCCGGCCGCGTGCCGGCACCGTGTTCCCGTACTCCGACCGGCCGCCCCTGTTCCCGCGCGGCGGGGCGTCCGCGCCACGCGCTGGGGGAGGCGCCAGTCCGTCCACTTCGACACCGGCGCCGCGTCGGCGAGGGGCCTGCTCCTTTTGCGGGCACTTAGGGCATTGGGTGTGGGAGTGCCCCGCCCAGTCCCCCGAAGTCCGGGCGCACGGGCGCGCGTTGCGCGAAGCCGTGGCGGCTCACCGGAGCGAGCGCGGTCCCGCGCCGCCCCCGCCCCTGCCTCTGGGCGCGGGTCCGCCGGTTGCGCCTCCGCCGCCGGGCGCGGCCACGTCCGGGGTTACTCCGCCGGGCACCGCCTCGTTCGTCCACGCCGTGGAAACCGACGACCGGGCCTACCCGGACGGCCCAGCCGACGACGACGGGAACTCCTCCGAGGAGTGGTCCGCCGGGGACGGTGGCGGCGGGTTCTCCGGCCACGTCCAGGGAAACGCATAAGGGGCAGCCCCTTGAGTGGGCTGCCCACGGACGTCGTCCGCCTCAAGGCACACCGACACTGTTACATCACGGCGAGCCGACTGCGCCAGTTCCGCAAGCGGCGAGCCGCAGCGGGTTTTCCGCCAGCGCCCGCCTTCTGCCCGCGGGTCTTGGCGCGGCCCGGGGGGGCCCCCCGCGCATCGTCCGAGGGCCCGGACCGGGCCCCGGTCCGGGCGCTCTCCACGGCCGGTCGGGGCCCCTCCCCGATGCCACCGGTCGCCGCGTCGGTCCTGGCCCTGGGCCACGCCGCCCCCCGGCCGTCGTGCGATGGGGATGGCTTTCCGGCCGATCCCCCGGCCAACGGGGCGCGCGTGGGCGGCGGGCGCCGGCAACGCCTCGGGGGCCGCACCCGCCGGGAGCGTACCCGCTTCCGCTGCCATGCGGCCGCCGTGGCGGCTTCCACGCACCCACCGGGTGCCCCGAAGGGGGAGGGGGAGGTGCTGCTGTTCAGCCTGCACAACTACCGCATCGTGGCCTCGTTGGGCCTGGAAAAGCTGTCCCTGGTAGCAGTAGGTGTCGTCGTGGACACCGGGGTGGGGCCCAACCTGGTCCGCCGGAGCGCCCTTGCCCCCGACTGGCTCCGCCAGGTCGTCACCTCCAAGGAAGAGGAGCGGGTCCGCCTCAGGGACGCCAACAACGCGCGGTTACGTACCAGCGGTACCGTCACGCTGTGACTTCAAACGGGGGCACGGATCGTCCCTGTGACATTCCTCGTCGTCGACGACCTGTCAGCGCCCGTCATCCAGGGCTGCACATTCATCGACGACAACGCGCACGCCATCCTGCCCCAGGACCGGTCGATCCGTTGGACGGACGGCTCCGTCACCACAATCTTGCGGGGGCCGCTGGACGACGGCGACCGCTCGATGGGTGTCTCCTGCGTGCTACGCTCCACCTGCAAGACACGGCTACCGCCGTCGGCGGCCTCGATCGTCTGGGTGCGGACCATGTAGGGGGGGCGGGGCCAGGTGTTCGGCGCCTCGCGCCTGTTCACGACGCATGGTATCACCATTGCCAATGGCGTTCACGACATTGTGCCCGGACTCTCCTTCCTGGTCATCGTGACCAACTTCGGCACTCGGGAGGTCGTCCTCCGGCAGCGAGCCAACGTCGGCTATGTCTAACTGCTCACGACGGGCGTGGTGCAGGTGCCCCTCGCGGCGCATCCCGGGACGTCGGCCGTCCCGGCCTTCACAACGCCTACCCCCGAGAAGCGCTTGGTAGGGGCACTGTCCGCCACGCTGGGTCCCCCGAGCCCCAAGCGGGACCCGGGGGTAGCAGTACTCGCAGGGGGAGGCGTTTCGACCCCTGCGCGGCCCCGGGACCCGGGCGAAGCGGGCCCCTCCCCGGGTGGCGCACCGCCCGTGGCCTTGGTCCACGTGGAGGACGTGGACCTCCCGGATGCCGACCCGGCACTGCACACGCGGATCCGACACATGCTGGGCCAGCACCAAGCGATGTGGACGGGCCAGGCGCTGGGCGTCATCAAAGCCACCCAACATCGCATCGACCTCAACGCCCGGGCCCGGCCCGTCCGGTTCGCGCCTCGCCGCGCGGGGCACACCGCTCGGGAGGCCGAGACGGCCGAGGTCAAGCGGCAGTTGGAGGCGGACGTCATCGAAGCGACATCGTCGGAATGGGGCTTCCCGGTCGTGCTCGTCCCCAAGAAGGACGGCACCCTCCGCTTCTGCGTCGATTATCGACTGCTGAACGTCGTGACCAAGAAGGACTCCTACCCGCTTCCCCGGATGGACGAATGCATTGACAGCCTCGGCGAGGCGACCATCTTCTCGACATTGGATTGCAATGCCGGCTACTGGCAGGTCGCCATCGCACCCGAGGACCGGGAAAAGACGGCCTTCGTGTGTCACGAGGGCGCCTACCAGTACAAGCGGATGCCATTCGGGCTCACCAACGCACCTGCGACGCTTCAGCGGGCACTGGACATCTTCCTCTCCGGGGTCAAGTGGCAGAGCTGCCTCATCTACCTCGACGATGTCATCGTGTGCTCCAAGACGGAGGAAGAGCATATCGGCCACGTCGACCATGTCCTGCGCCAGCTGCGCGAGGCGGGAGTGACACTCCGCCTACCCAAGTCCCGATTCTTCCGCACAACCGTGGAGTACCTCGGGCACGAGATCAAGCCGGGCCGGCTTGGCGTGATGGACGCCCACACGCGCGCGCTGCGCGAAGCACACTTCCCAGCGACCCGCACGCAAATACGGAGCCTCGTGGGGATGTGCAATGTCTTCCGCCGGTTCGTGCCGAGCTTCGCCAGGATGGCGGCGCCATTGACGGACCTTATGGGGTCCACCGCCCCGGTCCTCGTGCTCGCCGCAACGCCGCTGCAGCAGCAGGCGTTCGACCGGCTTAAAGAGGCCCTTACGACCCCGCCGGTCCTCGCACTCCCGCGACGCGGGCGCAAGTACGTCCTCGACGTAGACGCGTGCGGAACGCAGGTGGGCGCCGCCCTGCTCCAGGAGCAGGACGACGGAAAGCTCCAGCACGTCGCGTACATCAGCCGACGGCTGGCTACGAACGAGCTCCCCTACGGGGTCACGGAGAAGGAGTGCCTGGCGGTCGTCTGGGTGTCGCTCAAACTCCGCCCCTACCTCGAGGGTGACCGCTTCCTCGTGCGTACCGACCACGACTGCCTGCGGCGGATCCTTAACATTGAGGGTTCGGGGAACCCCTGTTTGGCACGTTGGCGCCTGCGCCTACGCAAGCTGGAGTTTGACGTCGCCTACTAACCGGGGATGACGCATTACCTGTCGGACAGCATCTCCCGCCTGGAGTCCGGGGACAGCGACGAGACGGTGTTCGATGACGCCGTCCCGCTGTTTGCCACTCGGGCCAGTACGGTCCGGGGGCTCGACGCCGCCCACTACGTTGGTGGTCCCACTGTCCGTGGCATCAACCGGGACGAGGTGCTATCCGCCCAAGCCGCGGACGGCTACTGTTAGGAGGTCGTGAAGGCCTTGAACGCTGGGCGGCACATCCCGTTCTTCGAGGACCCCGAGGGGATCCTCCCCCGCCGCGCGGCCCCCGACGGCGCTCACCAGGTGGTTGTCCCGGCCTCCTTGCAGGAGCAGGTCCTCCACCTCGAGCACGACGCGAACCTCGCGGGACACCCCGGGGAGTCCCGCATGTACGCGGCAATGCGGCGGTATTACTACTGGGTGGGCATGGCGGCGGACGTCGTCTCCTAGGTCAGGAAGTGCGACAGCTGCGCGCGACAGCGGGTGCGCCCCCTGGCGCGGCGCTCGCCGCTCACCCTGTTCCCCTCCACTATGCCCTCCCAGGACATTGCTGTGGACCTCTACGGGCCCCTCGCTCTGACGGCCGCCGGCCACCGGTTCATCCTGGTGATAACCGACCGGTTCACCAAGCTGGTGCGGGCGCTCCCAATGGATGGGATCACGGCCGTGGACTGCGCCTCGGCGGTCCTGGACTACTGGGTCGCCGCCTATGGTCCGCCGGACCGGTTGCTGTCCGACGGGGGACCGCAGTTCACCAGCCACTTTTGGGGCCAAGTGTGCAGCCTGCTCTCCATAGAGCCGAAGGTAACGGCTCCGTCCCACCCGCAGACGAACGGGCAGACGGAGCGGTTCAACCGCACCATGCACACCATCCTCAACCACTACGCGGCGGACCATTCGCGGTCCTGGGACCAACTCCTTGGGGCGCTGACGTTGCCGCACAACAGTCGCCCGCACCGAAGCACCGGGGTCGCCCCGCTGGAGCTGGTCAGCCCCATGGGGGTGTCGAGCTGGGCGTTCAAGGTCGTCTCCCGAACAGGGGCGTACCCCCTCACGGCGCAACGCGGCACAGCCGCAGAGAAACGGGCCCAGGCCGACTTGCTGACCCGCCTCGTGCAGCTAGTCCCGCAGATGCGGGAAACGCTCAAGGCGACGCGAGGGCGCTACAAGCGCGACCACGACCGACGCCTTGCGCTGCGCGCGGAGAAGCTAACCGTCGGAGGTGCCGCGTGGCTACGCGATCACGCCAAGGAGGAAGGCGCCGGCGGCAAGCTGACACATGTAGCCCGCGGGCCCTATCGCGTGGTCTCCACGGATGGTCCCACGGTCCTCCTCGACGTCGATGGGGAGCACCGCCGGGAAAACGTGGCTCACGTCCTCCGTGCCTCGGGCGCAGCCGTCCCGGGCCCTGCCCAGCACGCCGCGTTGCGGACGGCCCGCTCCTTCCATGGGGCCGAGGCCGATGGCCAGCGGTACGCCGTAGACCGGATCGCGGACCACGCCACGATACCCGACGGAACCCTGCGGGTCCAGGTTTACTGGACCGGGTACCCCCAGCCTACCTGGATGGACGCCGCGGACGCCCCGCACGAGACGCTCCGCGTCTATCTGCGCCGCGCCGCGCGCCTGGGGTTACCCCATACGTCCGCCGACCCCCCGCCGACGCCGTCGCGTGCCCCGGGCCCCCCCGTTGGGGCCGCCGCAGGCGCCGCTGCCCCGTCGCCCCCGACCGTCCGCGCCTGACCCCTTGGGTCGGTGCGGCGGCCGGGTGCGGACGGGGGGGGGGGGGAGGGGGTGGGGTTTTTCGGTGGGGCCCTCGGGGGCTGTCGGGCCACAGAGTCGCCCGGACCTGCGGTCGCGGGGCGTCCACGCCACGCGGCAGCGCCACGTCGACCCGCACACGCGCTGGGGACACAAGGAGAACGCCCGCGGCTTTACGACAAGGCAGCGACGGCATAATGCCGCCCAAACGATCACGGCATCTATGGAGCTAGGGCGATGCCCTTAGTCGCGGCCGCGGTACTCCCAGACGTGGATCGGGCGGCCGGCCCCACGGAGGACACGGCGCAAGGCGGCGTGGAACCGCTTCGCCCGAGTCCGCGGGGTCTCTAGGCAGGGCGTCACGACGCCGGCGAGTCCGATGCGGGCGTACTCCACCAGGGCGGCGGTGAGCTCCGGGGGGCCCACCTCGGCCCAGTTCACGGCCCCGTCGTGCCCAAAGAGGGCTACGACCTTCCCGGACGTAAGCGAGTCCCGCCACGCCGTGGCTGTCATCGGAGCAGGAGGCTCCCACAGCGAAGACAGCCACCAGTCGTAGGCGACGTCCGGCTGCCCCGGGACGGGGGTTGCGACGGGACCTACTATCCCAAGCTCCAGCAGCACCGCCGGCGGGCCGTCGTTGTCGGGACTGGCGTCCTAACGCGCGGAGCGCGGACCCCCTGTGCCCGTACCGGCGGCATCGCCGGGGTACTCCCCGCCGTCCCGGGGGGACCCCGATCCTCAATGGCGGCCGTCGTGGGCGTCGCGGTGCGACCCGGCGGCCGCCCCGGCGCCGCCGGTGGGGTATCCCCCGCCGTCGTGCTGGTGAGCCGCGTCCCAGTGGCGGCCGGCGGCGGCGTCGCGTTGCGACCCGGCGGCCGCCCCGGCGCAGCCGGTGGGGTATCCCCCGCCGTCGTGCCGGGGCGTCGCATCCTAGTGTCGGCCGGCGTGGGCGTCGCGCCCACGGCCCTGGCCGCCGTCGGTGCGCCTGATAAGGTCGTCGCGGCCCGCAGCAGCACGGCTGCGCCTGTCTCCCTGACTGGCCGCCGGCCACGCGCGGTCATCCCACACGCCGGCACCGCGGCCCACTCCTCCGTCCATACGGTCCCCGGGGACGCGGCGGGCGCCGCCGGCGCCGCCAACGGCAGCGGCCGGCCACCCGTCACCTAATTTGGCACCGGCCATGCCGGGGTAGTCGTCATGGCGCTCCTCGTCCCAGCGACCGCCCGGCGCGGGGAAGGCCGCGGGCCCAACCAGGACATCGGGCGCGGCGCCGACCGGGGACCCCGGATTGGCGGACCCGGGCTGCGCAGGGCCGCCGCGCTCCATGTCGGCGTGCCGTCGCTTTCGGGCGTGGGACGCGGCCGATGCGGCCGCCTCCTCCGTCGATGGCGGGACATCCCCCGGGTCGGACAGGGGGAAGCCGGCGGGCACCGCCGAGGCCTCCTCCGTCACAGGAAGTGACCGCGGGACGGCATCCGCGAGCCGCGACTCCGCAAGCATGACCCCCAGCGGGACGTGCGGCGACCGCGGGACGCCCAAGATGCGGACGTAGTGGCGCCGGCGGTCCGCGACGGTACCCACTTGGTGGGGCAGCAGGGTGCTGGGGGCCTGACGGGTGGGGTCGTGGTGGTAGGGTAGCCCCTCGTGGACGGCTGCCCAGGGCACCGCCCGTGCGATGGCGTCGTACTCCGCCAAGGCATCCGCGGCGGAGCAATCGCCCGACGCCAGGTCATCGACCGAGAACGCCTTCGTCAGGGCGTAGTAACACGGCGACGGCTCGAAGACGCGGTGCGTCTCACGGTACGCGCGGAGTAACCCGGACACGAAAGCCGCCGTCATCATGACGTAGGCCGTCCCCTGGATGGGGTGACACGGGTACACCTGGAGCGGGGACTGCTGTTGGTGAATGGCGGGCGGATACTCGTACATCAGCAGCCGGGGCGTCGCGCACCGCAAGGCCATCGCCGGCGGCAAGGGAGCGCGCGCCGGGGCCAACGCGATGCCGGCCCGCACCGGAAAGAAGATAGCCCCGTGCCCCGCCCGGCGGGTGCTCACGAGCTCACCGCGCGAACGGCGTGCGGCTTCCACCGCCTAATCCGCCGGCGCGGTCGGCGGGCCCACCGGGCTCAGGGCGAGCAGGGGGCCCACACCGCCGAAGTTGACGAGCGCCAAGGAGTGGCCGAATGGGACCGCGGGGCGGTGGCGCAGGCGGGAGTGCCAGTCCTCGAGGTAGGCGTACTCCTCGCCGCCGGCGAATAACGGTAGCTCGGCCGCAGGGTTCGGGACCAAGAGCACCCGACCCGGCTTGCCACGCAAAATGCAACGCAACCACGCGGCGCTACTACCGACGGAGCGGATGAAGGACCCGAAAACGCGCTCGGCCGCAGGCCGGGCGTCGTAGCCCGCCGCCACGGCGAACTCCCGGAAGGACCGCCACACGGCCTGCGCCCAGTTGACATCCTGGGGATGGACGGACCGGGAGACGTCACTGACGAGCGGCCTATCGTCCGCCGCCACGGCAGGCCCCAGCGGGGCGAGCCACGATCGGACGGCGGGCGACGCCGGTCGCATGGGGAGGACGGGGGCCGCCTGCCCCAACAACGGCGGCCGATCCGCCGAAGCGACCGCGTGAACCCCGCCTTGTGCCGGGGTGGTGCCGGAGCCCCGGGCGGCGGCCGGGGACGCTGCGGACCCAATTCCGCCACTCGTCGCCGCCGCCGCTCCCGCTTGGCGGGGCGGCTCCCGCCACTCACGACCGTTGGGGTTGTGCGGCAGCCGCAAGCCCGGCGGCAACGTCGGACGCGCGGGGACGGGCGGCCGGGCCCTCGTCGGTCCCGGCGTCGCCGGTGTTGCCGGCGAGAGCATAACTCCCGACGCGGCGTCAGCCGCAGACGGGCTCGCCAGGGGTACAACGGGCGGGACCTCGGCGCGGTCGGTGCCCGGCCGCATCGGGGACGCGGCGGACGGGGCCCCGCCGGGGCTATCGGGGGGCGCCGCCGGGGACGGCTCCATCTCAGCCGAAGCGGATGTAGTTCTACGGGAGCCCTCCGTCGGCGGTGGGCGCGGTTGGCGGAGCGCCCGAGGGGCGGCGGACGCGGAGGGGGGTCGGCGGTGCCGACGAGGTCGGGCTCGGGCTGAACGGGGACGGCGGGCCCGCTTATGAGCGCACGTGCGAGCCCGCAAAGGGGCTCGCCTGGCCCAGACGCCCACCGCGAGGTCCGAGTGGCCGCGGTCGGAGGGCGCGGCAGGCGACAACCGACCGGGAGACAAGCGGCGGTTGCAGCGCGTTGCGCGCGGAACGGTCACTCCCCCTCGTCTGTAATGATCGCTTCGGGGGACTTTGTATGCATGTAGGCAATTATCTGCATTGGTTGGTGACGGCCCGGGTCAAGTCCATATCGGGGAATCGGGCCCGGGCGGCGGTTTCCGCCATCTTAGGACGAAGGGCGACGACGGTGGGAGGCACCGTCGTCGCCGGGAAGTAAACCGTGTCTTCATGTCTTGGCGTTTCGATCGGCCCGACTTCCTGGACCTCGAGTCCCATAGCGGGTGTCGCCCGAGCGGCCTAGACGGCCGTTACTTCCCTCCTACTGAGGGAACCCCCCTGAGTGTGGTACTACATTCTTGATGGCGATGAAACTCGCCATCGTTTTTGACAGTTCGCCCTCAGGCGGCCGGGTCTCCCCCTGTCTCCCCAGCGAATTCAATGCTCTTGTCGTCGCCACCCTCGACGACCGCGCAGCCGATGGCAAACGTGACCGCCACGACGGCGGCGCGGCGCTGCTGGTGTTCCACGCCGCCTGGGCGTGTGGTGGTGGGGGGGCGGGACGGTGGGGGTGGGGCGGGGAGACGGGGGTTGGGGGTTGTGTCTGCGACGTACGTGTACACGGTTGGTGTCCTGTAGGACGACGGCGTCGGCATCGTCTGGGTGGTGGCACGCCCTTCCCCGCGATTTCCAGCAACGCGGCGGGCAGAGGTTTTGCCCGAACGACTGTTGTTGGGGCAGACTCTTTATGGTCGGGCGACGGGGTGAGATGGCAGAGGCTGGTGCTGGGCCACGCGGGGGAGAGGGGGTGCGCCCCCGCCGCCGCCGCTGCGGCAGCCTCATGTGGCCACGCCTGACAATTGCACTCGGTAACCGGGGGGGGGGGCAGTGCTCACCGGCTGGGCCCGTGCCACTCCTACCATGCCCGATGCGGTGCTGGCGGGCGGGCACCGCCATCGACATGCCCGCCCGGCCCTTTCGAAACCAGCATTCTCTGATGAACCGTGCTCATCGGATCTAGCCACATGCAGTATTGCTGATCCCCGAAATTTGTCCTGGTGCACCGAGACTGAGTTGCGGACAGACTCTCTCCACCAATCAGATGCGCCCCTGGGACTGACTTGGAGCTTCTGATTGCTTACATGTGCCCATACGGCCTGGAAATCGACATCAGCTCCTCTTTTTTTCTGCACTTCTGGCAAGGAAACTGTAGAAAATCTCAAGATCTCGCCTGGGCAGCTTGCTCCGTGCCAAGAAAAGCGGATCAAGCGGCAACAAACAGTGCGTTCTGCTGGATGCAGGGTCCTGGAACCGAATGTGGGCTTTCTATTTTCTTCAGTGCCCTCTTACTGTCGTTTTAGACCAATACAATGCTCTTTTTCACAGTCAGTCTCTGTCTCTGTCCCCCAGGACAAAAGTCTGGGATCAGCAATACCAATCGAAAAATGTCCTCCTTCTGTTTCTTGTAGCCGACGTTCGCGTGCCGCGTCGTAGCGGCGAGTATTCTCGACTACATCTGTTGGGAGACCTCGGTCAGGCTGTTACTCCCTGCTCTCTCTTCACTGCAAACTTTACATACTTTCATCTCCATTTCGGCTGACAGCACAAGTTCCGACCAGCCAAACATGGGCCTGAGGCTCCTCTCTCGTCCTTCATTGCTCATCAACGATGGGCGAGAAGGAGCTCGGGGCGGCACTCGAGGACGCAACGGACGCCGTGACCGCAGTCGGCCGGGGGGGGGACCGGGCGATTGCAGGGTCGCAGGAGGCGGTCGAGGGCGCGTCAGCGAAGCGGCCGGCGTCTGGTCTGCTGTAGAATGGGGGGTTTGGCGAGGTGGTCGGCCCCGGTGGCGGGGCGATCTTCCGGTGCTGCTGAAAGATCGTGGCGCCGCGGGCTGCAGGGGCGCCGCCGCCGCCGCCCAGTGCCCGCGCCATCGCGCTGCCTCCGCTAGGACTAGGCGTGCGCACCACGGCTTTGTCTGTCTGGACCTTGGCTGCTCATCCACCTTCGGCGTCGCTCGGAGGACCCGACCGTAGTGTCAGGGGATCCCGCCGTGCCCTGTGGAAGTGTGGTCGACCCCATCCTGGCTCCGCTGCCGCCCTGCGTCGCCCCGCACATGACGACCTCGCCCGGCTCCACGCCGCCAGTGGCTGCGTGTCCAGCCACTTCAACACTGGCGGCTGCGGCCGCCGCGGCGCTCTCCTCCGCCTTTAATGGCTCTGCCGCCGTTGCGGCTGCCGCCACCGACGCCGTCGTGGCGTCGGCATGCCGGCCGTGGCACGCGGTGGCCACCTCCGCTCGCCCGTTGGCGGCCCGCGGCGGCATCACAGAGGTGGCGGTGGCGCCGTGGGTTGCGCGTGGGGTGGCGGCGGCGGACGTGCCGGCGCCGACGATGTCTGGAGCCGCAGGGGATGGCGCCCACGCGGAGCTGGAGGCTGTCAGCAGCCCGACAGAGCGGGCCACCGTTGTTGAGAATCTGGGTGGTGGTGGTAAAGGGTTGAGTCTCCTACTATCTCAGTTCTACTCCTCGAGCTCGCCCTACCAGCGTATGTACCCTCATCGCCGCCCGGGCGGAGCCCTCAGACCCCTTTCGCGCGCCGCACCGGCCCGCAGGCACCGGGTGCGCCCCAAGTGTCCACGCACCAACTCGCGCCTGCCGCCGCGCCCCGCGCGGCGGCAGACCTCTCCTCGCGCTGGACCCCCCTCGGTGCCGCACTCTCGCGGTGCCTGCATAATCTGCTCATGTGCAGAGCAGGGGCTTAGGAATCAGGCATTTTTTGTTGCATTAGGATATATTCCACATGCCCCTTCATGCACTCTGAATTGAGTATTTCACAAAGTCATCTATCCTAATTCGGATTCTGCTGGGCCGGACAGAGTAAGGATCAATATTATAATCGGATACTCATTTAGTGCGATTTCGGAGATAGTTCGGATAGACGGATTGAATATATTCTCTTGGATGATGGATCTGGACGCATGGTAAAATTATCGAAAGGAGACATCTCGCCAGGTACAGCCTAACGTGTGCTGGAAATAGACTCTTCTATTCACAAGCATTGTTCGCGATGAACCACCGTCAAGTACCATCTGGTTGGAATTGATTCCGATGATGCAGCCGGCCTCGTCAGTAGGCATCGCTGGAACTCTCGTGTGCTCACTTGGGGGCGCCCGTTCGGGTTCGCGCGCGGGCCGTTGACAACAATGCAAACCGGGTCAGACGCGGGACAGAACCGTTCGGACATTTTCCGGCCAGATCGCCGCTTGGCACTGCCAGATGTTGGCAGCTCAACCAGGTGGGGAGGCATCCCCATGCGCCAGCAATGCGGCGGAGAATCTGTGAGCCGTATTAAGCAAGGTCGTAAATCGATACAGATTATATTATATCCTGCCTTTGGAGAGTCATTAGGGCTCAGTATATCCGGCGGTAGATGAACAGAGTACGATATGGATACGCGGCTGCACCATCGATTATGGATTATTACGAGTATAATGTGCGGATATGTCTGGCTCTACTTTATCCACCTCAGGCCCTGGTGCAGAGTCACAGGGACGGCCGCCTGACCGTCCATGCTTATCTGGGGTCGCCCCGCCGCCCGACAGAGTGTCCGTTGGCAGCGTGGCGAGCCCTAGATGCGCCCGCTCGCCCTTGTATTCGATCCCGAATTCCAGGCCGTCGTCAAGTCCCCCAAATCCAGCGTGACTACCAAATCCCGGAATTTCAACAGCCGTGGCCTACGCGATGGCCGACGCGGTGGACCGTGCCCCTGTCGGCACGTGCGTCAGCGGGGCGCGCTGATGGCCGTGTTCGGCTGGACGGTGCCGTGCTGCCTCCGCATATTCGGCGGGCGCCGGTACGCCCCGAGTCGTTCCTGCCGCCATGTGAGCCGCCTGTGCGCCTTCTGTGGCCGGAGCTCTCGCCGCTGTCCCCCCCTCCTCCGCTGACACCCTATGGGAACAGAACCAGGATAAACCCGGGATTGCCGTCGCGGCCACAGGCCAGCTGGGCAGGGAGCGAAACCGGGATAAAACCGGGATCGGTTGGACTTTGATTTGCTCACAATCTCCCACACGAGCAGCCGACAGCAGCATAGTGCCCGACCAGGATGTGGATCCTTACAGATACTAGAATGCTAGATTTTGCTACCGGGCGCTTGCTCCTGCTTATTTCCTTACATTTTCTTATGTGTTTTTATCCCTACTCCTCACTACAGCTGGTTCAAAAAGTCCAGCTGTTGCTGCGCGAGCCGCTGCTCCTCCGTCCTCAGTGCAGGGGAAACATCGCCGTCCCCCGTGTCAGTGCCGTCACCGTCGCCCGCCGCTGTGCTCGCCTCCCGGGTGGCTACTGCGGGTGCGACCCGCCGCCGCCGCGTCGGACGCCGGTTCTGCAATGAGCGTGACAGCAACGAGCATGCCCCCCATCCCGACTCGCGCACCGCCATGCGCGGCTCTCGATCCTCGAGGAAGGCGACCGCGCTCCGCAGCTTGTCGTCAGCGTGCTCACAGAATGGAGCCGTGCTGCCAAGGATGTGCTTAATGGCAAAAAAAATCAGCTGCTTGAGGAGCCTGTAGTCCGACGTTGACAAGCCCAGGTCGCCGTCCTTGATGACGTTGATCTTCGCACTGACTGCCTGGGGGGCAGGTACCGGCCGGTTGCCTTCCAGGAAAAGGCCACCGCGCCCGTTGGTGCGGCGGCGAGCCCTTGGACCGCTAACACGCCCAGAAATAGGACGTCAGCGAGGCAGCGAGGGGGGGTGAGGGGATGTCGAGAAGGTTGCAGGCGGTGAGGCATATAGGGGGGGAGCACAGCCGGAGTGAGAAGGGGGGGAAGGAGAAGGCAAAGCAGGGGGGGGAGGCAAGACGGCTGGATGTGGCAGTAGGGCGTGGGAACCACGGTCCCCATCCCCGTCGACCACAGACGGGCCCGTCCGAAGGGATCTTGGAGCTGGGCTTGCACTGGGAAGTCGCGGGGGAATGCTCGCGTCCGCAGCGGGGATCGGACTACGAGAAGACTGGCGCCTAGGCGGCCCACCTGAGGGAGTCGCCGCCGTCGCCGTCGTCACCGCCACCCCCGCTGCCGCTCCACTCCCATCAGGCCGTGATCGTCGGCGGGGGGGGTGCTTGGGGATAGGCGGTTCGCAGGCACTGGGTACACCGCCCGATCGCGTTCGCGGCGGCGACGGCGTCCCAGACCGAGACCTCGGCGGCATGGTTTTCCCCCTCCCACTGCGAGGGCGTCCGTGGGTGAAACTTGGCTGGCTTTGTGCGCCCCCTGCTGGGTCGGACGGGGATTGTGCTCCCCCGGCCGATGTCCCGAGTGCCGCAGCAACCTCTGCCGCGGCCATCAAATTGACCAAGTCTGAGTATCGATCACGAATGAGAAAAGCAACGCACACCAAAAGATAACACTGGTCAGCCCCCGAGCACAACAGACAGAAATTAAAGAAGAAGAAGACACCGTTCGTCACGATCACATACGTAGGGAAGACAGAGTCTACTCGACACGAGACGCATTTGGATCGGTATCAAACGTACGAGTGTGGCTCGTCGAAACTTGGGCCACGCCCGACTGTGAGGATCGACCGGACAGCATTGTGGATGGCAGAATCATGACACAGAAACACAGCGGACACGCACGGACGAAGCACACCGAGACGGGGCGGACGCGTGGACAAGACGACGACGGCGACGAAGTGTCGGCCACGCCAGCACCTGTTGCCAGTGCGACAATGGGCGTGAACGCTGATGACAATTACAGAAATGAAATTATTCCAATTTGACTCAAGATTTCATCTATGGAGCACGACCAGTCGGTAGTTGCTTGCCCAGCCGCTGTCCCGCGGCTGCCCTGCTTTCCAACCGCCGCCCCTCGGCAGCGGCTGTTCATACTTGTTTCTCTCCACCTGTATCCTCTCTGTCCCGAAGACAATCAATAGGCCAAGCGAGGGGATGTATTGGCATCACACCAAGAGTAGAAAAGTCCGAAACATAGCTCACACATTGCTAAACACCTCCCTCGTATACAAGACGACATGTCTCTCCCTCACGAACAGGGTGCCGACAACGGCGTCAATGGCCGTCACGTCCACATAGCGCATGGATCCCCCCAAACTCGTGAAACACTCAGTGTCTCTCCGCTTCTCGGGCAGCCCTGATGTGCCGTGACGGTCCGCCGACGACTTAACGCACCATAGGTATGCATACGCTCTGGGCTGACCGTCGATTAAGACGACCGCGTAGTGGTGCACCACGCCGTACACGTTGGCGGCGACACGCACTTCACCCCGACCCCGCCTTGCAGCCTGCCGCATGTGTGAGCGCACCCGTACCAGGTGGTCTCGACAGCGGTCACTCGCCTCCTCGACCGACGAGATAGAACCAGCAATTTGGCCATTGGCCAGCCGCACGCGGAGGTACTTCTTGGCATACATCTGCTCTAGAACGATTGCGGCACCTACTCAGAGCATTCGCACCAATGTCGGGCCAACGCCATATTGCGCACACGTTGCAGAAACGTGTCTCAAATTCGTCGTTGGCCAGTTCTCGGGGCGGGTAACAATGTCGAACGTGCTCGCGGCGTTGCCAACAGAGGTCAAGCGAGTTAAAACGCGAATGTACTTGCGTCCGATTCGGGGTCGGAGCCGTTGGCCCCGGGGCCAACGAGTTGCCAACGGAGCCTCCGTTGGCAACTCATTGGCCCTGGGGCCAACGGGTCCTGTGCTCTGATTGGTCCATCGCAGTTTCACGGGGTTAAATGAGTGACATGTGGCAGTTCATATTGTCCTCAGATTGCCCGATTTATCATATTTTTTTTTCGACAGCTACCCACGGATGGAATATGATACCTCTTGGAATAGGACGGCCGCGTGCAAGCTCGGCCCCGGGGCCCCGATCGTTGGAGTGGGTCACGTATCTCTCGTGCGGTGGCGCGTGGCCGAACGCGCTTGCGAGCCTGTCGGAAACGCCGCGCGATCGCACCGACACTGGTAAAACATCTGGATCGGAGCGCTTGTGCGGGCACAACAGGCGGGGCCGGGCCACTGTCCCGCGCCCGGTCGCCAAGTGGCCGCACCGGCGGCCACGTAGTGAACTGAGCAGAACCCCCCACCCTTGACAGCACCCCAGGGCTCCCCTGACAACCGCCACACCCCCACAGCCACCAACACCCCACTCGGCACAGACGCCTGGGCGGCCACAAACAACGCCGTCTGTACCACCCCCCGCCGCGTCCCGCTCTCG
>Ga0209093_1000542_pt1 | contig 20803 bp, 21 predicted proteins | sample SidtaG_4_FD_187450 | JGI IMG/M metagenome (GOLD analysis project Ga0209093, IMG submission 187450) | Marine algal microbial communities from Sidmouth, United Kingdom - Sidmouth_Male1 metaG (SPAdes) (version 2) | ecosystem: Host-associated > Algae > Red algae > Unclassified | place: Sidmouth... | reverse complement strand
CCCCCGCCACCGCCACCGCCGCCGCCCCCGCCGCCGCCGCCGGCCCCGCCGCTGCCGCTCGCCGCGGCAGCATAGTCAAGCGATCGCGACGTCACCGCCTCCTCGACAAGCAATAAGCTTGCAAAGCAGAAGGTGACGGAGGCGCTCTGCGGCCCGTGCAATGTCACGCAAAAGAGCCCCATCCCTCCTGGCCCACGCGACAAAGTCGGGCCTGCGCACTCGCTCAATAAATAACTGCAGCATCATGAGGTCCTCCGACAGCTTGTCACACAGCTGCTCCCGTCCCGCGGCGTCAGCCGCGTACGGGATGGTCCCCCCCAGGACAGCGTCCACGAAATCCGCAGATGGCAGCACCGAAGCGATGGCAGTGTCGTCAACCGCAGCCTGCAGCAACGAGACCCCGTAGCCAGCCTCGTCAGCGCCCATCACGTGGAAGTCCCCACCGCCCGTAGTCGCGTTCTCTTCCCCTTCTGGGTCGTCGTCACTGTCGAGAAGCACCCCATCAAGCCGATAGAGACGGTCCCCCTCCACGGGCTCGTCCTCACCCGGCATCCAGTCCACCGGCAGGAGCTCATCCTCGCCCACATCCTCAAACTCCTCGTCCCGTTGGACGACTGCAGCTAGGGCGGTCGTCGCCTTCCTCGCCGCCGCCGCTGCCGCCGCCGCCGCCGCCGCCGCCGCTGCCGCCGCCGCCGCCGCCGCCGCCGCGGCCGCCGCCGACGACGATCCCGCCGACGTCGACCCTGCCGCCCCGGTCCGCCCCCCCGCGCGTGGCGCTGCCTCCGCGGGTGCCACCGTTGCCCCGCCCGGCGCAACCTCATCCGCTGTAACGTCATCGTCCTCGTCCGATTCGGATGTCCCGGCGGCGAGCTTCTTCATTGCCTTGGAAGCGACGCCGCTGACACCAGACATGAGACCGCACACACACACACAGATACGGCGCTGTGCGGCCTCCAGCTCCTGCTGCAGCGTCCGTTCCATGCTCATCTCCAAATTGGGAGTGTTGTCCTCCTTCAACGTGTCCGGTTCGGCATCAAGGGACAGGAGCAGGGGCACAACCCCGACCAACTCGAGCAGCGCTTCCGCCGCCGTGGCTGACGCCGTCGCAGCCGCCTGCTTGGCCGTCGTGGCCACCGCCTCGGCAGTAGCAGCGGCAGTGACGCTGTCCTCGACCGCGACAGGCGCCGTACTGGCCGCTGCCGCCGCCACCGCCGCTGCCGTTGCAATCGCGTCCGCTTCCGCGGCGGCCGTCGCCGCCGCAACCGCGGCATGGGCCCTGTCCACCTCCGCAGCTGCCGGTAACGGCGCGGATGGGTCGACTGTCACGGAGAGTGACGGGTCCCTAGACGCGTAGCGCATTACAGCCTTGACGTCATCAGTTACGGAGGATCCCACTCTACAAATGCACGGACATACCACAATCTCGCGGGTAAACAGCATCTGCTCTGCGACCGACCGCCCATCGCCGCCACGAAACTCTAGGGGGTCTAGCGCCTGCTTGTTAGCGCCCGACTGCCCGCGGGAGACGTTGTTGGTCCGCCTATTGAAGTAGCGGTTCATCTCCGCAATCGTTCCCTCAATGTTGTCGTCACAGACCATAGCGAGCGTGGGAAACGCCCGACCGACGGACTGACGCACATGCGACAGGGCTGCATGCAGATAGAGGTTGAACACCCCCGCCTTCTTGGTCTCGGGGTCGAAGGGCTTGAGTGCGGCGTACATCGGCGCCAAGAGGGAGGCAGACAGCTGCAAGACAGCCGCGGCGCGTTCCCGCACGTCAGCCGGGTGGACGCCGATGGCACGGCGCCAGGACGCGGTGAGGACCTGGCTGAGCTGGAGCATGACGACGACACCGCTGTCGACGTCAAAGTCGTAGCTGAGGATGCGCGGCACCGCCACCACCATGGCGCCCAACCGCGCAAACTCGCGCAGGTACATAGTCCCCAAGTTGGAGCGGCCTAACAGCGCGTAAATCTTGGTGCGCGCAATGTCCCTGAAGGCCGGGGTGAGTAGTGCCAGCAAGAAGTACATCAAGCACTTGGATATTTTTCCGACGCAGTGGAGGACCGGCGCCTGGATGCGATAAGGGATGTCTCCCAGCAGCGGGTAGCCGCGCTGCCCCCCCATGCGGCGGCGCAGCAGGCGATACACATCAGAGAGCGGCGTGTACGCGATCGTCTGCAGCAGGACTGCTTGCTGCTGCCGGAAGAGCGTACACGACGCGACGGGGCACGAGAGCGTCGACTCCGATGACGATAAAGCCACCATGTCGCGTTGGCACGCCGCGCAAACCCGGGCGCACGAAACCACCGCTCGCTCGCCACGCACCACCGCGCAAGGTGCACCACCGTGCCAGAGACCAAACCACCAGCTCCCAGTGTGCGGCAAGCGTGGAGCCGGCGCGAGCACCACCGGCCTCCCCGCTGAGCAACGTCGACGACAGGTAGCCCTTCGGTAGACATGTCCACCTGAAGGGGCAGCGATTTACGTCCCCACCCCCCGTCAACGTGAGGAGGTGGCAGATCATAGCAAAATCGCCGCAAAGCCAAATGATGAAGGGCAGTTGTAGAGGGGCAAAGCTGCAACGGTTGTCGGCGCCCGCGGGGGGCAGAGGAGACGGCGCTGGTGAGCCGCCAGGTGTACCCGGTGGGAGCGATGGGGACGGGGACGGGGACGGGGACGGGGTCGGGGACGGGGACGGGGACGGGGACGGCGCGGCGGTGGCGTCCACAACCGGCGAGGCGACGACCGGCCCGGCGACGACCGGCGCGGGGGCGACCGGCGCGGAGGCGGCAGCAGCGGGCTCCGCCGCGGGGGCGTCGGCGGAGGGTGGCGTGCCTGGTGGGGTGGCCGCGGTTGACGAAACTGGAACCAAGTAGGTCGCGCGCAGCGCCACCAGCACCCGTTCGCGCAGGCGCTCGCCCACGGCCGAGTGGATGGTCTGCTCCCCCCCCAAAATGAATAGCACAGGGATGAGGGGCGTCCTGCCGCTCTCCAGCAGTGGGGACGAGACTGTCAGGGTGAAAATAGTCATGGAGGTACGCCGCACAGGTCCACCATCACCAGCCAAAGTCATGGCGGCGGGCGCTTGCTTGATGTCACCCTCGGAGGACGACCTGGCGCCAGCCCGAATAGATCGACGCAGGCTCTCCACGGCGTCAAACTCAACCGCGATGACCAACTCTCTTCCACGGTGGAGGTGCGGCCCGCTTCCGCCATTGGGACCGTCCTTCTCGACGTCCTCCAGGTAGGTGCTGCGCGTAATGCGCAAGCGCGAGCGCAGCTCCGCGGCCGGGTCACTCTCGCTCCGCACGGCCGCAGCATCGATGGCAGCCGTCAATCCTCCCTCCCCCCTCCCGCCAATCTCCGACTCACCACCAGACGGCCCGTCACCACCGTCAGCTCGCTGCCGCTTCTTTCTCGACCGACGGTTGTTTGGTGCGGCGAGGCGCTTCCGCGTCCCATCACGCAACTCATACAGCCTCACACCAGCCGTGGCGGACCCGAGCACGTAGCGCCAAACACGCACGGCGCCGACGGCGTCCAGCGTGAGCATGGCGTGGGGCACCGTGGTGGGGTCGTCAATGGCCGGATGTATGATCTTGCGCACCCGAACCGACGTCGGCAGCATCCTGGGAACTTTTTGACCGTAGCCCGCATCACGGCGACGAGCGCGTCGGCGGGGAGCGTCCTCCTTGTCCTCGGAAAAGAAGGGATATACCAGCTCGATGAACTTGCGCAAAAAGAACATGACCCCGGCGCCGACACCCGCCACCGCCTTCCGCTGGATCATGACTGGGAGCTTGTCGAAGTTGCTCTCGCTCAAGACCTTTCCTGCCGCCCGCTGCACGACGCGCTTGTCGTGCCGTTCGATGCCATTCTTCACCCAGGCGTGGTTTGTGCTCGGACCAAGCCAAACGACCGACACGTGCCCGTCGTCCACCCGTGTTGCCGTGTTTTTGGAAAACCGCTTGGCGCGCTCCAGAACTCGAAGACAGTCTTGGGTGGAAGGGTCCTCCCCGACACCGACCCAGCACGGCTCGGAGACGCCAGTGTCGTCGTCAAGGCGCGTTGAGCGTGCCAGGAGACGCAGCGACTCGAGAGCGTCGACGCGGGTGATTTTTCCCCGCCTAGAGAGGGGACCGAACGCGCGAGCAAACACCTCCCTCCCCGAGAAGGTTGCCTTGGCCATCACGTGCGCGGTGAAGGTAAAAGTGGCGGGGTCGACCTCGTCGGCACACAGTAGTGGTCCAACCACGAGCCACTTGCAGGTGTGTTCCGTCCGTAACAAGGGGATACATACTCTATTCTGGTATGCACGGCGGGTCGACGCGGTGCCCTCTCCGTCGTCCACCGCCCCCCCGTCGACCGCCTCCGTCCCGCCGTCGACTGCCCCGCCGCCATCGACCGCCCCAACCCCACCGACCGCCCCGCCGCCGCCGCCGCCGCCGCCGCCGCCGCCGCCGCCGCCGCCGCCGCCACCGCCGCCGCCGCCGCCGCCGCCGCGGCCGCCGCCGCCGCCGCCGCCGCGGCCGCCGCCGCCGCCGCCGCCGCCGCCGCCGCCGCCGCCGCCGCCGCCGCCGCCGCCGCCGCCGCCGCCGCCGCCGCCGTCTACGGCCCCGCCGCAGTCGTCGGTGGCCATCCCGCCGCCGCTGGCCGTCCCGCCGCCGTCGACGGCCCCGCCCCGCCTGCGCCGGCCGTGTCGCCGCCGTCGACCGCGCCTGAGTGGGGATAAGCAGCACAGGGTGACCGAGACAGTGATGGCGGCGACGGGTCAAAAAGCTCCGTCAGCGAACCCCCGTCCATGGCCACACGGAACAACAGTCAGCTGACTGACAAAGCGGTGTCGGGTGGGACACAAAAATGCAAGCGACAAGCACTTGACTGGCGTTGTGGCATTGACACGACAGGCGTTGTCGTGTCCGGCCAGAGCGCGCTCGCCCGGTGACACGACACGCGTTGGCCTGTCTGGCCAGAGCGCACGCACCGGGCACGATGTACACAGCTCCTACAGAGGGAGACGTTTGAGAGACGTCTGCCCAGCCGACAGCTTGAATAACGATGCAAGAAACGAGGCACCGGCCTGCATTACGGACGATTCTGACAAACGTTCATCACGAACGACATTAGCCAATCAACAATCCAGGTAGTTGTTTCCTTGAAACTTCTGAACTCCATTGGTTAACGGCGAAAAAAGACCTAAAAGTGGACGGCTGGGTGAAGGATTGCTCGTGAAAGGTTCGGACATTGACGGAATGCAGGGGTACTACTGTGCGCGACGCATCAGATGCGCGTCTTTCTGACCAGTTTCAACGTGGCGGACGTTTGGCCATGACATGACCACCATACCAGCCGCTGACGCGACATCCCCCACCCGGCACCCCATCCCCACCACCTTCTCCATCCGTCGCGCGTCATGCCCCCAGCTCGACCTCCAAGCCCCCGACTCGACCGTCAACGACTCCGCATCCCGGCACCCAGCATCGGCTCTGACAGCCATTACCGCATCAGAGGGAGCTCCCCCCTCTGGTTGTCGGCCAACACACGGCGGCCGCGTGCCCCGCCCCCGACAGCCTCCCTATTCTTTCTTCCCTTCCGTTCCAGGTTTGGTACGTATCTCAAGCTATCGCGAGCCAGCCGTCGAGGATAATTGCGTGCCGCTGCTAGCGACCGAGCAGTCCAGCCCGCCGCCGTCCCCGTCCGCCGCTCCTATGATAAATTTCTTCCCACAGCCGGCGTGTTCCACGAGCTCGGCTCGTCTGGCATTACCAATGCCGTCGCCTCTGGTGGCAACCGGTCGCCGCCGGTCGCCGCCGGTCGCCGCCGGTCGCCGCCGGTCGCCGCCGGTCGCCGCCGGTCGCCGCCGGTCGCCTGCATCCCATGGTGCCGATATGTGTTATCAGCTGTCCTCCTCTCCCTCTATACAGATTTCTTGCTCGCTGGGGCCCATGTCTCGGATGTCCGCGACAAGCTGAATGAAATGCCGTCCTGATCCGCATTGACCGCAAAAGATTAATGGATGCCCAACTAATAATGCTGTTTCTGCTGGGGGCTGAGACTAGCTCTGAGACTGACTGTGTGCGAATTCCACCAATCAGATGACCTCCTGCGACAGAACGCGTCCTGCTGACAGTTCCGATGTCGTCATACGCACTCCAATGGCACCTCGGCAGCAAGGCATCTTTCCAATACCGTAGGCTCACAGCAACTCACGAGATGCCGTGTCCGTATTTTCAATGCTTTTACCGTACTTTGATTCCTATGACCGTGCTCTAAATCCTGTGACCGTACTTTGAAAACTTATAACATGTGGGTTCACGGACGCGGCGTGGACGGCTCTGTGCGAGACAAGAACGATCACAGCAATTTTAAATTCTGTGATATGAGCTGATATGAATGAACTGCTTCGATGTTTTCATGGATGCGATCATTTTTCTGGGTCACACCATAATCCGCTTCCAGTAATAAGCAGTGTGAGTTCACCGGCGTGCGAGGTCCTTGCGAAGATCGCGCACGTTCCATTGGCTGATGTCGTGCCTGACAGTAATTCTAAGCCAATCGTCGGTCCACAGAGTCCTACTCTCGGTCTGCGACGGCGAATATTTGGATGCAGCAATACGGGGCAATTGATCCTGATCTGAGGCGTCCGTGCCCTCGTATTGGTCCACAGTGTTCAGAGAACTCATGTAAGAGGGAACTTAGTGTGATAATTACATTGGAATAAAAGTCGAAAATATAAGTTTTATGGGACGGATGAGAACGCGCTCGTTGACCGATCCGGCCCGCTGTACGCGCTCGCGACGAACAGAGGGCGCGCCCGCAGACGGCGCGCCCGCCCGCCCGCCCGCCCGCCCGCCCGCCCGCCCGCCCGCCCGCCCGCCCGCCCGCCCGCGGCGACGGTGACGGGGGCGGGGCGGGGCGGGGCGGGGCGGGGCGGGGCGGGGCTGGGTGGGGTGGGGAGGGGCGGGGCGGGGCGACGTGCTCCTCGGCGTGCTGCTTTTGCGCCGTAGGCGGGTGCGGTACACGAGAAAAATATGCATGCCAACAGCGACCAAGGGCCGAAGTCAGCATGAGAGTGATCGGCGACGCCCTCTCTACTTGGCCGCTGTCGTTGTGCAGTAAAGGCCTCGTGTCAACGGTCCGTCTCACTTCGTGGTGCCGACGTTGATTGAATGCTGCCCCGTCATTCGAGAGTTGTGTGCTCCATCATGTATTCATTGGCCACATGATGCTTGGTCGTTGAGCGTTGATTGGCTCTGTCGCACTGTCCGACTAAACGACCGGGGAGATAGAGAGCGCCGACGTCCCACATAATCTCACTTCTAAAAGTTGGCGATTGAGAGAAAATGGCTGCAGAGTCGACAACAGGTCATAGAAATGGAATGGATTTATTGATCAGCAATCCACGATCTAACTATTGGCTGAGAGCTGCTCCTAGCAATCTTGCAAGCCAATCATCGTCTCTTGCAAGAGTGACGCAGAGCCATTGCAATCCACACTGACATTTCCTGTGACGTTTGGGCTGCTTGCTCGGGCCTGAAGACGACGTGAAGACATTTCTGGGCCAGATGTGTGAGTTCTCACGAGATCAACATATTTCTTCAGATTTCTTGAGATCCTGAGCTGTTTCCTGTGCCTCTAGAGCTGCATGAGACGACTCTGTAAGGATCTTAGATGATACCTAGCCATTCCATTGGTCCACGTACGCTGTTGAATAACTGAAACCAGTCTGCAAAAGACATTTCTGGAGGTCAGCAATACAGTACTGTACCTGCTCAACGCAGTGGATCCACAAGTGAGACCACAATATCGTGTCGATGCGTGTGGTTTTTGGCTCCCCTCGTGAGATCCCATATGATTTCTCGCTCTCCACATCACCAGAATGGCCCTTGTGCCTAACCCCCAGTTACGCGCCACCGCGCTAGGCGTCGCTGCCGCTGCCTGGCGCGGGCGACACCGGCACAGTCGAGACCGCCGTCGACAACGGCTCCGTCGACACCGCCGTCAACACCGGCACCGTCGAGACCGCCGGCGACACCGGCGCAGTCGAGACTACCGTCAAGACCGGCGCCGTCGAGACCGCCGTCGAGACCGCCGTCGACACTGGCGCCGTCGAGATCGCCGTCGAGACCGCCGTCGACACTGGCGCCCTAGACGCCACCGCCGTCGAAAATGGCGTCCATAACAACGCCATCAAGAAGGCCGAGGCAGCGGCTGCAGCGGCTGAGGCGGCCGCAGTGCAGGCGGCAACTGCGGCCTGCGCGATCTTCGCGGCTGCAACGGCAGCTCGGGCGACAGCAACAACCGCTGCTGCGGCGGCGGCAATGATTCGGACATCCGTGGTCGAGAAGAACCTCGGTGTTGCCAATCAGGCCGCGGCGGACGCCGCCGCGGCGGCGGACCAGAATGCGGCAGCGATTGAGCAAATCGGCCTTGCTGAGGCGGCTCTACGGCAGGTCGCTGCAGCGAAGGCGACTGCAAGTGATCTTCTGTTTCTGTTGCAGCTGCAACAAGGGAAAAAAGAGAGTGGGAGTGTTGCAAATGAGAAGTAGAACGCACACACAGTGAGAAGAGAGCCGGTGGGGAGAGGGTACTGGTGGGAGCGACTATTAGGGAGCCAAAGGAATGAACAAGAAGTCAGTCACTACCAATCATGGCGCGCGTTGTTGGCACCCCACTTCGAAACGCCCCTTCAATTCCGACGCCCCACGAGCCGCCGATGGGGAGGGAGACCGCCTTGCCATCGCTACACATAGGCAGTGGCGGCGAGAGTGGCGGGCAGCCACTACCGACGGGCACCGATGGGGGGGGTATTGACGTACCCGGAGGCAGCGGGGAAGACTGCCGGCCATCGCTGCGCAGTGGCAGTGGCGGCGAGAGTGGCCGGCGGTAACTACCGACGGCCGCCGCCGAGGGGGGCGGCATTGACGTACATGGTGACAGCGAGGAAGACCGCCGGTTAGATAGCTGAGTCAAGCTACCCGAGCCTTGTCGACCGCCGGCCACCCACGGCCAGCCACACCAGCATAGTTGAACGTCGGCCTCCCTCCCCACCACCCGCCACCGGCCCTATTCATCAAGTCGCCCCATCAAGCCGCCGGGCTCCTCAGCAAACCACACCCACTGCCCGCGGTGATGGTATACACAGTCAAGTCACGCACCTCTGCCGCGTCCATTGTATCGGGTTGTGCCCGCCCCGCCACGCCTAAGGCACGCTGCTCATTGTTTGGAGGCGGGAGGGGGCGCGGGGCGTGCCACGGTGTCATCATCGCCAGGTAGCGTCGCCAGGTACAGTAGCACGAGTGTCACCCACCGCACTGCCGCGTCCCTCAGTGGGCCGCGGCGCCGCTTCGCTGCGCAGAGACTGGATGCGCGTCGGGGTGGTACAAACCACCGTAGATGGTGAGAATCGTGGAGGAAGGTCGTGTACCGCCCAGTTGCTGCACATGTGGCCACCGGTGGCTATCTGTAGCCCCCCTCGTCCAGCGCCGTACAGTGCTCCTTTCTCGAAAAGCATCAAAGGGTCGCACGGGGGTCACAGGGAGATGAAAGTAAAAATGATTTTGTTCAGGCTTCGATATCTCTTGGCTGTTCATTCATTATGGCGGCTTGGCCACTGCTTGGCTGCCACGTTGTCACATTGTTTTTGTGCCGCGGGTGTTTCGTCGTGATTTCGTGGACATTTGTACGCCACGCGTGATGCATCCCGCAACAATCAGGCTCGTAAACGACCATAGTAGTGGACTTGATCGTATTTGCCTCTCCTTCGCCTTGTACTAAGCTTGGACAGGTTGTGGTGTGGCTGAACGGCCGACATACGCGCGCAAGGTGCTGCAGAGCAAGCTGCTGTTATTATTGCAGTAGAGTAGAGAAGGGTGCTCATTGGCGTGGCAGCTTGTGGGTGCTGTAGAGCAGCGCTCACTGGTGTGAAAGCTCATGGGTGCTCTCGAGCAGGATGGGGGGGTTGGGGCTGCTAGTCGTGTCTGGCGTTCCCGCAGCCACACTCGCGGTTGTCCTTCTTCATGAGTGTCGGACGGAAGAGGCTGTGCGTCAGTTGTCTGCCTCACTCCGTAGTGCAGTCGATGATTGAATGGTGCCCCGTGCAATCGAGAGTTGTGTGCTCCCGCGTGTATTCATTGGCCACATGATCCTCGATTGTAGAGCGCTGATTGGCTCTGTCCGACTGTCAGGCTCAGCAATGGTGGGAGATATCCAGCGCCGACGTCCCACATTGGTGCCCAACACAGTGAATCCACAAGTGTCACCACAAAACCGTGTCGATGTGTGTGGTTTTTGGCTCCCCACATGGTTTCCCACATGATTTCTCGATGTCCACATGACCAGAATGGCCCTTGTGTCCCACCCCCAGTTAAGCGCCACAGCGCTGTCTGGCACCCGGGATCGTCTCGCGTGCCGGCCGCTAGAGTGTGCCACCAGGTGATCCTGGGTCAGTCTTCAGCTCCGGGTCGACTGTCAGGAAGCAATGCCCACAATACGTGGCATCACACAACGGGGGAGGACCGCGCGTGGCGATGCATGCACGATCCGGGCGCGTCGTTGGTATTGGATATTCACCCACTCCGAACACTGTTGCGCAGGGGGGGTGGACCGTGGAACAGTGTTGCCGCACCACCACATGAGCGGCCCATGCAGCTTTCCGCACGGGTGCGAGCTGGGGGACGGCAGCGTTAGACAATCGTCGCTGATTGGGCACGTGTGGCCACGGCTCTCGCATTCTTCACAGCAATCGAAATCGCGTGGCTGGCGTCCATCAATCTCTTTTGCACCCGATTTGCGAACATTTCTGCTGCGCCGTCAAGACAACCCCCATCGCAGCACGACGAAAAACAGGACTTATGGCACTTCCCCAAAAAATGGACACCCCGCGGATCGTACGCACGATGACCCCTCTCACAGGCACCGTGAGGGGCGGCACGTTGTCGACGGAGCGCACGATGTCTTACAGAAAAGCTCAACACGAGTTCGAATGCAAGGATATTTCTCGCCCATCACGTGGCCGGGATTGCGGAATGGAGGAGGACGAGCGGTCTGATGGCCCATTGTCTTAGCCAAGTGGGCCAGATCTTAATATCGGGCTACTTGTTTCCATTAAGATTCCCAGTTTCGACATCGTGCAGGACATCGTGCGAGATGCACAGTGTCCACTTCGTGCAGCGCTAATCGGAAGCCCCTAACTGAACCCGTGGAGGCGGGTCGGCTGATTTCGTCCCAGTTAGAGCTGCCAATTTCGGGCCTCTGTGCCTGAAAAAAGCACATCGTGCAGAACCCTACTGACGCGATAGATATGGATTGTGGACTAGATACAGAGCTGTCCTCGCTGCCAGGCCTCGAGCGCTCTCCGATGCCTGGGACGCGGATTAGCAAAGCGCGACACAGCGGAACCGACCAGGCAGTGCGCGCTCTTCGTTTGACGAATAGAATTATCGCCAAGAAGGGCCATACTGACGAGGACGACCAGTGCCCAAGTGGAGATGGATTGGGTCCAGCGGAGGCGGATCCAACTGCTCGCCAGTGTCATCGGATAGCGTCTCTCAATTGCGAGCAACGCAAAGTATATACTCAATTAAAACTGATCTGGAAGGCGGGACTCAATCTAAAGTGCTTGTCATTGTGGGACCCGGAGGCACAGGAGAGTCTTATCTGATCGACACTGTCGCAATGTATCTCGAGATCTCACGAGAGAACGCCATCAAGGATGCCCCAGAAACGACAATAAATAGGAGACACAAGCAACTCGTCGAAATGGCTTTTACTGTGGTTGCAGCAGCGAACGTGGGCGGCGTGACAATACACAATGCTCTAGAAGTCAACAGCAAAGAGATTACTTCTGCGATTCCAGAAAAGACCCCCGCCCGTTTGCAGAAGGATTGGAGTGACGTGACAGTACTTGTGATCGACGAGGTCAGTCTTCTGTCACCTGTTCAACTGTTTGCGATCAACGCGCGGTTGGGCACAATTTTCCCGAGCAGGAGACATCTGCTTTTTTCTGGGCTGTACGTCATCTTGGCCGGGGACCCATTCCAGCTGGGTCCTATTGGAGGAAAAACGCTCTGGCCTCGAGATGGTGAGCGCCCATTGAGTGTTCAAGAGAAATTTGGGAGGGACTATTACCTGGACTGCGACAAGTGCTTCGAGCTAACGATTGGACAAAGAAATTTTGGCCCTTTCTATGATATTCTCTCGAGAGTGCGGGTTGGTGCGACGACACAAGAAGATATTACTACCTTGAATACGCGAGTAGCTGATCCGTACGGTCCAGTCGCTGCGAAATCGTTTGAGGACGCGGTGGTTGTCGTTGGAACGAACCGGGAGGCCATATCGTGCAACGAACAGAAACTCCAGTCTGCATGCGCTGCTCCCTCTGCAGACGGACAGATGAAGCAAACAGTCCGGGTGTGGAGCCATGTGCGTCTCAGCAAGCGATCGCGTAACGGACGGTCGAAGCAAGAACAGGCGCGGATCATATCACGCTGTCTGACAAGGGAGAGAGGCGCGAATAATGGGGAGAAATTCGTGGCCAACGCCTTCTGCACCTTCAAAGGCAATCGCGTGCGGCTAACCGAGAACTTTTGCATGGAGCTCAATCTGTATACTGGCGCGAGTGGCACGGTGCTTGACATTGTCTGTGCATCCACCGTGGATCCGCACGAGACACGCCAGGCTGCGGCAACTGGAATGTCGCACGAGCAATGTGAAGTGGATATGCCAGTCGTTATTCTGCAATTAGACGAGGAGTGCTCTAGAGGGCCCTCGATATCAACATCTGCGCCACGGGTCATCGCAGTTGAGGCAAGAAAGTTTTACATCAGGCGCCCGTGTCTACATCGATCTGGCGACTTCCTCTTGTCCCAGTGCACACTTCTAGAATGCATAAGACGCAGTCGCTGACAATTCCACTAATAGTAGTTGACGGCGCCCGATTTCGAGCAGCACCGTCATGGTATGTGTCCTTGTCCCGAGTTAAGAAACTATCCCACCTGGCTCTTGCTCACCCTCTGACATGGCGAGATATTGAAAAGCACCGAAAAGAAATACGTATGATTTCCAGACATGCGGAAACATTCCGGGAAAAATCCACGCGCTAGTAGACAACTCATGTGTTATGCCGCCTTTAGAACTGGTTCAGCATGTGCTCCCATTCTGTTGTGGATCAAGCAGTTGCACTTCATGTCGGATCGGGATCGACCACAAACGGGCAGGCCCACTAGAGCGGCTCTCCCGAGGCCCACTAGAGCGGCTCGCCCGAGATAGTATTGCTGACCTCCAAAAAATGGCGGTTGCAGAGTGGTTGCAATCATTCAGCAGCGTACGTGGACCAATGGAAAGGCTAGGAATCATCTGAGTTCCTTACAGAGTCTCCCCATGCAGCTCTGCGCAGTGGAAACGCACATCAGGATCTCAGGAAATCTGAAGAAATTTGTTGATCTCATGAGAAATCACAGGTCTGACCCAGAACCCTCTCCATGCCCTCTTCAGGCCCAAGCAAGCGGCCCAAAAATCTCAGGAAATCTCATTGTGGGTTGCAATGGCTCTGCGTGACTCCTGCAAGACTCGGTGATTGGCTTGAAAGATTACTGGCGGCAACTCTCAGCCAATAGTTCGATCGTGGCTTGTCGAACAGCCAATCCGAGTTCATTTCTACGCCGTGTCGTCGGCTCTGCCTCCCTTCTCTCTGCAACCGCCATTTTTTGGAGGTTAGCAATACGAGTGCCAGGTAGCATCTGCTCCTTTCCCATGCAGACGCCAGATTCCACCAGGTGTCCTATCTCGCTTAAAGATCTCAAAATCTGAGCGGGGGCTGACCACACCGCGAGTTCCATGGACCGCTGGTCGATCCTCATAGAGGGAGCATTGCAGGGCTCACAGAGATCCTCCACGCGTGGGCTGCACGGCGTGCTGGGGCACCGCGTATGGACCGGCTGTGGGCCAGCAAGCGCAGCACCTCAGAAGCGCACGGAGTACAAAAGCGCGACAAAAGGGCTTTTTGCTTCCCACAGACGCTGCACATCAGCACCCGCTCGCGTTGTTACGGCCACCGTCCTCACGCTTCCCTATCACCGCAGGCCAAAGCCATCTGCTCTACCGGAGTACCCGTTCCCGGAACCATGCCTGCGACTCCCATCAACAAGTTCCTGGCCCGAGGTGCGCGGCACCCACGTGACCACGCCAGCCCGGCTGCTGTGGTTGCTGTCTCGAAGCTGTCGGACGTTTCTTGCTCCCTCGTTGGGAACCTTACCTTTGTCGCATGCCTTTCTGGGGCGTTTGTCCCCGCCTGGCTGAACCAGAGCGCGATTAATGAATACAAGAAGGGCGGCGCACTGGTGTTTTATGACGCCTCCGCACCACTTAATCTGCTCCTCACTCAGGAGCAGAACCGCAAGTTTCTAACTTTCCTCATGAGTGGGCCGTTTAAGATTGGCGATGTACATTGAGTTGCTTTCCCCGTTTCACTGTGGTCCTCCGCCATGTGCGCAATTTGTGTGCTTCCGCGTTGATTGGTCGCGTGTTCCGCGAAATCAAGTTCTTCGACTGACAACACGTGGCTAATATATTCGTTGAAATTACGGCTATTTGGAACTTTCGAAGGTTGTCACTGTCAAAGTGCACACGTCTGCCCTGTCTCGCCCAGAGACATGCACGCTCCGTGCTACCAGCAACCTCGTGGTTGTGCGGGCGCCTGTGCACCAGCCGTTCACGTTTAACGGCCGCATGCCCGTCCCCCTTGCTTCGGGCAAGTGCCTCCCCAGTGGTGTGTTTTTGCACCGGTCCTGACGATTAATGTCAACACCGTGGTGCACATGGGGTCGACGACGATGGTGCAGGTCATCAACGCCGTGGGCGAGCACGCGCTCGTCCAGCTGCCGTCATCCACGCTCTCCAATATCCTCGGCGAGCTCAACCGCATCAACGGCAAAGATGTACTCTTCCACTCCCTGTGCACCCCGTCGACCCGCAGCCGCGCTTTCGAATTTTTCTACGGCTCCGAAATTGGAGGTGTTTTCAACGAGGTTACTCATCATACCGCCATGGCGTTCAACCAGGCGTACTGGTGGACTGGCGATGTCTCCACTCCTATCGACGGCCCTCACGCCGAGCGTGTTGGCCACCATTGGATGGCGCTGGCCGACCCCGGCACGAACAACTTTTTTTACGACCTCGTTCCTGCGTCGGTAGGCGAAGCGGCGGACGCGGTGGTCAACCTCGTGCAGTCGGACGGCTCCGCGAACTCGGCGGTCGACGGCACCGCCGACAAGGTCCCGGTCGCAGAGAGTGGGGTGAGCAAGGGGGTTGGCGGCACTAGGACGGGCGCCGCGGGGGGGGTCGATGAAGTGGGGGAGGGCGAGACGGCCGTTGGGGGCCGGCGCACAGACGGCAACGATGTCCTCTAGGAGGCCGGCCTGACCGACGAGGAGATGGCGACGGAGGCGCTGATTGATGACCTCATCGGGCCGGCGGGCGCGTCGTCGACCGATACGCGCTAGGTCTTGCCGTGATTAGCACTCTCACAGGTGGTAGTTTAGCGCATTGCATGCCTACATCTCTGTTACCGCTACTGCGCAGCAGCATTCTCCTCCTCTCCAAGATGCTTCATACCGATTATATGGCCACAAAGAACCGACGCGGTTGTGTCCCCCACCCCCCCGCACCCCGGTCGGCACTAGCAGCCGTCCCTCGCACGCACGATGGACAGAATGGAGCGATTGGTGTCGGCGGCGGTCGACGACGCAGCCGTCCGCATCTCCAACGTGCAGCTGGAGACAGCAGCGAGCACGTTATCGTCCTCACGGACGACGCCCAGCACCCCCGCGCACACGCAAACACCGGCAACACCCTTGGCCGACCGCCCCCCGCCCGCCCCCGCCGTTGAGAGCGAAAACAAAGTCACCGTTGATGGCGGCGGCGGTCGGCAACGCCGCCGTCGGCGCCACCGACTCGGCGTCCGAGACAGTAATGGGCGCCGACGACGACGACCGACTCCCAGCGCGCGGGGACCCCTACCACAGCCTTGTCCGACAATGTCTCCCCCCCCTGCGCTCGCAAAAAAGACCAGAACGAGTCGATACCGGCAGCGGCGGTTGGTGACGCCGCCGTCAGCATCACCAATGCGCCACCCACAGGGGCAGATGGGCACTGCCGGGTTCGCACAGACATTGTCGAGCGCGCTGCGGCACACGAGGATGCCGGGCACTCTTGTGCCCGACAGCACCCGCCCGCCGTCCCGCCCGGGGCGCCCCGACAACGCCCCACTAGCCTCTCTCGCACTGGCCTCTCTCGCACTGGACAGCACCTGGAGCACCCCCCCCCGCCCGCGCATGAGAGAAACGAGCCTGTATGCGAAGTACTGGTAGGCAGCGTGGCCGTGGAGGGGCCCATGTGGCCCCCGTGGCGTCGTTGGCGGGGACGTACTCGCCGTGCAGTGCTCGACGAGAAATGCAAAAACAAGGAATTGCGGCGAATACACGTAATTGGTAAATGCGTCCGTAGTTCCCATGGTAGTGTGATTCCGACGGCAATTTGGTTGGATCCCATCGTCGTAGCGACCACCCGCGTTCCGTTGTCCTTCTCCGTGCTGTCGCGATCGGGCCTGAGAATGTCCCCCCCGAACGGGAACCGAGGCGCATGGGCCGCAACAAAGGAGGCAATCGGGGCAGCGAATGCTTACACTCAAATTTCCGGATGAGGATCAATCAGTATCTACCGATTCATCCGATCTGAGTCGGGCAAGAGTCTCTCTCGCACGGTGGGCTCTTTCTGCGGGGAGAAGCAGGGCACGGCGGGGACCTGGGGGGGGTGGGACTGAGGGAGTGCCGAGGGTGTACGCGCGGGCGGCTGCTGGGGGCGGGGGGAGGGGCGGTTGTCTCTTCCATTTCTTCCGTGATGTGGCAGAAGCGGTCATTCGGCGTGTGGTTGGGGGGAGGGGACGCTCGGGCGCCGCTGGCGGCGGCGAGAGGTAAAGGGGTACGTTGTCTTAGCGGAAAGGAGTGCAGGACGAAAGCGGTTTCTCAACCAGAAGGCATGAAGGAAAGGGGCAGTGGGCGCAGGGGGACTGTCGAGGAAGACCGGCCAAGGCTGGCCGTGGGTGGCGCTGTTCGTCATCGTGCAAGAGGCCAGCTTGGGGGCCTGTACATAGTCTCGTTTCACATTCGGGCGCAAGGCATGCGAAATACACTTGCAGGAGCTTCGCTAATAGCCCCCCCGGCCCCTGGGGGGGGGCTTCTATTGATTTAAATCAATAAAAATCACCTTACATCTCTGGAGGCAAGGGCGATCTCAGCAATTTTAAATTCTGTGCTGTGAGCTGCTGTGAACTGCTGTGACTTGCTGTGAGCGTTTCTTCAGATCCGATAATTCTTTGGCGACGCGCCATATTTTCTTGTCGTGGCCCAGCCAGCAGCACAGGCGGCGTCTTCGTCTCGGTTCTGTTGCGGCCTGTTTCTGTGGTGCTTGTGCGGCACAGAGTCGCCGACTGGCGACGGCGACGCGGACGGTGACGAAGGTGGCGGCGGCGGCGATGGGGACGACGGCGCGGCGGCGACGGCGGTGGTCGGTGCCGCCGCGTCGGCGGCCGCCGCCGCCGCCGCAACGACACTCGCGTTGGCCATTGCCGGCGGCCTCCCCCCGCCTGCCAGCGGCGCTGAAGTCGCCGCCACGGCCACGGCGCTCGGCCTCCTCCTCACGGCCATGACGGACCGGCGGCAGCGGTGCTGGCGGCCGCGGCCGCCGCCGCTGGCCTCGACGCGCCTTGCCGCCGCCCGCCGCCGTCTCGGCGGCGGACGACGTGGCGCGCCGGGTGGGGAAGCTTGCTACGAAAACAGAGAGGCGCTCCGCTCCCACCCGGCACCGGGTCGCAGGCGCCACCCCCCTCCCCGCCCTTCCATTGCCACCGCCGCCGCGCGCCTTGCCGTCGACGTCCGGAACTGAGCGGCCGCGGCGGCGGCAGCAGCCTCCCCCGCCACCCCCCACGACGCGGCGGTGGCCGCAGCGGCGTCCGCCGCCGCCGCCGTCCCCGCCGCGACGGGCGCGGCGGTCGAGACACTCGCCGCGGCCACAGCCGCGGCCAAGGCCACCTTTGTCGCCGTCGCCGCAATGCCCGCCATGCCAGCCGACGGCGACGTGCCGGCGGTGCTCGTCGTCGGCCACGTTGCTGTGCGGGTGCCGCCACCGCCGGCCACCGCGGGTGTGGGGGGAGGGGTCGACGCGCTCGCCGACGTGGCGGCCGCGGCGGCGGCGCTGGCGAGCCTGACCGACGCGGCCGCCGATGTGGCGGTCCGGCACCGGGCGGCCGACGCGGGGGCGGAGGCGGCGCATTTTGGGTGGGCGGCGGCGGTGGCGGCGGCTGGGGTGGCGGGCGGCGGGGGGGGGGGCGCCGCTGTGCGGGCGCCCGTCGCGTCGTGGGCGCTGCCGGGTGGACGGCGGCGGGTGCGGGCGACGCGGGGCGGCGGTTGCGGGGGGCGACAGTGTACGCCCCCTGGCGTGGGGGGATGGGCTCGCCGCGTCGCTGCTGCCCGGCGTGGCGACACAGGCCATCGCGGTGCGGTCGGTGCCGAGCCGCCGCGTCGGCGGCGCAGCCGTCAAGGGGCCCCCCCGCCCCCCGCCGTCGGTGGCGGTCGTCGGCGGCGGGGTGGTCACCCCGCCGAGCGGCGTCGCCGCCGCCCGTGCCGCCGCCGCGGAAGTGGATGGCCTGTCGTGCTGGGCGGTCGACGCGGCTGGCGCGGCGGCGGCGTAACGCCGCTCCGCGTCGGCAGTGGCTCCCGGCGTTGTCCTGCCGCCGGCTTCGACGCGGGGGTGCTGACGTCCGTGCGTCGGGCGGGGGCGGTCGGCAAGGCCCAGGCGATGTTGGCGGCCGGACGGGTGGGGGGGGGGCCCCGCGGACGTCGACCGCGCGGCGGAGCTCGTGGGGAAGTGGGAGGGGGCTGCCGTCGCCGCGGCGGACGCGACCCTGGGCGGCGCCACTGGGGGCGTGGAGGGGAGGACGACGAGGACGACGACGACCCGGCGGTGGCCGTCCACCTGCTCCTCGCAATCGCCAAGCTGGCCGCCGCGCGGCTGCCGGCCGCCACGCTCGACGCGGTGGGAGCGGGCGGCGTCGCGTGCCCCGACGACACGAGGTTGGCGGCGGTCGCGATGCCCGCCGCCCGCGGCCGGCGGCTCACGGCCGCCGCTACCGCCACGGCGGCGCCGGGGACCCCCCTCACCGTCGCTGCCGCCACATCGCCCCCCCACGCAGCCGGGCCCCCCGCCACCCACCGGTCCGCGTCGGCGGCGGTCGCGTCGACCGCCGGCACGGACGCGCCCGCGGTGGGGGTGGGCCCCACTGTCGTCGCCGCGGGAGGGGTTGGGCGCCACCGCTGCCGCCGCGGGGCGGCTGTTGGACATCCGCGCGGCGGCGGTGGCCGCGTCGGCGGCGGCGCGATTGGCGCGGGAGGCGGCGGCAGCGGCGGCCGGGGACGCCCCCCCACCGTCCGCGGCGGAGGGGGGGGGGACGGCAACGCCACGCCGCGGTGGATGGCCTGTGCTCTTCCCCGACCGACCGCCTGGCCGCGGTGCGGGCGGCGCTGCCGCCGCCGCCGGCACCGGCGTCGCCCCCTCCCCCCGCCGCGACTTGCTCTACGCGTGGCGGATGACGGCGGGGGAGCCGACGAGGCTCAACCGTTTGCGGATGCCGGCCGCTCCCCCCCCGACAGTGTCGGCGGGAGAGGCCAACCTCTCCGCAGCGGGCGTCGCGGCCGCCCTCGACGCCGGGGCGGGTGGGATTACGTCGACTCCCCCGCGTCCGCCGCCTTCTCGACGACGACCGGGACTTTGATGGGCTGACGGGGGCGTTGCTGGACGAGTGGCTCGGCTCGGGTGGGGGTGAGGGTGGCAGAGTGGGTGAGGGGGGTGGGAGGGGTGAGGAGGGGGGGGGGGACCTCGCCGGTCACCGCAGCGCGGTCGCCCACCCACCCGTGGGCGCCGAGGCGGGCGGCGGTTGGCGGGACAAAGGCCATGGCGGCACGACGGGTGGGTGAAGGGACGGGCGGGGGGGTGGAAGCGGCGAGCAATGGGGCGAGGCGACGCCCGAGGAGGTGAGGGCGGTGGGGATGAGTGGCCAGTGACCGCGTCGACGACGGCCAGGCCGTGGGGTGGATGTCACAGACCAGACTGGGGCGGATGTAGGCGGGCAGGGAGGGGGCGTGGTCGTGCTGCTCCGCAATCATATGGCGGATCCTTCGATGGGAGATGATGATCTCTTTGGAGGGCAGGTGTCGTTCCGCACCTGGCGTTATGGTTTGTCTTGGTTCACGTCATTCAACCATATGAAAACTCAATTGTTGAACCATCTCTTTGTTCAACCTGAACTGCTGTCTTGCACACGTTCCCCCCCCACCGCACGAGTCGTTGAAGACTGCGCTGCCCCTTTCCTCCCGCGTCGGACCCGCGCCGGCCGCGCGCCGTGCCGCCACCCGCCCGTCCGAGCTCGGGCCGGGGGCATCCACCGACTCGGGCACCCCACACCACCCCCCCCGCCGCCCCCACCGCTGGGGGCCCCTCGGCTGCGGGTGGCGCCGCCCAGCGCGGCCATGGCCCTCTTCTCCGCCCCGCCGAGCGCCCCGACCGGCGGCGCCGCCCTCCCCATTGACATTGAGTATGGGCGCTTCCTCGCGTGGCTCCTCGACCGGCGGCACGTGCCGCCGACCGCCGACGCGGCCGTCGCCGCCGGCCGCGCCGCCGCCGCGTCGGCCGCCGCGCAATCCGCCCCCCTCCTCGGCGCCTACCCCGCCCTGGCCGCCGTCGTCCCCCC
>Ga0209093_1000541_pt1 | contig 20810 bp, 23 predicted proteins | sample SidtaG_4_FD_187450 | JGI IMG/M metagenome (GOLD analysis project Ga0209093, IMG submission 187450) | Marine algal microbial communities from Sidmouth, United Kingdom - Sidmouth_Male1 metaG (SPAdes) (version 2) | ecosystem: Host-associated > Algae > Red algae > Unclassified | place: Sidmouth... | reverse complement strand
GGGGGGGGGGGGGGGGGGGGGGGGGGGGGGGGGGGGGGGGGGGGGGGGGGCAACCCGACGCCGACGCGGCGGCTGGGCTGCCGCCAAGCCTCCTAGCGCCCGACCGGGCGCGGTGTGGGGCGTGGCTGAGGGCGCTCTCGGGGTGGATGCTCGACGTGCACGTTGTGGCGCGGCAGGCGCGCAATACGGGGTACGTGCTTGAGGGGCTCCACCACGCGTCCGCCTACGCAACGATGCCGGTTGGGGGTGGGGGCGGTCGCCGTAGCGCCCATGGCGGCAGCGCCGTCGGCGGGCGGTCGGTGGCGGCGCTCGGGTGCGCCATGGACGCCATCCGCGCGCGGCTGACGACGTGGAGAGTCGGCCACCCGTCGACCAACGCGGCGATTGTCGCGGGGGGGGAGGGGCGGGCGAGTAGGAGCGTCGGGTGGGGCGGTCGAGTAACGGCAGGGGCCCCCCGCCGCACGGGCTCGGTGGGGCGGCGGGCAGGACGCCCCGCGCGACGCGCGCCTCCGCATCGACACGACGCAGCACCAGATTCCTGCGCTGTTTCTTGTGCTCCGCTACCGCGCGCGTGCGTGAGGGGGGGGGGGGGGGGGGGGGGGGGGGCGCCCGCCCCACCGCGGCGCCCTGCCCCCCCCGGCGCCATGCCCTCCGCGCCGCTGCCACGCTGGTGCGCCGCCGCCACGCCGGTGGGCCCCCGCCCGCTCGCGCGTCACGCGCGCGGCAGTTGCGGGGCGGGGGGGTGCCCGCGCAGACGCTGGGGGGGGGAAGGGGGGTCCGCCCGGCAACGGCTTGGCGGCGGAGCGCCTGGGGGGCCGGGGGGGTGGGGGGAAAGAGGGAGGGGGGAACGCCCACGCTACCAAGGTCGCCGACGGGCCGCGCCGTCGCGATGCGGGCGCGCCCCGACGGCGCGGCCATCGACACAGCCCCGCCGGCCGGCCGCGCGGCGGCGTTGGTCAGCCGACGGCGCGCCGCGCGCCGCCCGAGGGGGCAGTATCGGCGCCGCCGCCGACGCGGCGGGGGGAAAGGGTCGTGTGGCGGCCGCTGCCGGGGGCGGCCGGGTCGACGGGCGCGTGGACGCGGCCACGGGGCGCCCACGGGGCGCGTCCCGACTGGAGGCGGTGGGGCTCCTCGCTCTTCAGGCCCCTGCTTTTTTTTGGACGGACAGACGTTTTGCGCGCGTGGCGTCGGCGGCGGCGCGCAGCGCGCCACCGCCGCGCGCCGGAGTGCTCCGCCGCCGCCGCCGCCGGGCTCGGCGGCAGCCGCAACGTGGTATGTGTGGCGACACGCGGGGGTGCCCCCCGTCCTTTTTTTTGTTTTGGCGTGGTTCCGCGATGCATGGGATGTGGGCCACGCGGCCGACGGCGGCCCCCCGCCCCCTCGACCGTTGCCCTCATGGCCGCGCGCCGCGCCGCGCGAGCCGCTCATGCCGCATGCGGTGGTAGGTACTCGGCTAGCACCGCCGCGGAAAGCGAGACCCACTGAGGCATGCCCGCCTCCAACCCCGAGTTGGCCTCGCAGGGCACAGCCGAGAAGCACCCCCACCCGTCAGCCAGCCGCCGCCCGCCACGTCGCCGACTAGGACGAGGACGTCACATTCACGGCCGACGCGCGCCGCGCCGCCACCGCCCCGGCAGTAACAGCCGTCAACCGCGGAACCGCCACCGCCGCTGCGGCGGCAGCCAGGCAATCATGCCACCCATGGATGCTGTACGGCTGCCCTGCCGAACACATTCCTCCTATCAACGACTCTCCCCCCCCTCCCTCCACCTGTGTCACCTCCCCTCCCGTCACCTCTCCCCTCCCCCCCCCGCACACAATCAACCATGGGTGTCCCCGACACCGCCACCGCCGTCGCCCTGGCGTCTCCCGACAAGGCCGCCTGCTCAGAGGCTACCTGTGTGGCGCGTCGCGCAGAACGCACGCGGAGACGCGCGTACGTGGGCGTTCCGCCAACACGCGCGCGTAGGTCTTCGCGGTCGAGGCCAATGCGCCGGATGCGCTCCAGCAGGAGCGGGGTCTTAAAGCCATCATCCCACGCACGGAGAAGCAAGCACAGCCGGTGCAGCGGCCCAGCGTCAGACGTGGGAGAGAGTGGCCAGCGGTCTACCGCTGTCGGCCAGTACTGCTGCAGGAAGGGCAGAGTCGCTAACTCCATGAAGCTCAGTCTGACGCGCTGCGCTTTGTTGGCCTCCCAGCTCCAATCAAAGGCTGTGAGGCGCTCGACCGATGCCGGCCAACCGCAGCTGCCATCAAACGGACGCCGTGCACGCACCCTCGTCACCATATGGTACAAACCCGTCCCGCACCGTCGGCCGCGTGTCCCCACAGGGATGTCGGTGCGACGGTGGCTTAAATAGAAGTCTTGCACGTCCCGTGAGAACTCCTCCATGCGCGTCAGCGTGACGGCGTCCAGCCGCTCTCGCGCAGCCGCAGAGACGGAGGAAACCACCGTCGCGGATTTAAACGGCTTCGTGGGGTCGTCTTCCCCAGGGGCCTGGGGGCCCCCATACTAGGGCAGGAAGATCTCCACGACGAATGCGACCCCGGACTCCTCGTCAGCGACCGACGAGACTGACGGTCTCGCGGAGATAACTGCGCACGTGAGTGCGCCGGGGGGGGCCGCTTGCACCTTGCAGTGGAGTAGGGTGCCATCTTGACTTGTGACGTGCGCCGCGCAGCGATAGTGGAAATTGTCCGCCACCGACCCGGAACGGGCAACGCGCCCGACGTAGACTCGCACGTCATCTGCATGCCCGTCGAAAAGAAAATGCCACAGGTACACGACGGCGGCACAGTTCACTCGCGGTCCGTCGGAGGTCAGCTCCCGCCTTGACTCTGGCTTAACAGCCGACCCACACACAGCCCTTGAGGAGTACTCGAGCGACGTCATCAGTGGCCGTAGGCGGCCAAAAGTCTGCTCGTTCGCGGCGCTGGGCGTCGCCCCATGCCGCCACACGGCCGGCCAGTCCACAAAGCTGTCCATCGGGGCAGCATCCGCCGCACCATGTGCCGACGCCGCGCCGGGCGCCGCCGTCGCCCCAGGTGCCGACATCGCGCCATGTGCGGATGCCGTGCCATGTGCCGACGCCGCCGCGCCGGGAAGCGACGCCGCCCCAGGTGCCGACGCCGCCGCGATGGGAGTCTCCGGCCCCGGCAGACGTTCCGCTCGGCGACGAGCGCGTGACTTTATCGCACGGTTGCGGGCGAGGCCGCGCGACTCGGCCTCTCTGGGTGACGCCACCGCGAGCCGCGGGGCGCCAAGCGGCCGCTTTTCCATAGCAGCTGGCAGCGGCTGTCCTGGGTGGGCACACTCCCAGGTAGCGCATGCCTCGGAGCGCACCCGTGCCTCGCGGTTCCGTTTCTTGCGGGAGGCGGTCGGCGGCGGGGTCATGACGGAAGGACAATCGACCGCCACCTGTCAAACAGGCACCAAACAGGCAGCACGCATGCGCTCGGCGGAAAGACAGACGACCAACACCTCTCAAACAAGTGAGAATCCGACCCTGCCATGACAGTACCCCCACTCCGTGCACCCAGCCCCTGCAGCTGGCTGCGCTGGCCCAGGGTCCATCCAGAGCTGTCATTGGATTGTCGCTACTGACACTTGCTGACTTGAAAACGCGTTCTTCGCGCGAATTGTGAATGCCGATTAGGTACGTGCATCCCACAGCAAGCGGGCATGAACATTCCGGCGCCACCCGCGCAGCGGTGCCTGACCACGCCTAGTTAGCAGTGGGTGGGCTGTCGCATCTGCAAATTATGTCCCCTGGTTGGCTCGAAGAAGCAATTTACCTCTCTTATTGGCTGGAAAGAGCCGTGTCAGGATATTGCCGCGCTGGGAGGCTTCCACAAACAGGCTTTCAGAGTTGACAACTTGAACACTGCGACGAACCGCTTCAAGGGGCTCATGCTAAGATGCTGCAGCTTGGCATGCCGAACTATTCCCGGGAAAGTTCGTTCGACCGGCACCTGTCCTTCGAAACGAGATCGGAACTCAACACCGCGATGCTGCCTCGCGATAGTCAAAATGGGCCCCTCCGCGAATGTTTTTGCTCCCTGCTCGGCTACGATCCTGGCTGGAGCCCCCCTCTCCACATTCTCCGCTCGCCCGCCCCTCGCACCCCCTTCCACCCACACTCTCACCATCGCGGCAGGGACCATCGTCACAGCTTGCGCCGCCGCCTCCCCTACCCCCCCCGCCCCCGCACGTGCCGGCTGGGACGCGCACCTCTATCAACTCTCCCCTCTCCCCGTTGTCAGTGGTTTGGGGACCGTCAGCGTTCTCCACCTTTCCGCCGGGGGGGGTGGGCGCGCGCTGAATAGCTATTAGATGCTGAATCAGTCGCTAGCAGCCTATCTTTATCAATCCCCACCAGACGCCATGAGCTTCAGAAAAGTCACGACAGTCCGATCGCCCTCCTTAAAGATCGATTCGGCCCACTGCCGCGCCTCCATAGGCGCCTTTTCAGATACAGCCCGGCACTCTGGCTCATCACCCCCGCCCCGGTACTTTCTCATCCGCTTGTCCGAACTCTTCCGCGCCCTTCTGGCGCCTTCCTTCGCCGAGTTTCTCCTAGTAACCCGTACTATGTTGAAATCGCTCGCCTCCCGAGCAACCGCCATCGCCCGCACCAAATTGGCACACGGCCCCGCCTCCGTCTGCGCGGTGTACTTGGCAGCATTCTGCATCCATGCCACGATTCCACTGCTTGATCTCCGTACAAGCCCACGCTTCCAAATCTCTCCATAAAAGAGGGGGCATGGTGCAAGAGGATATGCAGCTTCGGGGAGACCGATACCCACGGAAAGCTCCGCTTCTTGAGCCGCGCAAAGTTTCGCGCATCAGTGCGGAACTGCCGGATCTCATCCGCATGCACCGCAGCGGCCGCGTTCAGGTTCTTTCCCAGCCTGCCTCACAGCAACCACAGGCGCTTGTACGCTGGGTGGTGGTGCTCTGGGACAAAGCCGAGAACGGTACGGCACACCGCGTCGCGTCCCTCCGCGATCTTATGGCAGTGGCGCCCAATGAACACCCCTCAATGGTAGGGTACAGGGCCCACTCGCACGACGCGGCGAAGCGTCTCCGCCAGCTCGTAGGCGAATGACTCCCCATCGTCCTTAAAGCGACAGGTGATGACGAGCTCAACAGCCAATCGCAGCAGCCGCAGTGTAATCCGCAGCAACATGTGAAAGGGAATCGGCACGATCTGCCTCGGGTCAATAGTGAAGAGCGGAGGACGATTGATGGATCGATGGGGCGCTTGCGACAAGTCCGCCAAGCGCCGCCCAGGTGCAGCCGCGGAAGCCCTAGCAGCCACCATCTGCTCCAGGTGCGAGGCAGAGCAGGAGTGTGAGGGCTCCGATGTGCCAACGTTCTATAACGTGCCGTAGATGTCGGCAAGGGCAGCTTGCGCGTCACTGAGGGTTCTGATGCTTAAGCAGCTCAGGCGGGGAATGGTTGCACTCGGGCCCTTATGCCCATACACCGTGCACAGCGCTTCGTAGTCGCCGTTCAGGAATAGACGCACAGCGCGCCGCACACCACCGACGACCACCCCTCCGCGCACGAGCTCTCGCACCCTCTCTAGGTGCCCGCCCAGCATCTCGGCCACCTCGTCGTAGCTGTCCTTGCGGGGCAAGCGGCGACTAAGATGTTGTTGCTTCGGCATCTAGGGCCGCGCCCCCGGCCCTGCCGCGCCTCGCGCGCTTCGCGCGGGAGTAGCAGCAGTCGCAGACACCTAAGGGCACGCCATTAGCGTCCGTCCCGGCGTTCTACTTGCATTTGACAACTGGAAGGGAACTGACAGCAGCAAGGAGGGGATCTCCCTTGTGCGGTGCTGCCATTTCCTGCCAGTGCCTCAACCCTGCGCAGGATTTCAGGTACGTCTGATTGCATACAGTACAGCGGTAGGCCATAATCGTCGAAGTAAATGCCATTGTCAGATCCGGACCAGAAACACTGCACCGGAGCAATGGCGCGCAACAACGTGTCGACCTACGGAGAGGAATAGATAGGACGCCCAGTGTCAAATTGCGTGCAGTGTTACGATGAGGACGAAAAGGGCTCCTGTGATTATGGAACGCGAGGAGGGGCAGTTCCCGCACGATTGCCGGAAACTGGCAGCTACTCCTCGATAGCGCTCGTTTGTTGCCCGTCGCCTCGTCTGGCATGTTGCCGTCGTGCCTGCCTGAGATCTCAGGTTTGTGGTGTGCAGAGTCTCGAAACTCTGCACACCACAAACAATTGACCAATAGGGTGCACGTGATTCGAGCGTATATGGGAAGAAGCTCGAGTGAGAAAAAGCTCCGAAAACAGTACTGTACTGGAAGGGGCAGCCACAGTTGTGCTCATGACAGCCGTAGCTAGAAAGAATTACAACGCTTCAAGAAGGTGTCCAATCGACATACCGTTGTGCAAAGCTGGATGATGACTGGAGCGATCGATGAGGGGGTCTGAAGAGATCTTCGGACGAAGCGCGGCAGGATGTCGTCATCCCTTGATCTGAGCATCATAGACGGACCGGGCGAGCAGGAGTCCACACGCCGTCGGCCGCCGTGCACCGCAGGGGCGGTATTGTATGAATTAGCATGCAGTGTCCCAGTAGCGACCAATTGCGGGGGGTGGCACCCCTCTCACAGTGTCCACGCCTATTTAGCGGTGCGCACTCGGATGACCTGCTTTACACAGCCGTGAGAAAAAATGAAGAACTGCCGTGCAAATTGCCCGTCTGTGGAATGGTGACCAGCGACGATCCACACCGAAATGGAACTGCCTCAGAGGCCCCTGCAGTCGCAGACACCTGGCCGTCTCAACCCCACCCTGGATCGTCAACCCAAACCCTCTTCCGGTGCTGTGTAAACTCCATCACCCTGCCCCACGCGCTCCTTGAAGGCCATCTGTGGAGTACCTTCACCCCCGCCGCCGTCCCCCCGGCTCCAAATTGTGCCTGTGGCTTTTGTGCGAGACAATGCGAGGGAAACCTCCCCTCACCACTCGCCACGCGCCCCGTGTCGTGGTGGGGATGCGTGACCGCGCGTCTTGGGACGCAGTCGTCCTGCACACCACGAACGTATCTCCCCTTGCTGCGCCCGCTGGCTCACGGGCCGGTTTGTACGACGTGGTCCCTCCGGCCCCAGCCGACGCACCCGCTAGATCTCGTGGGCCTGCTTCTGTTCGACGCACGGCACCCTCTTTGGCTTCCAAGAGCTATGAGATGGGCCCAAGTGGCGGCGGACGGGCAGGCGCGGGAGATGATTGGTCGGTCCGCCGTCGGACGGAGGCGGCCGGCTCGTATCGCCACCACCACCAGTCGGCCGTCGTTGTCGTGACAGCTGACCGCCACGCAGTCAACGAGCGCACCCTGCTTCTGGGATCTCCATTTGTGGAGGAAATTCTCGTCGTCACCGGCTCTGGGCCCACGCTGTCGGGTGGCGTTGAAGCCAGCGGGCAACGGGAACCAGAGGATGGCCCCGCCCCCCCCCCTGCCCCCATCGGGTCGGCTGGTGGGGGGCAGCCGCTCGCGCTGCGGAGGGGTGGGACGGGTGTAAACTCATCGTCGACCACCGCCGTCGCGGGAGAGACGCTGCGGACATCAACGGCGCATCGTTTTTTGGAGTTTGTTCGAGCGGCTCGGTCGGCTGCCGACTTAAACAATTTGGGTGTCGACGCTGCGATATCAGCTATATGAGAAAGAACACTTCTCTCCACACTTAGGGTCAAGCACAGGAACGGGTGTGTCAGCACGTACGTACAAAACCCAGGGACCCGCACGCGGGTGGTGCAGTGCAGCCAGAAGAACCGGCGGCAGGCGGTCTTGCGTCGCCTGGGTGCGTCGCGCCCCACATCGTCGCCGCTCTCTGTCCACCGCAACTTATACGCACGCTCTCCCCCCCTCCTCCTACCTGCGGCAGAGACCGCTGGGTATTTGGCAGCCATCGGCCTCAGCGACGCCAAGTACAACCGTCTGCAGAAGGGGTTTGGCGCTGGGCTGAGCCAATTGGCGAGTCTGCCGCGACTGCGGCAGGCCAGGACCCTCCTGTTGAATTCGTCTGCCTATGAGGTATCAGTTGAAGACAGTGGTTCTCATCGGACTCAACTGCGTTTGTCGGTGGAGGAGCGGCTGGGTCGCCTGTGTGGAGCAAACCTGTCCTTGGAGCGTCCCCTGTACGACTCGTCGGGCAAGGCGATCCGAAAAACGCGCATCTACACCATCCCCGCCACAGGTGGCCCCACCTATCCTGACGGCTGGCCGCCCGCAGATATTCTCGACGCACAGATATCTATTGGGTTGGACAAGGGCGGTTCACCGTCGTCCGTGAAAGTTGTCGTCGGGTTGCTCAACCAAGCGGCCCCAAATCGGGTGGGAAATACCCTCCTACTGGCGGTAGTATGTCCCTGTGAAAAAGAGAAGTATGAGGATGTGGCTGCTATGCTTAGGCCCCACAGAGCTGCAGATCACGACCTATTAGGGCGTGGCGTCATCATCGGTGGCCAACGGCGTGCCGCTTGCATCTTCCTGACGGGTGACAACCTCGGCATCACGACAGTGATTGGGCACAAGGGCCCAAACGCCTCCCTTCCGTGCCCTACCTGCTTGGCAACCAAACTCCCAACGAAGGCTCATCTCGCCCTCGACTTGGCATTTGGGTCAATGCAAGACCTGTGCTGCACCCACCCACCGCGCCACTCCTCTCACTTGGTGGAAATGGGGGCGGCGCTGACGACAGGGGGACGAACGGCAGCCGAGTTGGGCCTCTCGGTTCACCTGTCTATCGAGCGTCCCCCATTGGTGATTGTCGATCCACGGAAGATCGTGCCCTCGCCTGTGCACCTTACGATTGGGATCACGCGGAGAATCCTCCGGTTGGGCGTCGAGATCTTGATCGCTGATCGCAGCCCATTGGCTGGGTGGCTTTTTTCGGACACGCTTGTACAGGATCCTTGTGAGGAGGCGGGCGTGCACCCTGTGCCCTATCATGGAGGCAACTTCATTGGGAGTCACTGCGGCACCATTGCGCGTCGGCGCTACATCGTGTGCCGTGGGTCGCACGGGCGCGTCTCGAGCACCCGTGTTTCGGCCCACACGCGGGCATGGCAGCTGTGGGCGGGGCTGGTTCCAACCCTCAACGGGGCAGCCTATATTCCGCGGGACGAGCAGCAGCGGTTTGCCTCAGACGCGACAGCGTTCGTGGGGCTCCTCCAACGTGAGTTCCCGTGGATCAATATCTCCCCTAAGCTGAACATTTTTCTCTGCCATGCAGGCGAGGTTTTGTGCAGGTTTAGGAGTATTGGCTTGTATGGTGAACCAGCCGTGGATGCATGGCATGATCACATCAACCAGAACGCTGCCCAGTTCTCGGCTGGGACGGAGGTGCGAGCGTGCGTTCGCGCCCTACGCGCAGCTGCACTTGCAGGGGCAGCGACTGACGCGGTGCTCCGCCTCCGGAGCCCTATTCGCAAGAGGAAGCCGGGTGGCAGTCGCCCTGCCCGGCTGGGCGACCGGCGGCGAATGGAGAACAAGGGGGGCGTGCGTCACTGTCGTGCGACGACTGCCACGGGAGCCAAGGAGAGGCCGGCGTGGTCTAAGGCGCTGTTTTTTGAGGCACTGGATAGGGTAGAGAACTGGGAGGCGAGAAAGTCAGTCGAAACAGCGGCGTAGAGGGCGTGGGGTTTTGTGCTTGGGTGGCGTCGCAAGGGGGCTGAGCCCAAGCACTGCCAAGGCGTGTCATCGAGAGCATGGCTCAAAACTGAAACGTGGCATCGAGCTGCTTGGTGCTCATTGGTCCAACCCCTAGTGTCTATTCTACCGCAAATTCGCATCAAATGATGCTCGACTGGGCATCATACGATGCCCGCCCAAAATCGGCCATTCCACCCCATCTGAGTGGGAAATCGGGAAATGTGGCAGCTACGAACGCGCAAAGATGCTGCTCTCGTTGGCACCATGAAGTTGTGCGTCAGCCTTTCGGACACGACGTGAAGAGCACCCGATGTCGATGGCCATCGTGTAAAGACCCCCTGAAAAAAGTGCTCAGAAGGTTTCTATTGGCCTAGTCAAACATGCCCCCCCCCCCCCCCGCCACATGCCAGAGCCCCAGGACGAGGCGATTTTGACTTGCAACGACCACTGAGGCCGGCCCGTATATTGGACCTCCTTCACTTCTACTGCTGTCGTTCTTTTTTGCAGAGCCTCCGCCCAGCAGCGGCACACAACCCATGAGTACGCCCAGACGGCCGCGGGAGGGCGTGGGGGGGTACGGGCCGAAAGCCCGTTGGCGCCCAGCCAAATAGACTCAGCGTCCCCTCTCGTCATTGGCAGTGGCCGCCCGGTACTCAGCTCCGTCACAGCTCTGCCGCCCCTCACACTCGCAAATAAAGTGAGATAGGGCGCTAGTTTTATAGGAGAATGCCCGAGACAGCAGCCGCGATCTGCACAGCGGTAGCCCCTACAATGTCCGTCGTGGTCTTCAAGCGCATGCCAGCCAGCTCGAGGCGGCGAAAAGACGACGGAAGGCAGCGGGGGGTAGAAAGGACCCACCTGGACGTGCCGAGCACCAGCTTGTGACGTGGGCACGCGCCCCTTTCTCTTGCACGTCAACATGGGGCATGCAATATTACATCAGGGATACGCCATGGACACTGGCCTCGGGAAGAGCCCAGACAGGACGCCAAAACATCCCCTGGCGCTGCTTTGCATGGGAGCTGTTCACAAGGACCTGCGCCGAGCAATCATATGCCACCGTGTTTGGACCAGCCAGGCCTGCTCTGCCGCCACGACGACGGACAGAGTGAGAGCAGCCACTACCTCGAGGCACCGGAAGGAACACGAGGTCCCATGCATAAATGTACTTTGCACACGATACAGGAACTTGACGGGCTTGAATGTACTTCACTATCCCTCCAAATGAACGGAGAAATTAAAAAACAACTATCGTAGCTACATATCTAACTCGTGGACTTCCCTTTCATGAGTTTAGAAGCACCGCCGACAGGTCTTCGGACCACAACAGTACACCTCCCTGAGCGTGCTGTCCCGGCACCCGGAGAAAACCGATGAGGTGCCTCGCGTCTTGCACACATGGCACGCGCGCTCCGCGCGGTGGTCACCCTCCTTGCTCGCTGGTCCCTCGCGACGCTTGAACGTGACGGTCAGGTGGATGCCCACACTAAGGCGCATTGGAGCCGCATCAGCCTGGCAGAGGTCATACTGACCATCAATGCCAGCTGCCTCATTGGAAACATGGCCATGAAAAAATCGTAGGGCTTGCGCGACTGCCCGGCTCCGATTACATCACCATCTTCATGGATGACCTCCCCGCTGAGGGTACGCACAGACCATGTCTGACGAGGCACGGGACCGCCAACGGGCTCGGTGACCGCGCCCTTTGTCCACGTCAGCCCATGAGCTGTGGCCACGACCCGCACCGTTGAGGCTGTCGCCAGTGAAAGACGTGCAGGCTGTCCGCCCTGCGCTGCTGAGTGTACCACGCAAGCTGTAGTACCAGGGCGCGGGGGAGTGGAAGTTGCAGGAGGAGGGGGAGCGGGGGAGGCCGAACCGGCGTGGGACGCCTGTGTGAAAGGTGACCCCTCTGGCAAGCCGAGTGGCTCGGGGGTAGGAGCAGGGCCTGGCCGAACATTCGCCTTGGCCAGCTGCTTCACCTTCGTGGAGCTGAGCCAGGACCACTCGACCAACAGGTCCGTCTTGTTCCTCCCGCCCCTGTCCCTGCCCGCAACAACCTTAAGCACCTTGCCAGTCATGAACACCTCCTTGGCCAGCGCCCCGCGGAAGCGGGAGACTTCCATGAAGCTGGTCACGTTGATGGCCTTGATGTGCACCTGCGCACCCACAACCAAGCGGGGGTTGACGACCAGGGCCTTCTTGTTCTTGCGGGACGAGGGTGGGGTGGATCGCGGAGTGGCGGCCAAGCCGGCGCGTGCGGGGGGCGTGGACAAAAGAAGTTTTCCATGTTAAGATAGATCCGACAGCGAATCAGTTGTCCAATGGTGTGTCAGAATTGCGTTCTTGAAGCCAATGGAATAGCGGCCAGTCTGCTCGATCCCAAATCGTCGGCCCATGGGTGGACTAAATGGGCGTGTGTCCCAAACGCCGCAATTTTGGGGGTCGCGGACGCGACCCTCTACTCCATTCATGTTTCTCTACGTTGCAGATATATTTTCGAAGCAGGCTGTAATGCAGAAACCCAGAAGCGACGGCTGAACTGGGCGTTTGACAGGGGGGTGCGGGCGCAATATGCGCCCGTGGCCTTGTGCGCCCGTGGCTGTACCCCACGCCTAGTTAAGCCTGCTCTTCTGGGTCTGAGCATTACATGATGGCTTCCAAAGCTCCAGAGTAACGTGTTACATATCCAGTGGTCAATATAAAATTGGCCGCGACCCAAATTTTTGAGGCCTCTGCAGCTACTGTGAGAGGGGCTGCTGACGCCAGTGGATCAGCAGCTCTGGTTTGTGCCAGCATCAGGTCGCGACCCAATTTCCGAGTGCCTCTGCAGGCTCTGTGAGAGGGGCCCTCCCGACCCGAACGGATCAGCAGCGGTCGAAGTCCCGATGCGGGGCGGATCACGTCTTGCTCGACCGTCGTCGATTCTGTTGCCTACAGGCCATTCAGTGACGCCTTTGTCATCACCGTGTGGTCGCTGTCTTTCTGTGGGGTGACACAATATGGTCGTAGCTGAAGAAGGACGGACGTAAGTCAAGTCTCGGCGTGTTGCGAGTGCATTAAGACGGCATACATGTGGGGACGGGGCGGGAGAGAAGATACTCTCGGCACAGAATATCATTCGAGAAGCGTACTCACCTCTCCCCCCTCCATCATGGCGGCACGTGTCCACTCAAACGCCCCCCCCATGCGTCCCCCCCCGTCCTGCTCTGTTGATTTCATTTGAATGGAAACAGGGCGACGGCGGCGGATATCACTCAGGCTTTTCCAGGCAAAGTATGTGCCTACCAGTGTGTCGAATGCATGCGCTTCATTCTCAAACCAACGGCGGGTATGGGGACCTGGAAGGAGTGGGAAAGGGCGCAGCCTCCGGCATCTCCCCCTACCATCGTGGCCTGCCTGCCCGTTGTTCAGTGCCGGCGCGCCGTTCAGGCTAGTGACGCGGGCGTCGTATCAACTCCCACGGGTCTGTGTGATCCGTGCTACGGCCGGCTCCAGCTATAGCAGCGGCGCGAGAGAGTTGCTGGCACCCCCACCTCTCCCATGACCCCTACCCCTCTCCCCTCCCAGAAGCTTGGCTGCGAGGACCAGCCCTCCGTGCCCACGCTTCCCCTCCCTGCTGTCCTCCTGGGCACCCCCGTGCATCACGCGCCCGTCACTGGGACGGACCGATGCGACCAAGCTGCTTCCGCACCTCTCCTATCGTCAGGGGTTCGGTCCGATAACGAGCGGATGGTCAACCGTGTTTTCGTCGAGGGCTGTAGTACGTGTTTGCTGTCGGCTCCGCCCGCTCGCACGGCTGGCGCGTCTGGAGCTGCTACCGAGCTGTCTCTACTGTAAGGGCACGGTGTCGCCACTTCCGCCGTACCGGTGCTACAAGCCGCGCAGCTGCCGCGTCGAGTTGATCCGGAACGACCTCATCAGCTGGCCCAGGGGGTTGGGACAAATCCGGCCACGTCAACGCTGTCTAACGGACCGCCGCAAGTCCTAGACTGCCATCAATTCCCCGAGGCCCTCCTGAAAGGGAAGTAAACTGAGCAGCGTGACAAGTCCGTGCTCGAAGACATTGCGAACGCAATTCTTTTGCGAGGCGAGCAGCCGCCACAACCGCTACAACGTCACCCTTGAGCTCGATAAGGGAGGGGATCCGGGCACGGTGAAAATGGTCGCTACAATTATCAACCAGCCCCACCCTACCTCTCCATCCAACACCATTTTGGTGGGCGTGTGTTCCTGTTAAGAGGATAACTACGATGCACTGGCGTCCATGTTGGTTACCCATCTACCTCAAGTCCAAGCGCTGCTGCGCGTCGGAGTTGTCGTGCGCGGCGCGACCCGGCCAGTGCGGCTGATGCTGGGGTGCGTCTTTGCTGCCCAGTGCAACGTGGTTAAGAAAAAATACGCAGCCGCGACACAGCCTTGCTTGTGCTTCAAGCGTACTCGGTGGCCGAGCAAGAAGCAGGCGGTGCTGGACGCCCTCTTTGGCACGCTCCAGGATGTCACGGGCCCACTGCACCTTCGAGAGACGATGCATTTTGCTGATCGGATGGTCATGGATGGCGCGCCACCGTTGGTTGGGGAGCCCGGTACACCTGAGCACCAGTGCTCGGTTGTGCAGAGTCCTCTGCTGGCTGTGAATCCGCGTCATATCGTACCAATTCCACTGCACGCGACGCAAGGAATTACCCATCGATTACTGCGACTTGCGGTCGAGATGGTCATGGTGGGCCGGAGCGCGAATGACGGCGCTGCTGACCGGCGGCAGGCAGGTGCCGTCTTTGCCCTCGAGCTGGTCGAGCTGCTCTACGAGAAAGCACAAGTACGACCGACTTCCTACCATGGGGGCCTGTTCATCGAGCGCGATTGTCACGCGATTGGTGACAACACCGCAGTGCTCTGCGACGCGCTCGTGGGAAAGGTTTTGGAGGTGCACCTCGCTGCGTACAAGCAGGCATGGCGCCTGTGGAACAGTGTTCGGGTGACACTCAACCGCGTGGGCACCATTCCAGCCCAAGAGGTCTCTCAATTCCGGGCGTACACGGCTGCAATGGTCACCCTGCTGAAAGGAAGCTTTTCTTGGCTCTCCATCTCGCCCAAGCTACACATTCTGATGTTTCACGTTCCAGACTCTTTGGACGCATTTGGGAGCATCGGGTTATACGGGGAACAGGGACTGGAAGCGTAGCACGGCCGTCATGGGCAGCATGCTGTCAAGTACCCCGGCGCGACTGAGCTCGAGCGAGCCGCGGCTTTCGTGCGCGCGATGGCGCTGGCGCGTGAGGCGGGACCTGACGTGCTTACGCGGTACTCTCCGAAGCGCACTCCCGCTGCGGCTGGAGTGCGAAAAGCACGAAAGCTTGGGGATAAGCGGCGTCGAGAGAACAAACCAGCATTTCCAGTGTGCGGTGTGGAGGCTCGCAAGGCCGTGAAGAAGCGCAAGCAGTGGGCGGCTGGGATTGCTAGTGAGGCGGCCTCGACCGTTGGTGCGCACCTCAAGGGACAGACAGACAAGTCGGTGTGAGAATGAATGCGTTCTTGAGTTTCTTTGAGTGCTATTATGTTTTAAGTTCAGCCCCCCCGCGCTAAAACTCAATGCATCCCACTTATACACCCAGCACAGAGGAGCTGTACACGCCCAGGCACCATCTTACGAGCTTACAGTATGCTAGTTAGTGCACGTATGGTGGCCCGAGTCATGATGCACTGTTGAAACAGACATGAAGCCACTCCTGGCGCTCTCAGTACTCCACTCTCCACGAGCAAAAACAATCAGAACCACTCGGAATACTTGTGTATGTCGCGCGCTCGGTCTCTTTCGCGACGCTTCCAAGGTGCGTGAGTAAAAGCCCAGCTGTACTGGCTAAAAAATCGTTCAAAACGCACCAGCAGAGCCTGAGTTGTGCCTGATTCTCAGTCGTTCACCCAGTACTCATTGACGAAAGCGATAGGGGCGGTGTCTGTGAGATTGGAAATGCACTCATGAGATGTGTCGAAGCCACCAAAAATCAGTCTGCTGTTCATAGCTCGGGGCGTGCCTCAGTATGCCCGTCCGATTCCTTTTGGAGCGTTACTGTCATCAAATGCACACACCCGTCAGCCGACAGAAGCCTTACAGCTATCTACTTCACTCGAGGCACTCTGTTTTCCTACGAGTACCCACGGTGCTGCTAACAGAGCGCTACGCAACAAGCCAAAGATCAGTCAAATCCCATCAGTGGGGCCGGAGATATCATCTCTTCTCACTCAATCGTGTGCCGACTCTCAACAATGAATATGGGACGGGATGTCTCTCCATGCGAGAAAGACTTTCAAGAGGCTTCATCTATGCCCTCCTAAACACTAGCTGTACACATATTAGTCAAAGCAGAGTGACATCAAGGACGGCGAGAACACATGTAAGCACGGGCACTCTCTGGCCCACTCGGCTTCTGTAACGGGGCCGAGAAGTGCACATGAAGTGGGTAGGGCCTGGTTTTTACTGCAGAATCGTGCTCTGCACACTCTTTTTCCTTTAAGTGGTGCAGGGGGAGCTCCCGAAATTGTGTTTCTGGGCAGCATGCAACAGTCATGCCACTGGGCGGCGGGGCCGTGTCGAGGAGGTACGATGAGGAATCCTCCCGGCGAAGGTCGTAGGTGTCACTTTTGGGCGCTTGTGAGAGCAAGCGGCAGCTGTAGGGTGCCTCTTGATTATTCTGGAAGCGGAGTACCAAGAACGCGAGCGAGACTGAAGATAGGCCACGGGCACTGCCTTGCGAGCTTTTCTGCCTATACAGCGTCGGCATGTGGGTAGGAAGTGGTCAAACCCCATTTTTTCCTCCAGAATCGTGCTCGGCACGCCTCCTTTAGGTGGAAGAGGTAGGGGGAGCTCCCAGTTCTTCCTCTCTTGGGAGTCGGCGACTCCCCCCTACGCCTGAGCAGAGGTCAGAAGGAGCCGGTCCAGTCTGCCTTGATTTTGGCACCAGGGACTTAAAAGGACGTGTTCTGACGTTCGCCTCAAGCCTTGTGAGAGCAGGTGACGTCGTCCACGTTGCATTCTGCACGAGAATGTGGACGCCTGATCAGACACTTGCCGGGACGACCAATGAGCTGTCTCATTTGGAGCAGCAGCCAACTCGGTGCGACTACTTTTCTGAAAACCCGTAACAGCAGGTACACTGGCTCTTAACTAGGCGTGACCCCGCGGGCATCCCTAGTTAAGACGGCCGATAGCGGTCTTATGGCTTTCTCGCGTCCTGATTGGCCACAGAAAATAAATGCACCGTTGTCTATCGTTTCTGAGGCGGTGTCCTGCGCGATCTGTCACCTTCTCCTCTGCGGAGAACGTGTCATCGCGGCAGGCCTGATTCTGGGGTGTAGACGGCGGTTGCCAGGGACGGGGGCGCCACGCAGTTTTCACAGGGTAGACCCAGTCCCGACGAATGTGCTCTAGATCCGGCCCACTTCTGGAGCCTCAACCCGATTTGTCTTCACGCGGATGAGAGCCGATGTGTCACGAAGTGCCTTGGCTGGACAGAGCGAGCAACGTGGAAAAGTATTGTCCGTCATCTACTCCCGTCCCGGAGAGCTCCATCCCAACAGGCCCATAAAAAATTCCATGTCCGCCTCCTCCAGCAGGCCATCCGCCCCCCTCCCCTCAACATCTCCACTCCCCCCTACGACAGCGCCGCTCTTCCCGCCCCCCTCGGCAGCGTGGCCGTCCATTGGCGCCGCCTGCTTTGACCGCCGCCTCTGCAGCCGTCGATTGTAAGCTTGGATGGTTGTCGTGGCTCGCTTGGCCAGCCCCTCCGCCCAAGCGGCCATATCAGCCGCCTGCTTTTCCCGACAGGCGTCAGTGGACACAACCAATCCAGCTGCCAGCTTATTGGGCCTAGTGCGCCGGTCATCCGTCCTCTTGGCGACGCGTGCCCCAGCTACTGCTGGCTTGCGACGTGGGCCATTGTTGTGGGTGTCGGCGCCTGGGGCCCGCCCGAGGGCTGACAGCTGCACGTACGCGCGACAGCTGCCCAGTAAAGTGGGTGCCGTGCACCGCTCGGCGTCACGGTTAAATTGGCCCTGGAGCGCCTCGAGCGCCTGCTCGCTGTACCTGCCATGGATCCCGAAGCGACGGAGAAATGGGGGGGCGTGGCAGCACAAGGCATGAAGCTTGGGGTAGATGCGTAGACAGGGGAATGGACCAGCCATGCCGTCGACAAATGCCGCCGTGACGCGCTCAAATGAGTCGACCTCTGGGGCGGGGATGACAGCCGCTCGGTTGAGTGTTGGCACAATCTCGGCCCACAGGGCACAGGAGCGACGAAAAGCATCCGCGCGGGGCCCGGGTGCGCCGGACGCCAGCAGGTCACACACACGCGTCAGCTTTCGGGTGATACGGTGGCACTCGGCACTCTCAAACACCCCCCCGAAATAGGGTGCCGGCGCCACCCCCGCCTCCTCTCGAAGCAGAGAGCTCAGAGCGGCGCAAAAATCGCCAGCCCCGGCCTCCCCCATCTCGGCCACAAACGTCTCCACTGCACGACTCAGCAGGCGAGCTGTATTCCCCAGAGTGATGTGGAGCACCATTGGTGCGATGTCAGCGGGAGAAAACACCATGAGGGGTGACCGCACGATGGAGAGATGCCAATGGGGAAGCAGGGTTGTCGGCCGGGATTTGTTGTCTCCGTCGCGGTAGATTTCTGTCATCCGCGTCGCGTGGCGCGCCGTGCGTGGCCGACCGGAGCATCGGCTACCGTCTTGCGTGCAGCCATACTTTTCCACCTCGGCCCCATTCTGGGAGGTCCGCCACGCCAGCGCCGTGCACCAGAGACAGGGCCGCTGACAGGATGTCCCGTCGTGGCCACTCATGGTCGACATCCACAGGTAGTCACCGGTCTTGATGACGCGCACTCGCCGACGCTCGCTACGTACGTTCAGGCCATTGTCCCGCAACTCCTCCAAGTCTGCCAACCATATGGCACATATGGATCTCAGAGCCGCGCGGTCATCCGTCTTGCACGGAAAAACGCTCAAGACGATGGAATTCCCAACACTGGATGGGCGGGGCTAGTTTTCAATGCCAAGATAGACCTTAACAGTGCTCTGCCGCCCCCCCTTGTCCATTCAAAAGCACAGCTTTATGGATGGCTGTGACGAGACAGGAGGGCTCCCATCCGCCCTGGATCCTGGCGCACATCGCGGTGTTCCGCCACCACCCGTGCCACCCACGACCACACCGGAAGGGGCCCCACAGTGTGGGGTTCCGCCACCGCCTGGGCTACCGTCAGCCGACCTCGAAGAGTGCACACGGCCGCTGCCGGTGCTGGTCTCGCCTAGAGGCTCGAACGCGTCCGACCAATCGCTGGCGTCCGAGTCGGAGGCGCTGCGCGTGGACACACAGCCACCACCCGACGCCTTCTGTGGCGGCGGCCCGGTGGACGCGTCAGCCCGCCCACCTCCTGAAGCAGCAGTCTGTCCCGACGCGCAATCACGGGCAGGCGTCGAGCTCACCCCGTCAGAAACCGGACACTCCAGAAAGTGCTGGCTCGAAACAATTTCGTCCATCAGGGCTTTTACAGCTCCTCGTGGGCTGAACAAAAAGGCCCCGTCTGCCGTTGTAGTGACGCGGTTGTGATCCTCGGCCGCCGCCAAATCTGAGGCCCGCCGGAGGACCTCCCGGCTGGCGAGCCCGCTGGCCGCCCCTCCGAGGAACGCGCGAACACGAGTCCACGTCACCCCGCTGATGCGATTGGCCACCTTGAACTCAAGCTGTTGGCGTTCCGAAAGCCTGTGGTACGGAGCAACCGCCACGCCTCCCGTGGCCCGAGCCACGCCGTAAACAACCCGCATTGTGGAAGCGAGCGCGTCAGCATCGATGGATGGAAACAGCCGCCTGACAGTTGCCACTGCCATCGCCCGGCGCCGCCGCTCCTGGCGAGGCCCCACGACAGCTTTGCGTGTCGTGACGACGCGTCTGTAAACCCGGGTGACCCCGTTTGGGAACCTCTACGCGAGCTCAGTCCCTCCCGTCCGGCGCACAAAAGCGCTGAACAGTTCAGGAACGGTACCGCTGTCGGGCTTGATCGAAAAGCCAGTGACAGCAGAGATTTCCAATGGAGTGGCTGCGGCAGCCGGGAGTGGCGTCGAGGAGAAAGCAGCTGCCGCTTCCCCAATAACAGGCGGGGCTGACACTGAGGTCACCCGGGGTGGGCCTTGGGGGGGGGTGGGGAACGAAGCAGCATTGCGGCTAAGTCTTTCCGCAAGCGACTTGCACGCCGAGCACACTTTCTTGCGTTCAATTGGGGATAGCCTGCGCTGCCCCTCCGCCTCGTTGATGCCCCATAAATATGGTAGGCAGGCGGTCCCAGGGCGCGCAGTGGCAGGCTTTTCCGTTGAGACCAGGGAATGTTGGAGAGAGCGGCACTTGTGCCCGAATCGTTTTGTTGATGCCGTGCGTCCCGTCGCGTTGAAGCAGTCCAAACATGTTCTCAATGCAACGCCGTTGGCGTCTCTGTCCTCTTCCGACGAGTAGCACCTGCGCGTCGGGGTATTCTTGCAGAACTCCACCGACTCGGCGTCGCTGATGACGCCGCAGCAAACGGCGCGCCGCCTGAGCTCTGCGTCAGCGTTCGGCCGTAAAAACGGAAGCCGACACCCCACACACACGTATGCAGGGGCTCTGCTCAGAAAGACGCGCTGTACGACAGCCGATGCAGGGTACCTGTGGGTATCAGAAACCATTCTAAATCCAAGTGAGCGCGCCGAGCCATAGCGCACGAACTAGAGAGAAACCGAGGTATAAAACTGGTAAGTATTAGAGTTCACGAGTGTCTCCACCGCGCAGATACAGCGGAAGTGAAACATCGTACTGCTGGTTGGTTGCTTTTTTTCCCTCCATGTACGTACTGCGAAACCGGACTGTCGGGATCCTCGTCAGTGGCCGAGCTTGCCGTCGCTCCATGTTCTTCCATCTCGGTCGACTCAATCAGGGGAGGGGCACAGGCCAGGTCGGTAGTGGGCAGGGTGGGTACAGGGAGCAGGTACAGGGCGCACACACACGGTCGAGCGCCGCGGCGGTAGACGGGAGATGCAGCCAGGCAGCCCGATAGGGAACACCCCCGCGTGCGACGCGTTTGGCCACACACGCAATCCGAATGT
>Ga0209093_1000540_pt1 | contig 20816 bp, 31 predicted proteins | sample SidtaG_4_FD_187450 | JGI IMG/M metagenome (GOLD analysis project Ga0209093, IMG submission 187450) | Marine algal microbial communities from Sidmouth, United Kingdom - Sidmouth_Male1 metaG (SPAdes) (version 2) | ecosystem: Host-associated > Algae > Red algae > Unclassified | place: Sidmouth... | reverse complement strand
CATCGACGACCTTATCTCCAGGATCATCCATCGAAGAGTCCGGCGGCATATCCCAATTCAGCCTCCTTATTTATATTGGCGAAACATATCTCAATACATCCTGTGAATTTAATACCTGCACGCAGTGCAGTGGGGAGGGTCACGTTCTACGTCGTACTTTCCAAGCAGCAACGGACAAGCGTACATTTCCGAGTTTACTGGAACCACATTTTGACCAAGCGTATTTTCGAATCTGGGAAGTGTTCGGGGACTATATGTAGTTGAAAGTTGGTAGAATGAACGAACGCGATGTACTTACATCAGCTACCCGAGTAGAAAGTGCACAATATGTGACGGGTGACGAGAGAGTCCCCATTGTATGCGACTTTGAATATTCTGGGATTCGATCGCATGTCGATTGTGACCTTCTCTGATGGTAATTCTGACCACTCGCCTGCCAATGAGGCTTCCTGCGCTTCATTTCCACAGGCAAACATATTGTTGAGGTCCTGGGAGTACCCTCAGCTCAGCCGTCTTCTCCGTTTCACGACCGGATGATGTCTCGTAGCGCAACAAATAATGCATAAGAATGGAGGAGGTGGTAATTTTGACCACGCGATCGGAGGTTGTCCGGCCACACAAGGGCGGAAATTGCCTTAAGCGCTTGACGTTAATCACTTGTTTCTCAGACGAAACAAGAACGCTATCGTCGTACGCTTCCCCGGAAAAAAATAGCAGCCACCGCCCGGCCTCCTCCTTCCGGGAAACCAACATCGAACCCTCTTATTCCACAGCGATCGTCGTTCAACGATCATCCCGCTCGCATCATCTCGTGACAGGGTCGTCATGAACCTCTCTCCCCCTCCCTTTCCACGCTCCCCACATCCCCCCCCCCCCCCCCCCCCCCCCCCCCCCCCCGTCCTCGCCCAAGCCCGACACCCGCTTCGGCTGGGTACAGAAGCCCCACGTCCACCCCCTACTCGCTCATTGGTGAAGGGGCCAACGCGAAGCTAGAAACCCGCTGGGACAGACGCCGCCGCTGGCGGTCTGCTTGCCGGCGTCGGCGCTGCTTGTACCCATTCGGCGACATTAGCCGCCGCCGAGCGGCCGCTTCGTCCAAAACTTCGGCCGTCACGGCCGCCCACTGCCGGGTCCACGCCTGGAGACACGCCTCAACCTCCTTGGCCGTTCTCCTTTCCGCCGCAGCCGCTTTTAGTGCCGCGACGGCCAGCCGCTCAGCCTCCTTCTCTGCCGCTTTCTCAGCCGTCCGCTTCTCGCGTTCCACCCTGGCCTTCGCCGCCTCAGCAGTCTTGGCTGTGCGCTCGGCCTCTAGGATCTCGAGTGTCATAATACTTTCGGGGGGGTTCAAAAGCGTCGCCCGAGCGGCCGTTGACAGCGTGCCGTTGACAATCGTGGCCCTTCAACTCCTTGCGGACGATAGGAAGAAGAAGGCGCGTCAATGTAGTCAAATAGACGTCAGCAGCCTGCGTTTTGGCGCCCTTGTTAATTCATTCGACCGGCACCGTGCTGGGGTCCAAGGGCCTCATGACCACCCGCTGGAACGCTGACATTAAGGCGTCTAGGGTAAACGCCGCGTCCGCCACGAAGCGCACGAAGTCCACCAGGTCGAGCACGTCGAAGGGGCGCCTCGCTGCCACACACATACGGGACCGGGCCAACACAGAGCCCAGCAGGCCCGGCTGGAAGCGCCCAAACGTGATGGGGCTGTCCAGGGCCTGGAGATGGTGCCACATCTTGGAGTGATCGACGATGACATGAACACCTGCTGCCAAAAGCAGTGTCAAACGCTTGGGCGACAGATGAACCTTCGCCCCGTCCAGCGCCAGGACCTTGCTTCCGCTGGGAAGAAATTGGTAGCAAAGGAGGCGAAGTGGGCGGCATAGGTGTCAAAAGTGTTCTTGTCAAAGCCTGCCGGTGTCCGTCGCACAAAAGTGGCACCCTCTTTCAGCCAAGACGACAGGGGGATGGAGGCGGCGAGGGAGCCGTCAGAGGGGTTGTAACGAACACAGGCGTGCCCCTCCTTCCCACCTTCCACCACTAGGAAAGGGGGTGCCGTGTCTCCAGCTTCCGCGATGGTGAAAGCCGCCGTGCAGCCACAGGCGGCGGACCCGATTTCAGGAGCAACAGCCTCCGTCTTTTTCAGCCCCTTGCCACCAACGATTGTCGCGCGAGCGTGTAGAATGACGACCCTTGCCTTGATAGCCGTCTCGTCCATATTCCAAACTTGAAGACCGCAAGAAATCCGCTCATGCCGTTACAGCAGAGACAACGCAGCGAACCACTGCGCCACGACCTCGGGAAGTGAGTTCATTTCTCTGCTCATCTCGAGGGTGCCGTGTCGGTACAGCTTCAGCTCTGGCCAGCGCCCCAAAAAGGAAAACAAACAGCACTTACCTGGAGTCGTGGTGCCGAAAAAGTAGGCTGCGGCTGCAGCACGGCGAGCCGCCGAAAGGGTGTCGATGTACTTGGCGCACTTGTGACGGAACGCGAAAGGTGTCAGGCACATGCCAATCATCGCTTGAACACGCACATACTTGTCCAGCAGCGCCTACTCCGCAGGGGTGAAGAAATGAGGCCGGCCAAGGACCTTGGACTGCCCTCCGTTGAGAAGGAGGGTCCGAACACGCGACCGAGACAGCCCAGACTCAGATGTAAGGCGGGCCACAGTCCAACTCTCAGCACTGTACCGTGGCATCAGCTCCTCCAGGAGACCCCGCTGCTCGTCAGTCGTCCGGGAGTTCTTGGTGGGGGCGTGGCGATGCGGCCCCTGAGTCAGCGGAGGGGCCTACCATTGGCTCAAAAATGTGTTTGGGCGCCACGATGCTCGACTCAAGGGTTTACTGGCTCAGTTCGGGCGGGCATCTGACTAGTTGGTCTTGACGACGACGCTTGGCACGACCAAGCGCCTGCTGGACTCCGGAAACGGCGGCAACTGAATCAATTAGGGTCTGGACCGCCTCCCCGCCTTGGTGACGGCTGGGCTCCCTACGCCGCGCAGATTGCACCATTCTGATAAAAAAATATTCTGAGCAAGCTGAGGGCGTGACAAAGAGAATGGTGTGGGTTCTGTACCTAAGACTTGGATGGTGTTTATCTCGTACGAGCAGACGCCGTGGCTGTGTTCGTCTGTTGACCTCGCCGAGACTAATTTTCTTTGCCCACAGTGCGGCAATCGCCGATTTCCGGATGGCTAGTTTGACCCGCAGGTGGTCAACATTACCATCCGTACGGATACGCAGTTAGGAGCCATCGTTGATTGATAGGATTGCTACCATTCCCAAACTTCGGGGTTGCAGCATCGTGTCGGCCGCAGCGGCCAAGCGGCACCGACAGTGGGTGAAAGGCTCCGCGAACGGACAAAACGGTGGCGCGGCGCCCTGCCATCGTTGTTCAGGTTGAACTGGCTAGGTCGGTCGCAGGTTTTTTGTCGTCGTGACTGCGAGGGGGTGTTCGGCATGCCCGAGCTCCCTGTCCCAGACCCTGGAACGGGGGGTCCATCTGGGATACTTGGGGATGCGCAAAATTCAAAGGCTCCTGGATCGGCTTCGTCCTGCTCAAATACAATCGGGATTCTATCGTAACCCACCACATATGCTGGTGAAATAGACGTTACACCCCACCGTCGTACAATCCCCAATTTGCGCAATATCGTGCCCGCTGGTGACGCTGCAGTCCGTAACTTGACGTTAACTGGCTACAAAATGCGTTTCACATGTGCTGCGGGGATGTCTGGCTCTCATTCCTGGGCTTCGGAGCCCATAAGAGGTGGTGGTTGTGTGCAGGTCACGCACATAGATGAGTGAGGAAAAGCACATTTCTAGGCGATGTCAAATCGGATCACCTGGCAAGTGCGTGGGGGGTGGGCACACGCCAGACTGCTATACTGGGCTGATGTCCAGCGCGTGAGGAATGAGGTCAGGGCACAAGGTCTGGACAGCCCTGTAAGTAGCGCGGCTGAGCCAAGTACAATAAGTAGGTGTCTGTGCCAGAAGCTGGTCAGGACCCGTGCCGCATCGACAGAGACGGAGAGAACTGGGAGATTCTCGCGGGACAGAGAACCACCAGGTGTAGCTCAGGTGTACAAGTCTGCTTGAGCTCCCTCTTTCCTTTCTCTTAGGACCCGTGCCGCAGAGACCTGTTCTGTATCATCTCATGCTCTAAAAACGTCTGGAAGAGCATGCGAAACTCGGAACATACGCCTAAAAGCATGTAACAGACCTTTCATGTCCTCCATCGTGCTCCCAAGACTCAAGTGAGGCTCAGATGATGCTCAACTGTGGCTCGATCTTTATGACCACAAGTCTGCCAATTCTATCATTCTGAGAAACACAACCACGCCACGGAGGGCAGTAAATGCATTCGATCAACTGCTACAAACGTTGCGCGCACATTCCGGGGACACCACGTGGCTGCACACTCCCCTGGACTCACCAATGCAGCCCCCTGCACTCCTTATCGGTCATAGGCCCCCGCAGCGTGCTAGAATTCCCACCTGCTCTGCTCAGAGTCGTCACCACCGCCACTCCTCTGCTCACTGAGGACTACACAGGACCACAGGGCATCAGAGTGGCACCGGTAGAGGCCCGTGCGCTCTCCAAACGCCGGCGGTAAGAGGTACGGGTTGCGCGGCTTAGAGAACCACAATTCCGCGCGCGAGCCAAACATGTAGCTGGTGTTCAGGACGACCACCCGAATGAACTGGAGCAGCTCCCCCGGCGTGTTTGTTTGCAGACCCCGCCCCTCAATAAAAGGCGAGGTCAGATGCCCTATGCGCGTGAGCTGGTCGATCTGAAACATCGCAAAAACGTAGTCTTAGGCAGTGCGCGACTCACCCACCGAGTCCGCTTTTTTAAGGATGACCTCACCCGGCAGCGTCCACGCCGACCAGCTCGAATGCAACATCGCGGCCCGACGGCTTCAGGCCCGGTCGCAGCAGCTTTCAAATTGCCGCGGGGACCACAGAACCGGGGTGCAGTATCTTCGAAGGAACATGCGGGCACCGGACAGACTGTCGCTGTTGCGGTATTAATATCGTCGGTCCAATTTCCGGTGCATTGTGAGTGACCGTAGCCAAGCAATAAAGGGAGTTCTATCGCTGTAGAGGCGAGGAAGAACGACGTTTTGTCAAAGAGCATCCAATGGGGAGCCGGGTGATGCCGACGACGGCAACACCCGGGCCTACGGGGTTTTAATATTAATAAGGGCACTAGATGATCGATCGTCTGAGAACAGCCGATCGTAATGAGCGCCGGCATGCAGATAGGACAGGCAAGCAAGATCTAAAAATAAACAAGGCGAAAGTAACCCCCCAAAAGGGCTTGCCACATGCGAAGTCGCACAAGTACGTGGAACCGGCCATTCGAGGGGGCTACCATCGGAAATTTGCCCATTACGGGCGAAAGTATGCTACTTACCTCCAATGCGAGATTCGAGCCGTCCTGGCGAGATCCCATGATGGCGGCACCCGATTGGGTGGTCGCGTAATCGTGTGGACCCGAGTGGGTGTAACCTCTTTGGTGGCGCGAGCCGTGAAGGGGCGCCGATCCAGTCCCGTTGGGGGTGGCAGTTGGTCAGTGGCGACCGTAGCGGGCCGACGACACGCACGCGGGTGCGTGTGGCCGGCGGCCAGTGCTGGGTAGCAGATTGGGGCTGGTGCCCGGGCGTACCCGCGCAGGCGGTGGACAACAGGTGCATGCGCGTACGCGCAGACCGCAGGGCAGGGATAAACACCATGTGGTTTGGTGGCGATCCGGTCAGCGCAAGCTGAGCCGTCGTCTTCAGCGCCGCTTGGTACTGTCTTCGTAGGGGTTTGCTACCCCGACGACGAGGCGAAAGCCTGTGCGCGACCAGCCGCGTGGGGTGGAGGGGGTTCGCACCCCACGGCCGGTTCACATTGAGCCGAGCGTGCGCTCCTGGCGGGTAAGCTGCCGGCGCGGGGTCTCCCCGCGTCATCGTGCACGTTCACATGTTGCTGCCTCACCGCCTTGCTTGAGGTAGGGTGCGCCGCCGCGCGCTGGATAACATTAGGGTTGGTGAAGGGCGGGAGGCGTTCGGCGGCGGCGTCAGTGGCGTCACGCTCTGCGGCGGCTGCAAGCGCGGCCCGCTCGGCGGCGACGGCAATGGCGGCACGGTCGGCTGCGGCGGCAAGGGCGGCACAATCTGCGGTGGCGGAAAGGGCGGCACTCTCGGCGGTGGCGTCAAGGACGGTACGATCGGCGGAGGCGGCAAGGGTCAACACCCGTGACGTCCTTCGACATGGCGGACCATGCCGCTATGGCGGTGTATGGGGGCGATGTCGCCGACGCGGTAGTCGGACATGTGGCTCATGCCGACCCGGTTGGTGCGGCTGGCGCGGATCGCTCCACGGACCCTGCGTTCCTGCGTCAGTCTCGGCCTTACGACAAGATGTATTCGCACCCGGTGCCTGGTGAGGTGGTCGATGGAGTTCCGGTGATCACCGATAAAGACCTATACGACGCTTGCATTCGCAACCGCGCTTGTGCGCACACGCGTCGGGTACACGCACGGTACGAGTCGCTGCCGGGGTTCATCGACGTGATGTCAGAAACCTGGTCGCCTGACCATGCTGGCGACCGGGTGGCCGGGGTCCATGGGAGCCCTTACTTCGGTAGGCAGGGACCCCAGCGTCGCGCCTACACGGTGATGTCGGTTTGCAACGAGGTGGTGCGTGACGAAGTGCCTCTGCACAGGTTCCACCGTTTGGTATACACCAACGCGGTGCTGTTCCCTGTGAAGGGGACGGAGACCGTCGAGGCGGCGGCCAACTCGTTTTGTCGCCTATTGCGTAATTGGCCCAAGGCCGTCTTCCTTCCGCGCTTTTTGGCGACTGACCTGGCGGTGCCATTTGGGCACGACTCCGGGTTGGAGGAGTGCCTCAACCAGCTCGAGCTGGTTGGGAACGACGAGAACGACGTAGTCGATGTGGATCTCAGCTCTCGCATGAGCGAGTTTCCGAACCCCTTTTGGTTGCCATTGTTCCCGGCCGAGCACCATCGTGCCGCCGACACGCGTTTCTTTCGCAACCGCGGGCTACTTCCCACCGCGTGGGCGGCTGGATTCATCCGTGCTCCGCGGATTCTCGCACTGTCCCGTTGGCTTCCGCCCATCCCAGATTGGGAGCCCTTTACGGAGTTGTGGGTGGAAACCCCGTTGGTGGTGTCATACCCAGAGGACTCATTGCGGAACGAGTATTGCTAGGCTTGGCATGTGGTGTACTCGAGTACTATTGAAACTTAGTTGCTTCGTGGGTTCACACCCGTCAGGTGGACAATCTCTTTGTCCACTTGGACGCGATGTCCCATCGTCATTGTGACGCGTTGGATACGTCCAAGCTCAAGGACGGGCCCGACCGAGAGGCGGTGTTTTCCATGTATAGCAATATGCGCTGGGCCGTGGACGAGGTCCCATGGGCGGTGGTCCTTAAGGACGTTTTCTTCCGCGGCGCAGATTCCGACCATGATGGGCAGGTTCGCGTCATTGTCGATGCGACCAAGGAGTATTGCTTTTGCCTTCGACACCCATTTGTCGACTTCGACTGGGCGCCGGACCGTCTGACATGTTGTTGTCCACTTTCCAGTTCTTTGTTAGTCACCATAAGGATGAAGGAAGTGACAGGCCAGCATGGCCCATGGTGTGGGAGTCGTAACCCTTTCTGGGGGTGATAAAAGTACCTCGTACTCAAAGCATGCGGGGATGGCGGTAGCGTACCAACTGGTGTTGGTTCATTGGAGGATGACTAGGGCTGCTTCCTCCATGGTTGCTACCAGGCGACGAAAGATTCAGTCGAGGGGTTGTACTGGAGGTACGAGAAGCCCATTAGGGTGGTCAGACGAGTCAGAATCATACTTTCCCGGGGACGATTGCGACGCAATGGGCCACGCATATGTGTACGGACCGCATTCAGAATTAAGGCAAGAGAACTGCCGTGAGGCAAGTTGGGGCTGATACGAAAATTTGCGAGTCATCGAGGATAGTATGGAATTAAGCCACGCGACAGGAATCAGCTCATGTCACGTGGAATTTGTGTGTAAGTCCTCCCATGAGACATTGGCGTGGATAGCTCCGGCAGCGGTGACGTACACGTGGTGGATGGTTGGCGTCCATGTGGATTCCACGACGGCGTCAGTCACAGATGTGAGTCCGGCTTGTCGCGGACTTTGTCGTGTTGGCGTTTGCAAGTTGTACCCAGATACACATTTCTTCCTCTGTCGAAGGAGTCGCACTACTATGTTACGTGGGAGGTTCTCCAGGGGTTCCCAGGTGTCGTCCTTGGGCCCATATTCGAACCAGCGCACTTTGGCGCCGTAGGTACCATCGGTTTGGCTTCGGCCCAGTAGTTTGTCGATCACATACTCATCGGCGGTGGCCGGGGGTTCCTTGGGTTTGTCAAACCCGTCTAGTAGGGGATGGGGCACCGTGTCCGCCGTCGTTGCACGAGTAACGGGTGTGACATGGTCACTACTGACGCGTTTTTCGTCTCCTTTGATGTCAATGACGAACATGGATGCGTCCGCGCCGAGTACCACGAAGGGGCCCATGGCTTTGCTTTGCAACTTATCGCTCCCATCGTGGTTGGTCGTGTAGACATAGCCTCCAATCTTGACGTCCGCATTGTGGTTCAATACCTTGTGGTCGAAGTTACGTTTGTAACGTTGTTGCATCTTACTCAAGGTCTCGACTACCGGGGATTTTCCGGCTTAGGAGAGCCATGAATTCGCGTTTGCGAGCGAGGGGGGACCCGTCTGTGAGGGTACCCGTGTTGGTCATGGGTGTGCCCGGAGGCGAGCTGCGAACTGTAAGGTTGGGGATTCGTCGTGGGATAACTCATCCCATCGTGATGGGTCGTCGGCGACGGAATGTCTCAACTGGGTTGCCATGGTACGGATGTACCGTTCGACTTGCCCGTTTGTTTGAGGATGGTCTACCGTGGTACGGACTGTTTCAATGCCAAACATCATCATCACGACAATGAACAAGTTGGACTTGGGCTGATGGTATTATGGATGTCCGTTACCATAGACGGCCAATAATGTGCCTCACGCAGGGTGTAAAAATATATTCGGCTCATACAAGGATGGGCTGCCACGGTTGCGTGGTGCTCGAGGGTCAAGACGCGTTCGCGTAGCGACTTTGGGATGACGAGTTTGCTTCCGTAAGGCGCTCGTCGGTACAGAGCGTGCTGCTCAGTGCGGAAGAAGGCCTTTGCCGTTCCCCGTTCAACGCGTCTGGTCATTTCGACACAGCAGTCGTCCGTTTCTTGGGCTTCGACAACGTTGTCGAATTCCACGGGTTCTGGTGTGTCAGTACCCGTGTACCTGCCCATCAGCAAGCCGTTGGCCGTCTCGTCCAATGCAAGACATGGGATATCGTCGTGGATATCATACATCGGCGCCACGGCTGTTGCGCGGGACAGGATGTCAGGCAGGAGGTGTGATGCACCCGGTTTGTAAACCATGTCATATGTGTTTTCGGAGAGGCAAAGTCGCCATCGCATCAGGCGTCCGCTTGAGTCGGTGGTTCTTTAGATCGCGCTTAGAGCTTGGTGATCTGCTGGTATGAGAAACCGTTGTCCATCGAGGAAGTGCCTCAGTTTAAGGACTGCCCGTACTACCCCGAGGCATTCGCGTTCGGTGTTGGAGTAGTTCTGCTCGGCAGCAGTGAGGCCTCCTCTCCAATACCCGACCGGGTGAGGTATATCACCGGGTTCCTCCTGCAAGAGGGTGCAGCCAACTTTTTCGGCGCAGGCGTCCACGTCCACAACGAGTTTCTAGTTCGCCTTGGGAAAGGCCAACTCGGGGGGGCACAACAGTGCGGCGCGGAGGTCCTCAAATGAGGCGATCGCGGCGTCGGTAGGTGCTGGTAAGTCCGGTGGGACTTCGGCTCGTGTCAGGGCGTTAAGCGGCTTTGCCCGTTTGGCGAAGTCCTTAAAAAACCTTCGATAGACGTTGCACATACCCAAAAAGCTCTTAAGCTGAGTTTTGGTGGATGGGAACTTCGCGTGCTTCAAGGCGTCAACGTTCTTGTTGTGCGCGTGTAGTTGCCCCGGGCGGACGATTTGTCCAAGGTTCTCGACCTTGTCGGAGAACCACGTGCACTTTTAGTGGTTAAGGGTGACCCCCGCTTCGCGTAAGTGACGTAGAACCGTTTCGGCGTCTTTGACGTGTTGCTCTGCGTTGGCGGAAAAAATGATGACATCGTGCAAGTAGACGAGGCATATCTGCCACTTCAAGCCAGATAGGATGATATCCAATGCTCGCTGGAATGTCGCAGGTGCGTTTGTCAAGCCGAGTGGCATAGAAAACCAGTGGTATATACCACAATGCGTAGTGAACGCCGTCTTTTCTTGATCCTCCTTGCAGAGCGGTACCTGCCAATACCCAGCGGTGCATTCGAGAGATGTAAACACTTTGTCAGATCCCAAAGAGTCGAGGCAGTCCTCCATTCGAGGTAGTGGATACGCATCCTTCTTCTTAATGTTGTTCAGTAGACGATAGTCGACACAGAAGCGAGCATTGCCATTCTTCTTGGGTACGATGACTACAGGGCTCGCCCGTGCACTATGGCTAGGCGCAATGAAATTGAGCCTCATAATTTTGTTGATCTGGTCAGCGATGATCTGCCGTTTAAGCGGCCCGGTTTGGTAGGGTTGTGCCCGCATCGGCAAAGAGTCTGGGGGAGTAGTAACGGCATGCTCTGTAGCACGGATGACTCCAAGCGTTCAGTCCCTCAGAGACGAATGGGTTTTGAGCATGTCTCGAATATGCTTGTACAGGTGCTCGGGCGCCTCACTGAGTTCGAGGTCCTCGAGTGAGTCACGACTGGTGTCAGTAGGTGGGGACTCAGACTCCTCCTTTGAGGCGTTGTCGTCCAAGACTGCCGACAACATAGGTCCTTGGTAGGGTTCTACAAACCCGAGCGTAGAGTTCTTACGAACGACGACTTGATCGTTACAGAAGTTGAATAACTTAGCCAAGAATGGTTCATCGGATTGGACGATGGCGAAGCCGCGGGCGACTGCCATTGACTTGTGTCGGCACAACCGCACGTTAGGTGTGATGGTGACCATACCTGGGGTATCGCATGTCGCCATGATCCATTCCTCTTGTTGTCCTTTGACACGCACTTGTTTACAGGCCAGGAATCGGGCGGGTTTGTCCTGCCAGTGGCGGTCCCAGTCGCTGTCATTTAGGCAGGCCAATATCGGCGTTGTCCGAGGCAGTTTCGCCGTGCAGCGCACGTGTTCCTGCCAGACGATCTTGCGAAGACGTAACAATATCGCCTCGATGTTTTGTTCGATGAACTCCATGCCAAGGATGGACGGGACTGAAAAGTTGTCAGCGACAAGGAAGCGATCGAAGATGCGCACTCCTCCCGTATCCGCATACATGTGTATGGCGTACTCAGTGACGAGGCGGTTGTTGTTTGCGTCTCGGATACGCGGAAGCGTGGTCAATTTCTCGGCGTATGCCATCCAGTTCTTGGGGAGTAAACTAGTACGCATTATGTTTACTACGGCGCCCGTGTCTAATACCGGGCGGCAACTTCTCATTACGCGTAGGCACGGGCCTAGGATCGCGGCGATCTCATAGTGCCGTAGGGCACGCCGCAAAAGTCTCGCTTCTTTACGTTTTCGCGTTCCGCCGGGCAACCCTAAGTCGGGCACCCAGCCTAGACGTTTCTAAATCTGCCTCTTCTGAACGTCAGGGACGTCTTCATCGTCATCCTTTTCGTCGTCGGAAAGTGCATGGATGCCCACCGGCGGTTGACGACGCTCGCGTGGGCGATACGCGTCGGGGCATTGCGCAGCAAAGTGTCCCGGCTTGTTTCAGTTGGAACAGATGTCGGCCCGATTGGCCGGGGGCGCAATGGCTAGAGGAGGTGTCGGCATACGGACCGGCGTGAACGGTCGGTCCATAGTTGCTCGTTCGTCCTGTGTCGCGTATGCGACTTCTATCGCTGTTGGGTGGGTAATCTTGAGTTGCAAACGCAGCTGACTTGTCCCATCCCAACATATCTGTGCCGTCGAAACCGTCTCCGACAGAGTACGGTCAGGTAACTGGTCCTTAAGGACCCGGACGTGCGCTTGCACGAGGTCCGAGAGACCCGTGATAAAAACATCTTTGACGTCTTGGACCTTGAACAACCCGTTCAGATGGTCGCGCTGCGTCTCCACGCGGTGCATAAAGGCAGTGGGTGCCTCGCGATCTTGTTGCTTCACTGTGATGATGTCTTGGTAGGCGTTAACCATAGTTGCGTACATCTCATACTTCGAAAGAAGCCAGTTGCTGGCGTCCCCGTATGTGCGGATCGCGTACCACTTAAGCCCCAGTGTGCTGTTGAGCGCGTCAGAGAACGCCGTCTTGGCACTCCCCGATAGTCGGAAGACTATTAGGGGGAGGGCGTGACCGTGTGTCAACTCTTCCGCATCGCAAGCGCGCCGGAAGGTAGTTAGGAACGTGAAAATGCCCAGGAGCATGACTCCCGTGAAGGGCTGCTGCCCGTGGAGGGCCCGTCTAAACGTTTGTGTAGACGACGCGAGCGTTGTGCTTCTTTAGGCGTGTACGTCACTTGACGTCGGATCAAGAAGTATGTTCTATATTCAAGAAGGATCATGAAGCGGCTCTTAGCCGGGCGAATCACCTTGATTCTATCGGCTTTTTAAATCCGCTCCTTGCGCTTGTTCGTGACAGGGGCCCGCTTTCGCGCTGTTGAGTGAGAATCGCTCGAGCTGTGGCTCGGTGAGAACCCACTCGGGGCCTACGGCGGGCCCAAAGGCCGTGGCCGTCGTCTGAGGACGACGTGTCTGTCGCGCCCGACTTGTCTTCATCAAACGACGTCGGGTAAGACACGGAGACAGAGTCATCAGAGGATGACGAAGACGCGGCGCTAGCCTTTTCGTCCTTGTGGACTGCCTTGTCTTTTGTGACGGCTCTCTTCTTCTTGTCCGTCTTGATCTTGTCGCCCGACTTACGGCGAGGCCTAGCCACCCAGCGTTCTTCCTCATGGGAGTCAAACTTGCGCAAGGCCTCGACGTCGCTGACCAGGGTGTCATTGGCTTGCGCCAGAGACTCGCCAGTCTGCTCTTGGACATTCAAACGACGTTGAAGTGCCTCAACCGCCGTCTTCAGGTTCTTCACCACCTTCAACTGCTCCGAGACAGCCTGATATTCAGGGGCGGGAGGAGTGGGGGGGGTAACTTCCACGGCAGCGGAGGCAGCAGGATCTGTGTGCACTCCGCCCGGCGGCCGGTAGGTCGGTCGATGGCAACTTGTTATCTCGACCCCGCCGATTGCCGCCGGCGGCGCCAGTAGACATACTGCAACAAGAAAAACTTGTTTCAACGTGCCAAACGCCCCGCGCGCCAGTCAAAGATCACAATTGTGGTGCCCCAGGCACCACGCCCAAAAGGCGATGGCAAACGCCCAGCGCGCCGAGCGACTGTAGTGACACCGTCACAATAACACGAATCAGCGAGAAAGTTCTCGGGAAAACCGTGCCGCGAGGCACAGTGTAGGCGAGGGGAATCCCCTGCTGCTCGACAAAATGTGGTATAAATAGCGTCGGTCCAACTACCCGTGTATTGTAAGCGACCGTAGCCAAGAAAGAAAGGGAGTTCTATCGCCTAGAGGCGAGCAGGAACGACAGTATGGCAAAGGGCATCCGATGGGGAGCCAGGTTGTGCCGACGACCGCAACACCCGGCCCCACGGAGATTTAATATTAATAAGGGCACTAGTGTCTATTCTATCATGAGTGCGACGCAATTGAGCCATCATTTTGACTCATTTGAGTCTCAACAGAAATCGTCGATCCCAGCGTTCTTACATATGAGAATGGCCGATTTGGTGCGTACAAACTTACGCCGTTGCGCTTCCTGTTGAAGCCAACGTATTTTAACAGCGCTGTTCCAGGTCAGCAGGGAGCCAACGCCCTCTGCCTGACCCTTGTGGCAATAATCTGCCGGAAGCGCATCAGGAACGCCCTTTCCAGCCGGTCAGAACGCGAACCGTCATCCCCCCCCGCCCGCGCGGAGCAGGCGGAAATCGACCACTTGGCTTGCATCGACTGGCATCGTGGACGACGCTTCGGCATGGTCTGGGCTGCCAGCACCCCATCGAGCTGCATTGAAAGCGGAACCAGCTCATTTGTTGTGGGGCCGTGCTTCGTCTAGACTAGAACAAGCGTTCAGGGATCCCTCGCCCCGTTCACGAGTCGCGCGCAAAACAGCCCGCCTCCCGCCCGACATCCTGCCACCCTCCCGGCTTTACGCCCAATGCCATGTATTATCACAAAACGGTGTCGTGGACCTCCCGGAGATGGGTTGCAAAGCATATCCGACCCGTCTTGGGCCCTCATAGGAACACCTCGCCGCCAGCTGCCGGGTCTCGACAGACGGAGCAGACGAGAGTGCTGCGCATCGTCTTGCACACCCGACAGTGCCGCTGTTGCAGGTGGGTAGTGACTGCTCCCGCCTTGGTCTGCCGCCGCTTGGAGGTGGGCTTCGGGTGTACACCCACCCCGTAGGCAGCTGCTGGCGAAAGATCGTCCGTCTCATCGTCAAACGTGGCCGCAGGCACCCCCTCCGCCATCGTCCGCCCACGCGGGCGCCAACCGCCGCCGTCAATAGTGTTGTCGATGAGGTCCGCCGCCAGATTTTCGTCGAAGTCGGACTGTGTCAGGGAAGAGGCGCCCCGCGCCCCGGAGTGAAGCAGCCACGCGTCCACGATGCAAACCCCCAGCAGAGAAATATTCACGCGCTGGGACCAGTCGTGGGTACCCAGCTTGTGCTCTAGTCTCAGTTCGTCTTGTCTACACCGATTGTGTTGGTTGATCTGGGCGCAGCAGGAGTAGTAAATCTCCGCCAAGTCGGGTGGAGGCACCGACAAAGCTACCCGCTCGGCGCCACCTTCGAGTTCCCGCCACCGCAGCCGCTCGCACGGGGCGCCAGCCTGCGTGCTGCCGGCTGTCGCCACAAAGTAGCGGCGGTCACGATCTTCCCACAGGACCGCCATCAGATCTGGTGTCCCTGACGGGTCGTCGTGCACCATGGACACCCAATCCCCACGGGTGTGCAACTCGCGAGCAGCGAGAGAGCTTAGAGGAAACCGCTTGTGGGCTGTCTTCACCACACCAATGAAGCGCATGCCGGCCTCCTTGAGTAAAATGGCTGCCTGCACACTGGCGAAGTACGAGTCGGCGCAAACAATGCGGTCCGACCCGGCCCACCGGTCAACGAGACGCTGCAAGACGGCAGTGCCGGGGAGCATCTGGCTCTCATCTTCAGTGCGGGAGGTATGCTCCTCGGCCGCGGTGGTCACGAGATGGAAGCGCAGCATGATGCCACCGAGACCGCACGCTGCGTTTTGAATCTCGCAGCCGATTTCTGGCTTGCGGTCAATGGCAACGTACATTGGAAGCCCGATGGAGATCCAGTGCCCCCCTTGGCCGTACCACTTGATAATGCTCTCGTCCACGCACAACGTGTCTCCTGAGGTCACGTGAGCAGCTCTGTGGCGGCTGATCTCTGCGATGAAGTCGTTGACCAGCGCCCACCGATACCGCTCTCGGCTGGGGTCACCGGCTGCTGGCCCGCCTGCCGGCTTCCTACTGAACGTGAGAGCCGACCACAACGCATCAAAGCGGTGGCGTGCCATCCCCGTGCGGGAGCCAAACGCTGGGGCGGACATGTACTTGAAGCGTGGCTCTGTGGCCCACAGCTCGGCGCGGGACCCGAACTCAAAACGCGTCGCGAGGATGAGACCACCAAACAGCATTAAAATCTCCCCGGGAGACGTAGGGGGTAGCCGAAGAGCCTCCAATGCCGCCGACGTCAGCTCGACAATCCGCGACAGCTGCTTCTGTGGAAAAACCACCAGGAAGTAGTCGATGGGTTTTCGACCCCGACCGAAACCGACATAGTCCCCCCCCTCGGGGATGATATCGCCGCCGAGCGTGCGCACGGACCACAGACGGGGTGGTACCAGTCCTCCAATTGGCTGCGTGACCGGATGGTCTCGCTACTTGAACCCGTGGACCTCGACTGCTGAAGCAGCAGATGATGTTGCGGCAGCAGAAGACGCAGCCGCCAGCCCAGAGGGAACAAGTTGCGGAAGTTGCTCCGCCGCCGACCGAGGCTCGCGGGGTGCAGGATCAGTAGGTGGTGAGGTGACGGGGGTGCCCGCTGGAAGCGCCGACCGAGCGTCAAACGATGCAGCGACTTGCAAAAGCGGAGCCGTCCCCCCTCCAACCGGATCTCAAATCCCGACGGGTAGACCAGTCGCACGAGCAGGGGTTGACGCCGGTCCCGCGACCGTCATGCCCAGCGGTCCAACGCTTGGCGTAATCCGTGGTCCGCTGGGCGAATTGGAGGTCTGCGGGGGGTGGGGGGGGGAAGCCACGGGGGACCCAATGGAGGTGCGGGGGGAGGGTGCGGTGGGTAAGGGAGCAGGGCCGGGTCGGACGCATCGGATGCCCAGGGTCTTCCCAACTGTCTTGCCGAGGCACTCTAACCGGGCAATGATTGCGGTAGACGTGCGGCCATCGATCTTGATTCTCGTGACCCCAGTCACAAAACCGGTTGCCATAGCGTCGTCCGCCCGGATCCCCAGCAACCGCGTGCACGTAAACGCGGACCGCACGTGCTTGGCCTTGGCGTTCACCGTCACCCCCACCGTCAACCGCGCATCACTGCCCATCGCCAACCGTCGGGGTGGCGTGCGGTGGGGAAAAACGGAAGGGGTGGGCGGGGGGGGGGGGGGGGGGGAGAAGGGGGGGGGGGGGGGGGGGGGGGGGGGGGGGGGGGGGCAGTCAACGGTAGCTGAATCGGTCACCCCGAGCTTCCAAATGGCTGGCAGGAACACTCGGCGAGCCGCTCGCCACTCGTGTGTCATGCGGGGCTGTCGGCTCGTGGAACCGGCGCGCAGAAGGTGTTCACAGGGTGGTCGCAGGTGGAGGGGGCGTGGGCCACGCAGGCCCCCATCACGGCGCCACTCGCCCTCTACACGCGCAAAGCACTAGGAAGCGCCGGTGCATGGGTGTGTCGGTCCCGTCTGCATGCCAGTTATTCTCTCACGGGAAAGTCGCGGGGACCGCGGGCATCCATACACGAGCAGGCGGCGTCGTGCCCCCCCGTCGGCGCACCCCGTACGAGTGGAAGAGATTCTCCTCTCCGCGGCTCTGACCGGACAACTGCCGGGAGTAAAAAGCTTGAGGGGCTACGCCAATACTAAACAGCCACCGTTGAGTCCGTTTCCGTCATCATTGAACTGGCACGAGCCGCTTCCTCAGGAAAGACCTCCCAGAATGCGACTCATTTGAGTCTTTGCGACTCAATTGAGCCATCTGGTAGAATAGACGCTAGTTGATCGATCGTCTGAGAACAGCCGATCGTAATGAGCGCCGGCATGCAGATAGGACAGACAAGAAAGAACTAAAAAAATAAACAATGCGGAAGTAACCGCCCAAAGGGCTTGCCACATGCGAAGTCGCACAAATACGTGGAACCGGCCAGTCAAGGGGGCCAGCATCGGAAATTTGACAACTACCCGCGAAGACATGCTACAGGTTTACGTATCAGCCACGGGAAGCAAGTATATTTCAGATGCGATTCAGCTGATACTCAATACAGGCCTGTACGTTCGTGATGGCCCGTTTCTTCAGACCAAGTCGCACCGCCATGTACCCGCCCATTTGGCCGACTGCCGCTGCGACGCATGTCACTATCGCGTCTGCGGCCATTTATCGTCGGCGTGGACTCTCAGCTTCTCCATTCCCTGTTGTAGACACTCCAGCTGCTTCTCAACGGCCTTAATAAGGTTTGGATCAGCGTGACACTCTCGGAGGTTCTTGAGGGTTTTAGACAGAGACACCATCTCGGTGCATCGCGTGTGCGTGGCTGTGGAAGCAGTTGTGGTCGCCAAGATCTCCACGAGGAAACCTAGAGCAGCTGTGCCTCTTTGGCGCTTACGCTTGCCCCTCGAGGTGGTCATCGCGTGAGTACCATTGCTGATGTCTACCGCGTTATCTCCGTCAAACACCTGACACGCCCACCGCCGGGTTTTCCAACTTAGCACAAGGCTGTTGTTCCTGGACAAAGAGAAATCATGCTCAAGGACAGTGTCTCCATCGAACAATCTACCCCAAAGCGCAGTTTCTGTTTGACCAGAAATCGCGTACAGCTTGTTCATTTGCCAGAAATGGGCATGCAGTTGTGCTAGGACAAGATAAAAAGGGCCGAAGGGTCATGCAGTTAGAGTCAATTTGGCCTATGAGAGCAGGCACAGTGCGCTGAACACAAGAAAAACGTACAAATGAAGCGTAGAGAACCGCCACTTTTCTCTGTCCATTTGGCCTTCGAGAAGAGGCCTGGCCTTACATGGGGATGAACTTTGGGTCCCAGCCCCCGTAAGCGCATTCTTGTGTAGGAGAGAAGCGGTCGGTACCGTTGAACATCCTTGCAAAGACCACAACCCAAAATTCAGCGCCACTGGCCCGAGCGTCTTGGTGACGGCGAGACATCGGTCCTCGCGAGACCACCACACCGGCAGCCACAGCCCGAGTGCACAGCACGTGTGCCAGAGGCGCCTTCTCGTGCTCCGAGAAAGGAGACACTCGGCCGGGGGATCCAGGAACAGTAGCAGCGGACGGCCTAGCCTCCGGCGCTAGACGGGCTGCTGCAGTCGACGCAGAAGGTGGCGCGTCGCCTGCTTCCACGACGGGTGGCAGCATTGCCGCCGAAGCAGTTCAGGGCGTGTCGTTGAGGCGCTCAGGCGCCGCAGCCGCTGACAGCACATCCGGCCGCGTGACACGAGTCGAGGCGGGCGGGGGATCCGAAATCCGTGGCGAATGGTCAGATTAGTCCTGTGCGGCACACGAGACCCCGTTCTCGCGACAACACTCCAGTAGGATACTTTTGTCGCCATTAATTAGCAATCCGCGACGCGTCAGCTCCTCCTTGATCCGCTTCACCGTCACTCGAGACGCCATACCCAATCGGATGACGGAACAGCAAGTGGCAGGGGGGCTGGGTTCTGACTCGGTAGCGGGGGGGCTGGACTCAAATCGGTCTGGGGGATGAGCTGCGACTAGGGCTCTCTGAAAGGGCCTTTCCGTGTCAGTGGTCTTGTCGAGGGTGGTGCATCATTGGAAAAAGGAACTCAACCTCGAGTCATAAAATAATCGACCAGGCATGAATCCAATCCTGGAATGTACACGGCGTTATACCGGCATGACATACGCGAGCTGCTCGCGTATGTCAACACGTTAAAAAGCCCGCATAAAGGGCTCTACCAATCATAGCGGCGCTATCTTCACACCAAGGAGCGTAGAGCCGAAAGACGACCGGGCCTCAAGTAGCACGTCAGGGAGAAGCAGAATATTCTTGCGGCTGTATCCAAATATTGTCAGGACACTTTCCGCATCGGCAGCGAGGGAGAAAGCGCGCAGGTTCTCGAGGGACACAGAGACACCGCGGTGTATGTCTGTTCGACAAGGCCCTGTGACCGCTTTCCTTCTTCACTTGGAGGACCCATGCTACAGAGCCCAGTTTTGTAGTTTTTCGTCGTCAAAAACATATGAAGCAGAAGGGAAAACCCTATATTCATACGGATGCATGCTTGGATTTGACCTCTAGTCCCGGTCGAAGGCCATGAGGACATCATTAGCGGGTCAGAAATAAGCTGTGCTCCAGATTTTGATTCTTGGAACTACTATGTACTTCTGCTACTGTTTTGTGGCCTCCCCCTGTGTGAAAAAGTCGCCTGTGGCTGTGAGCCTTACCCTGAACTGTGAGGTGCCAATAGAAAGGAAGGGACGGACGCGTGCCTTTTCTCTTGTTTGGTGACCAGTGTGGCTGCCATCTGGACCCAAAAACAATCTCCGTGGCCTTTGACGGCAGCGTCTATCTCTTCTTTCTACATGCCAACTAGACACACTTCCTGCAGCCGCTTGATGAGGCTCCGTTTGGGGCACCTTCAGGGGTCTTGCGGCTTCTCAACGAGCATCACGCAACTGTCGCTACTTCATGTACCACAGGTTCGCGCCACGCCCTCATGGCTGCTGCGTATCGGGCGGAGCGGCTGGCGCTCTCTCCGAGGGTGGATGTGTTTGAGCATGTCGACGGGTCGGGCCGTGGCCTGTCAACCCAGAGATGGTTCACAAGCGCGCGAAGGTCAACCTGGTGGTGTCACCTACTGGCGAGTACATCGTCGGCGGTTCTTCCATCGCGCTTATGTGACGACTTCGAGGCGATTCGGGCGCGAGACGGTGTGGTACCTCATCCGAATCGTAGTATAGAATGTCACAAGGCAGATCGGGATTTGGCAACACCATTATTTTGTTGGGGTGGCATTTCCTACTGCTAAGACAATGAGAATCAAGCTCACACGGCCAATTCCAGGCGCGGTTCTCGCTGAAAAGAAGTAATTTGATGACTGTAGGAGGGGCCACGCCCGCAGCGCATCCGGACATGATCACTGCTAGCATGTGATTGGGAGAAAAGCAACAGCCGGGCAACGGCACCGGAAATTGACTGAGCTGCAAGGCCTTCTGCGGATCGCGGGCAGTCTTGAAAGGCAAATCGATCGCTGATTGGGTCGCGCCTTTCGTCATAGCAGAGCTGCGCGAAAAATCCAGGAGGACTCTGAGCGGGCCAGAGAGGGATGCGTGTGGCTTTATATTGTGGCAACTATGCCTTCCCCGACGTCAGTCAGATTCTCACAGACGCTCTTCTCCCCCTTTCCCCGACCTTCGTCCCTCCCCCCATCGATCCCCCCCCCCCCCCCCCCCCCATTTTCCCCC
>Ga0209093_1000539_pt1 | contig 20817 bp, 19 predicted proteins | sample SidtaG_4_FD_187450 | JGI IMG/M metagenome (GOLD analysis project Ga0209093, IMG submission 187450) | Marine algal microbial communities from Sidmouth, United Kingdom - Sidmouth_Male1 metaG (SPAdes) (version 2) | ecosystem: Host-associated > Algae > Red algae > Unclassified | place: Sidmouth... | reverse complement strand
CATAAAGGAAACCCTGCAATCTCTTGGCACGTTGGGGTCGTCGGCCTCCACGGGCTGCATTGGACGCCATTCCAGGCCCTACGGGCCTGTTGGCACGCCTGCCCAACATGCCAGTCGATCGTGCCAGTTTGTTATCCAATCACCGAAAGAAGATTCCACCATTCCAGGACTTCGAGAGGCAGTCCACAGCGCCCCCGCAAGGCGACAGAAGCATGCAAACGTCACTCTTTTGAGGTGACAAGAACATGGAAACCTGTCACAATGCGAACAACTGTGACAAGTTCTGATGATCAGCACACATGCACCGCCAGGCCTGCCTGCATTTCTGCCGCGAACGAATCGGCACCTAACAAATGGAGCAGCGCAGACGTGGCAACCCCAGAGCCGCAAACGAGCTGCTATGACAATAACGAGGACATTACGTGGGGATCATGCCATCCACCCGAACGAAGACATATGCGGTGGCCATCGCCTGCATTTTCCTGGGTCTCACAAAGAACGACCACACATTCTAACCGACACATCACCTTGATGCGCGATTGGTGAAATCTGTGGGTCAAACGACAGCATCGACGGCGCATCGCGCTCCCTCAGCCGCCGAAATACTAGCATGGCTCCACGGCTCGTCATCCATGAACCACCGGGCACCAGGTTTCGATGGCAGCGACGGCATCTCTGTCTGCACTTGACGGCCGCACATTTGACCGGCCGTCATTCAAGAGACGCCATTGGTGGGTATCCCTCATCAACACTAACAAATCATCTTTCGTTTTAGGCATACAGTACCACGACCCGTCAATACGTTGGCGGTCAACAGGACATGAACATCTCGCGTGAGACGGCATCGAAATCACATACGTAGACCAGCACTGAGGGGTGACGCCCGATTGGTCGACCTTGTCCGTTGAACTATTCAATGCGGCATCATAAGCAACTTCTGCCCACAGTTTACGGCTCCGCGGCTCGTCGCATGGGCACCAAGAGGCCCTGAAGATGTGTGGCTCTAGGAGCCCGCGCCCTGCTCAGCTTCAGCTTGACGGCCGCTTGTTTGACCGGGAGTCGTGCCCGACACCGGATTGGTGGATGACATCATGCCCCGCCCGGATCACGGTCGCGTGGCAGCTGCACCGCCCTGGGCGCGCTGTTGATCCAGCACCGTCGGCCCGCATTGCGCGGCACCGCTGGCCCATATTTTTTTTGGCCGGGTCCCCTGGGCCATAAAATTTCTGCGCCTCATCCATGATATCTGATTGGCGGATGACATCATGCCCCGCCTGGATCACGGTCGCGTGGCAGCTGCACCGCCCTGGGCGCGCTGTTGATCCAGCACCGTCGGCCCGCATTGCGCGGCACCGCTGGCCCATATTTTTTTTGGCCGGGTCCCCTGGGCCATAAAATTTCTGCGCCTCATCCATGATATCTGATTGGCGGATGACATCATGCCCCGCCTGGATCACGGTCGCGTGGCAGCTGCACCGCCCTGGGCGCGCTGTTGATCCAGCACCTTCGGCCCGCATTGCGCGGCACCGCTGGCCCATATTTTTTTTGGCCGGGTCCTCTGGGCCATAAAATTTCTGCGCTTCGTCCCTGATATGTGATTGGCAGATGACTTCATGCCCCGCCCGGATCACGGTCGCGTGGCAGCGCCCTCGGCTCGCCGATCATCCATCACCGTCGTCCCGGGCTGCGCGGCTTCGCTGGTCCACCATTTTTGGCACCAGGTCTTTGAAGCTGCAACTTTGGCTCTGCTTTCTTTTCGACGCGCCGAGAAAGCGAGTTCGTTGTTCGAATTCATGACAGCTGGATTGTGCCAGGACCAGCGTGCCACGGCCGTCCAGGATGCCGCCACTTTCGGCAATGGACAGCTTCTGGTTTCGGAAGTGCTTCGCACATGGCTGAACGAGCGATTCTGGTGGGTGAGTGCGGCAAAAATACTTCTACAGACAATGTCACAATATTCAGGCGCGCCCCAAGGGCGGACGTGGTCCAGGTGAGAGCCCAGATGCCGAGTTGCGGGTTGGAATCGGACATTGATGGCTCAGCAATTCTGTTTTTTCAATACACACCTAGAGAATTCTGATCATTAAGGTAAGAGGCCAATTCATTCCGTCATCTGGCTCTCGTGGCGCAGAATCCTTTATAATTTGGATCAGAAAGTTCTGAGGCTCAGTTCCGCTCGTGCCATTGGATGACACCGTGCGTGACCTCATCTGAAATCGAGTCGGAAGCCTGTACTCACACTGTTTCCCAATCTTACATATATTGATCAATGTTGGGGATGTTTTCAATCCGTATTTATTTGTGCCCTGTGCATTGCGCCTCGTTCCTTGTGGCCTGGTCGCCTGGCTCTTCGTTGTTTCGCTTGGCATCTACGTGGCCCTAATTTCTGACCGGGTCTCCCGCTGGGAGGGCTCTGCGTGGCGCTCGCGTGGGGTGGGCCTTGTCCTAGGGGGCCGCACTGGGCAGAGGTCCTTGGAAGTCACTCCGGGGTGCACTAGACAGGAGTCCGTTGCTTGCCCTCCGCCGTGGGAGCGCTTTTCGGCACTGTGTAGGCAGTGGCGGACGAGCCTCGCCGTGGCCGTCCCCGTCGTCACCCCGACTGTGGCCCTCTCCGCCGGCGCCGTCTAGGTGCGCGTCGCTGCGGCAGCGACCGCCATCCCCACTCAGACGGCGACAGCGGTCAGCTGTCGCGGCAGGATCTGCGAGTGCGCGTGTGGGATGAGCCCCATTCAGCAGGCGGCACCTGGCAGGATTTCAAGACGAGCTCTTTGGGGATGGCGCGATTTTTGGCACTGTGGAGGCCGTGTGGGCTGAGGTGGGCGGTAGTCGTGGGCGTCGTCACCGCGATTGTGACCCCCGCAGCGGGCGCCTCCTCACGTACGTCGCTGCGGCCGTGGCCCTCTTTGTCTCTGCGACGGCTACCATTGATGGGGCACGGCTCCCTGTTGTTGGCCGTGGTGGCGCCTCTTGCAGCGGTGGCGCGCCGTCACGCGCTCGGGGCTGTTGTTGCCACCCGCTACGGCGTTCTTGATACTCCTGTATCCTCAGATCCATGTCGGGCAGCAGAAGGTCCCCCCCTAGAGCCCCTTCTCGCCCTTTGCGGTGCGGATTCCTCTCTGACCTCGCACCCCTCGTTGACCGCGCGCGGGACTCGATACACCTTCGGGGAGAAGGTGATGACGGCGGTGCTGAGCCGTGGTTTGCGCCTGGGGATCTGGGGATGCTGGAGGAGGCCTCTGATGACGAAATCTTGGCGAGCGGGGGGCATGGGGGTGGACGTGGCGGGCCTGACGGCGATGGCGCCGGCGGCACTGCCGCAGGCAATGACGTAGCCAATGACCGTGACAATTCGGCAAGCGGGGGGCGTGAGGGGCGGGCCGGTGCCGCCGGGGGTGGCCGTGGTGGGGCTGACGGAGATGGTGCCCATGCCGACGGCGTCGATGGAGCCCATGCCGACGGTGTCGCCCACGCTGACGGCGTCGATGGCGCCCATGCCGAAGGCGTCAGTGGCGGTGGTGCTATTGATGTTGGTGCCATTGCTGTTGGTGGCAGTGGTGCTGGTGCCAACGGCGGCGGCAGCAGCAATCGCGCCGTCAACAGTGGCCGTGCAGGCAACGGTGGCGTACGTGTTGACGGTGCTAGTGACGGAACTACCCGAGGAGAGCACAGGGCACGTCTCGAGCGCGTTGCGCCCGAGATTTTCACCCGGGAGCAGCTCAAGACCTTTTTCGTCGAGGAGCTTCGAGTTATCCTTGGGCTAGCCGCTCGCCAAGCCCGCGGAGCAGGCGCCGTGCAAGTGCAAGGCCGCTTCATCAATGGCGCTCAAGTGATGGTGTTAACGGAGCTCATGGACCCTTTGGCTGTGTGGACGGCTTTTGTCGACGGCGCCGTTCGGGCCTTCTGCTCGTGCGGCGGGGTGATGGCGACAGGCCAGACGGCCGCGGCCGACGACATAGAGCCCGTGGACTTGCAGGTTGCCCTGCAGGAGAGCTCATCCTGCCGCCATGCCGCCGCCCTCCTCGATGCGTACGACTGCCTCTGTGCTGACGTGCGCGCCGGTTCGCTCGACGAGCTGAAGCGGTCGTGCCCAATGTTGCTGGGCTCCACGGAGGGGGCTCCCGTGGAGGAGGACGACACAGTCGTGCTGTTTGCAATGCGCTCTGGCAAGCGGAACAACATCCCCATCTACGCGGTGTACCACATGGGCATCTGGTCGCCGGCGGTGGTGTGGCAGCACGGTAACCGGCACCGGCTTACGACGTGCTGCTTGCTTTCGTGCCAGACCCAGCCGTGGGCATGCATTCACGCCAAGGCCGTGAACCACGAGACGCGGGCGGACCGGACGTCGTCTTCTCAGGCGGTGGCGGACACCATGGACGCGATGCGGCTCGGGGCGGACGGGATCTTGGACGACGGGGAGCAAGAAGAGGCCACCAGTGATCCCGCGCCGCCAGTATCTGTCGCTGCTGCTGCTGCGGCAGCCGCGCTGGAGGCAAGTATGCGGCCGCGGCGCTCTCGCAACATGTTCCCCTGCGTCAGGGAGGTGCAGATGTGCGACCGCTACGCCGCGTTTGTTGATGAGGAGCGGGAGGCGCCTGGCGAGGTGAACTTTACCGATTTTCTACATGTAGAGGACGAGTGCTTTGCGTGTGATGACCGATGGACGGAGAGCACGGTCTGCAAGCCAACCCTCGCGACGCTGTTCACCATTCGTGGCCGGCTGGCGATCGTGACAAGGTCGTGGACGTGCGCACGCGGCCACGGCGTGGCCTACGACGGCTCCGTCGACGGGCTGTTCGCCTTCCGACCTGAGACGGTGTACACGCGGGTCTTCCTCGACAGCATCATCGAGTTGTGTGTCATCGCTCGAAGCACATTGGCGGCAGCGTCGGAGTTTTTGGCCAGCTTCCTTCGCAACACAGCGGCCTTTGCGGAAGGGGAGCCGGGCCAGGCACGCCAGCAGCTGTCGGACGCGTGTGGAGAGTTTTGCGACACCCTCGTGGTGCCCAAGGCGGCGTTTGTTTGCCATCGGTGTGGCGAGGACGAGGCCGTAGGTGGCTCCTTCCACTGCGTTGTTTGTGACGGGCAGATCTTGTCTGTGCTACAAGAGCACGTGGTCGCCATGCTGCGGCCGGGTATGAATGCCCCCCGAGTCGACTTCGCAATGAACTTCGCCTGCGCTGTGCGCCACGCTGCTCCCCGCCGAGTTATCCGCAATCGTGTGCGGGCCAAGCCGACGGATACCTCGGCGTTGACCAAGGCCGAGGCGGAGGTGTGGCCTGCTTTTGCAGCCGTCGCCAACTGGCTGCCGCCCACTCCCCCGTCACTACCACGCCTAGGTCCTGCACGCACGGCCAAGGAGAGGGAGGTAGCGGCCTTGTGGGCCGCAAGCGTCCTAGTCAACACGTTTTGCAAGGTGGACGTGGCTGAACCAGCAGGCGCGGGCGCGTTGGAGGTGCAGGTTGCCGGCGGTCAGCCTGGCGAGCTGCTGGATGAGGAGGACGGTGACTTGGTGGATCTCGTCGCGGGGAGTTCCTCAGACCGTGAGGCGAGTGGAGATGAGCTGGTGGATGAGGAGGGGCGCGTCGCCGGCGCTGCGCCGGGCGGCACAGGCGGAAGTGGCGACGATTCCGAAAGCATCCTCGCTCAAGTCGACGGGTGGCTGCATCCCGAACCGCAAGCGCCTGCTCCCTCTCTTGGCACGCAGCCGAACGCGCCGCAGTCGTCCCAGGAGGAGCTGTCTGCGGCCTTGCAGCGGGTGGTTCTACGGCTAAGAAGACCTGCCGGTGAGGCTGGGACCGGCGACCAAGGCGCGACCTCTAACCAACGGCCGCAAGTGGCCCAAAATGAAGAGCAAGCTGCAGCAGCGGTGCCTGTCGTGCCCGCACCCCCCCCATCGTCCTCCGAGCCCGTGCCTCCCATCCCAGCGGAGGACCGCAGCAGGGACGAGCTGGCCGCCGACCCAGTTCCTCGCACAGCGTATCCGTGGCTCACCCCGCTGACGTCAACGGCGGCCGGCGTGGGGCTAGCGAGGCAGTGCGAGGGCTTGGTGGTTCTTGACCGCAACGACCCCACCTCGCCGCTGACGGAGGCCGCGCTGGAGAGGACACAAGTCATCGCTGACGCGACGGACGAGCAGGACCTCATCGTGACAGTAGACAGCGTACCGCTGGACGTTGGCAACTTGAAGAGGACGCTGCCCAACCAGTGGTTTGTTGATGAAGTCATCAACGGCTACATCAACCTGTTACGGCGGCGGCAGGCAGAGACGGCGCGGATGGACCTGGACGCGCCACGGTTATGGTTCTTCAACACGTTCTTCTACGCGAGGATGCACGTCCGCGGCCGGTACGACTACCAGCTCGTGGCCCGGTGGTGCGGCCGGCTCAACCTCTTGTCCTTCGACAAGATTTTTGTGCCGATCAATGTCTCTAACACGCACTGGGTGCTCGCGGTCATGTACCCGCGGACCGGCGTGATCAACATGTACGACTCGCTCAACAGCAGCAACGAAACGCTTGTGCCTTCGTTGAAGAAGTGGGCAGCCGACCACGCTCGCGAAGTCGGAAACTACCCCGTGGAGTGGCGCTACGAGCAGATGCTCAGCCGGCAGCAGGAGAACTCGGACGATTGCGGCGTGTTTATGGTCACGGCGATGGACTACCTTGCGCGGGGGTTGCCCCTCGCAACCAGGACGGCGAGCATGCACTACTACCGCCGGCGTATATGCGCGTCGCTGCTGGCAATGCAGCTTTGACGTGGCTCACTTGTTTGTGTTGTCCCGTGAGCATTTGTTTAGGTCTTGCGGCTCGCTCTGGACTTTCCTTTTTTGGCATTTCGCACGAAGTGTGGTGCGACTGTGCCTGTTATTGTTCCAGTGAGCGCATAAACGGGACCCCCTCCATGTGCAGTGCAGGCCATATGCCTTTGTGCTTCAATCAGTTGATGGCCACCATGCTTCCGTGTTCGTGTGTTTGCTCCCCGGGTGCTTCCTCGTACTGCGCCGTGCGTACATGCAACGCATGCAGGTTCGTAGCGTGTCTGGGCGCACAAAGTCGAGCATGCCATGTACCCGCTGTGTCTGGCCAGCGGCAGAACCCCACGCTCCCTTGGATGCGTCGTCATAACAGCGCCAGAGGCAGAGCCTCGCGCCGCCGTGGACGCGTCCCCCGAACGGCGTCAGCGGCTGAGCCCGAACCTGGCTTGCACGCGTCGCCAGGAAAGCACCAGTGGCAGGGCCCCAGGCTGCATTGGACGCGCCGCCAGGAAAGCGCAGCCGGCGTGTACGCAGCTGGTCGAAATACGACAGTCACGGTCAAGAAAGCGATTTCATGCGAATTGTGAACGACCCTTATTTAGTGAAGGAGCTGAGAAGGGCATCTCGTTAACATTTAATCGATTTCCATTCCAATATCAAGATCGAATTTATTTTTCTGGTTAGAACGAATGTCACTGTGGCACAAATTCGCAATTTACAGCCGTTCTCCCAAAAATCCCGCACTCCAACAGTTGCAAAAGAGTTCCAAATCGGCCTCTACGACCCCGCAGAGGCCGATTTGGAACTCTTTTGCAACACTTGGAGTGCGGGATTTTTGGGAGAACGGCTGTAGGACCCTGTTAACGGGTATGGGTGCGCTTTCAAAGTCTTTCCTCTTTGGCGCTGGCAGTGTGGCGCGCGTCACGTGTGGCCCAGCCGTGCCATCGTCGCAAGGGTAGGTTGCTTGCCCGCTGCGGGGACCACGTCCGCGTCGGCTCACCGCTTGGTGCCTCTCTTTGCGCCTGCCAACACTCAACCGGTGCTCTGTGCCGGCTGCGGGTGGCGATATCTGCAGAACTTGTGAACAGGAAAGGTGCCTGTGCGTGGGGTTTCTTGTGTGAGCGTTGTCGTCGCGCCCCATCGAGCACCGCACTGCCTCTGCCTCCTCATCGCCGACCGCACCGACGGCCACTCTGCGACTTGTCACAACCGACAGACGGCGGCCGTCGGCGCCAACAACTTCCCTTTCCACAACTTTCTACTTGTCGTCGTGCTCGCGCTGCCGCTGACGCTGGGCCACCAAGCCACGTGCCGCGCCTTCACCGACACAGCCGTGCTCCTACTTTTTAGCCGCAACATGTCCTCATCTAGCAGTGAGTCCGAGTTGGGCACGTCTGCGGCTGCTGTTTGCTCGCTACTAACGGGCTTTTTCCCGCCTACCAACAACCACAACGTCGAGATTGACCGCTGGCGCAAAGTGCGCGTCTTCCTGGCGGCCATGACGGCGGAGCCAGTGTTCAACCTGTTCAGCGGTTGCGATCTCATCGGCGTCGAGGTACTGGCGCGTGCGCTCATTGCGGGCGTGCCGAGCCGCGAGTGGCTGCCCTTGACCAAGTCTGTAAAGCGAGTCGTGTTCATATGGCAGTTCCTGCTGCTTGTGAGGACCAAGATGGACCAGTCCCGGCTGCTGAGCCGTGCTGTCGGGGAGCTGCTATTTTTTGGGCTGGGTACCGACGCTGAGGCGCTCAAGATCTGGTCCGAAAAGGCACCGGCCGACGCCAAGGCCTACCGTGACCAGTGGAGAGTGACCAGTGCGGAGCAGTACAAGGTGTGGCTGAGGTCCATCGGCGTGGAAGATGCCGTGAGCCACCTGACGAGCGGCGTCAACTCCGTGGAGCGCGTGAAGGAGCAGGCCAACGAGGTGCGCACGGGCCAAGTGTGGCCGGGTCGCGAGGTGCTGAGGGCCTACCTGGAGGACAAGACGGCCGAGAAGGACCGGAAGCGGGCCGCAAGGAAGCGGGCAACACGCGGCAGCAAGAGGGCCAAGGTCAAGAAGCGCAAGGCGTGGGAGAGCGACGACTGTCGGCACGACTACCCTGTGAGCGTTTTGCGCGCCCCAGGCGTCATGACGTTTATGTGCGGCTGTGGCTACATCCTTGGCTTTGAGCTCCTCCGCGAGACCGAGAGCCCGGCCCACGTGGTCGCCGCCCTTGCACAGCGCTTCCATAAGCTTCCGCGCGTCGTGTACTTCGATACGGCGTGCCAGGCGCAGCGTAACGCGGTGCGCCGCATCCCTTGGCTGCTGCATGAGGCGCTGACAGCGTGGTTCATTGACAGATTCCACCGATGCAATCACCATTGCTCCCCAGTCTTCAATGCCGACCAGTATCCCATTCTGACGCGCGGGCATGACACTTCGGGCGCAGAGCGCCAGCACAGCATCAAAAAGAAGTCGAAGAGCAGCTTGAACTACATGTCGCAGCGGCGGTTTATTGTGCGGTCGCGCTACATAGCAGCGCACAACAACATCCGTCTCTCCCAGAGGCGCCGCGCTGTGCTAGACGCGGCGGCGGGCAAGCGGGTCAACGGACGTGTCGTCTCCGAGGAGGTGCAGCACAAGCCCGTGGAGTCGTTCTTCCACGAGTCGATGGTCGCGCACTGTGAGGTTGTCAACTGTACCTGCAGGGAGGGCCAGCCAGACGGTGATGGGGCCGACCCGAGTGGTCTCCAACGCAAGGTTTGATTGCGAGGCGTGCTCATGTGATCTCGTGTTTTTGTTGCTTGGCCGACATGCTGTTGTGTGACTTTCATGTGTTTATCGTCTCGGGCACCCGCTGTTAGCTGAGCCCAGGAGTAAAATCACGGCCACTGCACTAGCGCCGTCCCCGCAACCCCTGCGCAGCTTTCAAATCAGCGCGTGGTGGGTGTCGGCGTCGTCCACACCGTACCAGCTCGGTACACAAACCACGGCAGCGATAATTGGAGCTGGCACCCCTCCGAAACCGCCCACCACCCGTCCATACCGCCCCAAGAGCAGCCGTCGTCGTCCGACACCATACAATACGGCGGATTCGGCGGCGCCCCAAACCGTGGAGCACTCGGAGGTTTGTCACTTAGGCGCCGGGGCGGTCACGCAGTCTAGCAGTCGGGACAGGCGCGTCGCTCGCGGGCACGCTGGAAAGGGCCACCGTGGGAGCGCTGCACGCGAGCGAGGTACGCAGGGAGTGAGGTGTCATGGCGGTTACGGAGCAGTGGGGATGGCGCAGGGGGCGGAACGAGGTGCGACGGCCTGCCGGTCAGCTGTTTTCAGCACCCGTCGCGGCCATAGATGGGGATGCCGTGAGCACTGCCCCATCTAGAAAACGCATAGAGGTACGACCGAGGAGCCCCGTCCATAAGTTACCTTGGTGCAATAGTCCGCCGCACTGGTCGGCTCGCTCAGGGCACTTAGGGGGGCGCTGCGCCCCAACCAGCCATCTGCAATGCGCACGCCTGCACCAGCGGCACGGCGTACCCGCGTAGGGGGTAAGGCTCGGCGCAGCCCAGCAATGCGGTGCAGTTGGGCAACCAACGCCGCAGTGAAACAAAAATGTCAACGGAGCGGCGGTGCGCGGAGTTGGCGCGCGAACGAGAGTTTGGGATTAGTTGGGAGCAATGGACGCAGGACCAGATCACAGGGCCCCAGCATTTCGAATTATAGTTGTGATGCTGACAGCTTGCCAACACAGCCGCTCTCTCTAAAATCCCGCACTTCAAGTGCTGCGGAAGTGTTCGAAATCGGCCTCTGCGGGGTCGTACAGGCTGATTTGGAACGCACACTTTCACAGAAGTCGGAGAGCAGGAGGTTTGAGAAAACGGCTCTACTATTCGACTACTTCTATTTAGATGATATCGTAGGTTTTGATCGGTGACAAATTTGATAAAGTGCGCTCTCGCTTGTTTGGTCCGCTGCTGCTGGACGCAGTTGGCTGCGAATCTGCGCCAGTGTACGGTTGTCGCACTCAGCCAGGCGCTTGCCTTGCGCTGGCCAATGACTGCCGCGAGCCCGACGCCGGCACCTGGCGACGCAATAGCACCGATGCCTTGACGGCGCCGCTGCCGTCGAGCGGCGGCCACGTCAAAGAACAGTGGTGCGGCCACCAGCGGGGGCAGCCAGATTCACGGGCTAGGGGATGGGCGGGGTTGTCGCTCCACGACAAGCCACGTTCAGTTCTGCACGAAGAGCCACGCCCACTGCCCGTAAGCTATCGTTGGTGCACGGGGTGTCGAAATGACCACTGGGGCACTGACGATGCCCCTGCCGTGGGTCGATCCGTGCTGCTGGACGGTAGTCCAAAAAATGAATGTGCACCGAACTGCGGTGGTGATGTGTTCATGAGCGGGCACCACTTCGGCTCAAAGCGCACCTGCCGCGTCCGCTTCCAACCAAGCCACCCACCTGCAGATTCCTGCACGGCACTCATCGCGTCCACAGGCTACCCCCTCCCCGCCGTGGTATCTCGCCTACTGCCATGGCCCCGCAAATCCATTGTGGGTCACCCCCGAGTCCTCCGCTTTTCCGCCCCCGCACCGACAGTCCGAACCCACGTCGTCGTCTTGTTTTTACTAACACACGTGCCGCACTTCTTCTTTTGGCGCTCACTTCTTGGGGTCAGTGAGTCCAGTGGCGGGTAGCCACCCCGTGGCTGGCGTCCATCGCAGCCCGCATCCTCCGCTCAGTCCGCCGTGACCCTCATCTCAGTTGGGCCACAAGAGCATCGCGTTTGCCACGTTAGAACCAGCCGGAGCCCACTTCTCGTGCCGCTCCACCCGCTTTACGGCCACCAAAATACTGGCAGCGGAGAGGCGGTATAGAGGCAGAAAATACTGGCAGCGGAGAGGCGGCCGCAACGCATCCCACAGAGCTGTTGTTGGGAATGTGCGCCGTAGGCTAGCCCACAAGTCGCTTTGATCGCGTGTTGAGTTTCTGAGTTTGGGTCGCCGCCTGCACGAAGAATTGATACGTCGCGGAACGCCACGACATCTCTTCAGACAGTGCAACACACAGTGTGTGCAATACACCGTCTGGTGCAGGACAGTGCCTCGCGCGCGTGTGCTGGAGCCCAAACATTGATGTAGAGTCAAGCACATCTGGGTCTGGATTTGAGCATCTGTGGCGGCATAATCGTCAATTCCCCTGTTTGCGCCTGACTCGAACGGTGACTGCTCTTTTCACACTCCACACCCCATACGCGTCGCACGGCTGCCTGCACGACGGCCCCGACTGGCACGGTATCGGTGAAATGTGTAGAATTTCAGAGGACTAGCGATACTTTTAAAGACAAACCGTGGGCCAGAGCATGGATCACCGAAATCCAATGAATTGGCACTGACTCATCTGAAAATCGTAAGACACTTCCACTATGTCATATGTACTTCCTACTCTAAATGTAAATCCTACAACTCGAAGGGGGATCACAAGTCAGCAACCAATTTATGGGAGGCGTCCGAGCAGCCCAGCTGACCATTTGCTCAGGCCTCGGTGCTGCTGCCCGCGTGAAGCCGTCGTGCTCCGTCTCCGACGGTTGCCGGTCCCGAGGCGCCTGCCCGGGCAGATTCCCTCCTTGCCCGCGTCGCTGGCCAGCCGGCGCCGTCGCCTGGTGTGCGTGGCACCCGTTTTCGGGGCCGGCGATGTAAGGTGAAAGCTCTTTAAGCGGGACGAGCGGGACGCTGCCTGAAAGACTGATAGATTGAGGGCGACGCGCAGATAGCCTCTGACACTGGCCAATCCAGTGAAACACGTGTTTGACTGACACTGCACAATCCAGTTGATCACAAGATTGCGCTTCCCTCGTCGGCTACGGCCGATGCAATAGTTTTTTTCTCCGAAAGAACAGAGCATTTGTCTCCTGCCGGATACTCTATCCCTTCCGAGCTCTGCAACTGAGAGAGTGACCTGTCCATTCGGACCTCTCCTCCCATCTGTACCGGTCTGCAGTAGTGGCTCGTGCGGAGCTGACATGGGCCCTTCCGGTTGAAAGAAGAGCAGAACGACAAAAACACACATTCTCTGCAAAGGAACCCATTTGGTGCATCCAAGAGCGCTGGTCACGGTGGTATGCGTCTTTCGTCGTTCATATCTATCCTTGATGCTTTTTTCGCACCGGCAAAGTTCAAGCAGTCCGAGGCCGCCGGCGCCACTCCACCACCACAAACATATCGCTTCATCGACCTTATATGAGCGGAGGCGAGATAATGCCAGCATTGGCTCAGCGACGATTTGCCGCCAAGGAGGGATGGCGTTTGGGGGGGTGGAATGGGGGATGCGAATGGATCATAAATCCTGTATTGTAATTGCTGGAGACTTACTATCACCTAAGATTTCACTACTGTTGAAACGGGGCCAATATCATTTTACTCGATACGCAGCCATTGATTCCGTTGGGCTGGGCATTTGACAGGGATGGGCCATCGTCGCTGCCGCGCCACACATGACGGCCATGCACGACCGCCGCCGATCGCCGCCCCGCACATGCGCGAGCCAACACCACCGCCGCCGGGCGTTGCTGTCGTTGCTCGTCGTCCCTTCCAAGGGTGGGCGACCACCGCCGCTGATGGAGGGTGCCGCCTTCCTCCCGTTCCTGACCCAGGTGTCCTGCCACACCATTCTGTGACTACGGTCGCCGCTGTGGCTACGCCGACCGGTGGGGGTGGGCAGTACCAGTGGGGGGGGGGGCGGCCCGGGGGGGGGGGGGGGGGGGGGGGGGGGGGGGGGGGGGGGGGGGGGGGGGGGGGGCAGCACCAGTGAAGGTGGGGGCAGCACTAGTGGGAGGAATGGGCAGCAGTTGCGGGAGGCGGAGCCCTGGTAGGGAGGGCCAGAACCTGTGACGAAAAGCAGCAGCGAGGAGGGGACGCAGTAGGAAAGGGGGAAGGCAGCAGGAATCAGGGGACGCAGCGGGGATGGGGGGGCGCAGCAGCAATGGGGAGGCAGCGGCGGTGGGGGGAGGCAGCGGCGGTGGGGGGAGGCAGCGGCGGTGGAGGGGGGCTGATGCACTGGGAGAAAGCAGCAGCAGTGGGGGGAGGCAGGGGCAGTGGAGGAAAACAGCAGTCGAGGATGGAGATGTATTCATACAGCCGTTCTCCCAAAACCTCGCCAACTGTTGCACCATTTTTACAAATCGGCCTCTGCGACCCTGTGAAGGCCGATTTGTAAGAGTTGTGTGACAGTTGACGTGCGAGGTTTTTGAGAGAACGGCTGTACTGTACCACCTCGCAGTGTGAATGGACACCCTCTGACAGTGTTTCAAATACCGTTGAGTCGGCAGATCGGCACAGACACTGCTCAGTCCAGTGGATTACGTGTTTTCTCTGACACTGTTTAATCCAGTGGGATGCGCTCTGCGCTTCTCTTGCTGCCTACAGCAGTTCTGCATGTTTTCTTGCGGAAAAAACAGCACAGCATATCTCCTACAGTACCCCGTACCTATTTTGTGCAGCTTTGGTCGGGGTCCGTATAGTCTGGTCATCGCCATGTTCCCTGCTTCTATCCGGTGCAAGAGGGAGGAGCATACGACATGTCCGGGCGGAACTTGACCAAGACACCATTTTTCTGAAGAGACTTGTACGTGGTGCTTTGAAGGGTCCTGGGAACGAAAAAGTGAGTCGCTAAGCATACAGACGCTTCCTTCCTACGATTTTTGCCCCTTCAACTTCACAGGAACCCGATATGCCGCTACCTCCCCACGGTGCCCTGCCTCTCTGCTGGCCAACTTTCTGTGTGCGTTGGCTTTGCTACATCATGTACTCTTAACGGACCCTAAAAAACCACACCAGCACGGTCGTAGGATGCCCACTGAGCGTAGTGTGCCTCCATACAAGTCAGAACCCCAGTTTCGTGCCTACGAGTCGCTCATAGAGGTAGCACGCAGCCAGAGAACTCTGTGTTTTCCCTTGAAGTCGCTATGTGTCCCCCAGACACGCATCCAATCGACCCCACCGCCGACGACCCCGCCGCCGGCCACCCCCTCCACTGACCACCCCCACCGCCGGCCACCAGCCGCCTCCCTCACCGACCGCCCGCCCACCCCAGAAATTGCCGCCGGCCGCCTGCGAGGGCAGCGAGGGGGCGGGGAGCGGCGTGGGGGCGGGCAGTGGCAGGTCGGCGGGGAGCGGCGGAGCGGCGGGCAGCCGCGGGGCGGCGGGCAGCGGCGGGACGGCGGGCAGCAGCGGGGCGGCGGGCAGCCGCGGGGCGGCCGGCGGCGGGACGGCGGGCAGCCGCGGGGCGGCGGGCAGCCGCGGGGCGGCCGGCGGCGGGCAGCGGCGGGGGGGCGGGCAGCCGTGGGGCGGCGGGCAGCCGTGGGCAGCCCAGCGGCGGGACCGCTCAGAGTGCACGTGGTCTGTGGGAAGCTCTTTTCTCGGCGGCGGCCACCTCCGTTGTGTCCATTGCGGAAACGCCGCAGGTTCGCTATGTAGCGTGTTGAGGTAAAGTTGCGTTCTGCTCACCTGCACCTGACGCTATCCCACCGACGCCGCCGGCCTGTACCACTCCGCGCGGGATGTAAATCGTGACGTGCGCGTTGCCCGCCCCTGAAAGAGCGGGTCCGTACGGGGTGCGCGGGCAGTGCGTGCGGGGGGAGTGCGGGCGGGAGGTGGAGTGCTGCGGGAGAAAAGGCGCCGCCTGAGAGAGTATATCAGGGCGCACACCGGGGACTCGGCACTGGCGTGGAGAAGAGCACAGAGCGCTTACTTTTTCATCCTCGACTAGCTACCGTGAAGAAACACAAGCACACAAACGCACACTAGAACCAGGCACACGCTTTAGTGACTATGCTTGTCACACCACAACGACACGCGCCGGCCGCCAGCACGCTGCGGGGGGGGGGGGGGGCCAGCGTTGGAAAACATGGGCGGCGGCGACGCAGCCGGTAACACCTGGTAACCAGGCGCCAGTGTCCAGCTGCGCGGGCAGCGCCCAGCGTCGGGCGCGGCAGCCAGCATGGATGGGGATGGGCTGCTGCGACGCAGCCGTCAGCGGCCGGCGACCCTGTCCCTGTGGTCATCAACGGTAGAGGCTCGTAGCGGGGGCGTAGCCAGGAAGAATTGATGGCGACGGGCGGCAGTGACGAAACCGGCAGAGGTGACGACCGGCGGAAGCGACGCAGCAGGCAGCGGCCGATGACCGGGCGCCAGTGGAGCGCGGCGGCAGCGGCTCGCAGAGGGGGCGGGGGCAGGCAGCATGGGCGGGAACCGGCGGCAGCGAAGCAGCCGGCAGCGGCCGGCGACCGGGTGCCAGCGCCGAGCGGCTGGTACAGCGGCCAGAGGCGGGGTGGGACACCCTCGGCAAGCTGGCAGCCTGCGACACTCCCTGAAGTGTCACAGGCCCTCGGCAACAGGGCCAGAAATGGTCAGCTGCAGCTGACCATGGTCAACAGCCCAGCTGGGCTGTTCGAGCACCCGCCTTCAGGCTGATTGATGAGAGGAATCAGACACGCTCGCATTTTCGTATGCGAAAGGTTGTGGCCAAGATTTCGGCATTCATCTCTCGGACACGAAAGGATAGAGACAGTATATTGCGTGAAGTCGTGGGATATGTTGTCATCGAGCCTCACGCACATATTTACAGAGCGAATACTGATACAGCCAGTCATTAGAGACCCATTCCTTTCGCGTTTCAGGAATTTTAATTGTATTATATATCAGGAACACGTTGGAATATTGTCAACTTGCAAGATAAATTTTGAGGGCTTATTGAACACCCTTCAGATCGATGCCCCTAGGGTCTTGTTTGTACGAGGTCCTGACCAGCTGAACAACGGCCATCCCAGGCACCGTGTGTGGTCCTCACACGGTGCACCACGCTCTGGCGTGCCACTGTTTGCCAACGTCATCAGTCCATCACGCAAACCCGTGCAGCCAATGGTCAAGGGGGGCCAAATGATGACTGGGCGGTGTGAGGCGGCCGCTCAATTATGATGGTACGCACGTTCGCCAACGAGCGTGCGTGTCAGCAGGCCAGGTGCGAGCAAGGAGCTAAGAGCCAGATGTCGACTTTTGACTGGACACGGTCATTGGTCTGACAGACAGACGCGTGCAGCAGCTTTTAGGCGTCGCCAAAGTCAGACTGGGGGTGGAGTTGCGACGGGCGACTCCCACATGCCACGAGTGGACGGGCGCAAAGCCCTGGCAGCTGACCTCGCCGCCGCTGGCGCGCCGGCGCGCCGCCCGCGCGCTCTTTTACGTGGGATCCACTCGACGGGCCTGCGACGCCACTGCGACCGTACAGTACTTTACTCCTCGATCCACTGTGTACCCAAGTGAAAGGCGCGGTCAGTTTGGTCAAGTCGCTGGCAGACACCAGCGAAGACAATCGGCCGAGGTTCAGCGATTGGTTTTGGCGCCAGCAGTCGGAGCGCGCGCAAAGCAGTTGCCGCCCGAAGTGACACCGACCCCATTTTCGGGCCACAACGCGATCGGGGCAACCAGGCGCTGACAGGCCCACAACGCGCGCCGCCTCCGTTCGGTTTCATGATCGGGTTCTGTCCCTCCACACGAGGTCAGGGTGCGACGCGACCACAGACGACTCCCCCAGTACCCTTGTTGACAGACCCTGAGCCGGCGTGCCTGCCCACGTCGCTGCCCACGCCGTGCGCGCCGCCCGTCTGCCCGTTTCCCTCGGGCGAACCCCACCGCCCGACGTCGCCCTAGCCACCTCCGTCTACCTCCCCATCCGCTGCTCTCCATTTTACCTCCGTGATGCCTTCCTCTTCGTGCACGAGTGAGGCGACCCAATCGCGCCCGGCAAGCCCCTCTCCCGCTCCCTCGCTCCCACCGTCCCCGATGCCTGCGAACGACAGGCTGCCGGGGGTCCTATGGCCTGATGCCGTACGGGCTGTCGTACATCGCGCCGTGGCTGTGGCTGTGGCCGTTCCCCGCGTCGCGACGGCCATCTGCCCCACTGTGCACCCGGCACCACCGGTCACAACCTCGACGGGGTCGACTGTGGTGGTGCAGGTCTTGGTGGAATCCACTGCCTTCCTCGAGCCGGCCGTTGGCTGTGTCGTCGTCGATGCGGTAATTGACGCCTTCATCGTCTCCCTCGGCTGGGATTCCGCTATGGTGGCCGACCTCAAGGGCATCCCCCCCCCGCCGTGGGCCCCGCCGTTTGAGTGCGCCGCCCTCCCGCCGCGCATGGTGCGGGGCATCTTCGACTGTGCGACCACCTACGTAGCCCTACTCCTGGCTGGCGCCTCGCGCGACCTGATGAGCACGGTGAGGAGCACGCGCTGCGGGGCGCCGCTGTCCGCGTGGCGCGTTGATTTGCCCGACTTGGAGGACGCGGTCAAGAAGGCGTCGGTCGTGGACGAGTCGACGCACGACGTCATCATCAAGGCAACAAACGCCGCTTCCAATGCCGCCCATACCGTCTCCTCGTATCCTATGGACATTGCCAAAGCTGCAGCTGCGATTTCGGCGACTTTGAACGGGTACAACACCGCGATGGCAGCGGCTTCCAGCGCCTCCTGCACGGCTACCCTGGTTGAGCAGACGGCTGCCGAGCTGCGTAATGGGGTGGTCGTGGTGGGGGTCAACTGCCTCGTTAACGTCGACCACTCCATGAACGAGGCACTCGAAATCGCCACACGGCGCACCTCCTACTTCCGCGAGTTTGCAACCAAGTGCATGCAAGCGGCTCGGCTTCTTTCTAGCTCCCTTGAGGCGGCAGTCTCCCCTTGACTGTTGGCGAACGCTACCCGAGGCGACCCGGCGAGGCGGTTGGAGGCGGGATTAGTGATTGTGCGTGAGTGATGCCCAGTGTGTGTTTGCATGTGCTCGTGTACAGGCAGATTGTGTTTGCGGGCGGGTTGTGTGCGTGCGCGGGCTTGCGTGCGTCAAAGGTGGGCGAATGGGCTGCACACTGCATGGCGTTGGTCGCAGACCGCGCGGGGAACAGTTGAGATACTGGGATGCCACGGTTTGCTCTTTGCGGTTCCTGGGTGATGTGGCGACAAAGGATGTCGCCTTCTGTTTTACGTGACATTGGTCATGTACGTTGCCTCTCACTCCACAAAGCTGTTTTGTAGGCTACAGCGTTCCTTGCTGTCCAATCGTACCTGTTCATTCACTACTATTGCTTTGTGTCTGTTTCTTGTGCCGTCTGATGTCGCCCCTTCTTCGCGAGGTGGGTGGCCCTCGTGCAGCAGGCGGCGCGGGTAGCATGTTGGTGGTGGAAAGCTAGAAGCCAGTGAGTGAGGTAGACGTAGCGTGGGCGCCAAGGTGCGCATATCGCAGCGTCGACGACTACTTCGCGAGGTGGGCGGCCCGCGTGCAGCACACGGTGCGGGTAGCATGTTGGTGGTGGATATTTCAACGCCAGCGAGTGGGGCAGCCGGTGTGTAGATGCCGACTCGCTTGTACAGAAGAGTCGATGAAGAGCGGTCGAAGAGGTCGAGTCTGGCCCTGTCTGGCTTCACTGCACGACATCAAAACAGGTCGGTCGCATACAGCCTCTAACTGTTGCCAAAAACAGCCGTTCTCCCAAAATTCCCGCTCTGCAACTGTGCCAAAAGTGTTCCAAATCGGACTCTGCCTGCAGGGTCGTAGAGGCCGATTTGGAACTCTTTTCCAGCAGTTGGAGTGCGGGATTTTTGGGAGAACGGCTGTAGTTCCATATTGGCCTCTACGACTCCGCAGAGGCCGATTTCCCTGGCCTTTAGGACAGGGTGCTCTCAAAGCGTAGTGATGCACACATATAATTAGATCAAGGGACATGCTCTCCGTTTCAGAGGCGGCAGTCTGCATTCGTGTCCTCAGGGATCAGAAGGGGCTTCAGTGTTGGAAGGGTCGCGATTTACGGTGGCGCGTCGGCGGTTGCTGACGCCATCTAGCGACGCGGTTAGAGGCGCCCCCTCGCGCGGCGGTCGGTCCCACCCGCCCGCCCGTGCGCCGTGTCGGCCGCCCCGCCCGCCGCGCGCAGGTGCGCTGCGCGGCGTGGTGACGGCCCTGCCCGTGGGCGTTGCGCCACGCCGGCGGGCGGCCGCCGCTGCGGTGGCGGCGGCGGCGCCGCCCCACGCCCCCCCCGCCACGGCAACGTGGCTGTGCGTGCCCCCGTGCGCGCTCGCGGCCATGGAGCCGGCCGGCGCGCCCAGTGTCGATGCGTCGCCGCTCGCGCCACCGCCTTGGAGGCCAGGGTGTTGCACGCACGTGCCTGGAAATTAGAACACTTTTAGAACAGTCGGAGTGCCGGATTGTTGACAGAACGGCTGTAGTTTCTTGAGATTTTACTTCTACCTGGTGTACCTTATTTCGGTGCTCCTAAACCTGTTTTCGATGTCACCTCGATTTCAAAACAAAAAGCCTCAGAGGCCTTTTTCCTATTCCCATCAACATATCAAAACCCCCTATTCAGAGCTCGATAAGCCGGTGCGAGCAGAGGTTGTCTCTTGGGGCCAATCTGGAGGCGGCTGCGGACTCGTATGAAGGCAGCGCGCGTCCACGCCTGGTCCGATCACTCTCTTCCGGCTCGCGCACGCGCCCGCAAAAAACCAGCGAAAGGTTGTCAGGATGCCGCTTGCCCAACGAGCTCTTCCGGGGCGCGCGGAGCCGCAAGGGGCGCGCGCGTCTCATGTGTGTTGTGGGTACAAGCGATTGCCGAAGTGGACCGCTCCATTTGGCTGCCCAGTTTGCCTCTCCCCGGCGTTCAGGGGACCGCTCGTGTGCCAGCAGCAACATCACAGGAGACGGAATACGATCACCATATCCACCCATTCGCGAATGACAGAGCGTGAGACTGACAAACCAGCCGGCTGAAAGAATCCAACCACCCACGGCCCAGGATCATAGATCGAGAGCACTGGCTGGCCCAATATAATATCAATGAATGCAACAAGGTGCTGGATGGCAACCTGACGAGGCGCACCTTCGCACAAATTCCAAGACATGCGAATCTGCGTCGACGGCCCATTTGAGCGACATCGATGGGCCTCAAAACTTTTCCATCTTGCTTCGATTGGAGATATTGCTCCATCTTGCAGAACTCATTACACTCCTACAAAGCGATGACCGGTGTCTTCACGGTAACAGTT
>Ga0209093_1000537_pt1 | contig 20849 bp, 14 predicted proteins | sample SidtaG_4_FD_187450 | JGI IMG/M metagenome (GOLD analysis project Ga0209093, IMG submission 187450) | Marine algal microbial communities from Sidmouth, United Kingdom - Sidmouth_Male1 metaG (SPAdes) (version 2) | ecosystem: Host-associated > Algae > Red algae > Unclassified | place: Sidmouth... | reverse complement strand
GGCGGGGTGCGGGAGTCTGTCCGGCGAGGTCGTTTCTTTGGGGGCGTGGGGGGGGAAGGCGGCGAGGTACCGGGTGAATGGGAGGGGGGTGGCTGTGGCTGTGACTAGGGAAAAATGAAGGACGGCGCGGGAATATGGGTCACGCAACAGAGGAAGGGGAAGAGGACTATGCCAGGTCAGAAGAGGATACACGGTCCTGTACACCATTGAATATCGTGTACACGCGTCTGGAACAGCGACAAACAAGTAGCTGAACTAGTTATCAGGACCCCAAATACTGTGAGCGACGGAAGAGAGTCGGTTCTGACCGGGATCGGATGAAGGCCAGCCATTGGCCGAGGTAGGACTCGACATCCGTCGAGTGGGCGAGGTCAGTTACTCCATGTGGCATCGGCCGAGTGGCGCAGGCCAGGCATGCCTGGGATCGGCATGGGCAAGTCGGACGCGTGGCAGATTTCAGCCAACCAGCTTTTGACAACGCTTGTCACAAACACCGTCACAAACCCGGACCCATGTCACGGAACGGGCCTGAGGCCAGAGGATGATTAAAATCCTTTCCTGGCTGGGTAATCAACCCCTTAATTTTGAACGGTATGAGTGTGAATCTACGATTCTGGCCACTGTCAGCCATGGCGTCAACCTCGCGCACGGCGTGATGGGGGCCCTTGGCGGTGGCCAATGACGGGCCGTGGCGATGTAGTGGGACCGCGCGCGGCGTCTGATTGGCTGGATTGAGCGCCGCCGGTGGTGGGCCGGGCGGTGCCACGTTGCGGTTGTGGTGTGATCTGACGGGCCGACCCGCTTGGGGACGACCCGGCCTCGTCTTGATGTGTGACCCGGTGCCCACGTAGGGGCGCCGGAGGGCCCCGGCAGCCGCTAGGGCACCGGGCCTTTGCTTTGTTGCTGGCACCCGGGGGGTGTGGACGCGTGCCCCCCCTGTTGGCAGCCTGTTGGGTGCCTGTCGACGGCCCCCTTCCCCCTCTGGGGAAGCCCACGAGCGGGGGGGTGGGGCCCATGCAGACACCGTTTGAGGGTATAAAAGCAGTAGCCGGCACCGGCTAGCGGGCGGTGGCGTAGCCTCCGGTACGACGCAGCTTTTCTATGAGCACCACCCCTGGTCAGGGTGTTGCTTGTGGGAGGGCTGCGTCACCGCTTTTGCTTTCGAGTTTTCGAGTCTTTCGTGTGCCCCGATTTTATCCACAATGAGGCGATTTTTATTGATTATAATCATGCGCTATGATTAAATTCATTTTCGCCAGTTTAAGTGGTTTTTTAAATACGGGCGACCGGTATGTAAGCCCACATAAGACCACATGACCGTCTCGATTCGTTGACACGTCACATCGACGCGGCTAGCACTACGTCTTTCTATTTCTCGGCGGGCTCCCCGTCCTCAGACGACTCCCCGCTGACGCGATGGCGCGCTTGCAGGCGCATTCGTGCCCGCCACAGCCATCACAGTCGCTGGAACAGCCGTCGTGTGCTGCCGGCCTTAGTTGAGCGACGGGGGTGTGCCGTTTCCCGTTTCGCGGCACGCGAACGCGCCATTCAGCGCTCGGCGCCGGCGTGGGGCAACCCCAACAACCGCAAAGGACGACCCTCAATGTCTCGGCGCCATGTGACCACCTGCACTCAGTGTCTCAAAACGAGGCGTTTCCAGGCCGGAATCCACTCCCGGCACGGCGCCACATGACCACCCGGAAGGTGCCGTGGCGTCGACCAATAGGAGGCCGGAAATACACCCCCAGAAGGGCCTTACGAGCGGCATTCGGAATTGGGGCTGGCCGGTTTCTGCGGGGTGGCCCGGGTTCTGTGCCCCTGCATTTTGCGGGTCCCTGGGCCGTCCGGCAGGGGCTCCCACGATGCACTGGGGGAGGTCACTGCTGCGCCATCCGCGGCGTTTGGTTGGTTCATCTTTACTGTCAGGAAGTGAGAGGGCGAATGCAGAATGGTCTCCGATATCACGTCAGATCGGGATATGGCGCCCGGACCACCAATGCTCCGCCCCTGGTCCGATCGGCCGATTGCAGCTCGTTGGCGCGCGCGCTCGCGGGTCGGGATGCTGGCCACCGCCTCTGCTGAGCGCCAGCCTGATGGTCTGCGGGCCCTCCACCTGATGGCCTGCGGGCCCTCCACGGTCGGTGTTGGGCCTTCCTCGCGCCGGTACACCGCCCCCACGGGCGCACGCCCGCCACCGTCGCTGCCGCGCCCGCCGCCGCCGCGGCCGCGCCCGCCGCCGCCGCGGCCGCGCCCGCCGCCGCCGCGGCCGCGCCCGCCGCCGCCGCGGCCGCGCCCGCCGCCGCCGCGGCCGCGCCCGCCGCCGCTGCGGCCGCGCCCGCCGCCGCTGCGGCCGCGCCGGCCGCCGCTGCGGCCGCGCCGGCCGCCGCTGCGGCCGCGCCCGCCGCCGCTGCGGCCGCGACCGCCGCCGCTGCGGCCGCGACCGCCGCCGCTGCGGCCGGGACCGCGGCCGCTGCGGCCGCGACCGCCGCCGCTGCGGCCGGGACCGCGGCCGTCGCGGCCGGGACCGCGGCCGTCGCGGCCGTGGCTGCGGCCGTCGCTGCCGCGCCCGCCGCCGCCGCTCCCGCGCCCGTCGCCAGCCGCCGAGGCGCTGGTCATTCGTCCCAGCGGCTGCGGCCGCAGGGGCACTGTGTCAACGCCGCGACCGCCACCCCCGGGGAGCCGGCTTGCGGGGCGTCCATCACCACCCCCGCCGCTGGCCGTGGCTGCGGCCACCCAAGCGGATGCGGTCCTGGTTTACGGCGCGGCGCCATGGCGCGATCTTTGTTGAGATGTGGGTTTCTCTCCAACCCCTCTGTATTCGTGGAAGGGACGCGTGACTCGCTTATCATGCTCCCGTCCTCTCTACACCCCGTCATCGTGGTGCCTGGGGATGTGCAGGCGGTGGGTGACGCTGAGGAGGATGACGCACGGGCTGAGAGCGATCTCGGGTTGCACGCAAGGGGCGGTGAGGACGAGGGGAGCGAGAGGGAGGGAGCTGGAAGTGACCGCTGTGGGGGCACAGAGGAGGGGGAGCGCCAAGATGGAGGCGACGGTAGCGGCTCTGGCGGACGTTTGGACGTTGAACATGACCAAGGACAGCAAGTAGATGGTACGGCCGCCCCAAGACCCGCGGCACCTGCGCCTACATCTCCTTTAGACGCCGTCGCGTCCCCACAAGATAACAACGGGGCGGCGGACGAGGTCGCCGATGACGGGGTCACCGACGGCATCGCGGATGCTGTGGCCGACGCGGTAGCCGGAAACGTTTCCGCGCCGACCGAAACTACCAGTGCACGTCGTCTTTCTGGCCGCGCAGGCCACCCTGCGCTCGATCCGGGCATGTCGGTGGCTCCAAGACGCCGCACAGGAGCCGCCACAAGCGTCGACCGCGTGACGTACGAGGAGGACACGCTTGCCAACTTCTACGCGACGGAGCTACGGGTGGCGGTGGGCTTGACGGCGCGGATGGGCGGGGCTTCGGTGGTGTCGGGCGGTTGTGTGCACGGTGCCCGCGTGGTGGTCATTTTGGAGGCTTTTGATCCGGTTGTCACATGGTCGGTCTTCTCCGAGGGCGCCCTCTTGGCCCTTTGCAGCTGCTCGGGCGTGCTCGGCAATGGACGTTCGGCGTTTACCGGGGTGGTCATGGAGTACCCGCAGATGCAGGAGGCGCTTAGGCGGAGCAGCACGTGCCGCCACGCATTGGCATTGCTGCGGGCCTACGACACCCTCGCCAGCGACATTGGTGCTGTCAACTACGACAGCTTCTTTTCGTCGCTTCCGTTGCTGCTCGGACCACTCGACGGCGACGACAACGGCGGCATGACGGAAGCGACCATCACGTATTACGTGACCCAGGCGGGGCTGCGGAAGAACGTGCCGATTTACGTCGTCTGCTACGACGGCATGTGGGCGGCCGTCGCCATCCGCCCCTCGAGCAATAAGTTCAAGTTGACCACGTGCTGCCAACTGTCGTGCAAGTCGCGGCCGTGGGGCTGCATCCATGCCAAGGCGGTCAACAAGATCACTCGGGTGGACGCCGAGTCGGAGGCGGTACGGGCGGAGATGGCTAGGGAGGACGAGCTCCCTCTTGGCCCAGCCGGCATCCTGAACTCGGAAGACCCGCCTGTTGGTGCGCCTGCCGCCGCCGGCCGAGCCTCTGCTGCGGCGCCCTCCGCAACGCCCACCAAGCCGCGCCAGAGGCGTCGGGCCCGGAATTTGTTTCCGTGCTCGACAGAGGTGAGGCTTTGCGACCAGTACAGCTCGGCCCTCCAGCTGCTTCGGAGCGAATCCCAGTACAGGCGGCTGGGCAAGGTGCATGTGGAGTCCAAGTGCCTTGTCTGCGACGACTCGGTCCGCGGCCACGACGTCAAGACGAACACAGCCGATCTCTACACAATGCGTGGTCGGCTGGAGGTGGTCGTCGAGACGTGGACCTGCGCCAATGGCCACTTTGTTGACTATGACGGGTCCGAGGACGGACTCTTTGCGGTGGCGACGGAGACGCTGTACGTCCGTGTCTTCTTGGACTCGGTACTAGGCGTGTGCGTCATTGCACGGTCGACCATGGCGGCGGCGGCGGAGTACCTGCCGAGCGTCTTGCGGAACATTGGCGCGTACGAGGACGGGGAGTTCGGGCAGAACCGGCAGAGAATCTCCGACGCCGTCGGCGAGTTCACGGAGACGCTCATCATACCCGAGGTGGCCTTCGACTGCCGGGACTGTGGGGCCGAGGAGGCCACGGGCGGGCGGTTCAAGTGCGTTCTCGGCGACGGCCAAATATTGGCCGTCCTGCAACAGTACATCATGCCAATGACGAGGCCCGGTATGGACGCGCCGCGCGCGGACATGGTCATCACGTACGCGTGTGCGGTCCGCAACGCCACGGTGCGGGCGGTGATCCGCCACCGCGTCCGGTCGGGCGCTGTCGACTCCGTCGCCGTCACGGCGAATGAGGTCCTCAAGTTTCGTCCGTTTGAGGCGGCCATGTCCGGAGCGCCGCCCGCGCCGCCACCACCGCCGACGGAGGAGAGCCGCGGCTTGCGGGCGAGGGAAGAGCAGGAGGCCGCATTGCGGTGGTCAGTCGCCACCCTCTTTCACAAGTTCTTCTATGTGCGCAACCTCAACTCGGCCACGGGCGTCATTGCCGCAGGCGCCACTGATGAAGGGCCTTTGTCGGGCGTCAGTGACGGTGGCAGCGGCGTCAACTTGGCAACCGGCGACCAGAGCGGCGGAAACGCAGAGCGCTCGTCGGGAAGCGCTTCCGAGTACTCCAGCGACGCGTTGGAGCAGTCCGCGCCCGAGAGCAGCGTCAACGAGTCGGAGGGGAGCGACCACCAAGGCGAGGGTGTCCAAGAAGCGCAAGAGCACCTTGCTGGCGAAAAGCGCGAGGTAGCCACCGGCGTGGAGGAGCTCGAGATAGTCACCGGCGTCGAGGAGCTCGAGATGGCGCCGAGCGCGCGTGACCAAGCCGTCGCGCCCGCCTCACCGCCCGCAACGCCACCACTGGTCGCCGATGGCTTGCAGTTTCTGTTGTCCCAGCCAGGCGGTGACGACGGGGCGGGCAACGAGACGATGGAGGGCAATGACGGGGCGGGGAACGAGGTGGTCAACGAAGATGCCAAGGCGGGCGACGAGGCCATGGACGGCGATGACGAGGAGGGCAACGAGGCGGTCGAGCCCGAGTTGATCAGGGCGGCCGTGCCGCGCACTTACGACCGGTGGCGTACCCCGGTCGCGTCCGTTGAGCCGCTGGCGGCGAGGAGGTCGTTGCCAAATAGCGACGACCCGGTCGCCGTGGACGTGGCCGACCCCTCTTCTCCGCTGACCCAGCGGGCAGTCGGAGCAGCCAACGAAGTGGTTGTGGAGCCGCTGACGGGCAGCCTCTTCGCGCTCGTGCAGCTCGACAAGATCCCTCTCAGCTTCGACGACTTTGAGCTGCTGCTGCCGTATAAGTGGCTGAACGATGAGGTCATCAACGGCATGTCAACGCTCATGCAGTGGCGCAACGAGCGGACGGTGGCCACTAACCCGTCCGCTCCCACGCACTACTTCTTCAGCACCTACTTTTACACCAAGCTCTGGCACATGAACGAGTACTCCTACAGTATCGTGCAGCGGTGGACCAAAGATTTTGACGTGCTCAACTACGACAAGATCTTCTTCCCCATCAACGTCGCCAACTCGCACTGGATATTGGCGGTGTTGGACAAGTCTGCCGGCACCATCTCCGTGTATGACTCGCTGGGCGGGCGGAACAAGATTGTCGGGGAGAGCTTGAAGCGGTGGGTGCTCGACGAGGCCGACTTCTACGACAAGCAGGCGCGCCAGTGGACGGTTTTGCACCCGTGGTGCAGGCAGCAAGAGAACTGCGACGATTGTGGCGTCTTTGCCGTACAGAACATGAACTTCATTGCGCGTGGACGGGACCTATCGACAATGATGCGGAGCACGGCGTACTACCGGCGACGCATGGCAGCTGAGCTGCTGGCCAGTAGCATTGGCGGCGAGGGGTGACGTGGTGGTGGCGTTGTCTGAGGGAGGGTGTTGGCGAGCAGCTGGTGACCTTTTTCCGCCCGCTTTCCTCTCTCTGCTTGTTTGATCAGGTGAAAAACGAACTGCTTACCATTGCGCACCCGCTCTTGCACTCTTCATGCTGGCAGGCCTGGTCCCTCAGGGGGTTCTGGGACTTCGTGTCATGGTAGGTCGTCATCTTGCTCAAGCGCACCGCCGTCCACGTCACGGCCAATAAATGATAGGGGGGCAACCTCGTGCCAAGGCAATCAAAAAACTCAATAAAGTGTTCGAACTTACGACAATTGCATGTACAGCACATGTCGCGACCCTGCCTCACAACCGATCCAGGCGGACAGAGATCATGAGCACGATTCGCAAATGCATCATCAATTGCCAGCATGAAGAAAAGGTAGCGCCCCACCATCGGCATTTCGATGATGATGCTCAACGGTGTCGTTCCCTGCCTGAGCGGCCCTTGCGGCCAGATCCAGCCGGCTGGATCCGTCGAAAGAAGCGCCTCCAGATGCGTGACTCAAGCGCTCAGACAGCTGCCCGCCAACTGCTGTGGCCGTTTGTAAGCGCCCTCTTGTGTCCGACCGCAGCAGAGACCCCTTGTGAGCTATCTCGAGTGACCCTCTTCCCCTCCCGCGATACTGATGTGTGCCCCTCCTTCGCGGGTCCGTCGGCCCACCGACCGGGACAGCCGTGGATGGCAGTCCTTGCCAGCCGTTTGGTGGCCCTTGTTTCGTGTCCCTCTCGGCCCGCCGCCAGCGGGCGTTCTGGACGACGTCTGTCAGCCCGGTGTGCCTCCTGGCTGCACCCATGAACGGGGGCCCGCGTTTCCAACGCTATCCGCTCTCTGGCCGGCCGTCTCGCACCCCTGTCCGGCCCCCGCCCGCCCGCTTACCTGCCGCCGCCGGCTGACAGGCTTGGCTCGCGACTGTCTCCCTGCCTGCCCCCTCGATGGGCCGAATGGGTGAGTGGGACCTCTCCTTGTGTCTGTCGTCGTCGTGCGCTGTGCGTGTGCGCCGCTCTCCGTGCAGCCTGTACGCCGTGGCCGCCGCCGGCGCGGCCAACTCTTGGCATTGTCGGGACCGTCTGCCAGCTCCACGTGGTCGACGGCAACCTCCCCCGCTCTGGTGCGCTTCGCTGTTGGCAACGCGTGACCCCTCGCCACCTCGACACTGGCCGGAGGGAACTCCGCGGCTGGACCGCCGTAGACGCCGCCACCCTCTGCGCCACAATGGTCATCGTGGACGCGGACGCGTCGGCCACGGGCGAGACGCTCGACCACGGGGCGGGTGCTGCTACCTCTGCTGCGTCTGGCGTGGTTGACACGCCGTTTCCCGCATTCGTGGGGAGCAGGGCGGACCTTTCCCCGGGTGCGGCCTCCGTTGCGGCGCTCGGCATTGACTACCCCGTCGTCGACGGCATCCCGGATCGGCGGGCCGTGGTAGGCCACGATGCGGCGCTGGCCGCGGCGCTGGAGGGCCGCACGGGAGAGCAGGGCGAGCTGACAGGTGGCATCAGCCTGCCAGCCAACAAGTCGCCGACGGTGGTCGTGTCGTCGGTAGGGGGTGCGGCGCAGATTGGGGGAGGCGACAGCGGCGTCCAACCCCTGCTTCAGCCTGTCGCGCAAGCGGTCGTCGACGCCGAGCGCGACGTCTTTCCCAGCGCCGACGGCGCCCATGCCCCGAGCGTTGTGTTGGTCCCCGACGCCGAGGTGACGTCGGACACCCTTTCTGACGTTGGGCGTGCATCGGTCATCCACGTCCAGGACACGGGCGGCATGGACGGAAACTACGAGTCGGCGGGCGGGTACGACTTCTACGTGTCCGAGCCGAGCGACGACGAAGAGGCCGCTGCCGCGGGCGAGCCGGCGGTGGGCGACGCAGGGTTCGCGGTTGCTGCTGCCCTTGAATACGAGCCGGACGCAGCCGCTCTTGACGCGGCGACCCTGGACCGGGCCGCTGTGGTTGGCGGGTTGGCGGGTGACGCGGCGCTGGCGTCTGGCACCAACGACCCCTTGTTCGGCCCCATGCCCGACGCCCCGCCCGAGGCGGCGGCTGCCCAAGCTGCGGACGAGGTGCTTTGCGTCTGCACGGACTTCTTCCCCGAGACAGACGACGAGGATATCTAGAAGGATCGATGGATGACGGTGCGCACCTTCATCGCGGCCATGCTTTCTGAGCCTGTGCTCAACATCTTTGGCGCGTGCAGCGCCATCGACGTGGAGGTGTTGGCGAGGACGCTCATCGCGCGGACGCGGAGCGCCGAGTGGATCGAGCTCGCCCCGTGTGTGACCCCCGTCGTCTTCGTGTGGCAGTTTCTCTTGCTCGTCCGCCACGCCATGGACGAGCAGCCTGACCTTTGCCAGGCAGTTGGGGAGCTGATGCTCTTTTGCGTCCTTGCGGAGGAGGAGACAATGGCTCGGTGGGTGGCCAAGGCCAAGCCTGCGGCCAAAGAGTACCGTGACAAGTGGGCGGACGGCGATGCGGCCGCGTACGACGCGTGGCTGCTCTCCCTTGGCATCCGTCCGGCCATCTCCCACGTCGTCGCCAGAGAGCCGTCCAAGGCCCGCGCGGCGGAGCAGGCAAACGAGCTGAGGACTGGCCAGTCCTGGCCGGGCCGGCCCGTTCTCCGCGCGTTCCCAGAGGACTCGACGGCGGAGAAGCAGCGGCTGAAGGCGGCCGGCAAGCGCGAGGAGAAGAAGGACGTCAAGCCCAAGGAGGTCAAGGGGTGGGATGTCGACGATTGCCGGCACCTTTTCCCGGACAGCGTGCTTCGTGCCCCCTGTGTCATCACGTTTGTCTGCGGCTGCGGCTACATCATTGGGTTTGAGCTCCTGAGGGAGACCGAGAGCCCCGCCCACGTGGTGGCAGCCCTCGTTCAGCGCTTCAAGCGGTTCCCTCGCGTTATCTATTTCGATACTGCTTGTCAAGCGCAGCGCAACGCCCTGCGGCGGGTGCCTTGGATGATGGACGGAGTGTGCACGTCTTGGTTTATTGACAGGTTTCATCGGTGCAACCATACCTGCTCCCCTGTCTTCAATGCCGACCAATACCCGGACCTCACGCGGGCCCACGACACGTCGGGGGCCGAGAGGCAACACTCTATTAAAAAGCGGTCCAAGAACAGCCTTTCGTATATGAGGCAGCGGCGGTTTATTGTGCGGTCGCGCATTATTGCAGCACACAACAACATCAAGGTGTCGCAGAGGCGCGAGGCGACCAAGGAGGCCAACCGAGTGCGTATGCCCGGCCGGGCCAAGGTGTCCGTGGAGATCCAACACAAACCCGTTGAGACGTATTTCCATGACTTTATTGTTGACCATTGTGAGATGGGGGAGCGGTGCCCGTGTAGAGATAGGGTGCAGAAGGACGGGATAGTCGGGTTGGAGAGGAAGGTGTGAAGAGACAATGTAGTGCCACCAAGATGCAACTGGTTAGATATGAAGCCACACTAGCAAAGTGGCGCCTTCACGACCACGACAATCCAACAGGTGAGATAAAGACATCACAGCCACAAAGCGTCCACGCACCTGCTCACAGCACAGTCACTCGTGACGTCGCATAGTTCGCGAACCGCCGTCTCCGGAACCAGCTGCTCGTTGCAGAGGCCGGTGCACCCCGCCGCCTGGCATCACATGCAGCTAGACGGACAGCGCAAAGGAAACAAACGACAACGGATGCTAGTAGGAAAGACGTTAGTGGGCCACGCTGACCATCGGCGCAGTGCAACTGCGTGCGTCGGCCATCGCCGGATGGCAAATGGATGCGAAGCGGGGGCCATGTCGGCACCTGAGACCACCGTCCTGCAAGAGAGACAGGAAGTGGTTTGCAGCCAAGAAAGACACGCCGACGTACCTACCCTCGGGCTGAAGTTGCCGCGTCACGGCAATGGGGAGAGTGGAGAACGACCGGGGAAGCTGTAGCACAAAGAGGCAAGCACCGACAGCCCAAATGGTTGGGGTGGAAGAACCGGTCAAAAAGCACCCAGCCCCCACACACACCGAAAAAGAACGGGCCGTGTCCAAGGCCCCATCCCAACCAACAGCACGCACCCGGCACTCCAACGGTACGCTCGCGCACATCCAAAACGTCCATTGCGCGCAGCCAAAAGCACAGCCAAGCGAAAACCAGACGTGAGGCGTTGCAGGAGGCGGTGCCGTTGTTGCGGCACCACCACCATGTCCGTGCGATGCGGGGGACATCGCGGCAGGGGACGCGGCTGACAAGCGGTGGTTGCGGCATCGTCACCGACCAGGCACGTGTTTTCCGGCACGGTCGGACCACGTGCCATCGGCGCAGAAAACGCGCGCTCCTGCGGCCCGGGAGCGGCCAACGTTGGTGCCGCAACGGCGCAGATTACACCGGCCCGTTGCACCAGCACACACGTGCGACCAGGCGCTTCAAGGCCTCTTTGATCTCGAAGGATCGCCACAGGACGTCAAACAAGGTATTGAATTCAGTCTGAAGTGCGGAGAACTACTCTGATACCTGCTTGAATATCACGCAAGGCCTGAAGTAGCACCCTTTTTGGGGGAAACATGGGTTGGCCGCCTCATCTGACTGTGAAAGGGGGACCATATGATAGGCTTGCTTTCTGGGGGCATGGCCAAGATGTGGACCATCGATTCTGGCCATGCTAGGGGGGGGGGTGGCAGTGACAGCCGCTGGGAGGGGCGGATCGCAACTGTGTCTGGGGGGTCTAGGAGACAGGTGCCACGGTCGCCTCTTTGGGGGCGGCGCGGCCGGGGAAGCTGTTACGTGCTCATGGCGCCCCGGCTGATCGCTGTGCGGTTGTACGGCGTGAGACAGAGGCAGATCCGATGCCCGTCCAGGTCCTGCCAGACTGTGAGGGCTGGCTTCCCGGATGGAAATCGACCTCTGCTTATCAGGAGGAAGAAGCAGGAGAGAGCTTGACCCAAAGTCGCTACTGACGTGCATGCGGCAGGAAGGCGCTGCATCGTCCGCCAGGTTCCGCATTGAACGAAAGGTGTGGCTCACTCCCGGGCTCTCCGCGAAGTCGGGGCGACGCGGCCAACTTTTGCGCGCCAGGAAAGAGCATTGGTTCAGACAGGGTCGGCGCAAGCCTTCACGAAAAGAGAGGCAGTTACTCATCCGCACAAACGCAACGCTGAAGAGAATCTACACTGTGATGGACGGTTTGTAGCTATTGGGGCTGTGCCAGTTGCGAAAGGGCTGAGCACAGTAAACATAAGTCGCGCTCTTTTGGGGGAGCATATAGTGGGTGTTGGTGACACACCAATCTCGCCGCACTTTCCGTATGTCGTCTACTGGTCTTCTCCAGTCTGCACACAGATATCGCCGCGCCACCCTTCCGCACATTTACAGGCGCTCTGTCAGTTCATCCTGTATAGAAACACTACGACCAGAGCTCACTTTCCCTCATTGCTCCCACGAGCTGCATTGTACTCAACTTCAAAGCAGCGGCCCCAACTGCCGCGCAGGGGCAGCGACGCCATCGCCGGCAACCGGTCGGCGTCGTCATCGTCCGAGGTGCTCCCGCCGCCGACCGCCGAGGCAGCGCGCCCGCAGGGGGGCCGCCAAAAAGTCAGGCGGCCTCTTCGCCACGACTGCAAGCAGTCCTCAGGGCGCTGGCGTTTCCCCCGCCAAGGCGGGTAGCAGACGACGGCGAAGTGAGCAGTCGGCACAATCAGCCGAGCTTTCGTCAATCTGACGGTCCCCGTCGCTTTTATCATTCTCCGCAATAGGCTGCTGGCCGCCGAGCCACGCGCGCCTCGCACACCACCCCACTGCTCATTCTTTTCCCTGGCGGCACGCATTTTAAGAGATGTCGCAAATGGACAGACCAGCGTGTCCTTCTCACATGGTTAGGTAGTATCGCGACCCACGTTTCTAAGAGGACAGCGCCATCCAGGCGCAGCCAAATGGTACATCGTCATCCCTGGCGTCGCCAGAACTCTGCCCTACCACGCCAGCCGCCAATCCTTCCCACGACTAGGATGGTAGGTTCGCCTCCCTGCCCAACTGAACTAGCACGCGGCCATCGTTCGGATCCACGGCAAAGACTTGCGAGTGCACGTTCACATGGACCCGATGGCCTTTATGGACAGTGCCGCGACAGAGATACAAGTAAGGCGTATATGTGAACAAGAAACAATGCAAGTACTCCAATGGTTCTACTACAGTCGACCGCCGCCAATCCCCTCCCTACTCCACCCCCCTCATTCTCCTCTCTATGCCCGTGGCCCGTAAAGCTCGTCCGTAAAGAGAGAGTGGACGTACTCTGACACCTTGGTAGTGATGTGATGACCGCCCGGGAGTGGGGGCAACTTGGCCAAGAGCTCCCGACCATCCGCCTCCGAGAGACTACTATAGACGAGCGCCAAAGCTTTGGGCGTCTTGTACCCGGCCGCCATGATGACATCGATGCGGACCGGCCCGATCCCGGGCAGGACGCTCAATTGCAGGGACCACAGCTGCTGCAGCGTTGCCACTCCTCGCAGCTCCTTCATGTACTCGTCCCACTTCGAGTACGAGAGGACGTCGTTGGAGCCCGGCGAGGCACCGTCTGCAACACGGTTGCGCTCGAGCCAGGCCGCCAAGCCGTCGGCCGTTCCAAGCCGGCGGCTGCGGTGCCGCGTCATGGAGGCGTAATACTGCACCGTCTCCGACATGTTGTCCGTCTCCTTGACGAAGATGTTGTTCTCCACCGAGAGGGAGGCCAGGAAGGCGCCCGCGTCCCGGCGCATGGCGGCGTCGCCCCTCGTCGCGGCTTCCACGCTCCCCTCAATCAAAAAGGTCAGCGACGACCGCCTCGACGCCAACATCCAGTACGACTGCTCGGCGAGCCGCCCGTCTCGCATGGAAGACACCAAGTCGGCCGCCGTCTTGCGCTCAATGATCTGGTCGAGGATGAGCCCGGTGCCCGCCGCCGGCGAGCCCGCAAAAGCCCCCGCGCCGGCGGTGGTCACCCGCGCCACCAGTGTGGCGTCGCCGCAAGGAAGGCGACGCGTCACGACTCTGCCGGTCAACCCAGGGTTCATACGGAGCCGAGACAGAAAGGCGGAGCGCGAAACGCCGCTTCCAGTCGTCTCACGGTCATCAACAACGAGGAACACCTCGGAGGCAAGAGGACCGGTCGACGAGGGAGGGAGGGGGTACGTCAGTGCGATCGGCTGGCTGGCGAGCGCCATGCCACCCGCCCGGCTAGGCAAAGACCCGGCCGTCCCTCCAAATGGAGAAGCCCGGAGCAGGTCTTCCGCCGTCTGTTGGTGGGTGCCAACGCGGCTAGGCACAGCCGCGTCGACAACGACGGCTGAAAGCGCCTCTTCCACGGCGGGGCGGGCGTCGTGGTCCACGACAGCGACATCGCCGTCGACAGCACCTTGCTCGGCGGCCGGCACGGCCGCCACCGGAAGGGGGGAGTCGTCGCCGACAACGATGATGCCCGCCTCGACGGCGTCCGCCACGCCGCCGGCGCTGTCCGCGACGGCTAGCGGCGCCGACTCACCCTGGTGGCCACCCAAAAGAAGGGGGGGTTCGTCGTCAACAACGATGACGCCCGGCTGGACGGCGTCCGCGCCCACGATGGCACTGTCCGTGGCGGCTAGCCGCTCCGAGGGGCCGTCTTGGCTGCCAGGGAGCAGCCGGCGACGAGACACATCTTGACCGTCCCACCGCTCAGCTGCATCTTGATCGCCGCGCGCCGCTGCTGGTCCCCCGCAGGGCACCCGACCGCCAGCACATCCGACGTCGGCCGGACCGCCCCGGCCATTGTTAGGTGGCAGGGCGCGATCGAGCACGCGCTCCACAATGGAGGGAGCACCGGCGCCGGCCGGCGCACCAAAGAGCTCGGCCTCAACGGCCTCGACGGCAGTGCGGGCGGGGATGCCACGGCCGATGAGCCCCTGCAGCAGTGCCACGTGCTCCGTCACAACGTCAGCCACAGAAGGTGCATGCCCACGCGAAGAAGACGAGGGTAGCGACGGTGGCGGCGACAGAGAAGAGCCACGGCCCGCACAGCCGCGCCCAGCACCAGTACCACGGCTCCCCATTGTCAAAGAGGGATGGGAGAAGCGGGTGGTGTGGATAGAAGAGGGGGGCGGGGGGGATGGCGCCTAGCGCGAGCGCGGCAGCGCCAATGCCGGCGGGGAGGCGAGGAGCCCTCGCCGGTGCGGGAGGGGGGTTCTCGATAGGGATGAGCAGGAGGGGAGTGCGGGACAGGGGTGGGAAGGAGGGGGGTGCGGGACAGCGGTGGGAAAGAACGGGGAGCGGGACAGGGGTGGGCAGGAGAGGGACGCGAGACAGGGGTGGGAGCGAGCGGCTCCCATATCTGATGAGCGGCGCGCCTCAGACGCTTCGGGATGGCCACCGAATCGTGGAGATGGCGGCCCGCTCCCCCGCTTGTAGGCATGCTCGATGGCGGCAGTGAGGTGTCGTCAGACCTCCCAGGAGCCGCACTGTATCTTCCCGGAAGCGCCAAGGGGGGTCTTCTTGCCTACAAACGACAGAACAGAGCACTCAAAGGTGAATGCGTGACCCCAAACTATGCCAATAGTACGGAATCTTCTGTTTCAGTATTTGTAGGAACACAGTGTATACCTCTGATTATATTTTCTTGGTTTGCACGGGGGGCGGTGTGCCGACTGCAATCGAATGGATCACGAGGCCCCTCAGCCTCGTTCACTGGGCGCGGACCGGGGGGGGGTGTCTACGCGGTCCCGCGAGCTCATCCGACAAGCTGGCTGCCATTGCTCCCCAGAATGGTCCGCAACGGCTGGAGACGTCCAATGACAGCACGAGTCAATTCTGGGGGGGTGCGACGCTTGGAGGGCAGCAGCGGAGAATGGGCTCGCTCTGGTTCTCTGAAATAGTTGGCCCGCCTGGAGCGTCTCGGAGGGGGCCCCCTCTGCCGATCAACCGTGAACCGTGAACCGGGCACCGCGTGGCAGCGCCCCAGTGTCTCCCAAGGGTGGTTCCAGGAAGGGACGCCACTGGCCCGAGCACCAGCAGCTCTGCGCGCCTTGCGTCGTCCATGGTGCCGCCACAGCCATGCCCGCCCGCGCCGCATGAACCGCTCTTCCCAACCGCACGGTCATTTGGGCGCGCTTTTGTACCACCACAGTCGCCGTACACACCGTCCCTTGCCCACTCGCCACAATACCGTTAGCAGCGCTTCGTCGTGGCGGGAAGGTGTGGAGGGCGGGGGGCGCCCAGCAGCCGCCACGGCCGCTTGTGGGATAGCATCGGCAGGACCAGTAGGGGTTTGGGGGCGGCACAGAGGACCTCGCGGGCTCGAACACAGTCATTGTGATGAGGGATGAGATGGCTTGTTTCCGGCATGCCGTGGCTGTGGGAGGGCGCAAGCGCAAGGACACCACGCTGCCTCAACGCCGCAGCCCCCTGGCTGGCGGAGCGCCGCTGAGGCACAAGTGTTTCAGAGCCGAGGTAGGCCCCGTTTCCTGTGTGGCGTCTGGGGTCGCGGCTGGATGTGGCCGGTGGGGTGGTCGCTGGGGTGGCCGACCGCGGGCGCCAGCTGGGGCTACCGGTTGGGGGTTCCGGCTGGGGGCGACGGCTGGGGGTGTCAGCTCGTTGTGGGATGTGGTAGCTGCTGTGTTTGCCGGGGTGGATGTCCGGGGGCGCCGGCTGGGGCTACCGGTTGGGGTTCCAGAGACGGTCGGCCGCTCGGGGGGGGGGGTGCAATGGGGGGAGTAGCTGGTGGTGCAGGTCTTGTGGGCACCCGATGTGGGTGCGGATGTGGCCGTATGGAGCGTCTGTTTCCTGTTAGTCATCCAAACCCTCCTTCGCCTTTCAGACTTGGTTTGTTGACACAACTATGTGCTGGCTATCGTATAGAAGAAAAGAGAGAGCAGAGCAGAAGCGAAGACAGAACATCGTCAAGCAGGCACTGCATTGTGCTCAAGAAAAATAAACCAACTCCTTGCACCACACCACGACGGTGCCAACCTGCGTGTCGAGGTCCACAGTCCCCTTTGTACTGCCCGGGATAGGGTAGCGTGAGCTGTACGGGTAGGAAACGGAAGCATCCAAGACGGCGTCCAACTCGACGGCCACCAGGTCATTGTCAATCCAGCGCGAATAGATCTTCTTCTTGTTCTTGACCAGACGAGCAGTAGCGACAGACACGCAGAGCTCCGACAGCAGCGTGCATGGCGCGCGGTTGGGGACGTTCTCCCAGTTCACCTGCTCACCCGCCGCAGCGCTTGCTCCAACCGCGGCCGTGTGCTTCTTGACGGCCAGGCGTCTCGAGCGCTTGACTGGCGCGGGAGACGAGGAGCTCGGCTCCGCGGCGGCCCGCCGTTTTCCACGAGCGACTAGCGGTTGGTCTTTTGGAAGTGCGGCGGCGGTGGCGGCAGCTGCAGCGGCGGCAGCGATGGCAGCAGCTTTCTGCCCACGCGTTGAACGCCTCCCCCCCGAAGGTGACAGGGCGGCGGCCGTCGCCGCCCCCGGCACGCCGCCCAACGACGGCACGCCTCTACCGTCCGGCCGACCGAGGGTCAAAGCGGCCGCCGACGCCGTGCCCGCCGATGCCCTTGGACCGGGCACTCTCGCACTTGATGCAGCCGCCGTGGTGTTTTCCGCCGCGCCGCCCCGGCCGCTCGGCCCTGAGCCACCAGTCGTGCTCTTCGTCGTCATCTTGACGGCATGGGTGCCGCCCTTGGGCCTCGGCGTGAGGCGGACGCCCCTCCCGCTTTCCTTCTCGGCCCTTGAGCTCCGTGCAGGGCTTGCAAGATGGGCGACGCGTCGAGGCTGCAGCGGTGGCCGCCGCGCGGATGATGCAGCGGGCGTGACCATGCTGGTATCACCAGAAGGGAAGCAAGTACTGCCCGACGATGACGCGGAATGCTTGTTTACCGGCGGTCGCGCAGACGAGGCCGAGAGATGCGTACTCGCAACCTCGCTCGTCGCCGCGACTGGCGGGGACCCCTCCGCGGAGGAGCGCCCACCAGTGGGTGCACATGCCGCGCCCGAGCATGCCGTCCTCGAGGGAGTCGACTCAGGCGCAGCTTCGGAAGACAAGCGCCCGGCCGACGCACTACTCGGAAGCGACGGAGATGTAGAGCTCGCTGCACCCTCGGGGGTTGCCGACGTCCTCGTCTTGGGCGTCCCTGGATGCACGACGCCATCATTGTCCACTTCTTGCACTGGTAGAGCACCCACAACAGCAGGGGCCGCAGCAAAGATGGTCGCGGCCGCAGCGCCGTTCTGTGCGGCAGCGGCCGAAGGGGGCGGGGCATCCAATGGGGAAGATCCCGCGGATGACGCCGATGGCACCGGGGAAGTAGCGGGGGCGGATGGTGGTAGGGGGCTCGCTGCTGAGCGAGGCGCCCGCTGTACGACCGCAGATGACGCGGGTGCCAGAGATGGTGACGCGGTCGACGCGGGTGGTGATGGGGCAGGCGCCGTCGACACGGGCACCGGTGGAATAGGCGTCAGTGAAGCAGGAGTCGGTCGAGTAGGCAACTTTGAGGAAGTTGCCGGCGGCGTTGGCGCCGTGAGCGCGGGTGACGGCAGAGTTCGCGCCACCGACGCTGGTACCGTCGTGGTGGGTCCGTTATGAGTTCCCACCGGCCGGGTGCGCGCGGCCAAAGACACGGACGCGGGAGGCGAAGATACTGACAACTCGGCCGAGGATGTGCCCCCCGCTGACGCACTAGAGATCTGGGCTTTGATGCTCGTGTTGCCCGCCACGCTCAACTTCACCGCCGCGCTTGTGTTGCCCGCCGCTCTCGTCTTGACCTCCGCGCTGGTCTTGACCGCCGCGCTCGTCTTGACCGCCGTGCTGCTCGTTTTGACGGCCGTGCTCGTCTTGACCGTCGCTCTCGTCTTGCCCGCCGTGCTCGTCTTGACCGCCGGGCTCGTCTTGACCCCCGTGCTCTTCTTGACCGCCGCGCTCGTGTTGCCAGCCGCCCTCACCTTGTCCGCCGCGCTTGTGCTGCCTGCCGTGTTGCCCGCCGCGCTCGTGTTGTCCGCCGCGTTCTTATTGCCCGCCGCTCTCATCTTGACGGCCGCGGTCGTGTTGCTGGCCGCACTCGGGCGGCCCGCCGCGCTCGTGTTGCCCGCTGCTTTGCACTTGACGGCCGCGCTCGTGTTGCTCGCCGCACTCGGGCGGCCCGCCGCGCTCGTGTTGCCCGCTGCTTTGCACTTGACGGCTGCACTCGTTTTGACCTCCGCGTTTCTCTTGCCCGCGGCGCCCGCAGTCGCGGCTCCACTCACCTGGACAGTCACGCTCGTCCTGTCGATGGCTTTGCCCTTGCCCGCGCGCGCCATCAAAGCTGCACGGATGGCGGCACTCTGCGAGGAAGCAGTACCGGTAGGCGATGGCGACGCCACCGAGGCGGTAGCAGCTGCAGAGGCCAACGCGGTATCCGCTGCAGACGCTGCCCTCACAGCTGCGGGGTGGTCCGGTGACAGCGGAGCTGGAAGCTCTTCGGGCGCCAGCCACGTCATGTGCGTCGCCTGGGGTGATCCCTTGGCCACCCAGCCGGCTGGTCGGCGAGGCCCGCCCGAAAACTTCTGGCCCGGCCGGCGATGGTCCGCCTGCTGCTTAGCATGCTGCGCCGGCGTTGGTGCGATGCGCGGCACGGCGCGGAGCCCGGAAAGCGTCCCCAGCTGCGGCGTGCGTGCCGATACAGACAGCAACGGCGTGCCCGAGAATCCGTAGATATACTTGGACATGGCGAGATGTGCCTCCTGCGACATGCCGGCTAGCAGTAGAAACTCAGCCACCCGCTGCTCGACGGTCGACGTGCGCTGGAGAGTTTCCCGCGGCAAAACCGCTCTGACCGATGGCGTCGTAAGCTTGGAGGCGCATTTGGCGCGCGCAGCCTCCAGCATCCACTTGTCCACAATGACGCCGCGCGGCCACGGCGCGTCACGAGAAGCCTGCCTTGGCCACCAGGAAATGCACAGGCGCCGACGCCGTACGGACATGCCGGCGGCCAACGCGGTGTTGCCCTTCGTCAGCGCGTGCCGCAAGCGCGTCAGGCGGTCGGACGACGAGTCGAACATGGTCTTGAGCAAGCCCTTGGTGGCGGCATTGGGAATGTAGTCGGCTGGCGGAAAGGCTTGGACGGGAGCGGTTGGCACCCACCCTCGTCGCCGCCGAGGCCCGACGCGGCTGCGCCGCTGGAGCTGCTGTCCGTCTTCGTCTTCAGCTGACGAGAACGACGAGCTGCCGTCCGTGTCCTCGTCCTCGCCGCTGCTGCTCAAGCCCGTCGCAGGGGTGACGTCGTCGCCGTCTTGGAAGGCGCCAGCGGCCGTGGCCGCTGTCGTTGCCGCTGCCGCAGGAGCCGTCGTGGAGGCTGCAGGGGCGTCCTCTGCCTCTGCCGCTGCTAAGACAGCTGCGGCAGCCGCTTGGGAGCGGGCGAGGTCGGCAGAGGCTGGTGACGGCAGTGCTATCGGTGCCCCACCGCCACCAAAGCCCGCCCCAGCCGCCACTGCCGCCCCAGCCGCGCCAGCGCAAGCCGTCGTTGTCGCCCCAGCCGCCGACGTTCGTGCAGCCGCCGTCACACTCACCCCGCGCGCCCTGCGCATCGGCGCCTTCGGTGCTCGACCCCGCCTAGTCGTGTCCCCACCCGACCCGGCGCTCCCACCCGACCCGGCGCTAGCACCCGCCCTTCGAGTGAGGGTCTTCCCTGCGCTCTTATCCACCACCCCACTTCCTTCACCATTCACTCCAGCCATGGGTCTACCCAAAAGCAGGGCTTCAACCGCGTCCGCAGATGGCTCCGTCCGCAAGGCCAAGAGCGGCCCAGCCGCCGCCATCAAGCAGTTTGCGCTCTCCACGTAGCGGTAGAGCATGCACAAAACGTCGCCCGCGGGGCTCAGCAGCACGTTGGCGTCCTCGAAGACAGGTACCCAAAAGACCTTTCCCGTCGTGTCGTAGCCAGACACGTGGACGTGGAAGTTGAAGTTGGTGTTGTTCTTGGAGAATAGCTCGATCATCCCCAATATGTCCACCAAGAGCGCCAAGGTGACGGGGCCCATGCGCCCTGGCCCCACAAAGCCCATCAGCTTGTCATAGGTCTCCTTGGCGCTCTGACGCACTGTCGCAGACACCATGTCGACGCCGTCGACGCGTGGGGAGCGCACGAAAGTGTTGTGCAAACAGGGTGAGCGGACGAGAGCGAGAAAGCCACGGCACGAAAGACCAGCGAGCACGGGCGACGAGAAACGCGACGAGCGAGGCCAATGCTGCCGGCAACGACAACGATGGGCCCGAAGGGGCGCGACGAGCGCGGGCGCGGAGCGGGGGCAACAAGCGCCGGCGGGGGGGGGGGCAACAGCAACAGCGGGCGGGGGAGAGCGGGACGTGCGAGGGCG
>Ga0209093_1000534_pt1 | contig 20898 bp, 30 predicted proteins | sample SidtaG_4_FD_187450 | JGI IMG/M metagenome (GOLD analysis project Ga0209093, IMG submission 187450) | Marine algal microbial communities from Sidmouth, United Kingdom - Sidmouth_Male1 metaG (SPAdes) (version 2) | ecosystem: Host-associated > Algae > Red algae > Unclassified | place: Sidmouth... | reverse complement strand
GGAAGAAAGCGAAGGGCGGGCGAGCGCAGGAAACACTCCGCAAGGAATACGGAACATCGAAGGATGCGTTGTTCCAGAACAATACGAAGTCACAACAACTCGAAAGGATCTTGTGTGTGTGGCTGTCCAACTCCTGCTGTCGATCAGAGAGTCGAATTGATCAATTTCTGACCGGGATCTCAGAACGCCTGCCGATTGGTCAGCTAAGGATCTGAGTAAAGCAGATGGGCGTGTTCAGTTACTCCATGGAGCTGTGAGCGCCGATGCGAACCCTCTGGTCCACTCGCGCAAGGAGCCCGCGTCAGTCAAAATTTTTAAGGCAAGCCCACCTGGCCCCAGACGCCACGATCGCACGATTCAGACAGCTGGCCCCACCCCCTCACACACACCGCGCACGCCTCTTTTCAGGCCGTCCACTTCCGGAGCACGCCCGGTCCACCCCACCTGCCCCCAGACGCCACGATCGCAACATTCGGGCAGCGGGCCCCACCCCCTCACAGACACCGCACACTCCGGTTTTCACGCCGCCCACCTACGTTGCACGCCTGGTCCACCCCACCTGCCCCCAGACGCCACGATCGCAGCATTTGGGCAGATGGCCCCACCCACTCACAGACACCGCACACTCCGCTTTTTACGCCGCCTACCTACCTTGCGCGCCTGATCCAGCCCACCTGCCCCCAGACGCCACTTTCGCAGCATTAGGGCAGCTGGCCCCACCCCCTCACAGACACCGCACAGTCCGCATTTCACGCCGCCCACCTTCATTGAAAACCTCGGTTACCCCACCTGCCCCCAGACGCCCCGATTGGAGCATTCTGACAGCTGGCCCCACCGCCTCACACACACCACAAACGCCACTTTTGACGCCGCCCACCTACGTTGCACGCCTGGTTGAGATCGAGGGTTCTCGACAGCTGCGCACGTCTCCACAAATCAGAGTTTGGTCGTCGGGTGCTGCAACACAATCCTTCTCTGGTATGCGGCGTCTTTCATATTCACAATGTAATCCGAACTTCGCTTTTGATGGAAGTGCCACAGCTGCTCCTGATCTGATTGGTGGATGCTACACCACTGCTCGGCTTCCTGCAATGGGGTCTGCTTTTCGGGAAACATCTGTCACATAGCGAGCAGACTAAAAAATGAGCCAGGTCCTCTGGGAGATGGTAGCATCGTCAATCCGTGGGTCTTGCCGGCCAGACTCCGAACACAGCGTGGATGCTGAGTGTCCGACAATGGGCCACGCCCAGTGCGAGGCACGGCGCCGCCCCCTTTTTGCCTGGACCACGCTCCTCTTTCCCAGGGCTGCAATCGAGGCCCTGACCAGCCGTCCCCCCCCCCTCCAGAATTGGTCCCCGGCGCGCAATTTCGGGCCAGCCAGGCCGTCTGGCACCAGACGATGCTATCGAGTGTTCCGCACTGCTGGGTCCATCCCATTCACGACGCTCCACGTTGGTCAGTTGACAGAGGTCTTCGCTCTAGCAGCGGTTGTCCTCTGCGCCCCACGCCCCCCCCACTCCAGGAGCCCGCAACAGTCATTTTCCTTCGTGCCATCCCACCTAGCTCCAGAGACTGCGATGGCCGGATTTAGACAGCTGACCCCTGCCCCTCAGAGTTCTGAAATGTCTTTCGCACTGCTCCCTCTCGTCGACGTGCCGCCCAGCACCCTCGGCACCTTCTTCGCGCCGCGCGTCGGCGGCGTGGGCTGGCTGGACCTTTTTGGTGGCTGGGGGCGCTGATCGGCGAGAAGCGTGGGGTGCATCGCCGGGGCGTGCGGCACACAGGCAAGGGCTTGGGTCGACTGTAAGGGTGCGTGCGTTGTGTCGTTTTCCGGCTAGATTGTCGCGAGTATTGGTGCCCGGCAAGGTGGACGACGCCAGAAGCGGGCGGCGCTGCGCGAGAAGGTCTCTCAAAATATTCCTGTTATGTTTCCCCTCGCTGTTCGCTGGCAGGTCATCCGTAACTGCCAGCGGGGCTTGCCGTGGGACTCCATCGTGCTGCATGCGGGCTGCAGTTTGGCTGAGGCCCACGAGTGGTGGGAAAACTTTCAGCACCATGGGTCGCCTTGGGGGGACGATGCCATCCACGACAGGCACGCGGACGCTGCTCGCTTTAACGCCCCGTTCCTGCGTGCCTTGGATGGCCTCGTTCGATCGCATCCTGAGATCTTTTTTCGGGAGCTGTCGTCCATCTTTAAGCGGTTGGCCGTGCTTCCCGATTCGGACGAACGCTGGCCGACAAGTTCGTCATCCCTGGGAGAAGTGCTGCGTTTGATTGGCTTCTCTGTCAAGAAAGTGGAACGACTGGCCGGCGAGCGCAGCCTGGCGCTCGTTGTTGCCCACTGTCGGCTGTCACGACACATTCCGGACAGATGCATGGTCGTCGCCGACGAAACGCACATTCACGGAGAGGCCATGATCCGACTTCGGGGCCGATCCTTGGTCGGCCAGCCACTCGAGGCCTTGGCGCCCGATCCCCGACCCCGCCAACGGTTCTCTTCAATTGTCGCCATCTCCCACAACACCGGGATTTTGGAGCTGACTGTCAACGAGGTGCCGCCGGCGCAGTGCGGTGACGATTAGGTCGGCTTTTGCACACGCTTGGCGGGGCGCATGAACGGGTACGTGCCGGGGGCTTTGTGGGAAGACCAACCGCCGCATCGTGTGCTTCTTTACGACAATGCCTCGGTGCACAACCCTGTCGCCGACGAGATCCTGACGTTGAACGGTGCGCTTCTGCTTCACCTGCCACCCTACTCTCCCAACTTGTCTTCGATTGAGCCTACCTTTGCGGATTACAAGCGCAACGTCCGGGACCTGACCTATCACCACCCCGAGTTACCAGACCGGTTGACACATGTGCTTGCATTTGCATCCATTCCCCTCGCCACCACCCAGGGGCATTATCGGGAGGCTCGGCGTGAGCTGTGGCGGCACTTGCCGGAGTTGACGGGACCTGGGCGTCCCTTGCAGGGCGTTTTGCCACCGCTACCGATTGAGTTGGCGCCGCCGCAGCCGTGAAGGTCACGTCGAGCGGAGTTTGGGGGGAGAGGGGATGAGGGGAGTTCTGTGTGGCGTGTTTCTTTCCCCCATCAAACTGTGCTTCTGCTTCCTCCTCTTTCATTTGCATTTTACGAGCGGACGCATATCTCAGGATCTTGTAGCACGTCAGTCAAGCAAGTGTGCTGGGTGCCGAAGCTGGGGCGATGGGAGAAACCAGGCATTGCCGTAGGGCGGTGGCTCAGACAAACTGACGATGCGGCTGCCAACAGCTGTGCGTCAACGCGACTTGGAGAGGCACAGTGACTGGAGCTCCCATCTTAGTCCAACGTCCTTTGTGGAAAGCCCACAAAACGCGGACAGAGTGAACCACATGCAACAAGAGGTCCTCCACAGCTGCAACCAGGGAGTCAAAGAGAGCAAAGCAGTTTATTGTGCAGACGATCAGAAGAAGCCACAAGTATTGCTGATCCCCCAATTTTGTCCTCATCGGCCAAGACTGCGACTGCTTTGTAAAACAGGCCAACCATTAGTCTAGAACAGCAGCAAACAGCTGCTGAGTGCAAATCTACGACGCTCCATTGGCTCTCCAACCGCCAGGTCCGTGCAGAATCGAGATTCTCCGTTTTCTTCAGATATTCTCCCTTTCTCAGTCGTCTCAAGGGGTAAAGTAGCCCAGAGCAGTTTGTTATCGAGATTTTCCCCGAGATTCTCAGATAATCTCAGAAAAGCGAGTGCGCCGATTGTGCGTTTGCGGGCCGTACGGGCACATGCTGTAATGATGGGACCCGAAATGCACTGCTGTCGATCCTCTTGGCCAATCAGAAACATCCCTGCATCGCTGTTGCACTCCCGTTCTCTGCCGATGAGGACAAAATTGGGGGATCAGCAATAGACGACACAGCCACAGGAGAACATACAAGCCGCCAAGTCCCACAGACTAGCGAACCGACTGCAGCCAGTCGCGGCAGCTGGCCTGGTGGGAGGCCGAAATCTTATTCTCCTTAGCAAAAGAGGAGAAAAGGTGCTTCACATGTGTGTCAACTCCAGCCGTGCCGGAAACAATAGAGCCGCGCACGCCGTACGCTGTTGCGCCCTCAGCCACCTCATTAAGAAAGGCCTCTCTCTCATCCCCAGTCTCGTCCCCGTTAATATGGTGGGTCAGCGCGGTCGACACCTGCGCGGAGGTCATCTTTAAGGACCCTACCCTCCGCGCAGGCTGGTCGACGGGACTTGAGGAGACCTGAATAACCTCATCCTGGTCCGTCGCACCGGAGCCGGGGGCGTTCCAATCATCGCTGTGACCCAGAGGGGATGGAAAATTGCAAACACAGCAAGAACAGACCACGAGTCTTAGTGAAGCGCACGGCCACTGCAAGTACATGTCAAGTCAGTGTCGTGGCCGCAAGCGTGATCACGATGCACCGAATTCCAACAAAGCCCGCACATGGCTCCCCAGTGGACCAAAGAAATGACGACAGAGCAACTGAAGAAGACAAGCAAGCAGTCGGAAAAGCGAAACGTACAGGCGAATGGATCCTGAGGGTGTCTTCAGCGCTCGCGCCGAGTCGCGCAGACGATCCGCGGCGTGCTTTCCAGCCGCGGCCCGACGTCCGCTCAGGATCGCCAGAGCGTTCACTGGTGCATCGTCGGTGGTCACCCCGCTGGGCCCGCCAAGCGTCGCCGTGAGGGCACCAGCGAAAGCGCTGGCGGTCGCGCTCAGGCCAGCGCCGGCACACCTCGCCTGCTCACGCGTGGCGTCCATGTTGATTGGCGAAACCACCGCCGCGTCGGAGCCGACAGCCACGAGGGTGTCCACAGCCGCTGAAACGGGATTGGCCGCCCAACGAAGTTGGCCACAAGCGACCGCCGTCGTGCCGTGTGATCCTGGCGGGCATCGTCCGCTCTCTGGCAGATTTCCAGAGCTTGTCGTCGTTGCGACTCAAAAAGCGCCTGGCCCGACCGGCTGCAAACATAAAACTGGGCGGACAGCTTTTTCTTGTTTCGTTTTTTTAAGATAACGCCGTTTGTGTGATCTCGCGCTGGAAGAGGAGGGGGCTGAGCGCAATAGGGAGGGGCGTGTGACCGGGATTCAGACACTTTGTGCACCTGGGAAGAGGAAAGAGAAAACTCAACGTGTGGCAAACGAGCAAAGTGAAGCAACAGGTGCGGAGCGTGCGTGTCAGCTCGTGTCTTCATTCGAGCATCATGGATGATGTGCCATAACCCAAAACAAAGGAGCGGAAAGTTGCCACAGGCTGCTCACAGCAAAAGAAGCGCAATACTTACGGATCTTTTCATGAAAACTTCAGAGCGCTGGAGGTCGCTCCCGTGTAGAACTCTTGCCCTTTCGGCAGAGCGGCAACACATTGTTAGTTACCAACCACCATTGTGCAGTTCTGAAAGTAGTGGGTCTTGCCATTCTCTGTCGTCTTTTTGTAGCCACATGCCCCACACGTCGCATTGGCCCGTCCGTGGCGCTCAGCAACTGCTTTCTGGGGGGGGAGATTACGCGGGGCGCGGGTGAGATTTCGCTCGGTTGGGGAACCTGCAAGTTGCATAGTCGTCCATATCACCAACCACATTTCCAACAACAGAACAGATCAGCGCTCTCCGTCAGAAGCCGTGTCGCAAGGGGCACTTCGCTGAGCACAATGCTAATAGCGCATACAGCAACGTTAAAAAACACAACACAGGCGCAATACAAATCGATCATATCCAGCATACCTGTGATTTCATCACTAGATGTCCCGGAGGCCCCAGCGACGGTGGGGGCCGCCGCTGCCGCTCGGCCGCCGGCCATCGAACGCGGCCTGTGAGATATGCGGGCCCGTGTTCAGAGGTGGGTGTTCCACATCGCGAAGAGGATGGGCGTCACGACGGTGGCAACGAACAGCAGCTGGCTGTGGCCAACGATGAGAGCCGTCCCAGTGCGGGGCGCCCCAAATGGCGACAGTTGAGTGCCGTCCTAGCGCGGGGTACGGACGGCGAGCGTTGAATTCAAAACCCGGGGCGCGGTGTTTCGAAAGCGATCAACTCAATGTCTTTGGCCGCCTTCTTTAGTTCGCAGTCACCAAACATGGTAGACAACTTTTAAAGTTAGAGAGTACGATTCACCGTGATGGCATGACAAGTACATCTAAGAATTGTGACGACCAGTAAATACAGGGCCTCGGATCAAGCTGCACTGTGGATCGTCCAAAACAGGCATGCTTTCAGTGGGGTCGCATGTTCTGGACTTGTCCAGCTTTTCGCGCAAGGACAATAAAGGCCCAGGTGGGCCTTTAACGAGTCGACCGACGATCGCCCCCAGATCTGGGAGAGAGGCGATCAAGGCACATTGTCACGTCCCGCACGGCTCTGAGCACCATTTCAGAGAGCGACCAGCATTGATTGCATCAGGAGGGCAGCTTCTGGTCACGATTATTGATGAAGTAGCCTTAAAACCTGGCTGTGTCAATAGTGTTGGCAGGTGCAATTCGTGCCGTAGGGATGGGCCATCATCGAGGATTGACTGAATTGAAGCCGAGCTTGCTTAAAGAGTGGGGGCCGAGCGGCACACCCCCGGAATAGGCGTGTGGGGGGGGGGGAGTTGCCCAAGAGCCGGCGATCTTGGCCGCACACGGCCGCGCGGAAGATCGCACCACGTGAAGCGTGCGCCAGGCAGAGATGGCAGGTGATTTTTATTTGATTATAGTAATGGCGATTTTAACGATTATAATCAAATTACATCACGGGGCTGATGATTGTGGCACTTCCACAAAAAATGGACCCGCCCCGTCGGCGGTGCACGTTTGACACCTCCCTGGAGGCCTGTCAGGGCCGGCACGTTTCGTCCAGCTCGCACTTTTGCTTCCAGAACACTGCGATCACGTGATACTATGCCAGGACATACTGGCGAGCTCGCGAGCGGGTGGTGAAAACCCCCGGAATGCGGCCCGAAGGGTGGCCCAGCGCCTTAGTTGGGTGGACCGATTCCGGTTTAGGCCCTAGTGGGACTCATCCAACAGGAAACGTGCTCCACTTCGTGCAGCAGGGACCAGCACGGTGCGAATTGGAGCATAACCCAGATTCTTAGGAGGCTCCCAGACACCCCATCCTGACAGGTGGTCAGATTTCGTGAAAATTCGGAGAGCTCAAGCGGCGTGCCGCGCCTCGTCTCGAGGAAAACGTGCTCCACTTCGTGCCTCCGGCCAGCTGGGTGCAAACGGTAAGCGACGCGTGCAAAGCTTAGAAGAGGAGGGCTACATGTATGGAGGGAGATCCTCAGCCGCCGCGGCGCCCCTTCGTGATCCCATGTGCGCGGATAAGCCTCGAAGTGATTGGTTGCTTTTGTTTCCAAACCTTGCTGAATCAATGGGGCACGAACTCTGTCCACCTGTCCGCTAGTCACCGGACGGAAAATCTGAATCACGCGATGGCTGCTCAGACGCGAGTGTGGCGGCTTTCGCACGTCGCGCACGATGTCTCCCTACAGGCGCTCCCCGGGCGCATCTCTTCAATCGTTCTCCCTCCATTGCATCTCAGTACGCAGGCGTGTCCCGCTCGATAGTCCCTCGTCTCTCTGTGCGCCTGTCGTGCACATTCCCGAGGAGGGTATGTGTGTGCTGCTCGCACGGTTACGCCAGCGAGCAGCCCCTCCCAGTTCGATAGGAAGGCGTGAGTGCGCGTCGGAGGACGTCTGTTCACTTTTGACGCGAGTACGGCGCGGTTGAGCGGCGTTGTGGGGCCGTTTGTGCGTGCACGTGTGGGTATGCGCGGCTCTTTGGCGCGGCTCTCTTGCCTGGAGGAGTGTGGAAAGGCCGTTTGGCGTTGTCTGGTTTGCGACGCGCACGGGTCGTGGTGATGACGGGCAAATGCCTCCTCTGCGGGTTTGATTTGGGACGAGACGATAATGGCAAAAAGCGGACGGGGTCTCACTCCCAACGCACCTGCGCCCTGAAATCGTTCCCCTGCCTTCACTACTTGCCTCCCACCCACGCGTTCCATAAGGCGGGGACCTGCTACCTGAAAGACTGCAGTTGTCTCGAGACGTGCTCCAAGTGCCGGAGGCCGGGCCATCGCGTCGGCACTCTGGTGCTTTCTCCCGAGCAATACACGAAAGACAGTAAGACTGGCAAAATCACGCGCCGCCGCGGAGCGCCGCCCCTTACCAAGTCTGATTTTGCGTGCACGTGGCTTTAAGATCCCGATGTTGCTGAGTGGGTGCGGGTGAAACACGCGGCTTGCTGGCAGAAGTGGCGGCAGGCGCAGGAGCTCGCTGCGTCAGCGGCACGGCTGGCCGCCAACGTACACGAGGTGGGGTGGGACGTCGTCGAGGCGGCAAACGTCATGCAGGCGAATGGTATTGCCGCGGCGACAAATGGGGCGGAGAACCGTCCGCACTTTGACACGATGGTCGCTGCCGGCGACGGGCCGGGCCAGGCCGTAGTCGGGGCAGCGTTGGCGGCCGCAACCGGCGGGGCCGCCGCCGTGTTGCGCGAGGGGGGATGGCGGGCTGGGCGGGGAGTTCGCGGTGCGACTGCCGCGTCTGGGCGCCGTCGCGGGCGCGCGGCTGCCGCAGCGGCGTCGGCAGTGGCTGTCCGGCAGCGCACTGGCGCCGCGACCAGGGCTCTGCCGGCTCCGGGGGACCACGTGTAGGACGTTGACGAAGTGTCCCCGCGGCGGCCGCCGCCATCCCCGTCCGGGCGTCGCGTTCGTGGTCGTGTTGACGTCCGCGGAGATTCAGCGGCCCGCGGCAGTCGTGGTGGTGCGTCGTTTGCGACGACGCAGTCCGGCCGGGGACGTCTGGGAGACGTTCATACGCGAGGCTCTTCGGAAAACAGCGGTGGGGGTGGTGGCTCGTCGTTTTTGCGCGTGGGTCCCAGTCCCTGGGGTCACTCGTGACGGCGAGTGGTGGCACGTGCGCTGGAGTTGCGCGTGAGACGGGGTCGCGCTCGGCCGCGCAGATGCAGCGGGAGCACACCAGTCTTATGCACTCTAACGCGATACGTGCCGCTGACGGGGTGTCGCGGTTGATAGCCACCGGCTCTGGGTCAACGGACGGGGTTCTCGTCCAGGCGGCGGCAGCGGAGCGCGCTGGAGTCTATGCGGATATGCCTGCTGTCGCTGCCCCTGTATCCCCTGAGACCCCGTTCCACCTGCGGTGGAAGACGGGGGAGCGCTGCAAGTATGAGGGGGTGTCGACGTTTGAGTGTCCAGCTATCAGTTTACTGTCGCTCGAGCAGCTCGCGCGCAAGGTATTCCGCGGCGCACTCCGGGAGCAGGCGGCCGTCTTCCTCGCCATGGAGCAGGACTTCATCGACGCCGCGATTGACAACTTTCTTATCGGAATGAACATCACCTGCGGCGTGGTTTCCCCCGCCGACGTGGCGGAGCAGTTGGTCTCCCGTCGCACCATGCATTCCAACACGAACCTTCTCTCTCTCTTTGCGTGCTGGGTGAAGAAGTACATTGACTCCAATGTCGCGGCATTCCAGGTGCTTGGCGTGTCTCTTCGGGGGGACGCGAAGTGGGACAATGAGCTCGCTAACGTTGCGGGGGGGAGCGGTAGGAGGGGGCGCGAAGGTGGCCGTGTTCGGGGCTCTCCCCGGAGCGGACAGCGCACCGCGGGTGGTGGGGATGACGAAGACGACGATGATGAAGAAGGTCCGACCGAGATAGGCGGTAGCGACGATGAGGATTCGGAGGACGGCGAGTGGGGCAAGTAGACCGCATCGACGTCGGTAGGCGAGGGGGGCGTGCGTGGGATGGGGGAACCGCGCCATTTTCATTCGTGGGCGCTGCTGCGAGCCGTAGTGTCTACTCTGTCTAATTTTTGTTGCTGTCATCGAAGCGACGTAGTCCGGCCTTCCGGCGCGGTGGGAAACTTAAAACCGAGAGCCGACCGCGCCTACGGGGTGCAGAACTGCCGCAGTGACGCGTTGCGTGGCGTTGACTGAGCGTAGGGCCTGCGAAAACGCGGCAGTGAGGTCGGAGCGCGCCGCTCGCATCGCGCGTCGCCAAGCGGTGCAGAGACTAACTGGTGGCGCGACCTTAGCTGTTGTTCTCGGCGGCTGTGCTCTTCCATGGTCGTCCATCTCGTTGGGCGGGAGGAAAATGGCTGACGGGGTGGGACGAGTCGATTCGACGCCTTCGCGCTGGTCGATGGCTCGGGTCCTAGCAGACGCGCATGTAGATGTGGCGGCCGCCGGGCTGCCTGCTGCGAGTCGCCGGTGGGCTATCAGGCAAGCTGTTCGAGTCGCCGCGGAGATGGAGGTGGAGGACTGGAGAAGAGCAGACGTGCACGCTTTGCGCGCTCTAAGCTCCGCGTTGCGGTCGCCGGCCACGGTCACTGGTGGACAACAGCATTCTGCCGATGGAACTCCCATCGTCGCTGCAGCGACCACTTCGTCGGCCAGTGGAGATGTCGGAAGTGGTTCCCGCCAAGTGAAGGACGCATCCACACTTGAGACAGACACGTTGTCTCGTTTCATCTGTCGCGTCTGCTTGCGTTATGCATGCCGCCTCCACTCGACCAATCCTCGCTACCCCCTGTCCGCCCCTCCCCCTGCTCGGCCTGTAAGTCCTCATCCCGACCCATCTCGCTTACCTGAGGTCCAGGATAGCAGCTGCGAAGAGGAAGTAGCAGCATCGGATTGTACTTCATCAAGTGACGGGGACGTCTGTTCTCTGCCACCGCAAGCTGCTGTGTGGCGTGGTCGGCGCGCAAGCGCGCTCCTCCGCTTTATATCAGTCGCCGCTAGCACGTGCACCGACTGCCGACATTCTTCCTTATTGCGTTCCGTCTGCGACAAGGGACACGCGGGTGCGGACGCGGCCCCCTGGACCGCGGACCAGGTTGCGCTGCTCAACGTCGGCGGCGGTATCGTTTATCGCCGTGACACATGCTGGCTGGCGAGGTTGGTTCCGAGGAAGACATGCCGCGGTGTGGCGGCGTACATCCGAGGCGACGGTTGGACCGGGGGGGGTTGTGCAGCGGCTGTTGAGCCGCTTCAGGACGCGTGGGAACCTCACGGCGGTGGCGATGAGCCAATGGCATGTCTGGTCCCTCTCAAGCCGCGTGGGCCCACCTGCCGCGGCAGCAAGGGATGTCGGCTTCGCCTGCGGGCGAGAGCAGTCAAGGCATTGGCAGAGCGGTCGACTTTGTCCCATGCTTCCACCAAGGCAAATGCACGGTGGAGGTGTGTCGTTGTGTGCGCGGCGACATCCCATGTGCGAAGTACTGCGGCTGCGCTCGCCTACGGTGGGCGTCTGCAGGACCCACTCACCCACCGGAGCATGCGGCTCAATCATCGACCGGCGTTGCGGGTTCAGGTACACCCGGAGACGGCATCGCGTCAGACCAGGGGGCGGTGCCTTCCAACGACGGCTCCCGATCTCAGGTGGACGCTGAGCTGGCCTCGCGGTCGTGGGACTGGGGCAGAGTCCCGGCGGCCGGGTCTCAGTTGTGCCCACGTCGTGTGTAGTGTAATTGCGCTGCGCCTGGGCGGTGCGCGACTGACGATTGTCCATGCTTCGCGTCCGACCGCGAGTGTGATCCTGACGCGTGTTTGTCGTGTGGGGCATACTGCCACCCGTCCACGGGTGTTGACAGGCGGCAGCCCGCTGGCGGTGGTAGCGGTGCGTGCTTGCGCACTCGGGCAGCGTCCGGTGTTGATTTCATGGAGAAGGACGACCCGGTTTCTGGTAGCGTCGCCGGGAGCAGGCGTTGCCGAAATGTGCAGCTGCAAGTCGGGCTCCAAGTGCGTCTCTTTTTGGGTCGCTCGGAGGCGCACGGCTTTGGGTTGTTTGCTGCCGAGCGGGCGTGCCAGGGGGACTTTGTCGGCGAGTATGTGGGGGAGATGGTTGCTCACGACGACGCGCACGCCAGGGGCCAAGTTTACGACTCCTTCGGCGTCAGCTATCTTTACACCCTCACTCGCACCGTCGGGCTCGATGCATGTCGCGTCGGCAGCCGGATGCGGTATGTCAACCACAGCAGGAAAAGGGCCAACCTACAACCAAAGTTGCTGAGCATCTGTGGATACATTCGGGTGGCGTTGTTTGCTCTGCGAAACTTGACTCCTGGGGAGGAGCTGTACTTTGACTATGGTTACGAGGAGGATGGGTGGCGCGAGTGACTACCATAAAATTGAAGAGGGCCGTTGGTCTCGTACTCAAAAGCTCTCTCGTCAACCGCCGGCGCCAGTGATCTCCGACACTCCCCAACACGACACGGCCGCCGCCGCCGCCGCAAGCATGACCTCTCGCCTGACACCGCGTCATCAAGCGCCTCCTACAATGACAGCACGCAGCTCGTCGCCCGCCAGGCGTTGCAGCGGCCGTCGCATCATACGCAGACCACCTCACCCGTATACAGCTCTTCAACTGCAAGACGCCAGAGCCGCATCGGCAAACGAGGTCGACACATCTGGACTACAGGAAAGCAGCTTCCGCAGCGCCCCCCTACTCGGTGGATCGTGTCCCTACAACCCCACAGCTGCCGCCGATGCCAAACGCGGCGCCAACGACCCCCCCACACCGCTCGACGACCAACCGCCGCCGCGCATCCCCACATGCTTACCAGGGGATCAGCCCGCGCACGTAGCCGCCACCACTACTCGTGCCGACCAGCACCCCCACACACCGCTCAAAAACCGGCTGCCACTGACGCAATCGACGCCACAAGGGCCACCCACCACCCCCGAAGACTTCTCGCCAACCAACCGCTGCCGCGCATGCCCACACGCGTACCAGGCGCTCAAACCGCGCACGTAGCCGCCACCACCACACGTGCCGACAAGGACCCCCGCGCACCGCTCAAACACCGACTGCCACCGACGCTACAAGGGCCGCTCACGACCCCCGAAGACAGCTCGACAACCAACCGCTGCCGCGCATCCCCACACGCGTACCACCGGCTCAACCTGCGCACGTAGCCGCCACCACTACACGTGCCGACCAGCACCCCCGCGCACCGCTCGAACACCGGCTGCCACAGACGCGATGACGCTACAGGGGCCGCCTACGAACCCCGAAGACCGCTCGCTGACCAACCGCCACCGCGCATGCCCACACGCTTACCAGAGTCTCAACCCGCGCACGTAGCCGCCACCACCACACGTGCCGACCAGGACCCCCGCGCACCGCTCAAACACTAGCTGCCACCGACGCTACAGGGGCCGTCCACCACCCCGGAAGACAGCTCGACAACCAACCGCCGCCGCTCATCCCCACACGCTCACCAGCGGCTTAAGCCGCTCTCGGAGCAGCAGCCGCCACAAGCTCGGACCGGCACACCCGCACACCGCTCCAACTCCAGCAGCCGCCACGCACGCTTTCTCGCTCCGCCGTGCCTCCACTCGCCACGCACCCTAACCACTACAGCCGTGCATCGCTTCACGAAGCACTGTCGCGGCGCTTCGACTGGCGCGTACCGCGCGCAGGACTCGGAGAGGTCGGTTGATGGGGTCTTTGAGTTCGTCCTCGTCGGCGTTACCGTTGGGAATGGTGGCGAGGTGGGCGCGGTCGCGGATGTCGGTGCGGCCGCCCCCGGTGCCCGAGAAGAGGGCGCGCTCCAGCGCACTGGCAGAAGAGGTGGGCAGGAAGATGCGTGGTGCGCCATCGGGGGCGGAAAAAGCGTCCATGGCGACCGCTGTTGCTGAACGACCGGGCGCCACGAACAGGCGCGAGAGGATGGCGGATGGAGAGGGCTGTCGCCAGCGATGGATGCACGAATAACTCGAAGAAACTCAATTGGTTGCAGAGTCTCCGACGTATGACACGTTCTACCATTCTATTGGATACGGCGGCATGAGTATTTATCTACAAGTGCAGCATTGTGCAATTGACTCACTTCGAACATGGGGTGAGTCCCACTTTGCCGCCGAGGCCTGGGCCGCATGCTCTGCGCCCCGAGCATCAATCACCTGACGCAGTCCAGACCTGTCCCTAGTGCATCTCGGCTGGCATCTCGGCTGGCGGTGTTGCCCCTCGCCCCGTCTCCAGGCCCTGCAGCCAGTGCATCTCGTCTGGCCGTGTTGTCCCTCGCCCCCTCTCCGCCTCCATTGTCTGTGCTCCTCACATCTTACCCTTGAGTGTCTCCCTTCCGCAGAGCTTCGGTGGCTGCCGCTCCTCCCACCCCCCCTTCCCCCGACCAGCGTGGGCTCGTCGCGTTCCGTCTTTGCGCCATGATGCTGTCGGGAAGGGCGACTTGAGAGCAACACGTGAGGGGCACTAAGCACCGTCGACATAAGACCGCGACCGAGACTCCCACTTCATCCACCGACCGGACGAAGTGTTGGACGTGTCCCCTGTGCGGGGCCCATAACGACGCGGCCTCAAGCATCTTCATGCACGTGAATGGTGCCCGTCATCGCCACGCAATCGGGCGTCTTCGTGAAGCAGGACGGCTGGACGAAACCGCCCCTCTGGTCCCCCGTCTTCGGGACGCTCTGGCTGAGATACGGCGCACTGGGGACGACGATGCTCAGCTCTTGGATCTGTTGCGGGCCGCAGAGGAGGATACCGGCGACAATGGAGGGCGCGCGCAGCCCCCAGACGACCAGCACAAGAATCGCTGTTCCGCCGATGCTGCTACCCGTGGCGCTCCGGCTACATCCTCCTCTCCAGCTGCTGGCCCCAGAGCAGGCGTCGCTTGTGGCAGCACTCGAGTGGCTGGTGGGGTTGAGTTTTCCGGAGAGCGGGCCCGGGATAGTGAGGACGCTGGTGCTTCATCGCAGCGCAGGCGCGTGAGCGACGGGGATGTGGGTGGCTGGGCGCGATTTGCTGGAGTGCGCTACGGGTGTGGCAGTAGGTCGATGCGGCAGGACGCTCGCGACGCAGGCGGCGCCAGCGACTTCGGTGGCTCTCGTGGGTCGAGCTCGTCAGGTGTTCCTACGACGTTCATCATGCCGCCTGGCGCGCGTGCGTGGCTCGAGTGCCCGCCTTGCCTGACTCTGTTTTCGTCGGCGGCGGTGTTTGCCGACCATCCTTGCAACCCGCCATCCCAAAAAGGGAAACGTCGTGCTCTGCCTGCCGATGGACGTGAGCGTGGCCGCTAGATGGTTCGTCTGTGCGGGTGGTGTGGGAGCCGGCGTGGGTGTGTGAGACGTCTGGGATGCCCCCGGGTTTTACTCTACTGTGTAGCTGTTCATGCCTACGTTGTGACCACGGGACTTTTACCTGTGTTTAGTTTGCGCTTTCCGCTCGTACGCGTTTGTGTTCTTTCATTGCATGGTCGGCGCCTTGTCTAGCTCGTTTTGTGTTACTCTTGGCAGCCATCCAGTACCATTCGGAGGTCCGCACAGGCGCGTCGGCGGCGGTGCGCCGGTGGCAGTCTTTTTAGCACGGGACTTCGCCGTCGCCTGGCGCGTGGTGCTGCGGCCGGCTGCGGCGGTGCCACAGTGGCACCGCGGCCTAACCGGCTCCACCACGTGGGAGCGCCGTCGCCATCGCACCGACGGCCGTCGCCGCCGGGTACGCGGCGGAGTAGAGTCCGTCTGCGAAAGACGTTTCATGGGCGGTGGTCGTCGGCGGCGCGCCACTGAGGCCGTCTGCGCCGAACGCCGTCGTAGCCAGCAGCTCGCTTTCTTGGTGCAGCCCCCCCACCCTCCTCCCACAAACCCCCCCTCCACCAATGCAGCTGGTCCCTTGCTGGCAGCCAGTAGGGCCGCGGTGTCGGCGTTGCGGCGGCGTGGGCGGGCGCGACGGCGGTGGTGGCCGCGGCGGCAGCGCGCGGCGGCGGCGGCGCCACAGATATTCTGACGGCGTACTTCGCCAAGGTGGCTCTGTCGCCGGAGGACTGGTCGGCTCTGCGGCGGCAGCGGCGGCCCGGGAGCCGACGGCGGCGGCGGCGGCCGGGAATACGGCGGCGCGGCAGAAAATAGCGGCGACGGCGTCGGCGGCGGCCGGGGAGACGGCGGCGGCCGTCTCAGCAGGCAGCAGCGAGCAGCCTCACCGCCCCAGTGCCAGACGCGCCGGCGCCGCAAACTTCGCGCATCGCCGGTGCATCCGTGTGGCCGGCGCGCCAGCACGCGGCACGCGCGCTGTCGCGTGCCTCCGCGGAGAGACGGTCGCTCCCGATCCCCCCCTTGCGTGGCGGGGCCCCTGTGCAGCAAGTGCAGGGGTACCGCGGAATGAAACGATGAGACGGACTCGGCGCGTCGCGGCCGCGCCGCGGCGTGCTCCGAGACTGCCTCGGGGCGGGCGCACTGACACGCACGACACGGCGTGATACGACGTTTCCGCACGTGGTGCGCGCGCTCAGGCGAGAGGAGGACCCAGCATGCCACTGGTAGTGCAGAGCGGTGGGACGCGTGTGGGCAGTGACGGGATATGGAGAAGAAGGATGGGGAGAGGAGAGACCGGGGGGATAGCGACAGAGAGAACGACCCTTTCTCTCAGCCGCCGCCGCCCTTCGACCGCGGAAGTGGCGGCGTCTGACTCGCAGGCCGCGCGGCCTCGGTCTTCGCGTCTGCCAGGAGACACTATTGTTGCACGGCTAGCCCCAAACTCTCTCGGCCGTCCTGATGCGACGTGACGCGGCGCGCCACAGTCGAAAGTCTGAGGCGACGTGACGCTGCACGCCACAGTCGAAAGCCATGTACGATCGGCTCCTGTGTCGAGGCGAAGCTGCTCCGCAGAGTCAAAGCCAAGAGACACCACAGAGACAACATGGAGAGAACGGATGAAAATTCGAGAAATGTTGGAACGATTGAAACCTACCTTTGGAATTATATGAAGTTCTTTAGACTTCTTCATTGTTCGTGCCTTCTGAACCAATTTACCATCGAGCAATTGTCAGCTCGTGGGCCACAATCGATCTGACGAATCGCTACATTCTTTTCGGTCACCCGACGGGGAATTCCGATGTCGCTGGGGCTACGAAAAAACAAAAGAAGGCCTCATGTGCGACCTATGTCTGTGCGCGTGGTGCATCAAAGCGGCGTCCCGCTGACCTCACCCAAAATAAAGACCAGGTGGCTTCCATCCGAGCGCCGTGCGTCCAGGCAGTTTGGATTTGTGTCTCCGCGCAATCAACATACAACGAACGGCGACACAACCCGTGACGGCGGCGACGGCGGCCGCCGCCGCGCTTTCGTGCTGACATCGCGGAACAGCGGCGGCGGCCGGCGGCGACAGCGAGCGCTACTGTTCTCCCGAGCAGTCCCTTGCGGTGAGAGAGACAATCTGCACAAATCGATCCATTCCACCTCCGCCCATTGCTTTCAGAGTTAGAGAGCCGGATTTATCGCTTTCCCATGCGTCGGTAGCGAAAATGGGACCAGATCAGCGGCCGTGTCGGAGTGTTTCACCATGCGATCGTCCTTTCGAGCATCGCCAGACCGTTTAATGGAAATTTTTGATCAAGCCGGCCGCTCGGGGGCGCGAGATTGCCTCCCGGAAAACAACGTGTGGATGATGCGCGGAGGGCGGACGCGCGACGTCGAGTTCTGGATTGTTTTCATGCTTAATCGTCGACCTCGGCGACTGGCGCTCAGGTGCTGCCAGGTGCTGCTCCATCGCGGAGGCGGCTTGATCTCCTCCGCGCCACCCCGTTCCTCCCACGCCCCATGATGCTGTCGGACTGTCGTGCGAATTCTGCTTCGTGAAGGCTCTTTCATCCTTGGTCGGTATGCTGCTAGCCGCCGGAGAATCCTCCAGGGCTGCTTGGCCGATGTCTTTGTTTTTTTACAGACATCGTGCGCATGCTGCATCTTTTGGCCCCCTCTTTTGATTTGAGTTTGGCGTACGACTACAGTGGGCGTGCAGGGGTACTCACATGCTCCGCGATGACGTTGCCTATTCTACTCAGAGGCCTGACACTTCGTTCTGTTTCATTTGTTCGCCACAGAGTTCTTGTGACAGGCTCGATGGCATGAGAAGAAAACGTAACCCAATAAGCCGCCCTGGCAGATACGACATGCATTATTGCTGAAATCTTTGCACTGTGGCCGTTTCACAAATTCCTACATGCCATGGCGCTCAGTTCCCCACGTTATTGTCACCACTCGCACGTACCACATCCACCGCGACTCTGCCCTTGCTCTATCTTCCCCACAACCCCCATAACTTCCACAACCACCACAGCCATAACGACCAGCCCTGCCTGCTTCCCACACCAACAACACCCACCGATGCCAACAATAAGAAAACACACGAACGCCGACCCCCACCCCCACCCCGTCACCTTTCCGGTGCCGCCGAGTTTTCCGACGGCAGGGCACATCGCCGCCGTGGATCGCCCGGACAGCGGCTGGCGGCGCCGCGGCCGTATGGTTCGTGGCTACGGCCGAGACGGCGGAGGCGGCAGCGGCGGCGGCGGTCGCGGGACCGGATGCGGCGGCCGCCGCCAGAGCAGCTGCCGGAGGTGGCAGCCGTGGGGGGTCGCGGCTTCGTCGAAGGCGGAGGCGGTGGTGTCCGGAATGACGGCGGCGCCGCCGATTGCGGCGGCGGCGACGGTTGTGACACCTGGGGCGGCGATCGCAGATCTCCGCGCCGGCGGCGGCACTCCAGGAAGTGCGTCGCGCGGCCGGGACGGCCCACGTAGGCGATAACGGGACGTTTAATTGTAGGCCCTTGGTGGGCGTTGGGATGGCCGCGCACGAGCATGGGCACCCACCCGCCTCCCCCTATCCAACCTCTTTCATCTGCTTGTTCTGAACCGACGTCACACACACGCGCAGACGGTCCCCGCCCCCGCCCCCCCCCCCCTCTCTCCACAGCCACCGTCTTCGTCCGCCACTGGCAAAGTGTCGGGCGACGCTCCCGCGCGGCGCGGGGCGCGAAAGTTTGGACGCGCCGCGCCGCTGACGTGTGGCCCGCTTGGGTACGTGTGTGCCACGCGGGACGGGCGCCCAGTGCGCGAGGTGGGAGAATGAGGCGGTTTACGTGGAGGGTGCGGGGTCGGGCGGTTTTCGGGGAGACGGGCCGAACCCGCTGGTTGCAGCCAGTATGGGGCGTGGCACCCTGCGTCGAACCGGAAGAGTAGTGTACGGGGGCGCCGTTGGCGGTGGGGGTGGCGAAGGTGCCGGTGTTGGTGGACGCTGGGGGGTCGGGGGGTTGGGGGGGAGACCGGCCCAACCCATTGGTCGCCGCCGGAAGTGGGCGTGGCACCCAATGTCCTACCGGCAAGGTCCTGTATGCTGGCGTCTTTGGCGGTGGTGGTGGCGGGCTCGGCGGCTACGGCGGTCGACGAAGCGGTACTGCAGGGAGCGCCAGCGCATGGCGGCGTCGCGGCGACCGCACAGCCGCCCGCCGCGGGTTTTGCCGCTGCGCCGTGACGACGGCGGTTGTGGTAGCGGCGGTGGCGGTGGCGGTAGCGCCGGTGGCGCCAGCGCCGGCGGCGACAGCGACCGGCGGCGGTAGTCGGGAGGTGGAGGCGATGACGGCGCGCCAGGGGTGACGCTTGTCGGGCGACTACCCTGTAGTGGGTCCTGCCCTCACAGCCGACGGGGTACAACCCCGTCGGAAAACCCAGCACAGGATGTGGAACGCCACGCCAGAGTCACAACGCGAACGCCGGGATCCCTGGGCGCGAAGCGCACCAAAACGACGGAAGTAACGCAAACGCAGCGATGATTTATTCGAACACGCACGATGACCCCAAAGCATACACTCATATACCCTCGGAAACAAGACGCAGGACGTGCACAATCTCGACCCCCTGGCGCTACTATGGGGGGACCGGTACCCAACGGGCCACGGTCTCAGCCCCGGGCCTCTAGTGGCCCCTGCCCAGCATCCCTGACAGCCCTTCCACATGAAGGGGACCCCCGCCCGTCTCGGGCGGAAGCAGGAAAGTGACTAAGACTTCCTAGATTTCAGGATTTACCCAAAACCAATACCTCGGGACTTATCCCACGAGTTTTCAATTTTCCCGGATAGAATTCCGTTGGGATTCTATCCACGGTCGAGATCATATCTCGGTCCGGCTTACTCTCGGATTGCGGAAGCTTCCACAAGCTTCCCGGTCCCCCCAGAGGGCCCGAATTCGGGAAGACGTGTGTCTCCCTTGTGTGTGTCAGACCCCTCCAGGGGGGCCCGATCGGGTGTTCCCCGCCTCACGCCCCTCTAGAGGGGTCGTTTCATGTGTGGCCCTGGGACTCCCTGGACACCCGCCCAAGGGGGCTGTCCCACGCTACCCCCCTAGGGGGGTGTTACGCGACTGGTCACGACCCGTCCCCGGCTCATGCCGGGGGGTCGTGTCACCCCTGACACGGGGTTTCCCCCACATACCCACCTTCTCCGGTGGTGCCGGGGCGGAGGCGGCGGCGACGGCCGTGGCGCGGCGGAGTCCATCAGCGGTGCGTGTGTGCCGATATGCCCGGTACCGTGCGGTGACGGTTACGGTGGCGAATTGGCGAGGGTGGCGTCTGCCGCGGCGGGGACGCGTCTGTGTGGCTAAAGCCGTCGGTGGCGGACAGGGGCGCGAACAGCGTCGGTCCGCACTACCGCTTGTAGGACGGGGGTGAGGCGCGGGGAGGGTGGCCCGGGCGAGTAGCGTAGGAAAGGGTGCCGCCGCCGCCGCCGGGGGGGGGGGGGGGATGGGTGCCAGCGGCGGCGGCAAGGTGAAGAGCGTCACGGGGCGGGGGGGAGATATCGCTGCCGTCGGCGGCGGACAGGTTCTGAGCATCATGGAGGCGGAAAAGGTATGGCTCGCGCCGGCGGAAAGATGCTGGGAGTCACGGACAGGGGTGGTGCCGACGGCGCTGGCGGCGGCGGTGGCGCCAGCCGTCGTCATCTCCAACGAGCTCTTTGGGCATCACTCCGGCGTCGCCCAGTGGGGCTACACCGCCGTCGTGTTCGTCGCCTTCAGGTACATCCAGTCGAGCAGGGCGGCGCGCGCGCCGGGGGGGTCGGTGACCCAGCAGTAGGCGCGGGCGCCCTGTGTTCGAGTTGGGGAGGGGGGGGGGGC
>Ga0209093_1000533_pt1 | contig 20911 bp, 27 predicted proteins | sample SidtaG_4_FD_187450 | JGI IMG/M metagenome (GOLD analysis project Ga0209093, IMG submission 187450) | Marine algal microbial communities from Sidmouth, United Kingdom - Sidmouth_Male1 metaG (SPAdes) (version 2) | ecosystem: Host-associated > Algae > Red algae > Unclassified | place: Sidmouth... | reverse complement strand
CCTGAGATTCGGACAGGTCATTCCCTTGCTGGCCCGGATCGGGATATTTTGGGGCCGCCCCCGGGGGTGTGCTGTCCACAGCTGAGGGGCCGCGCCCCTTCCAGCCGTGGGACCCCCGACCGCTACAGAGGCGGGCGCGTTCGTCTTGTTGTTGCGGAAGTTGTTGCCAGCACCCAAGACTCGGCTTGGCGCCGCAGATGATGCGTCCGGCGGCGACACGCGCCTCGCTGGTGCTAGCACGGTGGCCTCGGAGCCATGCGTGGCTGTGCCACCAGCCAAGGCGCGGACAGTTCCTCCAGACTCTGAGTGCTGCGGTGACGAGGGCGGTGTCGACGCAAGCGCTGCGACATGGGTGCCTTGCGTACTGTTAACCCCGCCAACGGCGCGGCTGGATCCCGCAGGCATCGTGAGCGGCGGCGACACGAGCGGCAACGGGGCGGGCGCCGTGGTGTCGGAGCCTTGAGTGGTGGTGACGCCGCCCACAGCAAGGCCGGATCCCGTTGGCGCCGTTGGCGGCAGCGACGCGCGTGGCGACGAGGTCGGCGCCTTGTTCTTGTCGCCGTTCGTGGTGTTGCCGTCGTCCATCACAAGGCTCGTCCCCGCAGGCGCCGTGGGCAGCGGTGTTGTACGCGGGGACGAGGCAGGTGCCGCCGTGGCGGTGCCTCGTGTGGTAATGCCGACGCCCACGGCGCGAACAGATTCCCGTGGCGCTGTTGGCGGCGGCGACGCCAGCGGGGATGACGGGAGCACCTTGTCCTTACTACCGCTCGTGGCGTTTCTGCAACCCACGACGCCGCCGGTCCCCACAGGCGTTTTCCGCGACGGCGGCGTGCGCGGCGACGAGGCGGGCGCCCCAGTCTTGTTGTCGTTTGTGGTGTTGCCGCCGCTCGCGTCGCGGGCGGTCCCCGCAGGTGCCGTGCCCGGCGGTGATGCGCGAGGCGACGAGGTGGGCAAGTCGGCCACTGTCTTGCCAGTCGCCTTCGTGGTTTTGCCGGCGTCCCTGGCGCCATCCGCGTCGGAGCAGCCGTCGGCAGTACCGGCGTTGCTACCAAACACCTCGCTCAGCTTCTCGCTTGTAGCCTTGGTAGCCAGCGCGCGAGCGCGCTTGCGACGTTGGATCGAAGAAGGCTCGTTGGCTTTCAGCTGCAGGTTGCGCTTCCGAGTTGCTGGGGATTTTTTTGAAGCATCAACCCGTGAAGCGTTCAGCTCCTTTCGTGTCATCTTGACCTTCTCGTTCTTTGGTGCGGCGTTGTCGGACGCCGCCCCTGCGGCACCTCCCGAGGATCGGCCAGCGGGCATCTTTTGACAAGCAACGTACACATAGCAAAGAGAAGAGGACAGATCCCAGCAGATATACAGCGGTCAGAAAAGACGAACAAGCGCGCACTTGTGAGGGCGAAAATGCTCCAACCTAAAAGATCTGTTGCCATAGCGTCCATGATCAAGGAATAACGACACAACCACTGCAATAGACGCGCAAGAAAAAGTTTGCGTGGACACGCGAGAAAGAACACCACGCGTCAAGACGGTAAACATATGGCCTCATCGTGTGCAACGCACGTACCATGAAGAAGGGATGCAGCACCAAGCACCTTGTGGCAAACCACATACAGCATGGTGACTCAGACCTAATGCGACTCTGTCGGACCACCCCAATGGAGAAGAGCTGCGCACAGGCCACCAAAAAGTGCGTCAGGTACTCGCGTAACGACGTGCTCCAACAGCGTGCCCTTCGAATGGGCGCCGACGACGCAACACCCGAGCGAGCAGAGCACTAAACGTGCCCTGCAATCCGGAAACTAATTGTACTGGCAAATACTCTGGCCAAGGCAAACACGATGTGTACACAATTCTAATATAGTTTCAAACGAGAGACGCTCACTGAATCGTTGATTAAATAATCTCTATGTCTAACTGTAGATGACAGTTCGAATCTCCATGTCTAATTGTAGATCACATTGCGAAATAGTACGAGAAAGGTCGACCGCAACAATGCGCTCCCGAGATTCACCGAGATGCTGGCCTCGTCGCCGACCCACAAGCTGGGCCAGCCTCCCGTAGCTTCGTGTCTGCTTCACAAGCCCAAGATGGAGCACGCGCCAGTCTACCCGACCTGAAAAAAGAGAAACAGACAGATGAACATGGGACTACACATGCCACACTTGAACGCGACCACTCCCAAGTGCCTACGATTCGGAGTCCGACTGCGAAGCAAGTGCCGCACAAAACTTGTGCACTTCGTTGTAAGGGAACGACGCACCGGAACTCTCACGGGCAGCTCGCTCCCGACGCAGAACGACACGTAAAGCGCTCCGGCCTCCATATCCTGCAACGGCCTTAGCGATAGCCCCGCGCTTAGACAGCCTAGAAGAACACCCCCAACCAAACAACTGCTTGTTGGATGCCATAGCAACACGTGTGGTCGACCCGCAAACGAGCGTCTTGAGTTCCGGGGAGCCATTGAGCCCACTCTCCCACGAGTCCTGGACGGCATCCAGCATCTTCTCCCAGTCCTTTGGTAGCAGGGGCAGCGTGACCAGCTTCACTTGGATCTTGACAGGCGCTCGCACAGGCAGTGAGCTTCCAGGGGATGGCTTGAGGCAATAAACACAGAGCGTGCCCTGGTCAGTTGTAGGAGGTGATGCCGACGTGTTTGTGACGTTCGGAAGCGGGAGGGGACAAATGCCGTGCTGCTTGTCTGTGGCCGGCTCGGACGGGGCTCCATAGACTGCCGCGGCCAAGACCTTCGCAGACATAGTCATCTGTGCTGGGAGCCCGCGATGTGCCGCTCCACGGCAATGGTTGACCTCAAATTGCCCGATCTTGTTCTTGATTGCGTCGCAAAGTGCCTTGGCGACGCCAGTGGGGGGCACCTGGTCTCCGTTTGCGGCGAGCGCTCTTGGAAAGCGCAGGTGACCGTCGAGGTTGTCGGGCAGCTGCCTTGGATCGAAGGCGCGGTGCAAGGGGTTGATAGCTGCTGTCAGCGGTAGATGCGGGCGCGCAGACGCCACGTCAGAAGGTCTTTCAGAAACAAGCGGCGGATCAGGTCGGGCACCTTGTGTTGTTGAAGACGATGCCGGGTCTGACGCAGCACGTGATGAGGCTTCACCTTGCATCATTGCTCGTTGGCCATACTGGAGCAGATTCAAGGTGGGAGGCTCGTACGTTGGGGACTGTGTTGCATCCTGTCCCTCGTCCGAGAGACGCTGACGTCCTTAAACAGTACGGTGGCGCGCGGCGGCTGGGGATACTGGCGAATCACACCAAGAGGCGCGCTTTGCTTAAATCAGACAGCAAGTCAAATCCCACACTACGATTGTCCGTACAATTGTATACCAATTCTCATACCTGCTGGGAATCTTCAACGCAGTGGGCAATGCCTCTGCCAGCCGCAAACACGGCTATTCCCAGAGCGGTGGGGCTATTTTTCGCCCCTTTGCCTTGCTCACAGTGCTGTCTCTGTCCCAGCAATCGCTCCGTGCAGCCATCGTCTGCTCGTGCCCGGACACCCGCCGCAGCGGCCTCAGTTGGCTGCCGTGAACGACAACCATGGCATCCTCCACCAATTCGTCGACAACGATGCCGACAAGTTCGGATCTTTCCCCTTTGGCGATCAGTCGCCTTTCCAACACGCGGGACAACCGCACCAGTGCGGCTCGCCGCGATACTTGGCTCGAGCACGTGCCGGAAGCATCATCGTAAGATGCCGTGGCACTTTCCAAGGAGACCGAGCAGGCGATGCGATCCGAGAGCAGCGCTCAAGTTCACAAGGCGATGCGCGCTGACTACGTCGCTTTTTGTTCTCGCGTAGGTGTGGACCCCTCTGTTGTGACGTCATCCACCGCTGCGCATGTCGCAAACTTCTACAAGTACAGAACGAAGACCTTCCGGCTCGGACTGTCGATGACCAAGCACGTCTCCGCTCAGATGAAGCTGTTATTCAAGGAGCTGGGATACTCGGGACAGTGGTCAACCGGCAAGGTCGGCATGCAGGACACGTATGTCAATGGCAACCCGAACTACAGCGATGACGTCGCCAAGTGTAAGCGCGCCCATAAGGCCGCGCTCGCAGCTCAAGGCCGTGTCCCTGTTCCAATCTACGCGCTAGAGTACGGGAATATGTGTGCTTACGACGATCACAACATCAAGGACCAAGACGATGTTGACCCTGCTAAGCTTTGCCAGTTTGCGGCCATGATGGTCGCCACGTTCAACCTGATGCGGTTTGATGAGGTTAAAAAGATCCAGTACGTTGGGCGTATTGCGCCAGCTTTACTTGGCTCTTTTCCATCGACGCACGTAAGGTCGGGGTCGTCCGGCTTTGACCACTGGTGTCTTGTGATGATTTCTCTAACTCGGAAGTGACGCACGCGTAGCGGTCCACTGCTACGTTGTCTCTGGCATGTGATGCCCACTTGACTGCTCGTATCTTGTACTCTTTTCATCTCAGGGGCGAGATTGTTTTGCTCACCGAGGAAGTGTTTGGGAACCCCATGTTTCGCATCAACATCTTACAGGGTACCAAGAACTCCCTGACTGGGCATCGTTACTATTTGGAAGGCGGACCGGGTCTCGCTGGTGATCGTCGGGTTGACCCTGTCCTCGCCCTTGCCATGTACCTGCTGAAGCGCGGGGAGCTAGCGGGTCCCGTGTTTGTGAACTTCAAAAATGTCGGTCGTGACGCGTACGAGATGGACCCGCGCACGCCCTTGAAAGACGGAGCGTTTCTTAATGATTTGCGTGATGCCTTAGATGAAGCAGGGGTGGACTCTTACCGGTTTCTTGGTACACACTCCTTCAAGCGCGGCGGCGTGCAGCTCTACCGTCTTCTTGGCGTTCGTGACCAAGAAATCAAGGAGCGCGGACACTGGCAGACGTTCTCGGCGTATTTTGCGTATGCTGTGGTATTAATGACGTTGGTTAAATAACCGGTAAATAGCGACCGATCGTAGACGCACGATAAAGCGAACACTATCGCCTTAGAGGCGAGGAAGAAGAACCTTTGTTCGTGGAGCATCCGATGGGGAGCCGGGGGTGCCGACGACGGTGAACCCCGGTCCCATGGTTCTTTTATTATCAGACGGTAAAGGGGCGGGGTCGATCGACCGAGCGGTCATAAAGATCGAACAACCACCAAAATAGAGACGATAAAAAGAAAGGACAGACATACAAGACGGAAGTAACCTCCCAAAGAGCGAGCCACAAGTCAGTTCAATCCTCCACATGAATACTGACGAGTCAGGGAGGCTACCGGGCCCAATATCCAAATATAAACGAGATATGCTACATATGTGCAAGCAAGCAATCGATTGGAGAAGCGATACACGTACACTACGGCGCAAGCGGCCTTGGATGATGTCATTTCACAACGAGGAAAGGTGACGGCTGGGGTGCTAGAAGAACTGGGGATTGAAGTAGAGCCGCGGCCAAAGCAGGTCGCTCGGCCGAGCTGATCGTGGGCAACTCGTGTACCATGCCTTTTATTCCCGCGTGTTCCCTGCCGTAAAGCAGTCGTTGAGGCAATTCCGGAGCAAAACGTGTGTCTGCACGATGCGCTGAGTTGTTACATGCTCTTGGGCTCGATAGGACGTGTGGCGTGAACGGGAAGCGACTTCGGTGGGCATGGACAACAGCTGTGACAGAAAATGGACAAAACAGCACGTCCCACTACGTCTATAATCATATGTAGAAAACTTAGCATGTTGCAAATTGGATGTGCAAATCTCAATCAACCACACTGATACCTCAAATTGACCTAACAACGCTTGAATCGAAGCCTCATATCTTGCATTAAATGCACACTGTGGCTTATGTTACATGTGCAATTAGATGTCCAAAGATTGTGTTGTGCCGTGCGAATGCAAGGCGGTTCGAAGTCGTAGTGGCTCCCCTTCACGATGATGTGGCCGCAGAGCCTGTCATCAAGCGCCCCTCCCGAAAGAGGGACGCTGTGGGGCTGGCTTCTACTTCTGTTGAGAGCACGACTGCGAGAAGCAGCGGCAATATGGAAGAGGCGGCAGCACGGGCAGCAGCCAAGGGCCTGCTGCGCAGCCGCTTTGAGCACGAGGACTTCCGCGAAGTCCAACTCGAGGCCATTGTCTCCGTCGTGGACAAGAACACTCCCAATGTCGGCGTCTTGTCAGTTATGGGCCCTGGACAAGGCAAGGTAAGACATTCGTCACGAGCGGGTCCTGGTGGTATCAGTTTCTTTAGTTTGAATGGCTTGTTCCCACGATTGGAGTCCCTGACTGATGTGGCTTCGCTGCCCCATTGAATGGGTCCTTGTTGCTTGTGGTTTGCAGACCGTTGTATTCGGTATTGTTGAGGTGCTGCTGCACAGTCGTAGGCGGTCGCTGACCGTGCTGCTGAAGCCCCTCAACAGCACCAGTCGGCAGCACGTCAAGACTCTCCAAAACGCTGGACTGGAGTGCGCCGGTCTTTTCGGTTCGTCGACTGAGCTTGAGCGCATGCGAAATCATGCGGCGGTAACCTCGCGCCAACTAGTCATCCTTGTTGCGTCCCCTGAGGCCATGGTCAATAACCCTGCGCTGCTCGGGGTGATCAAGACCATGGGCGTTTGCCTACTTGCCTTCGACGAGGCGCACCTCTTCGACTCGTGGGGCCGCTGGCGTCCGGACCTTTCCCGGGCTGCGTCGCGCTTCGGTAGCTGCCGCCGGCTGGCCCTATCCGCGACGGTGCCGCTTGCTCAAGTCTCGGCTCTTAAGGACGCTCTCCACATCGACCAACCTCTGTTCGCTCATCGCGGTCCGTTCCTGCGGCGCAATCTGGTCATTCGTGTCATTGACCGTAACGCTGCGTACGCTTTTGGGCGCTCCAATCGCGTGGAGGAGTGCCGTGCTGACCTTGAGCACGCTCAGCGTGTGGCTTTTGCTTTTCAGCTGACGGTTTGGTGCCGGGATGCCCGTAGCCACATGGTTGTTTTCACGTCGTCCCGGTCTGAAGCGGCGCGTATTGGTGCGGAGCTCCGATGCTTCACTGAGGCTCTTGCGCGCCACGGCCGTTCGCGCGTTGAGCCTCTTGACGTCTTCGTGTACCATGCTGGTCTTGACGATCGGGCGGCGACGGAGCACCACTTCGCCACGAACACGGGGATCGTTGTGGTTGCCACCATTGCCTTTGGAATGGGCGTGCACTGTGCTCATGTTCGAGCGGTGCTTCACTTTGTACGCACGATCGATGCTCCATCTTGCTGCATTGTAGATCTGTTTGTCAATTCTACTTCTCACTTGGTACACTGTGTGATTGCTGTGTTTGATTCTTATATCCATTTGACGACTGATTGCGCCTGTTGCGGCCTGGCTGCTTTTTAATAAACTCGGGCGAAGCAGGGAGGTGCAAGCTCCGTGTCAGAGTTTGCTCAGCAGATTGGCAGAGCTGGCCGTGATGGCCTTCAAGCTGTTTCCGTATGTTTCTTCAACCCTCGCGACTCGGGTGGGGTCCGTCAGGTCATCAACGAGAACAACCTGACCGAGAGCGAGTCGTCAACTCTCTTCAACAAAATCATCGAACACACGACCGCCACTGGCAAAACATCGTTCATGCACGTCGCCGACTTCTGCGCTGCAGGCGTCGGCCCGAAGCAAGTGAGCCGTGTCCTGGCCTGTCTACAGCGGCTGGGAGCGACAAGGGCTGCGCCCACTGTGCCTTGCAGAATCGCTGTGCGGACGGACAAGAACGTCATGGCCGCATTTGCTGATCTCTCTAACGATGCGCAGGCGCTGTGGACGAAGCACGTCATGCCGCAGCTACGGCGCCGTGGGGCAAGCAGGCCGCAGATTGCCAGGTTTGACGTTCGCGCTGATTTTCGGGAGTCCCCAATGCTGGATCAAGGGTCGGCGGGACCTGCTGCAGTCCATGGCGCTGTGAACGACATGCGCCACGAAGGCGTTTTGGTCGTCGACACCAGCGAGGACTATATTGCCGTCGTCCCGCTCTAGGCCCTGTCCAACATCGAGCAAGGCGGTTGGCCGAGGCGTCTTGTTGACATCCTCCAGGAGGACATCGCAACGGATCTTGATGTTCTCAGGGACGTACAGTCCTTCCTGCAGTCGCGTGGCTGCATCAACCGCCAGCTTCTCTCTCGGTTTGGTGCAGAGTCGGAGGTCGGCCTCCCTGTGCCAAACTGCTTGTGCAGTGGCTGTGTCCCTGACGGGCCCTATTTGCGTGCTCGTTGTCCTATGCTTCCTGAAGTGTGGATCAGTTTGCTCCTTTTGTTCCTTGATGCATTTGGCATGTATCCTCGGTACTCCCCTGGCTTGCCTCTGTTGGCTGATGTCCTTTTTCTCCATCGCATGTGAGTTGCCACTTGTCACTCATATCCTGACGTAGTGCCATGCCTTGTGGGCCACTGCGGTCGCGGCCACTTGCGCTGGATACGCGAAGTTTGCGTACTACACGTCACACACCGGCCGGCCATCAAACCCATATCTGATGCGTGATTGTGATTTGTATTGCGATTTGAAGGTTTGATCACTGTTCGAGTTCGTATTGGATAGAATTCACATGTACGAATGAGGCCCATGTTTGATTTCTCAATGGTACGTCGATTTTCGTAGACCGTAGTCCATGTGTAGTGCCGAGAGCTTCTTGGGGGAAAGTGCGTCTGGCAGCGGCTGCAAGGGGGTCCCGACACTCTCTAGCGTGACGGCCGTCACCACATGTTCTCAGAACGGGTGGCGCCAGCGCGGCAATCGTCTGGTGTCGGCCGCCGCCGTCACCGGCGGCAGCGCCGCGTCCGCGGCTGACGCCCACCTGTTCGGGTTCTTCCATCGAGAAGGCGGTTGGCTGCGGGCAGGGAGGCGATCTTGCGTGTGGTAGGGAGGCCACGGAGGCGGCACGGGGGGGCGCGGGGGTGGGAGGATGAAACGGCGGTGCCTCGACGCGCTTGGCCATCGCACCGCTGGTGCCGTCGGGCGCGGGGATGGTTCCTGCGCGCATTTGGGCGCCGTGTCGTCATCGCCGGCTGAAATACGCTCCGTCTCCCCTACCATTCCCCCTCGCTCCAAGATCGTCTGTCGATTGGCAGTAGGGCCACATTTGTCGGCTCCGACGTCGCCGCAGCTGTGTGGCCGCCGCCATCACGGCGCCGCGCCGGCCGCGGCGGAGTGGGCGAATACAAGACCTTTCGGGAGGCCAGGCAGTGGGCGGTGGCTGTCGTCGGTCGCCCCGTGGTAGCCGCGACGGTCCCGCATTCATGGCCAAAGAGCAGCACGCACATTATACACGCGGCCGTCGGCCACGGCACGCGCCGACCGATTCCCGTCCGCGAACGACAGAGCGGGCGGTGGGGGATGCTAGGGCGGAGAGCGGCGTGGCCGCCACCGTCTCGCGCAGCCCCGGGCACCCCCCAGACCACTCGGGCGGCTGATACTTATCGACGAATGGCCATCGCCGTCAGCGGCGCTGCCGGCAGCATTTCTGATATTGGGGTGCCGCAGCAGGCGAGTCGGGGGGCAGGGTTCTTGCGGGTGGGCGTCGCGGGTGCACGTGCTGCAGCCAGTGGCCGCAGGGCAATGGCTGGCGCCATGCGCCTGGCGAGGCCGCTGACGTGCGGCCACCCTACCGTCGAGCGGCCGTCTATGGCGGACGCCGCGGCCGACTCGCACCTCTTCTGAAGGATGCCGGCCGGCGACTGCGCGACAAGTAGAGGACGCTTTCACTGCCACCGCCGCGGCCCCAATCTGAGAGGCGCAGCGGTGTCGAAAGTGCCCACTGCGGATGATGGGGACGCGATGACGGCGGCACGGGGTAAAGCCGGGCGGGAGGGGGGCTTGAAAGCGTCTGCCTGTAAACCCTTGGCCGTCGCGCCGCCCGCGCTGTCGGACGGCTCTGGGAGAGACTCTTGCACGCACGTACGCGCCGAACAAACGTTGGTGGCGCTATTCCCCCTGCGCGCCTTCCCTCCTCCCCCCGCCCCGCCACCTCTCCCCCCGCTCAAGGCACGGCGGCCGACAGGCAGCGGTGTCAATGTGGCCTCCGGCTTCACCGTCTTAGCGGCCGCCGCCGCGCTCACCGCATTGCGCTCCAACCGGAAAGCCGAGGCGACGTGGAGACCGTCGTGCGTCGTGGGATTGGGTCGCTGGGGTCGGCACACCCTCGGTCCGGTCGCAAAAGTCCCGCGTGCATGGCGAATACGCGGCATGCGCGGATCCGCAGCGGTCTTCAGCGGCGGTGCCTGCCAGGGCCACACGCCGGCCCACGAGGTGTGGCGGGCGGCAGCAGGTGTAGCGGTTGCGCGCGGCGCTGCCGCCGCCAAGAATGCCGTGCCCGCGACGGCGGTAACGCTGCCGCTGCCCTCAAAGCTCGGTGGTGCCACGTGGCGGTGGTGCGATTGGTGCCGGTGGCTTTCGAGGCGACGGCTGTGGTCGGCGACGTTGCTAGTTCCCGTTGCAGCGGGCCCGCCCTGGCGGTCCGCGCGTAGCGACAACGGCGTCAGCGCCGCGCCGCTCCCACGGCACGGGGGACGGATAGGCTAATCCGGGTGCCGCAGCGCTTCCGCCGCCGCCCAGGACTTCGTGGCGTAGCTTCGCGCCACGGCTCCCTTTCTGGCGTAAGACCACAATGCGTCAAGGATTTACCCCGGCGGCGACAGGCAGCAACGCCGCCCCTTAAAACCTGGGCGCTGGGCTGCGAGCGAGGTCGTCTGTGTGAGGTGAAGGGATGGAGGGCACGGGCGGGTGGGGATGCGACGGCACCGCTGTATCGCCGGTCAGCGGCCTGCGCCTGCACTCTGGGCGGCACCCGTGCCCCACGCGACCCATCCGTCGGCCTCGTGCTTCGGGTGGCAGGGCGAGCGGGCGGGCGGCAGCGTGCCTCTGCGCCGCCTGCCAGCCGACGGCCAGAGCGGACGCCGACGTCAGCCGCGTCCTCAGCAGCCGCGCCAGCTTCGGTTAAGAGGGGGCGGCGGCCGTCACCGGCGCGGCGGCGCGGTGGCCGTCACCGCCAGGGGTTGTCAGGATATGGTTTCTGGGCCGTAATCGGATACGGATACACGCCGATCCTTCGTATCTGATTACGGATAACTCCCTCAGCTGAGATCCGGATCACGATATCTGCCTCCGGAGCCGGATATTTTAGTAGATTATTTTCGTATCCGGATACGATTATTGGATCCGAATATGATCTCCCAAGTCCGACGGACAGCTCAATTAGAGCCCAAGAAGAACACCATCCAGCCGTTATTCGAGTGCTAAATGGACGTCAGTACGACTTGAAATCCACACTTGATTTCAACGCCCCAACGGGCGCCGTCCAGGCGGTTCCCCGCCGTTTGTCTAAACGTACGTCAGAATGACGGTTCTGAATCTCGTGTTACACTCTGACAACAACGCAATTGGGTCGAGTTGCGTGATTGAACGGTTCCACCCGGGCCGGGCTGGATCGCCGCTTGCCGCTGCCAAATGTTCGGACATTAATCCCCCGATTGTCGGCACGCGAAAAGAGAGGTCGACTGTGTTTAACCAGAACTCTCCAGGCGCGGGAAGTCTCATAACCGTATATATCCCTGTATCCTGACTCTCATATCTGGGATACGGATCCGATAAAATCTCGCAATTTCTGTCCGACAGGATATTGCAGTCTGCTCAATTTTGCCTGTCTGGGTCGGAACAGAACTCAATCACGTCGGACTCTCAGCCATCCATTTGGCCGGATTGGTGCTGCTGGCCAATAGGATTCCGTCCTGATTGCGTTCTGTTCGGACTCAGACCGGCAAAATTGAGCAGACTGCAATAGATATATCCTCTCCTCCTTTTCTCATAATGCATTTTGGATATGCGTCCCCGGCTCGTATCCGAAGTGGATATGGATATAATGCACGGATAAAATCCTCTGGGATGTATCCATGACAACCCCTGCACCGAACCTGGCGTCGACATCGAAATCCCTGTCGCAGATGCAGATGCGCTCATTACCGCGTGTCCGGACCGTCCCCGGGCGGCCCGCGTTCCAGTGCAGAAGGGTCCTCGAGCTTGAGAAACCGTGGCTCCCCCGACAGCAGCTTGTGCCGCTTTGGCGGCTCGCGAAGGGGATCTACCCTTGCTGCAGCGCCGACCGCCCAACAATGTGTCGCAGGCAGCTGACCACGGCAATCAAGAGGAGAACGACGAAGAGGAAGCCCCTCCATCGTCTGCTCCTGCGGGCTTGTCGCGCAGAAAAGATCATCTCCTCCCTCGTGCTGCTCTTCGCAGTTGCAACGTCGGAGGGGGGCGTAGTGGGCTCGGTCGTTCGGCACCACTTCAGACCGGAAGCGGCCTTCCTGCCATTACGATCCCCGCGGAGTGGGAGGTAGCAAAATCGATCAAGGAGAAGATCGTTCTCCGCGCAGCCATAAGCCACGCTGTACGCGACCGGGCGGACAGTCGGAAAGGCGTGGTCTGCGGGCGCCGCATTCGACGCGCGGCTGAGATCGGCGGAACAGGACACTGCCAGGGTGGCAGCGCCGCCTGTGACCACCAATACGGAGAAAGCTAAGTAGTTGCTCCGCGGCCGCCGCTACTTGATGACGGTGCGCGGCCGCCAGGGCTTTGTAGAGGCGTACCGAGCGTTCAAGATCCGTGTTGGCAGGAAGAGCACGACTCCCGGCTGTTCCCGATCGGAGAAGAAGTGTGGAAGCTTCTGCGTTAAAGTCGATGGGGACCGTTCGGTTGGGACGAGATCGCGGCTCGCTTGGATTTCTGTGAAGGTACGTGTGAAAAACGTACCACATAAATTCATCCTTGGACTGAGCAGTGCTTGGGGCTGCTCTGCCTTCCTCCACGTTTTCTCACCTGTCGATGTCTTTCGCGACGCATACAAACCCTTCCGCTATTCTGTCGTATCCCTGTATTTCCCGTGCTTGTCTTCTGCTGTACCTGCTATCTCTCGATTGCATGGCATTCTTTCCCGCACACCCACTTGTGTTGTATTAGCACAGATCCTCATGGAACTGATGAACATGTCGAAGAGGAGGCCGCGCACGACTCTGCCATGGCCACAGACACAGAGATCTCGTCGGCCGACGACCGTGCCGACCGTCGACGGCAGCACTTGCTAGATGATAGTGACGCCCCGGGCGAGTCGCTCTAGGCCAGAAAACGACGCGAGAAATAATCATCGGAGGAGGACGGGAGTCGCACGAGCGTCGCGGCGCTGTGGGATAGGAAGTAGCGCGACCTACCGCGCCAAGCGGCCAAGCGTCGCCGCACAACTGCTTGAGGTATTATCTGACTGATCTTTTGGGAGGGACGCCACTATGAGCGTGCCGCTTTGCAGTGCTTGTCAGTTCTGGTGGTCATTGGGGTGTCCCTGCGCCATTATATACAAGCGTTCCATGTCATGGACTCCGCTCTTCGTTGTTGTTTCGGTGCGTGTGTCACGCGTCTAGTTGCTCCTCTCTACAGAACCAGTGCTGGCCACGCTGCCGCGACAGGTGTGGCACGGGGTGGTGACAGGTGCGGCGTTTCCGGCGGCGGTAGAAACTGCGGCAGTGGGACCTGCGGCACCTTCCGCGACGGTGACAACTGCGGCGGTGGCCACTCCACCCGGCGATACGGCCGCGGTCCGGGCCAATGCTGGGATGGATTCTGCCGTGGAGGCGGCTGCACGTCGCGGTGGCAGCAGCGTCGGTTTCGCCTGCGACGATCCCAGGACGTGGGCCTGCGACGGTCTCAGGCCGTGGGCCATAAGACGCTCTAGGTCACCGCTCGCACGCTCAGGCGACGTCTGTGGCGGCACTGTTGGACCGAAAACTGGCAGTAGCGACAGCAGCAAACGCCACGTATTGGCAGACGCCGCGTGCGATGGGGCCCCGGCGGCATCGGCAGTGGCAGCGTCGACGGTGGCCGCTGCAGCAGGGTCGACAACAATGGCAGCCGCGGGGCCAGCCCCCGGAATGATCGGGCCGATGCCATTGACGCGGCCCAGGCGGCCATCACCCTGTGAACTTCCACTGTGGCCACTGCCACGCTCCGGCGGCGATGATGGCGGCAGTGACGGACGGACGCCTCGAAGGTGCTTCCACGGCCGCAGCCGCTGCCGTCCTCCGGCGGCGGTTATGGGCCCCGGGGCGGATGCGGCGGCGACAGCATCCGCTGTGGCTGGGGCGAATGGGACGGTTGTGGCTGCTGGGCTGCGGCGTGTGCTGTTGAGGGTACAAAACTGGCGGCAGCACAGGTTTCACCGGCTGTGGCAGCCCCCGTCGCCGTGTCAGCAGTCCCGGAGGTGCCAGCGCTGACGGTGATGGCGGTGGGCGTGTGGATGGGGCTGTGGCTGGGAGCTGATCCGCGGCTTTCGTGTGTCCTGATGGCACCTGGTCGCAGCGCCGATGATTACTGCCGGTCAGGACCTGCCAGTGCAGGTCACGCGAGAGGTCCTCGAGTCCCTCTTGCACCGACGTGCTTCCGCTGAGGATATCGAGACGACCCACGGCCCAACACCACTGCCCATTCTGCTGTCCCGCTCTCCAGCGTCGATGCCCCCTTTGTGCTCTTAGTCACCGTTTCATGACCTGCACCTTTATCTGCACTCTTGGGACCCTCTCACTGCGTCGGAGAGGCCCTTCGTTCTCTCTTGGCCGCCTCATGACCTGCATCTTTATCTGCATTCTCGTTTCCGTCTCACTGCGTCTGTCAGGCTTTCTGTTCCCTCTGACTGACTCGAGATCTCTCCACCAATGCTGTGTGCCCCACGGACTTACAATATCATCGTGTCTCGCTGATGTCTGCGGCGTGTCTGGCTGATGTCTGCGGCGTGTCTGGCTGATGCCTGCGGCGTGTCGGTGAGGTGCAGCAATGATTCTTAACTTGATGAAGACACGAGAGTAGTTCAGCATGTATTACAAGTGCACGGTACGACCAAGTCTCATTACATTTTCTTCGTTCCAAGATTCAATCTCTTCACATTTCAATCATTGAAAGATAATTGCATTCGTAAATGCATTCGACGCCTGCGTAACTCCGTCCTGTATCCGGAACGTCCGGATGTTTATCCGCTGCCGATGTGCTCCCCTGATGAGACCGTCTGCGAATCAATGTGCCCTTGTGCACGACACCTCGGTGACACTCTATCGTCGTGTGTCCCCATTGTGTCGCCTGGAGCGAACCAAAAAATCACGTAGGGCAGGACTGCAGACGAGCGCAGTTGGGGCGCGTGTACTCTTCTCTCCAAGGCGGCAAACAACCGCGCCGCCTACATTGCCGCGAAGTTGGCCTGTGCCGTGGCCAAGGACGCCACCGCGGCCAGGGAGGCCGGCGAAGCCATGGAGGCCGCCTCGGCAAGAGGAGTTGACGTGACCAGCGCAGCACCCGCGCCACAAGTGAGATAATGGCAGCCTACGTTGCAGGCGGTGCCCTTCAATGTAGGCCGCGCGCATGCCGATCATTGGCTGATTAATTCCCTTAACTTGGCGATGACGAACAGCCTCGATGATGCAACGTTTCCCCTGCCACACCCGGCCTGGCATCGCCACGCCCCGTCCCGGCACCGTGCGGTCACCGCCGCCACCACCGCCCCCGCCCTCGCCTCGGCCCCCGCCGCCCCCGCCGCCGCCACCGCTGCCGACCCCGCGCCCGCCGCCGCCGCGGCCGCCGCCGCCGCCGCCGCCGCCGCCGCCGCCGCCGCCCCTGCCCGTCGCCGTGGCCTCCGCCGCTGGCGCCGCTTCCGGATATGGCCGCCTCCCCGGCCCCTGGACGCCGCCGCTGCCGCTGGACCCCGCCCCCGCCTCTTCCCTCCTCCCCCACCGCCGCCGCCGCTGCCGCCGCCACCGCCACGCCTGCCCCTTGCCGTGGCCCCCGCCGCTGGCGCCGCTCCCGGCTGTGGCCGCCCCGGCCGCCTCCGCTGCCTCCGCCGCCGCCGCCGCCACCGCCGCCCCAGCTTCTGGCCGCGGGCCCCGCTGCTGGCGCCGCCGGCGCCTCTGTCCACCTCTCCCGCGGCTGGCCGCCGCCCCCGCCGGCGGTCGGTGGCGGAGACCTCGCTGTGGGAGGTCGGGCCGTCGGTAGCGGCTGGCGGGTGGCAGGTGTTGGGGTGGGCGTTCCGCGGCCGTCGGGTGTGGGTGGGGCAGCTGGTGGTGGTGATTGGGTGGGAACAGCCGGCTGCGGTAGAGGCCGGCGTCGGTGTAGTATGATTGTGATACATTCGCCCATAACTTGTCACGGACGATGGCTAGGTGTGAGCGGGGAGCTCACGGATATTTCAGGGATGTCCTAGAGTGCAGTTGCAGTATGCCGCTTCCCCAGGCGACTCGTACGCAAGGTTTTGGGGTGACTGGGTTTGCTGAAAGGACACAATGCGCCGTGGTTGTCCTACGGCCGTCCTGTTGTGGCTATTTAGCCTCTATCGAGTGTATGAGTTGTAACACAGCCAACGCACACAGATACTTGGCCAGCAGGCAGACAGGGCACCGTGACGAGGTAGCGGCGTATCTGGCCGCTGTGAACTTGGAGGGGCGAGAAAAGTATGAAGGAGGCGTTTTTACACCTATCGACCTACATTTCCATTCCCAGGACCCTTCAAAGCACCAGAAACGACTCTCTCTGTAAAAGTGCTGTTTTGGTCGGGTTAGTCCTAGACATGCCGTATGCTCCTCCTTCTTGGACCAGATGGCAGCGTGTAACCCGGCGGTGACCAGACCATACCGTCTCCCGCAAAAGCTGAACATGAAGGGCAACGGGTGCTGTAGGAGGTATGCAGTGCTGTTGTTGTTGCAAGAAAAGATGCGAAACTGTTATAGGCAGCAAATGAAGCGCAGGGTCCCGACCCACTGGATTGAACAGTGTCAGAGGAAGTACAAGATCCACTGGATTGGACAGTGTCAGTCTCGATCTGCCGAGCACACTGGATTTTAAACACTGTCAGAGGGGGTCCATTCACACTGCTCGGTGGAGCCGTTTCCAGTCTCCTCTGCCTCCGTGCCCACTCAGCTCGTTCCCGGGACGGCTTCGACTGCCGTCGTCAGCGCCTTCTCTGTCATTTACACTATGTCTTAAACGCTATCAGAAGAGGCTATCTCCCCCCTACCCCGTTCCCCGTCTCTTCCCCCCAGCACCGATCCTATTTCTCTCACGACCACGCTGACTTTCGAGTTCGCCGCCGCCCCCCCCATAAAAGCTGCTTCCCCACACCGTCTCTGCCTTTCCTCCCCGTTTCTGCCTCCTCCCCATCACCTAAATATTTCCACCGCCGCACCCATATTCGACGGCCGCGGACTACCCACCCCAACACTGACCGCCGCCACCCGCCAACTGCCACCGACTGCGGGCCCCCCTTCCGATGGCACACGCGCCGAGATCGCCGCGTCTGACCGCCGGCGAGGGTGGCGGATAGCGACTGGGGCGGCGATGACGGCTGAGAAGGCGCCAGCAGGGGGGGCGCCGGCCAGCAGCGGTGGCGGCGTCAGCGGTGGGAGCCGCAGCCAGAGGCGGGTGCGGTGGCAGCAGGGGTGGTGGCGGCCAGCGTGCCGTGTCGTCACCGCCTGCCAAGACATCCCCAGGCACCCCGGCAGGGCGTGCCAGTCAGCACTGGAAATCCTATTCCAGGGGGATTGGGGGGGGGTGGCGTGGGGAGGTCGGTACAGCTAGGGGGGCTGTCCGCGGAAAACCGCCAGGCAGCCTCGGCAGTGATGGGATGGCGTCACGGCGGCGGGGGCTCGACGCGCTAGCGCGGCGGGGTTGCGGGGGTTGGACGCGGCGCGCTGGAGCGGGCGCAGGTGGCGGGACGTCGTCAGCGCCAAGGCATCGGGCATTCAGAGTTGGCCGTCGCAGACGCCGCCGGCTCCCGCAATCCAGCGCATCGTGGCTCCATCCGAGGCGTGGCTGTCAGCAATCTCCATCTTAAATGATCCCCCATACCTGTATCCAGTTGAGAGTGTAGGGTGCGCACCCTACATTTCTATCGTCGTTGAGAAATGTAGGCTGCCATTACAGGGGCTCCGCGACAGCACTGGTGGTGGTCCCGCACCCCCAGTTAAGAGCGGTCTTCTGGATCGTGAGGCAGCCTTCCGAGTGGCCGAGAGTGCCAGGAAAGGGGTATTCTTCCGTTTTTTTGTCTTACAGAGTGGCATGGACGAAGACGTTCCTGGAAAAAGAAAAAGGGACTTCCAGGCTCAAAAGATGCGCCTTTTCTTTCTCTACATTGTCATGTTTTTTTCTGTCCTGGAAGCCCATCGCCTCACTCTACCTCATGGCCTCGTAGCCAGAAGGCCGGGAAAAAATGGTGTCAACTGGGTGTGCCCGCGGCCGCCCCAGCTCCCGGCATCATCGTCGTTTCCGGCGCCGCTAGCTCCACCGGCCGGGCGCATTGGGACCGGAGACATTCGAGCTGCTGATGCTGGCGCGACCGCCCAGTCGCCCGCCGCTTTCATTGCCATGGACCCCTAAGCTAATTAAACTCCTCGTCGTTCCTGAAACCCGATCTGCATTACGGAACTGCTGGAAGGGAGAGTAAGCACCATAGGTGTATGTGGTGGACGCATGTACCAATACCTGGACAAAGAAAATATTGAGGCCAGCGGTGTTTAGCATGGAAGTGAATATGAGTTCCGTGAGACTCCAACCAGGTGTTCTGAGTGTAACTATATGTCATGATGTTCTTTCCGGTGGGCGTTGAGAGCTCCTCCTGCAGCCAATCGTTCCGGAAACATGGCGCTGCGGCAGCGAATCAAAGTCCAGCCGATCCCAGGCTCTCACGATGCCGGCATCCCAGGTTTCCTTGGACAACACAACCATGGGATCCTCCGGAATCCCTGGAGTCCCAGGATTCCTTGGACTCCCAACCGCGATGTGTGAGCGATGTGGCGGACTTCAACCAGGGATTTTGGCGGAAGCAACATGGGATTTTGGTGTCGAAAAACCTGGGATAGCACGCAGATTTGTGTTGCACGGCCTCCTGTCGCCGTGAACTCCACGCCGTCGCCGCCGCCCCCACCGCGTCGACGCCACCCCCATCGCGTCGCCCCCGCCCGCACCGCGTTGCCGCCGCACCCATAGTGTCGCCGCCGCAACCACAGCGTCGCCGCCGCCCCCACCGCGTCGCTCCTCCACACCCATCGCCGCCGCCCCCACCGCGTCGTCACCGCCCCCATCTCGTAGTCGCCGCCCGCACAGCGTTGCGCCGCGCCCACCGCGTCACCACCGCCCCCATCGCGTCTCGGCTCTTCCCACTTCGTCGCGGCTCCCCCCTCCCTGTTGCTGCTCCGCCCACCTTGTCGCCGCCGCCCCCGACTCGTCGCCGCCGCCCTGACCCCGTCGTCACATCCCGGACAATGTCACCGCCGCACTCACTGTGTCACCGCCGCACCCACCGCGTCTCCGACGCCCCCAACGCGTCGCGGTTCCACCTAACCCGTCTCCGCTGCCCCCACCTCGTCTTCTCCGCCCCCACTTCTTTGTCGGCGCCCGCATCGCGTCGCCGCCGCACCCATCGCGTCAAAGCCTCCCCAACCGCGCTGCGGCTCCCCCCACTTGTTCTCGGCTCCCCCCTCCCTGTCTTTGCTCCCCCCACCTCGTTTCCGCCGCTCCCGACTCGTCACCGCCGCCCCCACTGCGTCGTCTCCGCCCCCACCGCGTCGCCGCCGCATCGACCCCGTCGCCGCCGCCTCCCGTCATATTCGCCGCCCGCATTGTGTCGCCGCCGCCCCCACCGGTTCAGGGCTCTACCCACCCCATCGCTGCCGCCCCAACCTCGTCGCCGCCGCTCCCACCCCGTCGCCGCTCCCCTCACCCCGTCGCCGCTCCCCTCACCCTTTCGTCGCAGCCCCCGCGTCGTCGTCGCCGCCGCTGTCCTAGACTTCAGGTCCCTCCCAGCCCAGTCATACGGCAAAAACGGAGGAAGGGCGAAACCCCGGGTTGGGCAACTTCCCTCGGTAATGTCGTCCACACAAGCCAAAATTTGTGGACACGATTGGCCGCCGATACCTAGTTCGGTCGTGACACAACCCCAGCGGCAAAAAGGTGGGGGCGCCGCTTTCCGAAGGCTGACATGGTGTGCCTGCGTCACCTGGACGAGGCAGCATGACTCGTCTACGTAGAGCTCTCCGTGGTCCGTCGGCAGTCAGCAAAAGTGTTTCCAACATTCAAAAACGTTTTAAACTGAAGCTTCCGCGGCATCGCCTGTATGGGAAAGAAGATATATATTCAGGGCGGCCTCCTTCTTCCCTAAGGACAAATGGCCTACGCAGGACCCGTTTCTTTCGTCAGAATGAACAACGGAGCAGCCATTCTCTCGTAGCAGAAGACAGAAAAACCGCATCATTTGATGCGAATCGCATCAAATGATGCGGTCGGTGGAATAGACACTAGTGTCTATTCTACCGCAAATTAGAATCAAATGATGCTCGTCTGGGCGTCATATGATGCCCGGCCAGAATCTGCCATTCCACCCCATCTGAGTGAGAAATCAGGCGCTGTGGCAGCTACGAACGCACAAAAATGCTACTCTCGTTAGCATCATATTTTTTTGCGTCAGCCACTCTTACACGACGTGAAGAGGTCTCGTTGTCGATGGCCATCGTATAAAGAACCGCTGGAAAAAGTGCTCAGAAGGCCTCTACTGGCCTGGTCTAGCATGCCCCCCCCCCCCCCCCCCACCCATGCAAGAGCCCCAGGACGAGGCGATTTTGACTTGCATCGATCGCACAGGCCGGCCCTTAAGCTCTACCTCCTTCACTCCCTCTGCTGTCGTTTTTATGCAGAGCCTCCGCCCAGCGGCCGCGCACAACCCATGAGCACGCCCAGACGGCCGCGGGGGGGCGTGGGGGGGTACGGGCGAAAGCCCACTGGCGCCCAGCCAAGTAGACCCAAAGACCCCTCCGATCATTGGCAGTGGCCGGATGGTGCGGGGGGGGGTGGGAGGGGAGAAAGGGATGCGGGGAGGGGGGCGGAATGCGCGCGGGGGCGGGGGAGGAGGATGTGGTGGGGAG
>Ga0209093_1000532_pt1 | contig 20924 bp, 28 predicted proteins | sample SidtaG_4_FD_187450 | JGI IMG/M metagenome (GOLD analysis project Ga0209093, IMG submission 187450) | Marine algal microbial communities from Sidmouth, United Kingdom - Sidmouth_Male1 metaG (SPAdes) (version 2) | ecosystem: Host-associated > Algae > Red algae > Unclassified | place: Sidmouth... | reverse complement strand
GGGCTCTTCGACGGGCAAATACTCCGGTTTTTCGTAAGTTTATGCGACTGTAATGTGCGATTCCAAGCGATCCTCACACGATCAGTCATTTTGTCACGAACTGGTACAGGGGTTTTTCTGGCCCCATTTCGTATCGCGAAAACGGGAACGCAGAGCAAAAAACAAAAACCACCGCTGACCTCGTGAGACTCTCCTGAGTCGATCCATATGTTTTTTTCTCCAAAGTGATGGGCTGAAGCCCTCACCTCGGCACAGTTGTCACGAACTGGGGGGGGACGGATACTCCGGGGCCCTCCAAGCAAGAACAAAAAACGGGCCGTCCCCTCGCTACTCGGGGGGAGCGACCGACCCAACTAGGGACATACAGGAAGTGGGGCGGGACCAACCAAACTCGGTGTTCCCCCGCCCCCGCACTCCAGGGCACGGGCCGCTAACCCCGGTCTGGCGACCACGGGAGGTCGTCGCGGGAGTACCCCCCGTAGTGGTCACGTACGGGCGGGTCGAATGAGTACTCGTGGGCCGGCCCCCGACCCGTGGGAACCGGCCCCCACGTCGATCGCGGCGCCGGACTCGGCGCCGCCGCCGCTGCGGTGTACGATCCTGCGTATGCAGAGTGCCCCACCGCCGAGGTTCCCCCGGCGGAAAAGGAGTAGCCGCCCCCATAGTAGTGTGCCCCGGCTGCGGCGAGCTCCCCGGAATACGGAGCTCGAGTGGAGCACTCGCCCGCCGCGGATACCGTAGACTCCGTCGCTACCCGCTGACCGTGTCCCTCCAACCGAGAGGCCATCTGGTACCCGATGGCCTCAGGGGTGGTGTCCACCAGAAACTGCTCGGCCGCCGCCGGGAGGGGTGACGGGGATCTCCGCAGTACGGCCTTCGCACACCGGGTGACCAAAGCCAGGGTGTCCACCAGGGAGGCAACTATCGGCTCCCCGTGGGCCACCAGAAGCGTCCCTGCCGCAGTCCGGTGGGTGGTCGCCAGGGCGCGCGCACACTGGGGGGAAACCAGGCCCTACCATGAGTATCGATTTTTGTCGTGAATATTTTCCCGCCAAACATCTTGGGACAGAGTGTTTTGGCACTTTCGGAAACGCGACGCGAGTATTGGTTTATGGATTCTCCAACGATGTGGGTATCTGATACCCACTCATCACATATAATCTTGATGCGGGGCTACTTAGCGAGATGGGGGACCACTTCTTATAGAGATCTGACCGGGGCGATTTCGATGATGGTGGACATCATCGCAGGCGCTCGGCGACCGCGGGGATGGTTCGTGCTGACAGGCTCGACAGAGAGCCCAGTACCGTGGAGCCTTCGTGATGTTACCCATCCCGGCTGCTCTGACCATGCCGATGTAGCAAGACCCTTTGCGAAGGTGGCTGTTGCACCGACCGAGTGCAGAGAGTGGGGATGTGCGTCGAGCGCGCGCCGCAGCGTCTAAGATAGAGTCTCGCAGCGCGTCCAGGGGGGAAGTAGCCTATATCAAGTTCCGAAATGGTGGGTCGCCGTGATTGGAGGACGGGGTATGCCGACGTCGGAACGTGAGTCTCGGCCGGGAACGAGCCGAAGGCAATTCCAGGCACGTGCGTGCAATACCCAGGCCTTCAAGGCGGCGGCGCGCTCGGCGACGCATCGACACCGGGCTCGCGGGCCGGCTCCATAGCCGCGCGCGTGCTCAGGGGCACGTACAGCCACGTTGCCGTGGCGGGGGGCACATGGGACCGGGAAACGGGTGCCGCCGCCGCCACAGCAGCGGCGGCGGCCCACCGGCGTCGCGCGATGCCCACGGGAGGGGCCGTCACTCCGCCGCGCACCACACCTGCGCACGGCGGACGGGACTGTAGACACGGCGCACGGACGGGCGGGTGCAACCGACCACGCGCGACGGGGCGCCTCTGACCGTGCCACCCGATAGCGTCAGTAGCCGCCGAAGAGCCGCCGCAACAGAAGCTGGCGCGCAGGCACGATCACCCGCGGGTCAGCCTGGGCGAGACGAACCCCGGAAGTCTCTGCGTGCGGTTTCCGGGCTCCACTCTGGACGGTGGGTGGGGGCAGGGGGGCAGAGGCCGTCCGGGCCCTAAGACCCCTGTGGCTGGACAGTCCATCTCAGCTACGTAGCTCCATTCGCTTTTAGCGTCATTGCGTCCCTTTCAATGCTGACGCGCCCTCAGATCACTGAGTACACGAATGCAAACTGCCACCTCTGAAACGGAGAGCAAGTCTCTTGATCTATGTATATGTGTGCATCACAACACTTTGAGAGCACCCTGTCCTAAAGACCGGAAAAATGAGCCATCTGTTGCACAAGGGGGTGGAAGGGTCGACCACTCGAAAGACAGTGGTCAGGGCTGCTGACCAGGCGTGGCAGACAGAGGCCATAAAGACGGGCAAGACAATGAAAAGGACGCAAGAAAGAAGAAGCAACACGAAGTTTCGGAAAGAGGCTGCTGCGCAGGCGCGAGCATAGATGAAGGGGGGGACAGCTGCCGGCGAGCGACCTGCGGGAGAGCCAGCCGCGGCATTGAGGGCGACAGGCACCACCCGAGGACCAGCAATCAGCAGTGTGGATGGCACCCACTTCTTCGTGCATGACAAGTGGCGCTCACACTGTTTCAGCTCATGCGACATACCGTACCGCAGCCTCAGCACATGTTTCGTGGCCTGATGCGGAGCATGACGGTTAAAGAGCAGTGCGGACCTGATAATGTAATTCGCACCGGCGTCCCAGGCATGCCTGTTCAAATCGGTGTCGGACATAGCCCGCTGAGGGAGCCCTAATAGCGATCCGAGCTTTGATCGGCCGAGCTGAGTGTCTCACAGAGCTGTACTCTAATGCGGCCACTTTCAGAGCCGCAGTTTCGAGCGAATCGCTTGACCAGACAGCGAGGATGTTCGCAGCTCCGCGGCGCGTTGATTTGCAGAACTGTCAGCTTTCGCGTACACGAGAGATACTCGTTTTTTGATGTCGCATGAGTATTTTCTTGTATGCGTTCCCAATCGTGTGTGTAATCGCACACCTGCTACTGGCTCTTGAGTATGGGTGCCGACACTCAAATACTCATCGGTATACGCAATCAGCAAATACCCATGGTAGGGCCTGGGGGTAACGCACCCCCAGCTGAGGGTCTTCCCCGCCCCCAGGGCCGGGTAGTACGGCACCCCGGGCGGGGCAAACGTCGGGCGGGTCACCGGTCCCACGGGGTACGGCCCTGCGCGGGCGGTCCGCCAGACGGTGCCCTCACGAGCACGGGGGCGCTCGGCCGCACCCCGGTTGCGCTTGTGCTCGTGCAGGGATACTGCCCCCGGGGCGCCCCAGCCCGACTCGGGCGGGGCCGACGTCGCCGTCACCCCCACAGCATAGGGGTAGGACGGATCCCCCAGGCCCTCATGGACGCCAATACTACCCTCCACGAGTCGTTTTTCACAGTGAACAAACGCCCGGGCCGCCCCGTCGTCCTCCCAGCCAACTAGGCGGGCCAGGTACGGACCAGCGGCCGCCCAGTCCAGCGCCTGGTGAAGATCCAGCAACTCGCTGAGATACGCTTGCGCCTCCGAGTCCGCCCCCTCCGCCAAGTTGGCGAGGTGCAGCTCCACAAGCGTTCCACCAACCCGGCGGGCAGGTGCCACAGGTAACCTCTGGTCCTGGCGGTGGCATAACACACCCCCGCCACCTCGAGCACCCATTGGGTCGCCAGGATGGCCGCCGCTGGGGTGGACTCCCCCCGACGGAGCGCCGTGCCAAAGAAGGCCACGATGCGGGGCATCCTCGCAGGGAACCCGTACGACACCTCTAGCGCCGACCACCACGTCGGCGTCGGGACATAGTAGTCCCGCCGCGCAAAGACGTGGATCTGGGTGCTCTCGACTTCAGTAGCACTCACCAAAATTCCAGACGCGTCCCGCACACCGCGCTCCGTGCGGGCGTCCTGGTGGTGGAAGTGGGGGTCCCTCACCACCAAGTAAGGGGGAGAGCAGCACGCCCACTCCCACGCAACGACGGGCGGGACGTCGCCCGCCGACGCCTCGTCCATCACGTTGCACAGGCGCACCGCCACGCGCGCCACCCACGGCGCGTCCGCCGCCTCCAGTAAGGCGGGGAGGTCCGCTGACACCCTGGCAGGTAACTCATACTGCACGGGGTGACGAGTCAGCCACCGCTCCCAAGCCGGGCTCTGCTTCGGAACCGGGATGGCCTCGTACAGGGCCCACAGGCGGCACTCCCCCTGCTGGCTAGGGGCGTGGGGGGGCGTCCACTGGACTAGCGTCCTCGTCTCTGCCCCCGCGGGCCCCGTCACCTGCACTGCCGGGGGCCGCACCCGGCGCGGCATCGGCGGGAGGGAGTCTTGCTCCATGGGGTCCTCCCCCCCAACGGCCGGTGCCGCCGCGGTCGCCGCCGCCGCCGCCGGTGGAGTCCCCGGCCGGCTAGGCGGCAGCGGCACGCCGGCGGCCGCCGTGGTGGGGGCCGCCGCGTTCTCGTCGGCCGACCGCCCCGCCGCACTTGACGCGCGGGTGGCCGTCGCCGACCTCGCCGTGGACTTGGAGCGGCGGGGGGCCGGCGGCGGCTGCGTCGCTGAACTCCCCGCCGCCGAAGACTCCTGGCTCGGGGTCGCGCCGCTAGCCGGGCGCTACCGACGGACATCATTTTCGCGGGCCGTCGCCGAGGCCGCGCCACTTGACTTGGTGGCGCTCTTCGGCGTGTCTTGCGCCGGTGCGGCCTCCCCGCCAGCCCGGGGGGTGGCCGCCATCGAGCCCTTGGCCTTGGCGGCGCCCACACTGGCGGGCGCCCCGCCGGTCCGAGCAGACGCGGTCGCCGCGCCTCTCGACTTGGCCGCGCCCGTCTTCGGCGCATCGCCGCCGGCTCAGACCCCTGCCGCTGCGGGGCGGCGCTCCGTCCAGACCGGCGTCGCGCCCGAAGCCGGCGCGGCGCGCCCCGCACTCGAGGCCGCCGGCTCCTTTTCGCGCCCGACGTGCTTCGCACTTGGGGACGTCATCTCCTCCGTCGGCGTGGTACCCGTCCACCGCGAGGATGCCATAGCCGCCGCGTCCGAGTAGCAACGCGGGGACGACTAGGGGATAGAGGTGGACGGAGGGGCACTCTCAGCTTGTGGGTCGGAGGGGGTACGGTAACGGCCGGTTGTCTACGGTCGCCCCGTCCGACCCCCGTCGGCCCCGCCTGCCCCGTTTTTATGGGCCCCTGTATATTCGCAGGTGCGCCCCGTCGCCTCCCGCGGCGTCGCTCCGCGCCCCCCTCTGGATGACTCCCCCAGCGGAATGCGAGTGACAGCAGCCCCAGAGGGGGGGGGAGCTATACGCGGCGCCCCCACGACACGGCCTGTATGGCCCACCCCGGCCACACCGCCCCCCTGTACACTAGCAGGGGCGCCCCGTCGCCTCCCGCGGCGTCGCTCCGCGCCCCCCCCCCTGCCTTTCTCCTCCGCCTCCAGCCGCCCCAGAGGGGGGGCCGAGGGGCGCCATACCCGGCGCCGTCCCCCCTGGCACGGCTTGTGTGGCCCACCCCCGCCCCACGGGCCCCCCTGACACGCCCCCGTGCCCCCCGCGCGGTAACGGCGCGTGCCTCCTTGGCCCCGGCGGGCCCCCTACGGTCCGGGGCAGCCACCGCCGGCGCGGACCAGGACAGCACCTGGGCCTCACACTGGGGGGACGCCGGTTCGCCGTCCTGGCCCGCCCGTAATCCTCGGGCAGGCGTCCCGGGCCGCCGGGACGGCGACTCCTTTAGAAGGGGGAACTGTGACGGCCGGACATCTGGCCCCCACATTCGGGGAATCAGTTCCCTCCCAGTCAAGCGGGGACACGTGGATTCGCGTCATGGGCGCTCGGATCCAGTCAGTCCGATACGGCCACTGGCTCTCGCGAGGGAAATATGTCCTACTGACGCAAATTTCGAATCATTCCGGTGGCGATCCACTTGTGATCGCCCCGTGGCTCACCAACCACAACCGCGATCCCACGACTTCCCTGGGACTAGTAATTCCCCGGGCAGGCCCCCAGTTAAGGGTCTAATTTCGTGTAAACCCGACTTGGACCATTGACCAGTATTACACCGCGCCCCTGACACCGGGGCGCCGCAAGAACGTCACGTAGCACCCTTCCCCCGCCTCTACTCAAGGCGGTGTCCGAAGCTTCGGCCGTCCTCCGCTGAGACTGGCCCCATGTGCCCTGAGAGAAGGGTTTTGTGGGGGTCCTTTGAAGATGTTTGAGGTGGATTTTCGGAGGGTCTGAGGGGAACGGACGGGACAAGAGGGCGAGGCGTGAATGTTGCCTCGAGGCCTTCGACGCGGGCAAGTACACTTTCGGTCACACAACTCGTGTTTGTCGCTCGGGGCGTCTTCCCCCGGAGGACGCCGTGCGTGTGTGCTCTTTGAGGTCTCCTTTCGGGGCGTTTATTCCCCGACCGGACTACCCGGCGACACGGCCTGGCTCGCCTCGCCCCCGACTGGGTGGGGGTGGCTCGCCGTGTTGTCACACGGCGTAGATGGAATCATACATCCCACGGATGGTCGTCCCTATGGGCGTCATACGACGACTGTCGACCGCGTCAAAGCGCTGTTCGACAATCGACCCGCCTGGGGGGGTCCAAGGGTAGCGCCCATACGTGTCATCAACGACCGCAGGGGTCGGCCAGGAGGCCGACGGGGGGTTGAACAGGACATCGTCAGCGATGTCCTCCTCGAAACCCAGAAGGACGCCCGCCATCTCGGCCTCACGATCGACCTCTGTGGCGGCCGCAGCGTCGGGAGCCGCCAAAGACGGCATCCCGCCTCTAGAGGCCGGGAACAGGGAAAGATAAGGAAGCCCCAACCTAGGGGGGGTACACGAACAACTCGGGGCGCGGGGAGAGCCCGGTCGCGCCCGACGGTGTCGTCCCCCCCGGTAGACGACAATGTTGCCGCCAAGAGACCTGACACCCCCGGTCACCGTTGGCGGTGACCGCCATATGGGACTGGCCCGAGGCTGACCCGGCTCGGTACACCCGTGGGTTCAACGCCGTATGGCGGCCCGGAGCGGGCCCCCAGGGGCACGCTGACAAGGAGTCACATGGCGGCGTTTCCCCCTTGGCCTAGGGGGGGCCTGGCGAGACACCGCCCCCGGTCCTGCGAGACGAGGGCCCTGAGGTGAGGGATCTGTGGGGAAAACACCCCCTGTCAGGGGTGACACGGCCCCCGGCTTGAGCTGCGCACGAGTCGTGACCACTCAAGTAACATCCCCCTAGCGCGGTAGCGTGGGACAGCCCCCCTTGGGCGGGTGTCCAGGGAGCCCGAGGGCCAAACACGACACGACCCTTTTAGAGGGGCGCGGGGTGATGAGCACCCGATCGGGACCTCCTGGAGGGCTCTGACACATCCGAGGAAGATGCACGTCTTCCCAAATCCGGGCTCTCCGGAGGGACCGGGAAGCTTACGGAAGCTTCCGGAATCCGAGCGTAAGCCGGACCGAGATCTGATCTCGACCAGGGATAGAATACCACCGGAATTCTATCCGGGAAAATTGAAAAAATTTCCGATAATTCCCGAGGTACTGCTTGTGGGTGAATCCTGAGATCTAGGAAGGCTTAGTGACTTTCCTGCTTCCGCCCAAGACGGGCGGGGGTCCTCTTCCAGTAGAAGGGTAGTCGAGGATGCTGGGCAGGGGCCACTAGAGGCCCGGCCTTGAGACCGTGGCCCGTTGGGCACCAGTCCCCCCATGGTGGCGCCCGGGGGTCGGAATTGTGGACGTCCTGCATCTTTTTTCTGAGGGTATATGAGTGTATGCTTTGGGGTCATCGAGCGTATTCGATTACATCAGCGTTGAGTTTGCGTTACTTCCGTCGTTCCGGTGCGCTTCGCGCCCTGTGATCCCGGCGTTCGTGTTGCTTCTCCTGTTTTGCGCTCTGCATCCTGTGCTGAGCTTTCCGACAGGGCTATGCCCCGTCGGATTTGAGGGCAGGATCCACAACAGAGACGTTGTCGACTCGCTCATAAAGGCCAACTACTTGGCGACGCGTGATGAAACTTGCAGCCAGCGCCCGCAACGAATGCGGATCGTCCAGCAAATCGGGCTGCACGTACACCAGGTTTCTAAAAATCACCTTGAGGTCATTGAAAATGCCTTCGATCGGCTGCAAGTCCTGGTTGAACGCAGGGAGACGGAGGAAAGGCACGCCAGTATTGCCCAAAAAGTTGTCGCCGACGTGGTTGTGGATGGGCGCGTTGTCAAACAACACGACGCAGTGGGATGTTTGTAGGTGCCATGGCCTCCCGGGCTCGTACACGCCGAGATTTGGCCTTAGCAGCTGCAAAAACAGCCGCCATTGCGCCGCCTTCGACCTCCCGTCGCGCACGACCACCGACTGGAACACGAGGATGTGCCTGTTTGGTGAAATTGTCATCGTCGTGCTGGTCTTCGGAACTGACCGCGTGTCCCGGCCGCACTCACGGGAGCGCTCATTCGCAAGAGCTCGGCCGTACCGGCGAAAGACATCTCCGCCGTCTGTGTGCGTCTCGGCAACCGAGAAGATGCACCGACGGGGGCTCCTCACGCGAGCAACGGCGTGTGCCCGACAAACGGCGTCCAACGACTCACGAAAAAGGCGCAGCACGACCTTCCGCGTGAAGCCCAGCCGCCGCATGTGTACGTCCACTGTTCTCTTCGAGCATCGCAGTCTTATGAGCTACCCGCTGGGGAGGTGGCGCATGGCAGCCAGCATCGCCGCGCGCTTTCGCAGGAGCGCCCGAGGCTTGTCCCGAACGTGCGCGACGAGGGCCAACTTCAGTCGATTAATGAAGCAGCAACTCGACAAGTGGAGATTCTCATGAAAGATGTCGCGCCAAGAGGATCCTTGGTCACGATAGTACGAAGCCAACCGTTTGAGCGTCGAGCGCTTGACACCGTTGTTCTGGCAGATGAAGCGTCGGGGGACGCCATTGCGTAGCATGGCGAGCGCAACAAGCCGAACTTCAACACTTTACATGACAACACGGGTGACCTCCGCCCATCCACTTGACCGCCAGCCGCGCCGGGACCGCGCGGAAACAGACGCCGCGTGACCGCAGACGCGCCCGCCCCCGCCCAAGGACTTGACCTCACACGGTGCCGGGACCCCTCCGCAACGAACGCCGCCAAATCACCGCCGCCTGCCCCCCCGCCCAACGGCGTGACCTCACGCTGTGCCGAAACCGCGCGGCAACTAACGCCGCGCAGCCACCGCCGCGTCCGCCCCCGCCAAAATACTTATCCTCACGCGGTGCCGGGACCGCGCGGCAACAGAGGCCGCGCGTTGGCCGACGTGCCCGCCCCCCCCCAACGACTTGACCTCACGCGGTGCCGGGACCACGCGGCAACAGAGGCCGCGCGACCGCCCACGCGCCCGCTTCCCGCCAACGAATTGACCTCACGCGGCGCCGGGACCCCGCCGCAGCGAACGCCGCGCAACCACCGCCGCCTGCGCCCCCGCCCAGCGACTTGACCTCAAGCGGCGCCGGGACCGCGCGGCAACAGACACCGCGCGATCGGCGACACGTTCGCCGCCGCCCAACTAATTGACCGTTTGCCGCAAAAGAGACGGCGACGCAGCACGCGCCGAGCGACAAGCGACGCGCCGGCCCCCCAAAATGTTTCGACCTCAAATACCGCCGAGACCGCAAGGCAATAGGCGCCGCGCAACCAACGCCACGTCCGCCCCCGCTCAACCACTTGTCCGCCCGCCCCAAGTAAAAGCGCAACGCAACAAGCGCCGCGCGACCGCGGACGCGCAGACCCTCCCCCAACGCCTCGGCCGCACACAGTGCCGAGACCACGCGGCAAAGGACGCCGCGCGACGACCGACGCGCCCGCTGCCCTTTGACAACGTGATGGCCCCCAGCACCAAAACCGCAACGCAACAACGGCCGCGCGTGTACCGGCGAGCCCGCCAACAGACGCCGCGCAACCGCCGCCGCGTCCGCCCCCGCCAAACCAAGTGACCGCACCCAGCACCCAACGCCTTGTGCGCTCTTCAAAGGACACCGCGCAGCCACAGACGCACCCACCCCTCCCAACGCGTTGACCGCACGTGGCGATGCGACCGCGCAGCAGAAGACGCCGCGCAATCACCGCCGCATCCACCCGCGCCGGTCCACGTGACCGCACGCGACGCGGCGTGCGCGTAGCTACAGACTCCGCGCGACCACCGACGCGCCCGCCCCCCCCCAACGACTTGATCTCACGCGGCCTCGCGTCCGCACGGCAACAGACGCCGTGCAGCCACCGAGGCGCCCGTCCCACCCTACTTACTTGATCGCTGGTGGCGACGAAAGCGCGGCAGCGGATGCCGCGCGACGAGCAACCAGCGCCCCCCCCCCCAGCGGCGTGTCCGCCCGCGACGCCGAGACCGCTCAGCAAAGGACGCTCCGCGACGAAAAACCAGCCCGGCGCCCACTAACGGCTTGTCAGCCCGCAGCGCCAGGGACGGCGAGCCAACGACCCGCAACCCCACAGCCCCGCAACGACTTTACCGCCAGCGGCTAGAGGTCCACGTGGAAATGAAGGCCGCCCGAAAACCGCCCAGACAGCACGCCAGCAAGGGCGAGACAGCCCCCTGTGACGACTGCGTGGGGCTTCACAGCCCACCCACCACAAACGGCGCCACTGCCCGCGGTGCCGAGTCCACGGGGCAACAAAAATCGATCAACAACCTCCCGGCCCGCCTCCAACACGCGGCGTGACGGCCCGCGGCAAAAGGATTCGCGGCGAAAGGACCCAGTGGCAGGAACCGCCAACCAACGACCCAGCGACCAGCCTACCCGCCCGGCGCCAACGGCGTCACCGCCCGCGGTTCCAAATTGGCGCGCGCCAGCCACCTCTGCCGACCGCGTTGCTATGATTGGAGAGAAGGGGGAAGAAGGGCAACATGCCGACGATCGGCGGGGACAGGGAAACCAGACTCGAGGGTGGCCGTGATGCAAAACAGCTGGCTGATGGAAACTCCAGCTGGCTGGCCTTGGATTTTTCTGCGGACGGCTGCCTTTTTCAGGCCCGCTCGAAGCTGAAAATTATGTGACGGTGTACCGGCGTGACGGCGGTATATATCTGCGAAAGACACTTGGCGTACCGTCTCGCGCATGAAATCCAGTACACAATTGTTTTCGTCAGAGACGCAGGATTTTTCATCGCCATCAGGCGCGGACAAGACCGACCATCGAACCATCCCCCGCGCCACCGACCGCCATGCAGCTTGTCAACGCACGGCGACCGTCAACATGGACCCTTTCCCCATCCTACGAGCGGGCGCCTTGGTGACGTCGCTGGCGGGGGTAGTGCATTCTAGACCGAGTATCTTTTTCACACCCACTCATTTCACAACCACTCGCGCTTCTTTTTCCCATGTGCTAACTCTCTACGGTCCCCAATTTGAGCGCGCAGTGCGCATGTCTGACGGCGACGGTCACCCGAGACGCCATTGCGGTCAGCTACCGTGTCGCGCGCCGCGATGGGTGTTCCCAACGGAGGGGGAGTGGGGGGGAATGGTGTGCAGTTTGAGAGGGCGGGTGGGGAGGGTTGCAGCGAACAGTGCCATGCAGCGCGGTGCGTTTCGAGTGGGCTGCGGTGAGCGGGTCGACTTCTCAGGCCCGTTCGCAGCGGCGTGTGTCGCCACACCGGCGAGGAGCTTCCGGATTGTCGACAATTCGTTAACAGTTCTTGGAAGAGACGAGTTTTAAACACAGAAGACGTGGAATTCCCCGTTCTCAGACGGTGTACCGCGGTATAAACATACGCGGGGATCCCGCGTACGTCTGTACCGGAATACCGTCACATGACGGGCTCGGCCAATCAAATCAACTTTACGTCGGTATACCGTCACACGGTTTGCAACTGCGAACGGGCCTCAGTAGAGGTCTCAGTACAGGCATTATTCAGTTATATCCACTGCCATTTGCTTACACTGTCAGGAGCGACTTATGCGAACATCTGCCGACTTGCGGATCCGCAGCAATCGTACGAATCCAGTACCCCAAAATGGAGAAAAGAGTACGACTAGCAGGATTCACAAAAATCTCGGCTAGAAAAACATTCAATATTTGATTGACTTGGCACTAAACGTGATGACACTCACATGCCTCCCACCCCGCCTCTACGCTTTCACTCCTGATCATCCCTCCTAGTCAAGACCATATGAACCGTCTGGTCAATGGACTCAACATCAGTCTCTGCCGTCTGCCAGCGCCGCACCGCCAGGACCTGTTCCTGGCCACTGAGGCCGTCAAACTCATGCTCCAGGGACGTATTGGCCATCATGGCCACCAAGTGGGACACATCCATGTGGTCCGGCTCGGCCACAACTTGGATGTCGCCCAGCTGGAGCCTCAGACGAGCAACTGCTTCAGTGGGCAGGCAATCCGCCTTCAACCAGCCGCGCACGATCTGGTCCCCAAGAATCTCATCCCACTCCTCGACAATCAAGCTGGCCGCATCTCGCAGGTGCGCTTGGCCCCCCTTGTCGAGGCCCCCACCGCGTGCAACTAGAGAGTCGGCGGCTCCATTGTACAGAAGGGAGTCCAAGTTGCAGACAACGCGGTAAAGGAGCCGCTTCTTGTACCGGTTCTTCAGGAGCACGATGATGCCGGCATCCAGCGGCTCGTACACAGCGGTCGTACTCGGGGGCAGCTAGATGACAGGGACGTGCGGGTGCGAGATGGAGCTATGGCAGCCAAGGTTGTCCATAATCAAGTAGACATGATGCGCGGTGCTCGCTTGAACCGCCGGCACGAGCACCTCTTGGAACCAGCGCTTGAAAGACAGAAGCGTCAGTCCAAGCCGACTTCTGCGAGAAGTACGGCAGCAGGCTCGCGTTTCGATCGCCTTGGAGGCACATCGGCTGAGATGCCTTTCCAATCATCGTGACAGGCACCTTGTGGATACCCGTCGCGTTGCACCACAGAGTCAAGGTGACACGGTCCTTGCTCTTCATCGCCTTCGAGCCACGTGCAGTGCGGCGGTCCTCGGAGGGCACGTATGAACGCGACGGTAGCCCCCGGTAGAGCAGACCTGTCTCTTCGACGTTGAATACCAGGTCGACATCAACAACCTCAAGCTGCTGGCGGATGGCTGCCATGCGCTCAGCCGCCTCCTCCACGCTGGCCGAAGCGCCGCTGCCATGCAGAGAAGCGTTCACAAGGCCATGACGGGACGCCCAACGTTGAATGAAGCCGTTGGATGCCGCAAAGTCAGTGATGCCAACGTGCTCCCCAACCTGCAAAGCCTTCTTCCGAAGAATGGCAAGAGACAAAAGCACACGCTTTCGGCTCCTCGCACGCACAGCCAGGAACCACTCAAAGAGGGCCTTGTCCACCTGGGGATACTGCGCCGCCCGCGACGACACTCGGCCGCCAGCCGCGCCCTCCGCGGCCCGAGAAAGGAGGCTGTCTTTTTGCTTAATGTTCTTGTAGAGCCCGCTGCGGTCGTACTGGTTATCCAGCTGCCGGCTGATGTAATAGATGGTCCAGCCCGCCGCATGCCAGCCAATAACACGCAGTGTCGTGTCCAACATCATCGGCGTGCGGCGCCGGCGAGCGCCTCTGATGCGCCGGGCCGGCGCGCGCGCCGCAGACGGGGATGCCAAGACAGCATTGGCCGTCACGGCCGCGGCCCGCGCGGTCGCCCTCACGCTCTCGGCGTTCTCCGCAGCCAATGCCTGGCTATGGTCCGCCAAGACCGACTCAGCCGCGGCAGCGGCGGCATCAATAGCCTGGGAGAGTGTCATGGTGGTATGAGGATCTCCGTGGGTACGAGCGGTGCGGTACGGTGGGTCGGGAGAGGAGCGTAAGTGTGGACGTTGCAGACGAATCACGCCTAAGTCGGCTGGATCGGCTTGGCCGTCAGCGGCGCAAAGGAGGACACGCGATTTTCCGGCGACACATGACTACAGATCTCCACGGCCTGCATTCGAGCCCTTTCAGGCACGCTATCCACTCTCGGCACGGCACGACATGACCAGCCGGAACGTGCCGTGGAATCCTCCAATGGGAGCCCAGCAGTACCTCGCCTGGAGGGCCTTATGGGGGGCATTGGTAATTGGGGCTGGCCCGATTTTTACGCGCTGGGGTGCCCAATCTGCAGGCGCCGGCACGGTTCGGCAGGCGTGCTTTTTGCTTCTTCTGGGGGGGGGGACTGCAGATTGGCCACCAGACGTTGATTGGCTCGATTATGCTGTCAGGAATCAGAACCGGCAACTCCAGGGCAGCCCCGGATATTATCCAGATCCAGATCGTCGACGTGGACCACTGATGGACCACTGGTGGACCGACACTGGTCCGGTCAGCCAACTGTGCTCGACCCAGATCGTCGGCGTGGACCATTGGTGAACCACTGGTGGACCGACACTGGTCCGGTCAGCCGACTGTGCTCTCCATTTGCGCGCGCTCTTGAGTCGGTCCGTTGGCCAGCGTCATTGCGACCCGCCACGTCCTGGGGGGCTTTCCGGCGCATCTCGCGACCGGGCCTGCCACCACTGTGCTCGCGTCCTCGCCACCGCCGCCGCCGGGCCCGCCTGCTGCGCGGCCCCGCCACCGCCACGCCCGCTGCCTCCCGCCTCGTCACGGCCGCGTTCGCCCCCTCCCCGGCGCGGCCCCGCTCACTGCACCACGTCACGACCCCGCTCGCTGCCGCGGAGCATCATCGATCATCACCGCGTGGGACGGCACGGGCACGGTCGCCGATTCGTGCTCTGTGCCGGAGCTCCCCCGCGGGGCGCTCCTGCCGGCACGCCGGTCGCTGGTCGTGGCCGCGGCCTCGTCGACCCCGGTGGCACTCCCCCGTGGCTGCGCAATGGCGCAGTCGCGGCTGAGATGTGGCTTTTTGTCACGCCCCTCCGTCTACGTCGACGACGCCGATGGCTCCATGATTGTGCTTCCGTCTTCCTCTTTTATTATTGCCGTCGCACCTGCCGACGTGCGTCGTCTGAGCGATGATGAGGACGAAGGCCAAGATGCTGATGGTGCTTTGGGCTTGGACGGTGTTGGAGGCGCGGGGTGCATGGGCGAGGTGGGCGATCATGCGAGCCAGCGTGACGGCGGGCATGTCGGCGGTCTTGGCGGCGGCCGTGACGGTCCCAGAGATAACGACGGTGGCAATCAGGACGGAGCCGGTGCCGACGCCGACGACGCTCGCCTCCCCATCGGGAATGGTGACCAAGGTGGTGACGCTGATCGTTCCGCCCTTGCCCGACCTGCGGCAGGCGTCTCCCCTCCGGCTGCTGCGGGCGTCGCCCCTGCGGTTGCGGATGGCGCCGCGGCTGGGGATGAAATGATCGAACACGCATCCGCGTCGCACGATGGGGCAACGTCCGCCGACGGCGCCCAGGTTTGTGGCTTCAGCGCGGCTCTCCGTCTACGAGCGCCCAGTCGCGTGCCGCGCCCTCCGCTCGCTTTGGTTGCCCCTGAGACGCCAAGACGTCGGGTTCCTTCGACGACAACAACCGATCAGCTTCCGTTTGAGGAGGAGGTGTTGGTCGATTTCTACACCACGGAGCTGCGGGTGACAGTGGTAATGAGCGCGGGCATGGAAGGGGCTGCAGTCATAACCGGAGCCTGCCTTCACGGCGCACAAGTGCTCATCGTTATGGAGGCCTACGACCGGATCGTCACATGAGCGACGTACACCGACGGCATCTGGCTGTCGCTGTGCAGCTGCTTGGGTGTCCTTGGCGGCGGCCGCTCGTCGTTTACCGGCTTGGAGATGGAGTATGCCGCCATGCAAGCGGCACAGGGACGTAGCTGCTCTTTCCGGCATGCGACGGCCCTGCTGCGCGCCTACGAGGCGTTAGCGCACTGCGCCGGGTCGGTCACCTTGGCAGAATGTCTTACGACCTTCCCGACGCTGCTCGGCCCGATTGATCAAGAGGGCAGTGACATTGCACCGGTGTCTGCGATCACCTACGAGGTCATGAAGGCCGGCAGGCGCCAGAACGTGCCCATCTACGTGGTGTTCTACGACGGCACGTGGACGGCCGTGGTCATCCGCTCATCAAGCAACAAGGTCAAGCTCGCAACCTGCTGCCAATTGTCGTGCAAGTCACGCCCTTGGGGCTGTATCTATGCCAAAGCAGTGAATAAGTTGACGCGGGTGGACGCGGCGTCCGGGGCGTTGCGTGCCGAGATAGCCAGGCAAGATGCTCTGCCGTTGGGCCCCGACGGCATCCTCAACGAGCAGGAAGCGGCTAAGGCAGCTTCTGCGGCCACATGCCGACCCGCCGCCGCCACTGCCGCTGCCGCAACTCCCAAACCCCCTCAACCACGCCGAGAAAGGAACATATTTCCGTGCTCAACCGAGGTCGCGCTGTGCGACGCCTGCAGCGCCGCCGTCGACAAACTCCGACAAGAGCAGCGGCTCAGACGGCTGGACCACGTACACGTGGAGCCGTCGTGCCTCATCTGTGGGGAACCGGCCCGCGGCTGCCACGTCAAGTCGTGGTCAGATGACCTCTACACGATGCGCGGGCTCCTGGAGGTGATGGTGGGCTCGTGGATGTGCTCCAACGGGCACATCGTCGTGTATGACGGCGCTGATTACGGATTATATTTGGCCGGCCCCGAGATCGTGTACATGTGCGTCTTTCTCGACTCGGTGATGGGGGTTTGTGTCATTGCTCGGTCAACGATGGCAGCGGCGGCGGAGTACCTCACATGTGTCTTGCGCAACACGGGCGCTTACCGGGACGGGGAAAACGGCCAGGCGTGGCAGCAGGTGTCCAGCGCCGTCGGCGCGTACTCCGAGACGCTCGTCATTCCTGACGTGTCCTTCACCTGCAAGGACTGCGGGGAGGAATAGGCCAAAGGCGGGCGATTCAACTGCGTGCTGGGTGACGGGCAGATGTTGGCTGTTTTGTAGCAGTACATTATGCCCATGCTGCGGCCGGGAATGGACGCTCCGCGGGCGGACATGGCGATCACGTACGCGTGCGGCGTAAGAAAAGCCACAGTGCGGGAGGTGATCTGCCACCGTGCCCGGTCGGGCGCGACGGACGCGGTCGCCGTCACGGCGGAGCAAGGGGTTAAGTTCCGTCTCTTCGCGGCGATGATGGACGGTGTGCCGCGCGCGCCGCCACTGGCGCCGACGGAGGAGCGCCGCGGCATGCGCACCGGGGTCGATCAGGAGAAGGCGCTGTTGTGGGCGGGAAGCGCCCTCTTCCACACGCTTTTCATTGTCCGCAACCTGCACTCGACCACAGCCGTCACCGCCACTGACGCCGCGCGCGACACAGACGGGGGGGCGCTGCCGGACTCGAGCGAGGAAGACAGCGTAGTGGACTTGCTGAGCGTTGGCCGTGGCGCCGACAACAGCGGCGATTCGTCGGGCAGCGCCTCCGAGTACTCCAGCGTTGACTTGGAGCAGTCGGCGGGCGCTAGCGGCAGCGGCTCGGATATGGACGTTGACGCCCAGCAGCTGGACGTGGGCCTGGAGGCTCTGATGATTGACGTGGCTACCGGGAGCGCCGCCTCTCGCACGACGCCGGCTCAAGCCGGTAACGGCTCAGAGGGTTTTTTCCGTGCAGCGAGCATCGCCGACGGTGCGGAGGCCGAGTCGGGCGACGCCGACGGCGCGCACGACGAGACGGGTGGCGCCGACGATGCGGGCGCCAAGCTGGGCGCCCATGATGCCTCAGGAGCCAAGGCGGGCGTCGTCGATGAGGACTCGAGGGGCGAGGCGGGCGCCGCCAATGATGTCTCAGGCGGCGAGGTGGGCGCCGCCGACGAGATGGTCGAGGTCGAGTCCTGCATGGCAACCGTGCCGCGCACGGTCGACCGGTGGGTCGTGCCGCTGGCGTCGGTTGAGGACACAGGTTTGAAGGCCGAGAGCGATGACCCCGTCGCCGTTGACGCAACCGACTTCGCCTCGCCGTTGACCCAGCGTGCCTTGCGCGCTACCAGCCAGGCGGCGAAGAAGCCGCGAACGCTGAGCCTCTTCCCGATTGTGATGGTGGGAAATATCCCCATTGTGCACTCGACCATCAAGCCGCTACTGCCCCGCAATTAGCTGGACGACGAGGCCATTGACGGCCAGGTCACCCTCATGCAGGCCCGCAACGACCGTACCGTGGCGGCCAACCCGTGGGCACCCAAGCGCTACTATTTCAACTCCATTTTCTACACCAAGCTGCGGGACGCGGGCGAGTACTCCTACCACGTGGTGCAGCGGTGGACCAGGAACGTTGACGTGCTCGCGATGGAAAATATCTTCATGACGGTGAACATCTCACAGACGCACTGGATCTTGGTGGTGGTAGAGAAGGGGCCTGGTTCCGTCCGCTTCTACGACTCCTTCGCTGCAGAGTACCCGGTCGTGACAGACAGCATCGAAAGGTGGCTCATCGAAGAGGCCGACTTCTACGGCTCCGAGACGCAACCGTGGACGGTTGAACACCCTAAGTGCGGCTGTGGGGTCTTCACGATCAAGAACATGGACTACATCTCCCGGGGTTCGGACGTCAACACCAAGACGAGGAGCACCGCGTGCTACCGTCGCCGCATTGCGGCTGAGCTTCGGGCGGTAACCACTGGCGGTACTGGATGATGGGCGAGGCAGAGCGCAAGCGTGTAGGGGGGGGGTCAGCTTCTCTTTTTGTATGTTTCTCTTTCCTTTTTGTGCTCATAGTCTTCTTTACATAACGGCTTTCGTCCAGGTGGTCGATGCAAGACGCTGTCGAGTCCTTTGTGGTGCTGTTCACATACCGTGGGTCGCACCATCGCTGTGGAATTTGACTGGCGAGAGGCACGCGGTTTGGTGATTTTGCCCCACCTTACGCGGGTCACCGCGGCACGCCTTCTTCGCGGTTCTTGCTACTTTCCGTGTTGGGAGAGTTCTAACACAAGGTGCATACCCTTGCGCACGGGCCAGTGCATGTAACCAGTTGGCTTGCTCGGCCATAGCGCAGGTTCTTTGAGTTAGACGTATCGCGGATGGCCGTCTTGTTCGCTCTCACAGCACGCCGCAACAATGCCAAGAATACCAAGATTTCATTCACAGAGGGGCAACATTTTATCACTGTTGAAGCAAGACGTAAATTTCGCTTAATTGCGTTGCGCTCGTGTGTACAGCGCATGATGCCTGCTTGGCGCGACACACGTGCAGGAGTAGGGAGTTCCCAACATGGCACATATACTGCATGATCATATCCCAATGCAATACAAACATAGCGCCCCAAATTTAGGAGTTATTCGAGTATATCTGCCATTGCTCGTCCATCTCGGCTGCTCCCGGACGCCCGAATCAGGCTGCTGGAACAGCCGAGGGAAGCGCCTCCAGCAGGCACCTGCGGAACAGGACCTGACAAACAGCAACGACGAATGCCCTTCTCCCGCTCACGGCGGGCTACCCAGCAACGTGGCCCGCCAATTGCCCACCCCCTCTTGTGTCCCACCCGCTCGTGGGACTCCCTGCCACCCTCCACCGACGCTAATGGCCGACGTCGGTCGACCGGCTACGCCATCATGGTCGCAACGGCACGGCGCGCCAGCCCGCCGCTCCCTGTCTGCCCGTGTCCGTAAGCTGCCCTCGAGAGCTGCGCTAGCGTGCTACTGTCAACCGCGCAGGAAACACGAGTGCGGGTGATGACTGTCTGTGTGCCCCCCTTTGTGAACGCCTACATGGGGGGGGTTCTCCCCTCCCCGCGCGCTTTTGCCATGTGTATTTTACACCTTTCTCCAACCGTCAACCCCCGCGCACCTGTTGAGCAGTAGTGTTGCGGCGTCGGTCGCAACCTCAGCCCGCCACCATCGCTCCTGTACCAGCACCCGCCCCCGTACTGTTGTCGACCGTGGAAGCCGCCTCCCTGGTGCCCTCCATCGGCTCCTTGATGGGCGCCTCGGCACGAGCCGTGGACGCCTCGGCCGCCCCCACAACCAACGACATGGCGGCGAGCGATGGCGGCTCGTTTGGTGAAGGCGTGTCGCTTCCCGAGGCCTCGGCGCTTCTCGCGGCCGCGCCGCTCGTCGCCGTCGCTGGCTCTTGAACCGTCGTGTCGGTGGCGGGCGCGGCTGTTTGCTCGGCCCTGCCCATGACCGTGCCGGGCCCAGCTCGTTCCTACGAAGAGGACAGCGCGGTGGGATCGACGGGCAGAACTGAGCGTGTGGAAGCACTGCAGGAGGGCAACACGGCAGCAGAGGAGACGCATACGAGCGTCAAGGTGCTGCTTCCTCCCAGAAAGCCGGACATGCTGCACGACTCGGCGGTCGGAGATGTGTCGTGCGTGACGGACGTGCCATGGGTGGGGTCCGCCCACCTGGTAGAGGACGGGGGAGCTGCCCGTGTCGATGACACTGCGTCGATGTTGGCCCTTTCTTCGGTGGGCTGCGCCGAACAGTCGGCCTGCTTTTCGCAGGAATATGAGCGCGAGCCGACGCCGGCGGACCGGGCGGCGACGCAAGAGCTGCCCGACTCGGACGAGGCGGCGACGGACGTGGAGCCGGTCGTCGGCGCCGAGCTTGCGCGAGCCGTGGGGCCCCACAACGTGCAAGAGCCGCCGCCCGCGGACGAGGCGGCGGTGAACACGCTTGCCCACTCGGACCAGGCGGCGGCGTACGGGGATTTGGTCGTCGGAGCCGAGTTCGCGCCCGCCTTGGAGAACAACAACCAGCACGAGCCGTCTCCCGCGCACGAGGCGGCGGCGGGCACCCTGCCCGACTCTGAAGAGGCGGCGGCGTACGTGCATTCGGTCGTCGGTGCCGAGATTGCGCAAGCCGTGTGGCGCCAAATTGTGCACGAGCCTGTAGCGGTCGGGGGTCCCACGGCTGGAAGGGTCGCGGCCCCTCAGCTGCGGACAGCGCACCCTCGGGGCGGCCCCAAAATATCCCGATCCGGGCCAGCAAGGGAATGACCTGTCCGAATCTCAGGGAGATCGGATCTGGTCGGGGGCGGGGTTTTTCCCTCGTGGTTTTCCCAACCCCCCTACT
>Ga0209093_1000530_pt1 | contig 20946 bp, 19 predicted proteins | sample SidtaG_4_FD_187450 | JGI IMG/M metagenome (GOLD analysis project Ga0209093, IMG submission 187450) | Marine algal microbial communities from Sidmouth, United Kingdom - Sidmouth_Male1 metaG (SPAdes) (version 2) | ecosystem: Host-associated > Algae > Red algae > Unclassified | place: Sidmouth... | reverse complement strand
GCGACCCGCTGGCCGTGTCCCTCCAACCGAGAGGCCATCTGGTACCCGATGGCCTCCGGGGTGGTATCCACCAGGAATTGCTCGGCCGCCGCCGAGAGGGGTGACGGGGATCCCCGCAGTACGGCCCCCGCACCCCGGGTGACCCAGGCCAGGGTGTCCACCAGGGAAGCGACTATCGGCTCCCCGTGGGCCACCCGAAGCGTCCCTGCCGCAGTTAGGTAGGTGGTCGCCAGGGCGCGCGCACACTGGGGGGTAACGTACCCCCAGCTAAGGTTTTGCCCCGTCCCCAGGTCCGGGTAGTACGGCACCCCGGGCGGGGCGAACGTCGGGCGGGTCGCCGGTCCCACGGGGGACGGCCCCGCGCGGGCAGTCCGTCGAACGGCGCCCCCACGAGCAGGGGGGCGTTCGGCCACACCCCGGGTGCGCTTGCGCTGGTACGGGGATACTGCCCCCAGGGCGCCCCAACCCGACTCGGGCGGGGCCGACGTCGCCGTCACCCCCGCAGCGTAGGGGTATGACGGATCCCCCAGGCCCTCATGGAGGCCAATTCGACCGTCCACGAGGCGTTTGTCACAGTGGACAAACGCTCGCGCCGTCCCGTCGTCCTCCCCGCCAACTCGGCGGGCCAGGTACGGACCAGCGGCCGCCCAGTCCAACGACTGCTGGAGGTCCGGCAACTGGCTGCGATACGCCTGCGCCTCCGGGTCCGCCCCGTCCGCCAAGTTGGCCAGGTGCAGCTCCACAAGGCTGTCCACCACCCCGGGGGGCAGGTGCCATAGGTACCCTTTGGTCCGGGCGGAGGCATACCACACCCCCGCCACCTCGAGTACCCATTGGGTCGCCAGGATGGCCGCCGCCGGGTTAGACTTCCCCCGACTGATCACCGTGCCAAAGTAGGCCACGATGCGGGGCATCCGCGCGGGGAACTCATGGGGCACCTCCAACGCCGACCACCACGTCGGCGTCGGGACATAGTAGTCCCGCCGCGCAGAGACGCGGATCTGGGTGCTCTCGACTGGAGTAGCACTCACCAGAATACCAGACGCGTCCCGCACACGGCGCTCCGTGCGGGCGTCCTGCAGGTGCAAGTGGGGGTCTCTCACCCCCAAGTACGGAGGAGAACAACACGCTCACTCCCACGCGACGACGGGGATAACGACACCCGCCGTCGCCTCGTCCATCATGCTGGACAGACGCACCGCCACGCGCTCCACCCACGGCGCGTCCGCCGCCTCCAGTAGGGCGGGGAGGTCCGCGGTCACCCCGGCAGGAAGCTAGTACGGCACGGGGTGACGCGTCAGCCACCGGTGCCAAGCCGGGCCCTGCTTGGGCACCGGGATGGCCTCTTATAGGGCCCGCAGGCGGCACTCCCCCAACTGGCTAGGGGCGTGGGGGGGCGTCCACTGGACTATCGCCCCCGTCTCCGCGCCCGCGGGCCCCGCCTCCTCCACTGCCGGGGGGCGCACCCGGCGCGGCACCGGCGGGGGGGAGTCTTTCTCCATGAGGTCCTGCCCCCCAACGGCAGGCACCGCCCCGGTCGCCGCCGTTGCCGCCGGTGGAGTCCCCGGCCGGCTAGAGGGCAGCGGCACGCGGGCGGCCGCCGTGGTCGGGGCCGCCGCGTGGTCGTCGGCAGACCGCCCCGCCGCACGTGACGCACGGGAGGCCGTCGCCGACCCCGCCGTGGACTTGGACCGGCGAAGGGCCGGCGGCGGTTGCATCGCGGGCGGCCCCGCCGACGAAGACTCCCGGCTTGGGGTCGCGCTGTTCGCCGGGCGCGACCGACGGGCTGCCTTCCCGCGAGGCGTCGCCGAGGCCGCGTCACTTGACTTTGTGGCGCCCTTCGGCGTGCCAGGCGCCGGGGAGGCCGCCCCGCCGGCCCGGGGGGTTGCCGCCGTCGAGCCCTTGACCTTGGCGGCGCCCTCACTGGCGGGCGCCCCGCCGGTCCGTGCGGCCGCCGTCGCCGCGCCGCCCGACTTGGCCGCGCCTGTCGCGGGCGCATCGCCGCCGACTCGGACCCCCGCCGCTGCGGGGCGGTGGTCCGTCCGGACCGGCGTGCCGCCCGACGGCGGCACGGCGCGCACCGCACTCGAGGCCGTCTTCGCTTCCTCGCGCCCGACGCGCTCCGCACTCGGCGACGTCATCTCCTCCGTCGGCGTGGTACCCGTCGACCGCGAGGACGCCATGGCCACCGCGTCCGAGTAGGAACGCGGGGCCGACTAGGGGACTGAGGTGAGGGGAGGGGGCTCTCCCAACTTGGGGGGGGGGTAGAGAGGGTGCGGTAACGGCCGGTAGTCTACGGCCGCCCCGTCTGACCCCCGTCGGCCCCGCCTGCCCCGTTTTTATGGGCCCCTGTACACTAGCAGGGGAGCCCCGTCGCCTCCAGCGGCGTTGCTCCGCGCCCCCCCTGGATGCCTTCCCCAGCAGGGCGCGCGTGGCAACCGCCCCAGCGGGAGGGAGGAGCCACACCCGGCGCCCCCGCGGCGCGACCTGTCTGGCCCGCCCCGGCCACTCCGCCCCCCTGTACACTGGCATGGGCGCCCGGCCGCCTCCAGCGGGGCGCGCGTAACAGGCGCCCCAAAGGGGGGCCGGGGGGCGGTGCCATACTAGGCGAGCCCCCCCCTCTTCTAGCCCGCCTTGTGTGGCCCACCTCGGCACACAGGCCCCCCCGACACGCCCCCGTGTCCCCCGCACGGTGACGGCGCATGCCCCCTTGGCCCCGGCGGGCCACACCCCCCACGATCCGGGGCGGCCATCGCCGACGCCAGCCGGGGCAGCACCCGGGCCCCACACTGGGGGGGATGCCGGTTAGCCGTCTTGGCCCGCCCTAACCCTCGGGCAGGCCCGACCTCTGGCCCTGGGCCGCCGGGACGGCGACCCCTTTAGAAGGGGGAACTGTGACGGCCGGACACCTGGCCCCCACACTCGGGGATCCAGTTCCCTCCCAGTCACGAGGGGACACGTGGATTCGCGTCAGGAGCGGTCGGATCCAGTCAGCTCGAAACGGCCACTGGCTCTCGCGAGGGATATATGACCTACTGACGCATATTTCGAATCATTCCGGTAGCGATCCACTTGTGATCGCCCCGTGACTCACCAACCACAACCGCGATCTCGAGACCTCCCTGGGACTAGTAAATCCCCGGGTAGGCCCCCTGTTAAAGGCCTAATTTTGTGTAAACCCGACTTGGACCATTGACCAGTACTACACCGCGCCCCTGACACCGGGGCGCCGCAAGGGTGTCACGTAGCACCCTTCCCCCGCCTATACTCAAGGCGGTGTCCGAAGCTTCGACCGCCCTCCGCTGAGACTGGCCCCATGTGCCCGGAGGGGAGGGTTTTCTGAGGTTCCTTTGAGGATGTCTGAGGGGGAGTTTGCGGAGGGTTTTATGAACGTCCCTTGAGGGTCTCTGAGGGGGGGTTTTTCGGAGGGTCTGAGGGGAACGGACGGGATAAGAGGGCGAGGCGTGAGTGTTGCCTCGAGGCCTTCGACGTGGACAAGTGACCTTCCGGTCACACAACTCGTGTTTGTCGCTCGGGGTGTTTTCCCCCGGTCGACGCCGTGCGTGCGTGCTCTTCGGGGTTTCCTTCCGGGGCGGGTATTCCCCTACAGGACTACCCGGCGACACGGCCTGGCTCGCCTTCCCCCCGACTGGGTGGGGTAGGCTGGGTGTGTTGTCACAGCCCGCGGAGCGCGTCGTGGCCGTCGCCGGCGGCGGCAGACGCGGCGGCGACGGGGGCGGGGGCAGGTGCGCCAGCGGTGGCGGCGGCGCCTGCGGCGGCAGAGTCCCAAACGAGTGCCCCAAGTCTCTGCGGTCGGCCCCCCGCTCACGCGCCCGCCCGCTCCCACGGCAGCACGTGAAACACGCGCCCGGCCGCCGCGTCAAGGCGGGCGACGAGCTCGCGGGCTTCCCCCCCCTCACGGCAACGCCCAACCACCGCCGACCGCGTCGTGAGCGCGTCAGCATCCGCCGCTCGAACCACACCCGCTCAGTCGGCCGCCGTCAGGCCCGCATTCGCGCACGACGATGTCGCGCCCCCCCCCTCCCCCTCCCCCCCCGCCCCCCTGTTGGATGCGGCGGCGGACAGCCCGTCGGCTGCAGCGCCGAGGCGGCTGACGAGCACTGTCGCCGCCGCTGCGGCAAGCGCCCCCGACCGTCGCCGCGGCAGCGGCCACGCGGCCGCCCCGGCGCCGGCCGCATGGCGGAGATGGCCGACCACCTCCGCCGCGGCGGCGAGCGCCAAGGCGGTCGTGACCGCCCGACGGTGCAGCGGTTCTCAGCACCACCACTTTGGTTCGTCGTCCAGCCGAAGTGACCTCTTGATCAGCTCGGTCCGTCGAAGGAACTGCCCCGGAAATCGACCCACAGCCCAGCCTTCCCCCAACGGGAGGAGAGGATCACGGCAAAGCCCAGGGGGGAATCGTAGTCCAAAGCACAGTTGGTTTCATCAAATGGCGGTGGGGACGACCTCCGCACTGTCAATAAACCCCTCCCCAACCCGAGCGCCAGCGGCCTAAGTAGCCACCCCAAATGCGCCAAACAGATAAATCCCTCCAAAGCGAAAAGTTCAAACAAGTAGTAGGGGGGTTGGGAAAACCACGAGGGAAAAACCCCGCCCCCGACCAAATCTGATCTCCCTAAGATTCGGACAGGTCATTCCCTTGCTGGCCTGGATCGGGATATTTTGGGGCCGCCCCGGGGGTGTGCTGTCTACAGCTGAGGGACCGCGCCCCTTCCAGCCGTGAGACCCCCGACCGCTACACAGCCCCCTCGTCGCGTGACGTGGCGTCCCCGCCCGTCTCGCGACGACCACAAGGAGGGGGTTCCGGCCCGGCCCCCTGGCAGGGTGCCGGCCACCACCACCCCCCCCCACCCCCCCGATCCCCGCCCCAGAAAGGTTTTCGAGGTCGGTCCGCGGACCGGATCGGGCTCACCCCACCCCCGCGTGGCGTTATGCCCGGCCCGCTCCGGTGTCTCGCGGCCCCCACACCCCCGCGAGGCATGCAGGCCCGACCCCTCCCCGTGGGCCCAGACGCACACCCTGGTCTCACTCCCCCTCCACGTGTGTCTCCGCGACTCCTCCCCACCACCCCGCGACGTAACCCTCCGCGCTAGTTGCGACGCGGTGTCCGCCGACTCGTTCCCCCTCCCACCCCACGACGTGCCATCCCTCCCCCCGTGGTGCCCGTCGCTTCTTGCTTCTTTCGGCCCTCGGGGGCCCCCCTTCCCCCCCTCCTCCACCGCACGGCCACCCCCACTCCCCTCGACGGCCCGAGGACCCGGCGGCCGCCCGACTCCGAGGCGTCCGCGTCCGTGTCGCCTTCTGCGATGGCCGACGAGGAGATGAGGTACACCACCGTCGTGGACCCCGTGCCCATCTTGACTTACCCCTCGACGTGGGCGTCGGCGTGGGCGCGTGAGGAGGCTCGTCGCGACGTGGATGGCACGCTGGCCCACGCGACGTTCCGGGGCATCGACCCGGCGCGTCCCGCCAACCTCTTTGCTAATCAGATCGTCGCGATGCCACACGCCCTCGTTCCATCCCTGGACGACCGAGCCTCGTCGATTACCGTGGTGCGGCGTAGCCGCGAGGTGGAGTACCGCCGGTTGTACCTGGGGCTCCTTGATGGTGCCCCCGCGGACCCGCCGTTGGTGCCGACTTTCGACTACATCTTGACGTCCCCGCCGTTCATCGACGTTGCCGACTCGGAGGGCCCCACGACGGCCCAGCTGACGACGGCCCGCAACCACCGGGGCGGGCTCACCGGCCACCTCGTGGGTTGGCACCAAGCGGAGTACTCGAGTTGTGCCACGGCGACCCGCTCGCGTTTCTACCTCCCAACCCCCGCGTGGTGGTCCGGGGTGGAGGTCTGGTATGGTTGTATAGCCGAACTCCCGTGGGTGCACGTGTACGCCACGGACGATCTTCACGCCGGCCGGCGGACCCCGTGGGCCATCTTCCGCAGCGAGTGGGCCCTCGAGGCGGCCGTCGTTCTCCTCGAGACCTTCCGGAACCGTCGGGTCTTGTGGCGGTACCCCCCGCGGCTCCTCGATTGGATCCGCGCCTTGGGTCCCGCCAACATCTGTGTCGGTCCCGGGGGTCCCGACGCCGAGGCGACCGCCATCCTCGGGGCGCTACTGGACCTCGAGGACCAGCTGCCCGACACGGAGGCATGCCGTCAACGCCTTCGTGCCCGCAACACCAACCGACGGGACCGCGAAGGTTGGGTATGGGATGGCCTCGAGATGGAGAACCACGTGGCGTGCGCCAAGGTCGCAGAGGATCTTCGCCCCTTAGACCTCCCCTACACCGCGGACTTCCTTGCGGCCCGGAGCTACGGTGAAACCCGTGGGGGTTGGGCTGCCGCGGTCTCAACGGCACGTAGCCCCCGCTACCCCGGGGGTGGGACCGAGCCTCCCGCTTCTTCCGCGGTGACCGGCGCTGCGGGATCGTCCCCGGCGGGTCCGTCGTCGTCCGCCTCGGCCACCGCCCCCTCCGTGGGCAACGTTTTGGGCAACCGCATCGTTTCTTTCGACCCCGTGGAACACCGGGTCATCCCCGATGCCGCCTTTGACCAGCTGGACAACGTCCCCTCGGATCGGGTACCGCAGGGGTTGGCGCGCGTCGTCGCATGTGACCCCGGCGAGCTCCGTGGTTACACGACGAGGACCTTGATGGCCGGCTTGTGTCACACCGTCGTCTCCCTCGGGGACTCGGTCGCTCAGTGGTCCCGGGACAACGCCGGCATCCCGCCCCAGCAAGTGGAGGAGCTGCTTCAGTTGGTGGGTCGTCGGAACCCCCGCGCGGTCCTCCTCCGCGAGCCCAGCGTGGCCGACGGGGGTATGAGCCGCCGTCAACAACACCTGCGTGACCAACAACGTACGCACCACGCACCGCTGCTTACCAGGATTGTGAAGATCAAAAAACGTTCCTGGCCAAGTGTCCAGGAGTGAGCCGTCCTCCACGGCCATGACCACACCAATCCATCGCGGGGGGTTTCCCAGCTGGTCCTTGTCGGCGTTGCCATGAGGCATCTGGGGCTTGGCCTCCCGCAAGGTTAGTACGACCTTTGGATCCGACGCCTCGTACCGGCGTCCATAGAAAAGGAAAAGCAGGTCGCAAAGTCGAGCCAGGCTGGACTTGACGACAGCCGTCGACGCCAACCGGGGATTCATGACCATCTGCCGTCGTGCGTTGTCCACGGGCGTCCCATCGCGCATCGGACGCGTCATTTCCTCAACGGATTGCGTGTTAATGATCGGGGTAGCAGCACTGGGTGAGACTCGTAGCACCCCCTCCTTCGTGAAGCGGAGCGCGCGGTCGTCCAGGAATCCCAACATAGACACGACGCCGGGCCCGTCATGCCGTCGCAGGGCGCCGAGTACGGCACTGCGGATGACGGTGGCAGGCGCGCTGCCGACGTCCACGCAGGCCAAGCCCACAAGACCCTCGCCCAGGACTTCCTCGGATTCCAAGCCGATGTATTGCGACGCGGACGTCGAGTCCGCATGGGCTCCGGACACGACCGGCACTGCGACACCCGCTGCCATAACGCCCACCCGCGCTTCCCAGGCAGTGGCGGTGGTCGCCCCAGCTGCAATCCCAGCCACAGCGGCATCGGCCACCGCCGCGGCCACAGGCGGTTCCACGGCAGTGGCGGCCGCAGGCGCATCTGCGGCGGCGGGGCCGCCGCGGCGGCCACAGGGTTGTCCACGGTGCCGGCAGCTGCCGCCGAAGCCGCAAACGCGCTCAGGGTAGAGGCCGCCGCCACCGTGGCTTCAGAGGACCTTAAGGCGGCTGAGGACGCCGCCGCAACCGCAGGCGCGTCCACGGCGGCGGCGGCCGCGGCCGAGACTGCAGATGCGTCCACGACGGCGGCGGCCGCGGCCGGAACCGCAGGCGTGTCCGCGGCGGCGGCGGTCGCCGCCGCGACCACAGGCGCCGAGGCCGCGGCCGCGGGCGCTGCCAAATTGGCGGCGGCCGCCATGGTCCTTGCCGCCCACGCCGCTTGTCTGCGGCGCTTTCGCGAGCAACTTTTGCGCTGGTGCGAGCTGCTGCGCCTGCGCTTTGCCTTGCTCCCGGCTTTGTGCGTAGCTCCCGTGGCGTTGGCCTTAGACGGCTGATCACCGGCCGGCAAGGCGCACATCGTGATGTAGGAAGGAGAGGAGGATCAGACAGAGGCATATGGTGTTGCACACGTGAACAGGGACGCCACAAGAGCGCACAGAGGTGGGGACGCACACGCACAGCAGACAATGTGGGACGCTTGGAATGGGGAGGGATCGTGACGGAGGGGAGTGTTGCAGGCGTTGGGGAGCGGAGAGCCAGAGTGTGTCCATGTGCCGGAGCGCCAGTCGTCGTTGCCTCGTCGCACCGCCAACCACAATGCAGCATGCAACTCCTCGTTTCAAGAATTGATAGTGCAATGTGAATATACAACTGCGTTTATGAACCTCAAGCAGACTGGACATTCCATGACAGTGCAGGCCGCGGTCCGCCAAGGCGTCTGGTGTTGTGCAGCCGATTGGCCGCATTTTTCTGGTGAAGCTGCGGCGCCACAGAACTGGCTCGTTTCGCCGCGTCCAGCAAACGACAGAACCTCGTGCTTTCCTGGCACACTTGAAACGGGTTCCTCGTCGGATCTTCGTGCCTCCGCCCGTACATCAACCACCGATTCCCGCAACACGAAGGCGCCCTGTGCGTCCCGTGCGTGGACTGCCGACGGCGCCGTCGACGGTGCCCTGTGCGTCCCCCCATACCTTTGGGCGCGACTGCCGACGGCATTGGCTCCGGCGCCTTGTGCGTCCCGTGAGAGGACAGCCGACAGCGCCGACGACGGTTCCCTGATCGTTTCCCGAGGTGTTTGGCCGTGACGACGACAGCGCCGGCGACGGCGGCCTGTGCGTCCCGTGCGTGGACTGCCGCCGGCGCCGGCGACGGTGCCCTGTGCGTCCCCCCGTATTTTTGGGCGGGACTGCCGACGGCATTGGCCCAGGCGCCCTGTGCGTCCCGTGAGAGGACAGCCGACAGCGCCGACGACGGTTCCCTGATCGTTTCTCGAGGAGTTTGGCCGTGACGACGACAGCGCCGGCGACGGCGGCCTGTGCGTCCCGTGCGTGGACTGCCGCCGGCGCCGGCGACGGTGCCCTGTGCGTCCCCCCGTATTATTGGAGGGGACTGCCGACGGCATTGGCGCCGGCGCCCTGTGCGTCCCGTGCGAGGACAGACGACAGCGCCGACAACGGTGCCCTGATCGCTCCCCGAGGAGTTTGGCCGTGACGACGACAGCGCCGGCGACGGCGGCCTGTGCGTCCCGTGCGTGGACTGCCGACGGCGCCGGCGACGGTGCCCTGTGCGTCCCCCCGTATATTTGGGCGGGACTGCCGACGGCATTGGCTCCGGCGCCTTGTGCGTCCCGTGAGAGGACAGCCGACAGCGAAGACGACAGTGCCCTGCTCGTTTCCTGAGGAGTTTGGCCGTGACGACGACAGCGCCGGCGACGGCGGCCTGTGCGTCCCGTGCGTGGACTGCCGACGGCGCCGGCGACGGTGCCCGGTGCGTCTCCCGTATTTTTGGGCGGGACTGCCGACGGCATTGACGCCGGCGCCCCGTGCGTCTTGTGCGATGACAGCCGACGTCTGTGCCGGCCGACGCGGCGGCCGATGAAGCGGCGCGCGCGACAGACGTGATGGCGCTTGGCGCTCGGGCCGCGGCTGGCACGGCGGAGGTGTTGCGGGAAGACGCTGCGCAGGCGGCGGACGGGGCGCTCACGTCTGCGGGGCGGGGCGCGGGAGCGGCGGCCGGCACCGCGCAGGTGGCGGCGGCGGATGCGGGTGCGGCGGCGACGGACGCGGCGACGGCGGCGACGGACGCGGTCATTTGCGGGCCGTGGGTGGCCATTGGGACAGCCGTGGTGGCCAAGGAGCACGCGGTGGCCTCTGCGGACCGGGCGGTTGCGTCTGCGGTCGACGCGGCGGGTGTTGCGAAGTAGAAGACGGTCGAGGGGCTGTGCGCGGCGGCCGGCACGGCGGCGGCGGTCAAGGACCAGGCAGCGGTCGCGGCAGACCGCGCGGCGGGCGTGGCTGCCGACTCGGCGGGGGTGTTGCGGGCAGACGCTGAAGAAGCGGCGGACGGGGCGCTCACGTCTGCGGCGCGGGCCGCGGGCGCGGCGGCCGGCACCGCGCAGGTAGCGGCGGCGGATGCGGGCGTGGCGGCGACGGACGCGGCGACGGCGGCGACGGACGCGGTCATGCGCGGGCCCGGGGTGGCCATTGGGACGGCCGTGGTGGCCAAGGAGCGCGCGGCGGCCTCAGTGGACCGGGCGGCCGCGTCGGCGGTCGACGCGGCGGGTGTTGCGACGTAGAAGACGGTCGAGGAGCTTGGCGCGGCGGCCGGCACGGCGGCGGCGGTCAAGAACCAAGCGGCGGTCGCGGCCGACCGCGGAGCAGGCGTGGCTGCCGACTCGGCGGAGGTGGCAAAGGACGCGACGGTCGGGGGAGTCCGGTCCGCGCTCGCCACGGCTGCTGCCGCCAATGTCCAGGCGGTGGCGGAGGCGGTGGCTGCCAAGGATGCGGCCGCCGACGCGGCTGTGCTCGCCAAGGAGGCGACCATTGCGGGGGTGGGCGCGCCCGTTGGCACGGCTGCGGCGGTCAGAGACAAGGCCGTGGCCGCAGCCGTGGCGGCCAACGACGTGGCGGCCGAAAAGGCGATGGGGGCCAAAGATGCGACCATCCAGGGTGTAGGCGCTGCCGTGAGAACGGCCGCGGCGGCCAAGGAAAAGGCCGTGGCGGGCGCCATCGCCACCAACGACATGGAGGCCGAAACGGCGGTGTCGCCCAAAGACGCGACGGTTCAGGGTGTCGGCGCTGCCGCGGGTACGACCGCAACCGTCAAGGATTAGGCTGTCGACGGTGCGGAGGCGGCCAAGGACGTGGCCTCCGAAAACGCGGCGGCGGCCAAGGACGTGGCGGTCAGAAAGGCGGCGGCGGCCAAGGACGTCGCGGCCAAACACGCGGCGGCGGCGGGCGACGCGGCCGCCAGCGGCGCGGGCGCCGTGGCCGGCACGGCGGCGGTGGCCAAGGCGCGCGCGGCCGACGCTGCCGCCGCGGGCGCGGAACTGAAGCGGTGCGCGGCGGCCGGTGCGGCGGATGCAGCCGCCAGCGGCGCGGGCGCCGCCTTCGCCGGCACTGTCCAAGACGCGGCCGATGCGGCGGCCCCGGCGGCGGCGGTGCGGGTGGGCCTGTCGGATTGCGAGGCGGCGCTCAGCCGCGCGCGGACGCTTGAGTCGAAGGCAGCTGAGTTGGGCGTGGCCGCCGCGACGCCCGTGGCGGCGGCGCCGGCGATTGCTGCGGCGCCCGTGGCGGTGGTCCTCGAGCCGACCGCAACGGTCGAGCCGCTCGTGTCGTATGTGCCGGTGGCCAAGGCGGAGCCGGGCTCGGGGCGCCTGGAGCGTGGCGGCTGATGGGCGTGACGACGTGTAGGCGAACCGGCCCTTGCACCTCGTTGGCTCCGCGGTCAGCCGGACGATCCGCTCGAACGCCACAGTCACCCTCATCGCATCGGTCTGGCGGGCGCAGCAGTGCTGGCGTCGGGCGGTCCACGGCTGCACCGTGTGGTGCATCCTGCTGCTGAGTTCGTAGTGCCGCTTTCTCTTCCATACTTTGCGGTAGGCATGCTCCATGACTGTTCGTTACACCTCGCACCTCTTTATTCGCATAGGCTCACTAAAGAGGTCAACACGTCTCAGTACAAAAGACCCACATTCTACTCAAGAAGAAGGTTTTGGCAGCACGGAGGCTGTCGCTAAAATCGCGGCTTCCTCCTCGTCAGCAGCGATGGCCAAAAGCTCAGCTTCATGCTCGTGCGCCGGAGGTGGAGGGCGCGGTTTTCCAGCACGATCTGCTTCAAGCGTCGGCACCCATGCCTTCGCCTCTGCCAGCCACTCCTGCCACGGAATGGAAACTGACCCGGCTGTCCTCTGGACGTGCTTGTACCGCCAAAAACGGTCTCTCGTCATGACGGCGTGCAGGTCGCGCACGTACTGCAGCGCATCAGCAACCGAGCTCACGCCCGGCTTTGTCAGGGCCAATGCGTGCAGGCGGTCGTACGGCCGCTCCTCGCGGCCCTTGCTGCCTCTGCGTGCCCACCTCCAGGACGACACCATGAGACCAATTGAGGCTTTCGACATGCCCTTCAACACTCGAGGATGCATGCGTAGGAACACGTCGTGCAGAGAAGTCCCTTTCATGGTCTCCGGGTTGTAGTACTTCAGCATGATGCCGACAGCCGTCATCATCCGCACCATCGTGCGGTCGTGCCCCCCGTTGGCGTCCGAAGCGCTGCCATCGGCAGCACTAACTGCTCCATCCATCTCAACATCCGACTTAGCCACCGACTTGGCGCTTGTCTTGAGCGCCTTGACGCGCTCGGCGTCCGCGCTGCCAAGCTCCGCGACAGAAGCCTTTCGTTTTCCACGACGGAGCACGGTTGGCGACGACTCCAAGCCTGAGGGCATCTGCACTCTGCGCAAGACGTTGGCCTCGTCGCCCTTCCCGCGACCTTGAGAAAGCGCTGCCGGTCGGTTGTGCACAGAGTCCGGGAGACTGAAGCCGTACTTGGTGTAGGCCGCCGTAATCACCGCAAGCACGTGCGTGTGGCGTACACGGCACAGTGGCTCCGCAACCGCTTCATCAATCCCCTGCTTGATGGCGCTGAGCATGCGCGAGAACCAATCTTGGAGGCCGGTGCGTGTTGCCGGCTCGTCTGCCGTCACCTTGCCCAAAGCAAAATGGATGACGTACGACGGTGTGACATCGCGCGCCCTCGTGAAAAGCTCCACCATTTCAGCGTGCACGTCATCCTCCCAGGCAATGCCCCACTCAGAAAAGCAAGCGCGCCACGCGAAGCGATCCGCGGCGTGCTTGCGCTGTAGCACCGCGTCCTTCACGGCAGGGAAATCAGACGGGGCCATCAAAATCACGTCGAAAGCAGGTCGCGACTCCGCCGCTGTCCCTCCACCACAGGCTGAGCCCGACTGTGGCGCATGTGCGAAACCGCCACCCTCCCCCAAGCAATCGGACAAGAAAACAGCTCCAGGAAAACCTGAATCGTCGCGTCCGGGCGCGTCCAGTCCGATGCCTCCATCAAGAGAAGGATGCGCCGACGGGCTTGGGCTGCTCTGACGGTACTTGTCCTGCACTGTCGAGTCGCCGACAGCAGGTGAGGCCGGGGAAACGCTAGCGGCCGCCTCTGCATCTTGTTGCGACGGCAACAGGCCGAACGGCGTGCCCTCAACCGCCGCACATGCGGCCGCCAAAGCCGCCGCAACTGCATTCTGATCCGCATCATACGGACGCTGTTCTGCGTGTGCCCCGTCGTTCTGTGTCGGCCATGCAGTTGTCGCGGGCGGCGTCAATCTCTTATCGGCCGACATCTCGAGTGCAAGTAGCACTGGCGTCACAGCGCCCAGCGACGAGACAGGCGCCTTGGCGGCCATGCTATAGCCGCCAGTCTCGCCGCTGGAGCCAGCGGACCCCACCGGTGGTTGCAACCCGCCCACTGACGGGGAAGGTGCCCTTGTCCCAGTCCCGTCGCTTTTTGGGTCGGTCGCCGACGACCGCGAAGGCTTCTAGGGCTTGTTGGACGGCGAGTGATTAGTGTCCACAATGTTGGTGGTGTCCGCGTCGTCGGTCGCGTCCTTGTCAGTGGTCTTGCGGGACTCGTTGGAGACGTTCTCCTACTCTGAGTCCCCCTCATCGCTACCAGCATCGCTTCCAGACACCTGGTTCAGTTCTTCATTCGTTGCCGTCGACGTCGACGCACGCGCGGTCTGGCGACTGTTGCGCGGAGCGGCTTCGTCGGCATCCATGATTACTTTGCGCAATCGAGTTGCCTTGGACTTGAGAGCGGCTGCAGCACGCCACGCCTTCATTTGCTTTTTCGTCATCTTGGTCTTGCTCTTTCTGCCCTTGGGCACAGCAACATGCTTGCTGGTCGTAGCATCACTCCCGGGAGAGTCAAGAGCAGGCATCTTCCTGCATGCAGCGTGACAGGTGAAAGCAGGTGTCGATGGATCACAACGCATGTGGAGTGCGCAGATAGAGATGTAATAGAGGCAAAACAACGGGCTCATCTCAGCTGTTGTAGGAGTCACGGTTCTTACTTTAGTCTCTATAAGGGAAGTGTCCTGTCAAAGGAAAGAAAAGAGCGCTGCCAAGAGCGTCACCACGAGGGGCCGGAAAGAGTACCATGGTACGCATTATCAGATTACATAGACCTGTAGGACGCGCGTACCGTGAATGAAGGAGGTCACGCCAAGCACTTGAGGGAAACCCGATGTAGAAATACACACTCCGACCGAGGGACGCAGGGGCGTAGAGCCAATAGCGCAGAAAAACGCGGCAGAGCAGTCGAGATAAAGAGTCCCGTTCGAATATGGTCGTGTCAGTTCGAGGTGGCACGATGGGCACCGAAATAGGTGTTCCGGTGGAGACACGTCGAGGCACTGCGACGAGAAAAGACCCGCCTGAGGACGTTTCCGCTGCCACAGCACCAACCCCGGGCGACCGCAACGCCGAGCGCAACTCTCGCAGTAAACAAGCGTCCGCGCGGAGACAGAACCCCTCCGCACACGACGCCACAACGGCTCTGGCTTGGAGAAGTGCCCGGGCCCGCCTCGAGGGGCCAATACCGGAGGCCGTGGCATCGTTAGCGGCGTTGTGGCACGCACGGGCGCGATGCTCTGTCGACGCGCCCGGCACCGGAAGATTTGTGCAGTGTGAAGCGGGAGGTAAGTGGGTGAATGCGTTGCTGTACTCGAGACCGGTCGGACGTGCGAGGACAGCAGCCTCGTACCCCCCTCGTGTGCCCCTCTCGCAACGTCATGCAGACACACCCCCGCCAACGCAGTGACAGGGCCCACGACGCACCTTCCGAGGCAGAGCTCCCTCCCTTGAAGGGTACATGCTCTCACCACCCCACCAATCGCGACGATCCCTAAGGAGCCCACGAGAATCTCCCCGAGCTCAGCTCCAAAATGCGCTCCCCTCGATGTACAAGTACAAGTAATTACATCACCCTCATACAGCAATGCCTGTCAAAAGCACAGGCAAAAAAGCCGATCACCGCATAAGTACTCCTGGATCTATCCAGGCTGTCGGCGGTAACTCCGACTTACCAGTGCGGGCTTGGGGGGCTGCCTCATCATGCAGAGCGAACGCCTGGTCCCGGAAGAGTCGGCAACTGGATGTGTCCCTAAGGGTTGTCGGACACCGAGTGGGGCGCTCCGCTGCCGAGAACAGCAGCTAGGCACACACCACCAGTGCGTTCTTCAAAGCTCTCGCGACGGGTTCTGGTCGATGCCTGCTCCTGACGCGCCGTCTCGTTGTCTCGGGCACGTCTCTCAATGAGGGAAATCGTGCGCCTGACATTGGCTGAATTGGAGTCGAGCAGGGTGGCCAATGCGTCCACCACCGCCGCCCCTTCGCCAACCGTCTTCACGACAGACCAGGTACCACGACGAGTTGCGACACGTCGCGTCCTGGAAGAGAGATAGAAGTAGTCGGCGGGATGGCCACCTGTGCCATCTTTCGACGCGTCGCTGCCGTCGCTGTCGTCGCGCCCCACTCATCGGTCCTGCAGCGCCGCATTAGCGGCGTCAGAAAAGCTCCCAACGCGGTCCTCCATGTGGGGCACAAACATGTGCCTTGGGGCATCCTCCACTCGCCGCCACGACTGACGCACCGGTACGTCAAACGCATACGTCGGAAGCCGCTCCACCGCCGGCAGGCGCGTGACACGTACGGTACCGACGGGTAGATTCAATGTACCAGCGAGCTGAAGCCGACCGCTGTCCTCGTGCCATTCGGTTCCACGGCCGCATGACCTTGCCGCTGACCCCGATTGCGGCCCCCCGCTGCAGTGCACGCCCGACTGGAACGCCGGACTCGCATCCGGCTTCGTTCGCCGCTTTTTCTGCGGACTGGAACACGTCGCCCATGTACCTTCGCCACCTTCATTGTGGGGCTCCGCGGTTGATGATGACGGCACCTCCAGATGCCCACGGTCCCCACTCGACCCCCCAATTCCTCCCCTCCCAATCCGACACCGGTCGCCGCAAATGCGGTCAAGGGCATCTTCATCCCGACCAAGGGTCGTTGAGACGTCCACAGCTGCCCGTGTTCCAAAATCAGCCACTGGGGGAGTGCAATCGAGGTGCTCGATAGCAACGACGTCGAGCGTGGCTAGCACAGAATCTGTGTCACTGCCAGAGGTTGAGCGCCGTCCCAACACCAGTTGATGCACAACTGATGCTCGGTTCTCACGTATGGCCGTCTGCACCGCTGCGCGGCCGCACCGGAAAGCGTGCTGCCTGGTCAATTCGAGCACAGAGAAGACGGTCCGACCGATGCCAGATTGAAAAGGTGCCCCCGCGCCCGACACGGCACCACAGGCCGCGCCCGACAAGGCACCAGCGCCCGCGCCCGACGGGGCAGCACCACCCGCACCCGACAAATCATCACCGCCCACGCCCGACACGGCAGTACCACCCGCGCCGGAAAGGGCACTACGCCCGGTGCCGGTCGGCCCGTCATCGCACCACTCGAGCAGGTGGTCCACAGCGAGACACTCCATTGCTTCGTCGTGCGGCTCCGGGTGACAAGACACGGCAAGACACGGGAGCCTGACGAGGCGCGCGCCTCAGTGGAAGGTCAGGCAGGACGAGCGTCGGACGACATCCCCAATGGTTCAACAGAAAACTTGTTTTCACGGCGAAGTATGCCGTATCTCACTCTGACAGAGCACCAACATGGGCCAATCAAAGGCGGTCCTGTGGAAAAGGCCCCCAAGTGTTGTCTCAGACTCCTTGCGAGTTGCTGGATCGATACGAATTGAGCCTGGATCCACCTTGACGCCTTTCCCCTCGCCCGTTTCAACCCGCCTCGTCTCGCCGCGCACATGCATCCCACAAATTCCACAAGAACTCTGTCCCCGTGGCCTGTTTCTGTACGCGATGTTTGCCCCAGCCCCAGACGTCGCTTCTCCGCCGACGACATCGTCGTGCGCGTCGGCTGTGCCTGTGCGTCCATCGCATGCACCGGATGGGCGGTCTTTCTTGCCCACTTCACCTGCCCCGCAGAGCCAGTCGCATTATGCGCCCGTCGCTTACTGTGCTGTCTGAAACGTGGCAGTCGCGTCGGGGGAGGCCGCGCGTACTGCTCACGGCGGCGGCCACACGAAATCGGTCGTCGCCGCATGCGCCGACGACTGACGACAGCTTCGGCTACTGTGGCGCGCGTGTCCGCACGCCACACGACGATGCGGATTGGGGGGGTCCTGGGAGGCGGGGGTTTCGCGAGCGAGTCGCTTCGCGCGCCCGCCGCTGACTCTGCTGTCTGCGACTTGGCAGTCGCGTCGGTCGAGGCCGCGGGTACTGCTCACTGTAGCGGCCACACGACGTCGGTCGTCGCCGCATGCGCCGACGACTGACGACAGCGTCTGCTACTGTGGCGCGCGTGTGCCGCGCAGCGCGAGGGTGCGGATGCGGGGGGCGCTCCTAGGGGACGGGGGAAACACGAGAGCGGGCGCAGCTGCGGGGTGGCATGGGGAGACTGCCGTTGCCAGGGAGGTGCCTCTGGGGGGCGGCGGTAATGCGAACGCGGTGCCAGCTGGAGCGCGACTGGCAAGACGGTTGTGGCGCGGGGGCAACGCGAGTGCTGTCGCAGCTGGACGGTGAAACGTCAACACGACGGTGGCGCGGCGCAGGTGGAGCTCTTACAGGGTGGAGGTATTGCAAGCCAGCCGCAGCTTGATGGTCGCATGGCAACACGGCAGTCTGGCGGCACGGGTGGAGCCCTTTCGGGGCGGACGTAGCGCAAGTGCTGTAGTCTCTAGAGGGCGGCGAGGCTCGCGGCTGTGGCGCTTGCCGCGGCTGGAGGTGGCACGACCCTGCTGCTTGCGTGGAGTGGGGCGACGGACGAGTGTCGGAGGCGGAAACTGAGAGAGACGCGCACGCGGAGGTTGGAAGGAGGGGGGGGGGGGGGGGGAAGAGAGGTGGGAAGGCTTAAGGAGGGGCGTCGGGAGAATCAACTGTGGCGGCCGGGCTTTACAAAACACACTCGGACCCACCCCTCGGGATTGCCCTCAACGTCCTCTCGTCACGCCTTCCTTGGTGCCTCCTCCTCATCCGCAGAGTCTCCATCGTCTCTCTTTCCAGACTTCTCTGCTTTTCCGTCTTCGTCGTCGTCGACGTCATTGACGCTCGCCGACCTCGTGCTACAGCGACCACCGGGAGGTGGACGGCCCGTCCCCCCCTCCGGCAACTCTTGGCGGCGAGATGTTGAGCCAGATAGCTCGGCGTTTCACGTCGACTCACCCCCCTGTGACACGCCGAGTACCTGCGAGGCCGCCACGTTCTCATCGACCTACTTCTTCCCCCAAACAGACACGAGGGACAGGCGGTTGGTGCTGGAGACGGTGAGGCGACGCGACATGAGCTGCTCCGCCTTGTCGGCCGGGGACACCACGCCGCAGGTGATGCTCATTCCATCGATCAGGAAATTTTTGTTGGCCGGGTCTACAAACTGCTGCTCTATGTGGGAGAACGCCCCCGCCTGCTCCCGAAGCGCACCCCGAAAATCCTTGCGTGCTAGTTGTTCCGCCATCAGCCCGCTGATGGCAGCGCACTGGAAGACCACAGCCTTATCATACTTGGTCCTCTCCCCCACCTTCCACGACAAGTGGAACAGAGCCGCCGCTGCGGCAACAGGAGCGGCAGCGGGAGCAGCCGGCACCCCCCCCCCGCCTCTCCCACCCAGGCCAGCAAGAGCTGTGGCACGTGGACCAACGCCCACCCCGTCAGTAGATCCCGAACGGGTCTCCAGGAGGCGCTGGACGCTGTCGGCAGCGCGCATCGCATGGGCGCGCATGAGGCCTGTTGAGGCAGCTCCCCAAGCCCGCAATGGTAAGTCGGAGTTACCGCGGACTGCCTGGATACTTCCAGGAGTACTTATGCGGTGATCGTCTTTTTTGTCTGTGCCCTTTACGAGCATTGCTGTATGAGGGTGATGTAATTATTCATCTTTGGATCTCGAGGGGAGCTCATTTTGGAGCTGAGCTCGGGGAGATTCTCGTGCGCTCCTTGAGGGGCGTCGCGACTTGTGGGCCCTGTCACTGCGTTGGCGGGGGTGTGCCTCCAGGACGTTGAGAGAGGGGCACACGAGGGGGGTAAAAGGCTGCTGGCCTCGCGCCTCAGACCGGTCTCGAGTAAAGCAACGTATCCACCCACTTACCTCCCGCTTCACAGGTTATGGGCCCAGTTGTTGCTGGTGGTCATCATTGTTCTCTTCTACGGTCGCAAAGAGGACGACGTTGCGCGGGTTGCGGTGCGTTCCGGCGTTGGTTGGGCGGGTCCAGCCGCTAGCGTCGACAGGGTGGTACCGGTCGGTGCCACGGTCGTCAACATGTCGGGCCACGGCCGCTTTGGGGGCGCGCGGTTCACACAACTGGACGACGACCGCAAAGTGTCGGCGGCGTACCAACGTGCGCAGCTCAAGAAGGAGAAGCTGTAGAAGGCGGTCGTGACGGACCGTCCTGCTTCTGGGTCGGAAGACATAACGGCCGACCCCGTTGTCGAAGAGTGGGACGCCATGAATTCGGCGGCTCTTGCGACCATCCAGATGTCGGTCAAGTCCGTGCATCTTGACACGGTGATGTCAGTCGACACGGCCAAGGAGGCGTTGGACGCACTCAAGGTCATGTTTGAGGCGCGCGACAACGCTCAGCTGCTTCGGCCCATGGACGAGCTTAGCAGCTTGAAGAAGGGCGACGACGAGAACATCAACAAGTTCGCGTCGCGCGCCAAGATGATCCGGGACGAGCTGGCCATGCTCGGAAACCCTGTGGACGACAACACGCTCGCGCTGCGTGTCTTGCTGGGGCTCCCGTCCGAGTACGGGATGCTCAGGACGGTCTTGGAGAACAAGGACGTCAAGCTGGTCATATCTGACGTGCCAGCGAATCTGCTTCAAGTCGAGCAGCGGAACATTTCTGGGGGCTCGTCGCAGCCGGCTCGTTGTTCCAAGTCGCAAGCTCTCACGGTGGCGGCGCCAAAGAAGCCTTTTGACAAGAAGTCGGTCATGTGCTACTACTGCGACAAGAAGGGGCACATGAATCGTGAATGCTACAAGAGGAAGGCTGACGAGGCCAAGTGCAAGGACAAGCCCGGTGGCGGCCGCCGTGACGGTGGCCATGGGGGCGGGCCCCAGGCGGGTGCCGCTTTGGCTTACACTGCTTCGGCCGGTCAACCTGGCTCCAGCAAGGCTCACGGGAGCACAAGCGGGACGTCGACCTGGGTGCTCGACTCCGGTGCGACCAACCGCATGGCCGCCGGGGACAAGAGCTTCACCGTCCAGGCGGCGGGGAGCGGGGCCAGGGTCATCTTGGCCAATGGAGACGAAGTCCCCATCAAGGGGCACGGCCACGTCTCTATGGACGTTGGCAAGGGAAACACAAAGGCGCGCATGGTCCTAGCAGAGGCCATGCTCGTGCCCGAACTGACTAGCAACCTGCTGTCAGTTAGGGCGGTTTACCGCAACAGCGGTGCCGTGGTGTTTGTCGGAGACGCCTGCTACATCCTCAGCGACGGGGATCGTCGGCGGTTCCGACATCGCGCTTATTTGGTTACTTCAAGGCGATTCGGGCGCGACACAGTGTGGTGCGTTACACGAATCGCAGCCCACGACTGGGAATGGCAGGTCGGAGATCTGGCGACACAATTGTTCTCGTGGGGTGCCACGTCCCACGGCAAAGACAACGAGAACCAAGCTCACACGGCCAAGTCCCAGGCTTGTGTCTCACTGTAATGACGTAATTTGACGATTTCAGGGGCGGCCGCGCCCCCAGAGCACTCAGGCGAGATCACTGTCAGCACGCGGTCGTGAGAAAAGC